>SDBT01017075.1_pt1 | contig 11476 bp, 13 predicted proteins | sample 2277101 | NCBI WGS metagenome assembly SDBT01 (sample SAMN10404973, study PRJNA504765) | marine sediment metagenome | isolation source: marine sediment core GS10_PC15, 103 cmbsf | place: Arctic Ocean: Southern Knipovich Ridge | collected 2010
GCTTAAAATATCTGCATTTTTTATAGTTCCTTTCCATCGCTTTCAGATGCTTTTTTCTCCAATCAACAGAATTATCTATTTTAACTTCATTTATTTTCATGGATTGTGTTCCATTGGTGGGAACTGTGAGCCATTTGAGACCTTCAGGTGTTTTTATCTGGTTGCGGTTTCTCCAATCTCTGGTAGTATATTGTGCAGTATCCAGGAATACGAAGTGATCTACCTTCTGAATGATATGAAAATATCCTTTCCAGGGGATATAATTTGATTGGAGGATTGCTATTTTTTTCATTTTGCTTGGCGTATGAATTTTGCGGGATTTCCAGCCCAGATCTCATTCTCACCAATGTTTTCCAGAAGTACAGAGCCCATTCCTAAAGCCGAATATTTTCCAATTTCTAAATTTTCTCTAATGGTTGCATTCAAGCCGATATGAACTCCATCGGAGATTTTTAGATAGGCTCCTGTACAGCATTGAGCAGCAAAGTGACAATAATTCCCGATTTTGTTGTTATGGCCAATAGTTGCACCTACCATCACCAGACAGCATTTTCCAAATACTGTTCCCGAAGAAACCGATACATTCGGCATTATCACTGTCCCAGCACCCAGCTTCACATTTGGAGCAACATACGCCATTGGATGAATAAAAGTAGCCAGAGAAGAATCCGGAATTTTCAAACTTTCGAAAAGCTTGATCCGCTCTTGCTGCCCATCTATTCTGTAAATCGTGTTAATGAAATATAATCCTTTTTTTACAAATTCGGCAACATCTCCTGTTTTTCCCAGGACCGGAAAGCCTTCAATATGAGAGTCTTTTTCCTGCCTGTCATTCAGATACCCAACAAATTCCCATTCATCCCAACCATGATTATTTGCATCAATAATCGCATTTGCTATTACAGAGCCATTTCCCAAGCCACCTAAAATAATTATTTTCTTACTCATTTGTTCTCTCACTTTTAGCAATAAATCTTTCAACTCTAAATTCGGGATCTCGCTTTGCTATTTTCAATTTTGTATGAGGAAGAATTCTGTCAAAGGCAAGTTTGAACATTCTATTTAAACTATATCCACCTTTACCTGCGTATCTTTTATCGCGATGAAGGTCAACAGTTTTGTAATTTATTTCTGCCCTGTAAAATCGGCTTAACATTGTTCCGGATAATTCGGAGATATTTTTAACAGTTTCATAAGCTTCTTTTTTAAAAGCCCGAAAAACACCTATATTTGGAGGATGATGAATTTTCGTGATAATATTGGAAATAAAGAAGAATGTATTGGAAATGATTTTTTTTATAACAGACCCTTTCCTGGAAACCCATTTTGCTACTGCCATTTGAACATCATTCTCTTCTAACGTGTTCAGTAATTGGGGGATATCTTCCGGTCTATCCTGAAGGTCGGAATCCATGATCACTATTATATCTCCTTTTGAATACTCCAATCCAGCAGTTATTGCATTCGATTGTCCAAAATTCTTCACGAGTTTAACAATTCTTATGTTTTCATCTTTATCCTTAAGTTCTTCTAAGATTAGAAATGAATCATCTGAACTTCCATCGTCAACGAAAATGATTTCATATTCTTTTGTTATTTCAATTACAACAGGTTTTAATCTTCTATATAATTCCTGCAGAACTTTGCTATCGTTAAAAACAGGGATGATAATTGAAAGTTCGGTCATTTGATAATGTCCTTTTTGTGTATCTGGCTTGTAATGCTGATTATCCCACCTATAAAAGCAGGTACGCCTGTTAGTATCAGGAAATTCAGGATAGACACACTAAACGCAACTGTTGGTTCGATGCCGATTAAACCGTAGAAGTGTACAAAAGCACCTTCACGAATCCCGAACCCACTGATGGTTAGAGGTATCAAAGAGATAATTTGAATTACCGGAACAAAGGCAAGATGATAAATAACGGGTATATTTATATCCATAGCTTTGAAAATAAGATATACATTTATGAATGTAGTCAACTGGATTAATATCATTATCGGTAAAGCCTGCAGAAGGATTTTTTTGAAGGGCAGCTTTGTAAGTGAGTTGTGCATGCCGGATAGATATTCAAAGACCTTTCTGGCAAATTTGATCTTTTTCAAACGAATAGAAACATAATTGTATATTCTACTGTTAGTTATAATTAGCGTTATTGAAAACATAACGATGGCTATCAGGACAAGAATCGTTCTGGTAAGCGCTATTTGTGGAATGTTATGAATGAACAAACTGAAAAAAATTCCAAAAAAGCAAAGGAGCATAAAACCCAGTAATTTTTCTGCTATAATCGTGCTTCCCGAAGTTCCCGGTTTATCTCTGTGTTTTTTTTCTATAAGATACATTCTGATAGCAGCGAAACCGTCTGATGAAGGAAGCATAATTCCCCAGAATATAGAAATGAAATTTATTTTGATAAGCTGTTTTAATTTCTCTGATATTCCCGCATAAAACAGGAAAATTTTCCATCTGGTTGCAGAAAGTATGGGTATCAGAACCAGGGTGAAATAGAACGAAAAGATCAGCCATACAGGCGTTGAAAGTGCACTTGCTCTATTGAGAAGAGAGATATTGTATCTTAGAAAAATATGGATTAATAACCCGCCGGAAATTATTGCCTGAATAATTGTTAATATCCTTCTAAATACTTTTGAACGGATTTTCATAATTCCTAAATAAAAAGCAGCATCCTATCCAATGATTTTCTGGCTTTTTGTTTTATTTTTGCAGGTACTGTTATTTCATATTTTTCTTCAGCAAGAGCTCTAACTGCACATCTAAGGTCAGTTTTTTTCATATCGTCACAAACCATTTTTGGACTTAGAGGAACAAGATGCTTTTCTGGATAACGATATTTCAACTGGTAATAAAGTCCGATCTCAGTTCCGATGATTACCCTGTCATTGTCTTTCACGAAGTCTATCATCTGGCTGGTGGAGCAGACAAGGTCTGCTTCTTTGCACACATCCAGTATGCATTCAGGATGAACGATAAGTGAATAATCCGGGTATTCTTTTTTTACAGCTTGAACTTCATCGAGTGAGATTTGATCGTGAACATAACAGTAGCTATCGAACATAATAAGTTCCCGGTTATTTTTGTAGGAAGCCCAGGCTCCAATATTTTTATCCGGGACAAAAATTATTTGTTTCTCTTTTGGGATGGAAGAAACAACTTTCACCGCATTTGCAGATGTACAGGTTATTGTACTTTCTGCTTTCAGGGCAGCGGGAGAGTTCACATAACATACAACTTCTGCATCAGGATATTTTTTTCTTAGAGCACACAAATCATCAGGAGATTTCATATTTGCCAGGGGACAATCTGCATCAAAATGAGACATTAATACTTTTTTATCCGGATTCAATATTTTTACGGTCTCTGCCATAATTTTTATTCCACAGAGCAGGATTATTTTTGCATCTGTTTTGGTTGCTACTTTTGCCATTTGCAGGGAGTCACCTACAGAATCAGCTATTTTTTGAACTTCAATATATTGGTAATTATGAGCTAAAATAAAACAGTTCTTCTCTTTTTTCAAATTTTCTGCAATAGAGTATAAATCATCATTTGATAATGAGTTCCAATCGATTATTTCCATTTTTCAATCTCCTGAACTTATGAAATATATTGTTAAATGTTGCATATTGTATTCCATGTTTGGAAATATTTCTTATCTGTCAAAGTAAATATTTCTCAATATAAATCAAAAAATAGTATTGACAATTTTGGATTATATCCAAAAATAGTTCCGACTAAATTAAGACTTGGGGGATTTATGATCGAAAGAATTTTAAAAAAAGTTGTTCAAAATAATTTTCTCAAAGGAAAAGGAATAATAATAACTGGTCCCAGACAAAGCGGGAAAACAACACTATTACAGATGATCAGAAATGAGCTAAATTACAAATCGATCTTTCTTAATTGTGATGAACCCGATACAAGGGAAGTTTTAACTAATGTAACATCAACACAATTGAAAGAATTAATCGGCAATGCTGAATTTGTTTTTATCGATGAAGCTCAAAGAGTAAAAAACATCGGAATTACCTTGAAATTAATAATTGATCAAATTCCGGACAAGCAGTTGATCGTCACAGGTTCTTCCTCTTTAGAACTGGCAAATGTGATCAACGAACCTTTGACCGGAAGAAAGTTTGAATATCTTTTATTACCTCTTTCCAAACAGGAGTTAGTAAATTTTAATGGAAAAATCGAGGAAAAAAGATTATTGGAAGAAAGGTTGATCTTCGGAATGTATCCTGATGTGATTTTAAAAAAAGAGGATAGAGTAGAAATTCTGAAAACTCTTACCGACAGTTATCTCTATAAAGATATTTTCTCTTTTCAAGATGTCAGGAAACCCGAACTGATCAATCTACTTCTGGAAGCTTTGGCTTTACAAATCGGTTCGGAAGTTTCTTACTATGAACTTTCAAGATTATTAGGAGTCGATTTTTCGACGATTATCAGATACATTAGTCTGCTGGAAAAATGTTTTGTTATTTTCAGATTGCGTTCTTTTAGTAGAAATTTGAGGAATGAACTTAAGAAAAGCCGGAAAATTTATTTTTATGATAATGGTGTTAGGAATGCTCTGATCAATAATTTGAATCCCTTGAAATTGCGATCCGATACCGGAGCTTTATGGGAAAATTTCTTAATGTCGGAAAGAATTAAATATAATAATTTCAATAAAATATATGCGAAAATGTATTTCTGGAGAACGAAACATAAACAGGAGATAGATTTGCTCGAGGAAAAAGAAGGAAAACTCTTTGCTTATGAATTCAAATGGAATCCTAATAAAAAATTTAAATTTACTCCTTCTTTTATTAATGCATATCCGGATTCTGAAAGAAGTATTATAACTAAAGAAAATTATTTGGATTTCATTACCTGAAATAGTCTCGAAGTTACTTTTGAGTCTTAAAAAAACTAAATATATTTGTTTCCAATTCTCGAAATAATAAAAGGCGTTTTTCCGCTTTTGCTTTTTTCAAGTTGTGGAACAACCTTGAAACAGAGTTTTATCTCATTACCCAATCTTTTACGCAGCCCTTTTTCCAACGCAATCTTTGAATCCTCATTATATGTCTTATCAATGACTATATTAATATCGATCTGATCTATTGCATTTTGTATACATTGTGAACAAACCACCCCTCTGGCGTTATCTATTGAATGAGACATTACAGACCCCAAAAATCTGCCATCAGGGATTTCGATATAATCGCATTGTTTTCCAATAATCTCTTTTACAATTCGAAAATGTCTTCCACAAGAACAAGTTTCCTGCTTTTCAGAAAGTGAAATATTATCTTTTGTTTCATAGCGAATCAAAGGCATTGCATAATTGTAGAAGCTTGTTCCGACCAGCCTTCTGACTCCATATTCTTCCAATATCTCGTGATAAGCAAAATCCTCGATGAGGTGCATGCTGCCATGTTCGCATTCGGATATCATAGCGGTACATTCATGCAGGGAAAAGAAATCGAAGACCTTGCACCTGTATGCTTTTTCCAAAAATTTCCGCTTCTTTTTAGAGAGGGTCTCACCGTAAGTTACGATGGATTGAGGTGAGTGAATTACAATTCCTTCTTCCTCTGCGAATCTACCCAGCATAAGAATATCAAAAGGAAATCCCATAAAAAATTTTGGCTTTATGCTGTTAATTTCTTTGATTACCTTCAGAGCAGATTCTTTTTTCAATTTGTTGGAATCAAAGCGGAGAATGTTGTAGAATCTATTGAATTTGTAATCGTGATCTTTGAAATAATAACTTTGCAGACTGAAGGTCTTTTTCCCAAGTTTGTAACCTGCCCAGCTATAACTTCGCAGGAGTGCTGCGATCTTATTTGTCTGAACAGCATCATCCAGAATAAAATGCAGAGGAGTACCTGTCGAACCACTTGTTGAATCCCAGGTTATCCCGAACTTTCTGGCATTATCAGCAATAAGTTCTTTCTGACAAGTTCGAACAATTTCTTTATCTAAAAAAGGAATCTTATGCATATCCTCACGACCACGAAATTTCTCAGAATTGAAACCGATTTCTTTGAACAGATTGCGATAGTAGGGAACATTTCTTCCAGCATGCTGAACGAGTTTTATTAATTGTTCATCCTGGTATTGTTCAATTTGAGCTTTTGTCCAGAATTGGCTTCTTTTATAGAATCTGTATCTTTTTAAAACTTTTAAAGGGATTTGAAATATTGACTTTTCCAAATAAGCTCCTGTTGGTTTTTTAACTCATCCCCTGTAGAAATATTCAGCGAGCTGAATTTCACAGGGTAAACTGCTGTCCTTCTCCCAAGCGGAGAAGGAACATGAAAAAAGTGGTGAGATGAAACCCCCTTTAATTCCCCCTTATAAAGGGGGATGCTTTTCCCATTCTTTTATTAGCTTATCACGCTCGATTATCTTCTTTGCAATTCGCACCATTGGAGGACCGATGAAAGTCCCATTTATTATTGCTACACGTGTATTTTTTCTCTTTGCTTGTTCCGTTAAACGAAGCATTTCTCTGGCTTCCTCGACTTCTTTTTGGGTGGGAGTAAAATATTTATGAGCAAGTTCTATCTCTTTTGGATGAAGTAAAAGCATTCCTTCGAAACCCAGAATACGGGCAAGTTTCAGATTATCTTCCAGGTCTTCAAGGTCATGAACATTTACGTGCAGTGTATCGATCGGAATGACACCAGCTGTTCTGGCAACCATTACAGTGAGAGCGCGGGGTACAAGCAGACTTTTTCCTTCTTTATCGTGTATTCCCTGTATGTCGGCACAGAAATCTTCACTGCCATAAGCAACTGCGACGATCCTATCGGAAGCTTTGCAGATATCTTCTGCATGAAGAACAGCAGAAGCAGTTTCGATGAGGGGAATAATCTTGAATTTGCCTTTTGGAAATCCTTTTTCTGCTTCATATTTTTCCAGCAGGTTCTCAAAGAAAATTATATCATCTTTCCCATATGATTTCGGGAAAACAAAACCTGTCACTCCTTCTAACATCAGGTCTGAAACATCCTTTTCCAGGAATCCACTGTCTCTGTCATTTAAACGGATGAAGACGTGGAATTTTTCAAAGATACCTTCAGACAGTATTTTTTTAATTGTATCTCTTGCTTCCTGTTTTGATGTATCTATCACAGAATCTTCCAGATCCAGGATAAGTGCATCTGCATTGGTTTTGGAAGCACTTCTCAGGAGTTTTTCGTTGTTGCCGGGAACAAACATCATACTACGAAGAATATACTGTTTCATTTCTTCTCTCTTTTGGGAATTAATATATGTCGCCTTAAAGTCAGTACTTTTTCGTTATTTTGATTATAAGCTCTTGTTTCCACGAAAACTATTCCTCTGTCCGGTTTAGTTTTTGATTCATTTACTTCCAGAATTTTGGTCTCAGCATGAAGTGTATCTCCAATAAAAACTGGGGCATTATGTGTAATTTTTTCATAATCCAGATTAGCAATAGCTTTACCACTGATATCAGGCACACTCAAACCTACTGCAATACTTGCAACAAAGGTGCCAGCTACAACTTTTTTTTTGTAGATCGTTGATTTTGCATATTCAGCATCAAGATGCAAGGGATGATGATTCATTGTTATTTGGCAAAACAGGTTATTATCTTTTTCAGTGATAGTTTTTTTATCCTGGTGTTTGTAAACAGTACCAACTTTGAAGTCTTCCAGAAATCTACCAAAATTGTCGTATTTATTCCGCAACATGCTTAACTCCGGATACAATATTTATTCCAAATCAAAAGAAATATTTATAAAATTTCTAACAAGATAAATTTAAAAAACCACCTCCGATTTTGAAAGTGGTTTAAAAGTTTTAAAATTTAGTATCTTTATTTTTGTTTCTTCTTTAAATACTCAATCCAATCTACAAAACCTTCACCCGATTTCGCAGAAAGTTCGATGACTTCCATCTGTGGATTTACATTTTTGATGTTTTCTTTTATCTTTTCTATATTGATATCGAGGTAGGGAAGGAGGTCGGTTTTGGAAATTATACAAAGCTGAGAATTCCTGAAAGCGAGTGGATATTTGAGGGGTTTATCTTCACCTTCGGTTACACTGAGAACCACTGCATTGATATGAGCTCCTACATCAAATTCTGCAGGACAGACCAGGTTGCCAATATTTTCCACGAATAGGATTTCAATTCCTTCGAGGTCGATTTTTTTTATTGCAGATTTTATCCAGCCGGATTCCAGGTGGCAGTCACCACCAAAAGGACCTGTGTTTATCTGAAAGCTACGAATTCCTGCCTTGGTTACTCTTTCCGCATCGAGGGTGGTTTGAATATCACCTTCAATAACAAAGATGTTCTTCCCGAATTTCTCTGCAGTTTTTTCCAGGAGAGTAGTTTTTCCCGAACCGGGAGAGCTCATCAGGTTGATATAAAAAATTCCTTTTTGTTTCAGGTTTCTGCGTAATTCATCTGCGATCCTGTCATTAATGTTCAATATTTTTTTCATTACTTTTATTTCTTTTGTATCCATGTTTTCTCCTTTATCAACCCTCACCTAAACTCTCTCCCTATCTATGGTGATGGCTTCATTTGATGAAATAATGATATTTTTTCTTTCTAATTTTCTTATGTTTTCCCTTTGTAAGGGAAAATAGCAAATGGGTTTACAATCCCAGAAACTGTATTCCCAAGCCACTGAACAAAATTATGGCTCCGGCAATTGCATGGGAATATTTTTCCATCTTTTTCATGGGAATCAATTTTATTCCGTTTGAGGTGACATAAACCACAACCATCATTGTAGCAATAGTAACTGTGGTAAAGATCAATGTGACCAGGATCAAACCACCAATATTATTATTTGCTGCTGGATACATCAAAATGGGAATTAACGGTTCACAGGGACCCAGCACAAAAATCGTGAAAAGTATCCAGGGTGTGATTGTTTTACCTTTGCTTTCGTGCACATGAGAATGGTCTTTGATGTGAGCATGTTCATGTTCGTGTGATGTGCTATCTTCGTGAATATGCAAATGTGTATGCGGTTTATTGCGGATCGCTTTTCGCAAACCCCAGATAAAATAGATCATCCCGAAGGCAATGAAAGCCCACGCTGCCAGGTTGCCCCGGAAAGATTCAAATATCTCGATCTTGGTTATGGCAATTCCTATCGAAACTCCAATTATTCCCAGAACTACCGAGCTGCCCACATGCCCCAGTCCACATAAAGAAGTTATCAGCATAGTTTTGGGGGTTGACCAGTTCCTTGCCTTGGACATCATGATGAACGGCAGGTAATGATCCGGTCCGAACAATGTGTGAAAAAAGCCGATCGATGCAGCTGTGATCGCTAAAAGAGTGATTTCGTTACTCATCTGTTAATTTCCTTCCTTTTTATTTTTCTATTTTTCATAACATGGGATGCAAACAATTTTCCCGTCAAGCATCCGGGTTTTACTTTCAACTACCGATTCTTCGCAGATCTCGCATAAAACAGTTTCGAAAATGCGTGAATATTTCGGTTCAGGTATATTTATCCCTTCAATTTGCACAATATCCTTTTCAGGAGATGTGAGTATCAGGTTTATTCTTTCTTCTCTGGAAATCTGCATTTCCAGAATCTTTGCCCTGAAGCTTGATCTCCTGCTGATGCGAATTGCTTTCCCAGAAGTTCGATGATAAAATGTGTAAACCATCTTTCCAAAGTCTTTAAAGATCAGGTTTCCTTTGCCGAAAGTGCAGCCGGAAAGAAATTGAACAGCATCGATTCCGCAGGCATCATTTTCTACGATGGCAACCATTTCTTCATCTTCTGCCCTCTCAGCAGAAAAATGATCCAAAGCTGCTTTTGTCATGCGCCAGCCCATTGCCAGCCCGGGACAGCTATGCCCGTGAAATTTAATGGTTTCTTTATAGGATTTCATGTAAACTCACCCCCGACCCCTCTCTTCGGTTCAAGAGAGGGGAGCTTTTCGAGTCGTAAGTAAAGCGACGACTCGAGAAAAGCACAAAGCTCGACTCGACGTTTCCGTCTGAGCTGGATCTGCTCGTTACGAAAGTCCTCTTTCGTAATGATACTGTTTACTATTTTTATTAATTTATACACACATTTATGAAACAGAGTTTCAGGAGCAATTGCATTCCCATCCGGCAGCTGCCGGATAGGAACGAGCGGAATTGTAGGATTTCATAGTTTCGACCTCATCCTGCTGTCCTACTCCCAAACGGAGAAGGAACATAAGAAAAACAAGAAGTTACGCAAGGTTACACTTCCTTTCCTGTGGTTGCCAAACTGAGCGATGCATGTTTCACTCCTTTAGCAGATTTCAATTTATTAACCAGCTCTTCTAACTCACGTGGTTTTCCTTTTACCACCACTATCTCAAAGCAGTTGTCATGATCTAAATGCACGTGCTGGGAAGAAATTATGTATTTATGATAATCGTGCTGGATGTTGGTGAGATTATTTACCAGGTCACGCTGGTGATGGTCGAAAACCATGATGATGGCACCGGCAACTTTTTTATTTTCCGCCCATTCCTGCTTGATGAGTTTGTCCCTTATCAGGTCTGCAATGGCATTGGAACGGTTGGCGTAATTCTCTTTTTTGATGTGTTTATCAAACTTTTGTAAAAGCTCTTTTTCCAACGAAACACCAAACCTTATCAATTCCGACATAAAAACTCCTTCGTGTTACGAATGGCAGAAAAGTATTACAAGGGGAGGTTGTCAATGAAAAAGTTCTTTTACCGCGAAGGACGCTAAGTGAACACTTAGGGGATGGTTTGTTTTTGTTTCTCACCGCTGGTCTAATCCGGCAGTTGCTGGATCACTGCAAGTCAAGTCTTGCTATTTATGATAATCAAGATTTCCATTAATGAATTTGTGAAGGATACTGGAAATGAATGTTTGATATGGCAATCCTTCTTGAATAGCTTTTCTTTGCAATTCTTTAAGGTCTCTTTCGGAAATTCTAATGTTCACTCTTTTATCTTTTCGCATTGTCATCCGAGCATAATTCTTCAAATCAGATTTTCGTTCTTCTATATTATTTACAGATTTCCATTCTCCCCGTTCAAAGGATTTTAACAAATCTTGTTCTTCTTTATTAATTTTATCAGTCATTTTTTTTCCTCCAGATACTGCTTTGTGGCTTTCCTACTTGGAATTATTGTTTTTAAGAAAATCTCATTTTCAGTTTCGATATACTGAACTAAACAAGCATAACCTTCAATATTAATTACCATTATTTTTTAATCAGGATATTTAGTTTGATCCGGATGTTCCAAATCATCTAAAAGACAATCATTTTCCAAATAATATAAAATATCCTCAAAACACATTCCCCGATTTTGTTTAAGCCAAATATTTTTGTCATTATTCCAATTAAATAATTTCATAAAACAAATTAATTACATTGTGTGCATTTTGGCAACAAATATTTTTTTAGCCACGAATTGCACAAAAAGGACACGAAGGGGATGATTT
>SDBT01017076.1_pt1 | contig 11476 bp, 7 predicted proteins | sample 2277101 | NCBI WGS metagenome assembly SDBT01 (sample SAMN10404973, study PRJNA504765) | marine sediment metagenome | isolation source: marine sediment core GS10_PC15, 103 cmbsf | place: Arctic Ocean: Southern Knipovich Ridge | collected 2010
ATTCCGAGTTTTCCGGGAGAATCGAGCGGGCGCGCTAAGGATGCGCGCGTAATCCCGGCGACCCGATAACGCCTGCCGCCCGGGGTTGGCTTCGTCCAGTAACGTGCGCACGGGCGGCGTCGGAACGGCCGCGGACCGCGGGCAGGGATTATGGGTGCTTACCGCCGGTGGGACCCGCGCTCAGGGGCCCACGAAGCAATGCTGAAATGCGGCGAAGTCGACCAGGTCCAGATCGAGGTCGTCGTCGGCGTCCCCGGCGAGACAGAAGCTTCCGGGAGAGTACGCGTTATCCGGTCCCTGCATGCAGAACTCGAAGTAGGGCAGGTCGGCGATGTTGACCAGACCGTCGCCGTCGTAATCGCCGGCACAGTCGCCCTCCAGCAGCGCGGTCTCCGGAACCCAGCCGACGACGCCGGTGAAATCGCACTTCCACCAGTAGGTGCCGGTGGCTCGGACGCCGCCCAGCGCGTGGTCGAGCACCACGCCATCCGTGCCGGCCGGGATCGACTCCATCTCGGCGTAGTTGCCGCCGGGGCCCACGCGAACGTCAACCGCTGCGACAGCGCCGACCGGGTCACCATCCTCATAGCGCGTGGACTGTTCCAGCGGTTGGATCGCCACCATCATCAGGCCGTTGGCCACCGGTCGCTCCGGGCCGTCCGAAGGAACGTTCATCACCTCCCCGTCGAGCCACATGGTTGACGACCCGCCGCCGTCCTGGTTGATGCCCTCGGCCGCGGCGAGATAGCCGAGGCAGAAGTTGCCCAGCTCGGTCATGTTCATGCCGATGCTCTGGCTCGAGCGGCCGTCTACGACGACGAAGTAGATGTAGTCGTCGTTGAAGGCGACCGCGGTTCGCGGGTGCCGCTGGGTGGCGCCGGGATCCTCGAAGGTCTGCACTACGCCCGCTTCGAGGAAGTGATAGCTGCCGCCGATGCTGGCATAGGTCTTGGTCCAGTCCCAGGGGCGGGCCGTGCTGCAATCGTGCTCGTAATGCGTGATCTCCTGCGAGATCTGCACTTCGGACCCGATGCTGACGTTGCCTAGTAGCGTGGTGGCGGCGGAGCCGTGCGCCGACAGCACAACCTGGTCAAAGGGGATGATGGTCGAGCCAGAGTCCTCGCGGATCTCCGTCACGGTTCCGGAGGCGCTGTTTGGCGTCGGCAGGATCAGCGTCGGTCGGGTCATCTGCACGAGCACCTCTACGCCGTAGTCGTTGGTGCCGGTGGTCAGGCCGCGGTGATGCGTGTAGAGGATGAGCTGGTTGGTGCCGCGGCTGGTATTGATACCGTGGAAGTTCTGATTGCCTCCGGTAGCCGGATAGGCGGCCTTCTGCTTGCTGGCGACGTGTCGCACGCATCCGCCGATGAACGCATCGCGATCGAGCTGCCAGGCGAACCCGCTTCCGCCGGTGAAGTCGCTGAAGCGTTTGGCGTACCACCCGCCCGAGATCTGTCCGCTGACCGGCACGCCGGCGCTGTAGAAGTCGCCGTTGATGGCTGCCAGGACGTTGTAGGATTGGCCCCACGACTCGCCCCAGAAGCCGATGGCGCCCTCGTGGCGACCGGCCATGCTGCTGACCCGCTCGGTGCCGCCGGTCAACCGGCCCTGGCCGATGCAACTGTCGATCGTGCAGTCGAGGTTGCTGCGTTCCATGCGGGTCACGAACAGGTTGTTGGGGCCGGAAATCGTGAACTCCTGATAGTCGATCCCCGGGGCGACGTTCTGCCATTCACTGAACGCCGGCTGGCCGACGAGGACTACAACCGCCAGGATAAACCCGCCTGTCCAACGCTTCTTCATGATGGCTCCGCTCCGCTGCTCCGCCTTTGGTTTGGAGGTGACGATCACTATTGTAGCAGGTCGGCGGTGCTGTCAGACCGGATTATTGAAGGAACCGATCGCGGCTGGGTCCGTGACAGAATCTGGGGGAACGTGGTTGGCGTCAGGGAGCGCTCGCTGGGCGACAATTCACGATTGTGGTAGCCCTGGAGCTTGCACACTCAAGCCTGCAGCCCCGGAGGGGCGTCGGTCAGTAGCCGGGGGTGAAACCCCCGGTTATCGCGCCCCAGAGCCGTCGAGCCCCAGCGGGGCGGCGGTAGTCATCCGTCGCCTACCGTCGCCCCGCTGGGGCTCGCATCCCCCGAACCGAACGTTCCGGGGGCTGGCGCCCCCGGCTACTGACCGCCGCCCTTACAGGGCTGTAGTCCAGACGGTGCCAGACCGCAAATTGCGTCACGGACCGATCGCGGCCACACCAATGATCCGGGTTTGAGCAGAATTCCTACTGCTCGGCGATCCGGCCGTCGAGCATGTGCAGGATGCGTCCGGCCCGCTGGGCGATGTGGGTATCGTGCGTGACGACCACGAGCGTGGTGGACTCGGCGCGCTGCAACTCGTCGAGCAGGTCGAGCAGAAGCTCGCCGTTCTTCGAGTCGAGCGCCCCGGTCGGCTCGTCGGCCAGCAGAATGCGCGGCTCGTTGGCCAGCGCGCGGGCGATCGCGACGCGCTGGCGCTCGCCGCCCGAGAGAACCGTCGGCAAGGCGTGAGCGCGGCCGGTCAAGCCCACGCGTTCCATCAGCTCGCGGGCGCGCTCCAGGCGCTGGCGCGGCGAGCGGCTGGTGCCGAGCATCGGGACCTGCACGTTTTCCAACGCCGTCAGATCGGGCAGCAGGTTGTGCAACTGGAAACCGAGCCCGACCACCGTGCGACGGAACGTGTCGATCTCCGCTTCCGCGATCTCCGTCAGCGCATAGCCGGCGACGTCCAGCTTGCCGGCGTCGGGTCGTTCGACCGCCGAGAACAGGTTCAGCAGAGTCGTCTTACCGCACCCGGACGGACCGCAGATCGCTATGAACTCGCCGGGCGCCACGTCGAAATCGACCTGGTCGACGGCGTGTACGCGCCCGGCTTCGTAGTACTTCACCAGGCCGCGCGCGCGGATGCCGACCGGATCGTTCTTGGCGGTCTCAGTCATAGCGCAGCGCCTCCGCCGGCGAGATGCGGGCCGCTCGCCAGGCGGGAATCAGCGCCCCCAGCACGCTGAGCAAAACCGCGACCGTCAGCGCGATCAGGAACGGTTCGACGGTCACGACCGGTTGGATGAACTGCACCGCCACCGGTAGCGTGGCGGACAGCTTCGCCAGCCCGATACCGGCCGGGCAGCCGATCGCCGCGGCGATGACGCCCAGGCCGGCGGCCTCCAGGATGATCATCACGACGATTCGCCGCCGGGTCCAGCCGACCGCCCGCAACACGCCGATCTCGTGCGTACGCTCCAAGACCGACATCCACATCGTGTTGGCGACGAAGATGCCTCCGATGACGATCGCAACGAACGACACCGCCCAGATCAGGCTGTCCGCCATCACCAGCCCCTGATCGGCCTTGCTGTATTCGGCCGCCTCGCCGATCGAGACCACCTCCGGGTAACGCCGTTCGATCTCGTCGGAGACCGCCTTCACGTCGAAGCCCTCGCGCACGTGGACCTGGAAGAGCGTCACCTGACCGTCCTTGAGCGCGAGCTCCTGCAGCCGCGGCAGCTTCATGACCAGTGCGGCGTCGATGAAAATGGAGTCGCTGCGGAACACTCCGACGATCTCGTAGGGTTGGTCGAGGATCTCGACCGTGTCGCCCACGTCCTTTTCGAGCACGTACTTGGCGGTGATCCAACCGAGCAGGACCTCGTTCTCGTTTTCGGGGTAGCGTCCGCGCAGCAGCAGATCGGGATCGACACCCATGTCGTCGCGGGACAGCCCGACGATCAGACAGAACGGCGTGTCCCTGGTCGGCACAACGTGCCAGAGCGTCCCAATCGCCTGCTCGACGCCCGGCACGCTCAGCAGCTTCTCTTGTGTCTCGGCCTCGTCGAGCACGCTGAGCAGATCGGCGGCGATATTGGCCTGCATGATCAGGAGATCGGTGCCGCCGATGTGGATCGTCTGCTCGACCGAGTTCCACAAACCGCGGACGATGGTCGAGAATGCAACGATCGCCACCACGCCGGCCGCCACGCCGATCGCCGTGAGCGACGTGCGCACGGGTCGGCGATAGAGATTGCGCGTGGTCATCCGCGCCAGCGTGAGTGCCGAGCCGCCGGAATTCATCGCGGCATGTTAGCGGATTGCACGTGATTCCGCGCGGGACGCCTGGGGCGGTCGTGCGCATGCCCGCTCATACGGAGTGTCAGCGCACCCCAAGCGTAGCGTCCGCCCCCCGTGGCGGACGTGGAATGTGGGAATCTCTCGTCACCCGACGTCCGCCACGGGGGGCGGACGCTACGGTCGATGTCGCAGGCCCGTCGAACGGCCGGCTTGCGGTCTACGGCTCGTTGCACTCGCCATACATCGACAAGAGCAAAGCCAGGTCGGACAGGTCCACGTCGCCGTCCCCTTCGAAGATCGGGTCGAAGTCCCCATCCCATCTCGTGCAACCGGTGGTGCAGCCGTAGTTGCTGAGCAGCAGAGCCAGCTCGGACAGGCCCACCACGCAATCGTAATCGATGTCGAACCACTTGCATTCGGGTGTGAGCGGCGGGCCAGCCCGATTCGGACAATTCGGCTCGTACAGCTCGAAATAGAACTGCGCGAACGGCCCGCCGCTGAACCAGTCAGTAGCTTCGTAATACGGTTCGATATCGTTGGGGTCGAAGTTCTCCACCCCCTGGTTCCAGAGCGGGTTAACGAAGAAGTCAAACGCGTCCTCGGCACCGGGGGCCGTGGACGGCACGTCGTTGGCGTCGTAGTCGCAGAGGCCGGGGCCGTGTACCGCGCCGGGCGTTCGCACGCTGAAGAACTGCGCATAACCCCAATCGACCAGCCCGTCACCGTCCAGGTCACTTCCGTCCAGCACGAACGGGTCGCCGAGGTCGACACTCCAGATGTGCCCCCAAGACTCGTCCGGCGGATGCGTGGAAGCCGGCAGGTTATCGATCAGGAACCCGGCGATGTAGACCCGGCCGGCACTGTCCCAGCCGTTTTCTTCGGCGTAGATCGCGATGATCGCGTACAGGTCGCCGTCCTCGGCCTGCGAGTTCGTGAATTGGGCGAATCCGAACCCGCCCACTGGGGCCGGTCCCGCTATGTCCCCCCAGTCAAGTCCCATCTCGCCGGCGGCGCCGTCGGCGGCCCAGAAATAGGGAACGTCCTCGCACGTATACGACCAGATGGCGGGGCCGTAGCGCGTGTTCTCGTGAACCGGCGTGATCTTCCCGGTCTGCACGTCGTACCTGAGGTATTCCACGCCGTTGACGGGCAGGATATCCGGCCCGGCGCGCGCCGGTGCAATGATGAGTCCGATTACGCACATGAGAGCCAGGTGTTTCATGATTCTGCCTCCTTACATGAGATGCCTCGCGCGTGATTTAGGTGCTATTGCTGATCTTCGATGGCACGGCGCCACTTACCTCTGCGACCGCCGCGCTCGCGAGTCAGGGCTTTCCCGCGGACCTCGCTGGCGCCTACGGCTCGTTGCACTCGCCATACATCGACAAGAGCAAAGCCAGGTCGGCCAAGTCCACGTCGCCGTCCCCTTCGAAGATCGGGTCGAAGTCCCCATCCCCTCTCGTGCAGCCCGTGGTGCAGCCGTAGTTGCCGAGCAGCAGAGCCAGTTCGTACATGCCCGGCACGCAGTCGTAATTGAGGTCGAACCACAGACATTCGGGTGTCGGCGGCGGGCCGCCACGATTCGGACAATTCGGCTCGTACAGCTCGAAATAGAACTGCGCGAAAACCGGCGGGCCGCCGAACGAATATGTGCCATCGTAGTCGGACTCGCCGACGTTCGGATCGCCGATGAACAGGTCGTAGGCGTCCTCGATTCCGGGTGCCAGTGCGGGCAATTCATCAGGATTTACAAGGCCACAGACGGCCGGACCGTGCACGGCCCCCGGAGTTCTGACGCTGAAGCTCTGCGCATAACCCCAGTCCACCAGGCCGTCACCATCCAGGTCGCTGCCGTCGAGCACGAAGGTGGAGCCGGTGATGTTGACAGTCCAGTAGTAGCCCCAGTACTCGTCGGCCGGGTGCGGGGAGCCGGGGACGTTGTTGATCAGGAAACCGTTGGCATAGACCCTGCCGGTGCTGTTCCACCCGTTCTCTTCCACGTAGAAGAGGATGATCGCCTGAAGGTCACCGTCGGTGGCCTGCGAGTTCGTGAATTCGGAGAACCCAAAACCGCCGACCCAGGCTGGGCCGGCGATGTCTCCCCAATCCAGGCCCGTTTCACCGGCCGATGCGCCCCAGAAGTAGTTGACGTACTCGAATCCGCAGGACCAGATGACCTGCCCGTACCGCTGGTGCTGGTTGGCGGGGGTCGCCTTTCCCGTCGCCATGTCGTACTTGAGCCGTCCCGCGCCGTTGACCGGCAGGATTTCCGGCCCGGCGAGCGCCGGTGCGATAATGAGTCCGATAATACAAATAAGAACCAAGCGTTTCATGATGTGACCTCCCTGTGAAAGATGCCTCGCGATGCGCACCGTGCATGCACGACATGCCAGGGTACGCTGTCGCGTCCGACTGCGCTCACACCTTCCCCACCCAAGTACAGCGATCCTATTGTATCCCCGCCCAGGTGGGCTATCTACCTTTTTTATGGCACGTCGAAAGAAATCGATCAGGGCTCAATGCCGTAATTCGCCAGCAGCGTAGCCAGGTCGGGCAGGTCGATGCAGCCGCTGTTGTCGAAGTCGGCGAACTCCCAGTAGTCTGGATCGCCGATGCAGGCGCCGTACCGGGCGAGCAGGTAGCCCAGGTCGTTCAGGTCGACATCGCCGTCGAGGTCCAAATCGCCGGTGATGCAGGCACCGTCATACGCCAGGCTCATGCCGGCGTAGGCGGCGAAGCAGGCGTTGTCATAGGTCAATCCGTCGCAGCCGCAAACCGGATCGTAGTACTCCGGACAGGGCTCCGGGAGCGGTAGGCAGACGCCGGTCTCGGCCCAACAGTTCTGGAAGAAGCAGTAATACTCGTCGCCGCATTGCGGCGAATCCCAGCACCACGCCGGCCAGTAGTGCGGGCCGTGTAGCGGGCCGGCGCCACTGCCGACGGCGGCGTCCCAGTCCTCCATGAAGATGAAGTGCTCCGGCGGAGGGCCTTCGCGGCGCGTGGTCAATGCCCAGCCCACGTCTTCGGCCACCCAGGGATGGTCAAAGCCAAACGTGAAGAACTCGACGGCGTGGGCCGGATCGTCGGTCCACCAGCGGGCGCGGCCGTCGGTCAGGCACCAGCAAGGGCCGTCGGAGAGCTGACCGTGGTAGGCGTACACGGCGTGGCCGTGGCTCATGCCGACCTCCTCGACGGCGAAGTTCCAGCCCGGTGGTGTGAGTACGTTGTCGTAGTTGCTGGGAATCAGGTCGTTCGTGCCGACCGTGAATTCCATCATGGGATAACTGGCGGAATCGATCGGATAGGCGAAATGACCCGGTCCGTGGTATTCGCCCTGGCTGCACTGGCAGTAGACCAGCGGGGCATCGGCCCAGACCTGTGCACAGAGTGCAATGACAATTGCGGTCGCGGAGGGGGAGAGGAGTGCTTTCATAGTCCGCCCCTTTCGTTGCACGTGCCCGCGTCGGCAAACTCGTTAGCGGTGTCGAAGTGAGCCCAGGCCGGTGGAGACTGGGCGGTGCGGAGACGCCCGCATTAGCATCCGGCTTCGCGGCCTGCCTACCCGAGCATTTTCATTATACCCTCCGTGTCAAGGGTCGCCGAGAAGGTGGTGCCCGGCGCCCGGCGGGCCGGAGGTTGCTTGCCGCCGTTGCTTTGCGCCGGGAACGGTCTCGGTGTCGGTCGCCCGCGGCCCGCAAACGTGGTAGCATCATATGCTGGGACGCTGAGGCCGACCCGGTTCGTGTGTGCCTCGTTGCGAGGCTCAGAGACTTGAACAGGAGCAATTGCCGATGATCAAAGCGAGTGAGCTTCGGAAAGGGAAGCTGATTTCGTTCGAGGGTGAACTCTATACCGTGCACGAATCCCGCCACGTCGCCAAGGGCAACAAGGGCAGCTACATGCAGACCAAGTTGCGGGGTATGAAGTCCGGCACGATGATCGACATGCGCTTCAACGTCAACGACCGCATCGAAACACCGTTCCTGGACACGCGCCCGTACGAATACCTCTACCGCGACGGAAGCGCTTTCGTCCTCATGGACCAGGAGAACTTCGACCAGATCCACGTCTCGCCGGACGTGCTGGGCGAGGCCCACCTGTTCCTCAAGGGTAACGAGACCGTGATGTGCGGGGCGGTGGACGGCGTGATCGTCACGGCCGAGTTGCCGAACGTGGTCGAACTGACCGTGGCCGATACCTCACCGGTGGTGAAGGGTGCGACGGCGACCAACCAGAGCAAAGATGCGACGCTCGAGACCGGTCTGCGCATCAAGGTTCCGCCCTTCATCGACATCGGAGAGCTGTTGCGCGTTGACACGCGAACCAGCGAGTACATCGAGCGGGCCAAGGGCTAGAGCGGCTTCACAGACTCTGTAGCGGCCGAGCCCCGTATCGGCCGAGGCTACGAACGTCCGGTACGGGGCCCGGACGCTACAGAAACATGAAAACTGCTCTAACCGGTCGGAGGGGTGCGCGATGAGCGCGACCGGATGAGCGGCCACACGGAGAAGCAGCGGCGATGATTTCGCTACTCAGCGCGGGTGACACGGATATCCTCCGCGACACGGTTCGGCCCGCCGCCATCTTCTGGCACAACGTCCGCAGCGCCTGGCTGCGGGTGATTATCGCCGCCGGGCTGACCCTGCTGCTGCTGGCAGTGGTCCTGCTGATCGTATTTCAGCCGCGAGTGCCCGGGCTGGGCTGGGCGTCGCGCGAATTCCTGGCCGTGATCGTCTCGTTTCTGAGCGTGGTCTGGCTGATCTATACCGGCTGGCTGATCATGAAGTTCATGCCCGGCCGAAACGACCGGGTGGTGATCGGTCTGCGCAAGATGGTGCAAGCCGAGATCCAGCCGCTGGAGAAGCGGATCGAGGTCCTCAGCGACGACGAGCTGCGTGCCAAGACGGGCGAGTTCCGCCAGCGCCTCTCCGACGGCGAGTCGCGCGACGCGATCCGCCCGGAGGCCTATGCCTGCGTGCGCGAGGCCTCACGCCGCGCCCGGGAGCACCGCCAGTTCGAGTGTCAGCTCATCGGCGGCAAGGTCCTGGAGGACTGCAACGTCGCCGAGATGCGGACCGGCGAAGGCAAGACGATCGTCTGCTACATGGCGAACTACATGAAGGTGCTGGAGGGCCTCAAGGTCCACCTGGTCACCGTCAACGACTACCTGGTGCAGCGCGACGCCGAGTTCTGCCGCCCGATCTTCGACCTGCTCGACGTAACGGTCGGGAACATCACGGCGGACATGGACTCGTACGGCGCCGGCGCGCGAGTTCGCCAGGAATCGTACGCCTGCGACATCACCTACGGCACCAACAGTGAGTTCGGCTTCGACTACCTGCGCGACAATATGAAGCTTAACCCGCGCGACCAGGTTCAGGGCCCGCAGGACTACGCCGTGGTGGACGAGGTCGACTCGATCCTGATCGACGAGGCCCGCACGCCGCTGATCATCTCCGGCCCGGCCCACGACGACGTCCGCAACTATCAGGTGGCCGACAACGTCGCCCGCTCGCTGATCCGCAAGCAGGAGCAGGCCAACCGCGATATGGCCAAGCGGATCGACGACGTCGCGCAGAACGCCCCGTCGCAGGTGCAAAGCGATGCGAAGTTCAAGAGCGGGATCAAGAAGTTCCGCACCGACCCGTTCTGGCTCTCGTCGGACGAGGCCGAGGCGATCGGGCACATGCAGTATTTCGTGGTCGAGCTCGACCGTAAGAGCGCCCACATGACCGAGCACGGCGCCAAAGCGGCCCAGGCCGAGCTGGGGATCGGCACCTTCTACGACAGCAAGAACATGAACTGGCCGCACTACATCGACAACGCCTTACGCTCGCACCGGACCTATCAGAAAGACAAGGAATACGTCATTCAGGACGGGCAGATCATCATCGTCGACGAGTTCACCGGGCGCCTGATGCAGGGGCGGCAGTGGTCCGACGGTCTGCACCAGGCGGTCGAGGCCAAAGAACGCGTCACCATCAAGCAGGAATCGCAAACCCTGGCGACCATCACGCTGCAAAACCTCTTCAAGCTCTATAAGCAGCTCGCCGGCATGACCGGCACCGCGATGACCGAGTCCGACGAGTTCATGAAGATCTACAAGCTCGAGGTCATCGCCATCCCGACCGACCAGGCCGTCCGCCGGGTGGACTTCAACGACAAGATCTACAAGTCCGGCGTCAACAAATTCGACGCGATCGTGGAGGAGATCCGCGGCTACAGCCAGAAGGGCTATCCGGGCGACCCCTGGTCGCTCTACGACATGCTCAAGAAGGCCAGCATTCTGCTGGGCGAGCGGATCGGCGAAAACGGGGAGGCCGCCGAAACCCAGGCCAACTTGAAGGTGATCGAAGACGCGCTCGACCAGTTCAACGACGGGCAGGGCGACGACAGCGCCCTCGAAAAGGCGTACCTGCATCTGGCTGGCGAGAATGTCGGTGGCCGGCCCGTGCTGGTCGGGACGGTATCGGTCGAAACCTCAGAGAAGCTCAGCCAGTTACTCTCACGCCGCTACGGCGTCGAACACGAGGTGCTCAACGCCAAGAACCACGCCCGCGAAGCCGAAATCGTCACGAAGGCCGGCCGGCAGCATGAGGTGGCGCACGGCAAGAAAAAGGCCATGCACGGCAACGTGACCATCGCCACCAACATGGCCGGTCGCGGGACCGACATCGTGCTGGGGCCCGGCGTGGCCCAGATCGGCGGACTGCACGTGGTCGGCACCGAGCGGCACGAAAGCCGGCGGATCGACAACCAGCTCCGCGGGCGCTGCGGCCGCCAGGGCGACCCCGGCAGCTCGCGCTTTTTCCTCTCTTTCGACGACGACTTGCTGCGGTTGTTCATGGGCGAGTGGGTGTTGAAAATGCTCACGCGCTTCGCGCTCGAGGAAGGCGTGCCGATCGAGCACAAGCAACTCAGCAAGGGCATCGAGCGCGCCCAGAAGAAGGTCGAGGAACGCAACTTCGGTATCCGCAAGAACCTGCTCGAGTACGACGAGGTCCCCGATGAACAGCGGCGCAGTTTCTACGAGATGCGCCAACGCGCGCTCGACGGCCGTGACCTGAGCGGATTCATCTGGGAGATGATCGACGAGACAGTCGCCGGCGCGGTCGACCGCTACTACGACCCGCTGTACCCCGCCCAGTGCGCCGCCGAGTGGGTCGGCCAGAATATGGAAATCTCGATCGAGGCCGAGCGGCTCGACACCAGCGAGCTGGCGGTGCTCTGCGACCAGGTGCGCAACCTGGCCGGCGGTGAAGTGCGCGGAAACGTGCAGCGGACTTTCGGCGAATACGTTGACGCCGATGTGCCCCCCGATGAATGGGATCTACGCGGGCTGCTGGCCTGGATCGCCCCGTACGGGCTCATCC
>SDBT01017077.1_pt1 | contig 11476 bp, 12 predicted proteins | sample 2277101 | NCBI WGS metagenome assembly SDBT01 (sample SAMN10404973, study PRJNA504765) | marine sediment metagenome | isolation source: marine sediment core GS10_PC15, 103 cmbsf | place: Arctic Ocean: Southern Knipovich Ridge | collected 2010
ATCATCAATTAAATTAGCTTCTCTATAATCTTTTAAAGTTCTGAATTTTTTGACGATTGCATCAAATTCTTTATTGCCCGTTGTGTTAGTAAATAACATTTTTAGCTTTTGAGCAGGTGGAGCATTTTTTACTGCTTGAGTAATTTTTCTTATAGGTTCTGCTAGTCTAGTTACTTCTCCTAGTTTCTTAGCAATTTTAATTGGTTTAGTAACCCACAATGGATCAAGCACAAAATCAGCTCCAATGCCCATTACTTTATCTAATTGAGTTGGTTCTACTCCAGCCTTTTTGAATTCCTCTAAAAAGGTAGTTTCCTCTCTACCTATTAATACCCGTAATGCTCCTTTCTGTGCTTCTATATTTGATTTAGCCGCCGCCTTTAATCCTTCGCTGGCTGATATTCTTGGTGAAGCAATAGACATAAAATGGCCTAAGGTTTCCCCCACTCCTCTAACTTCTTTTGCTACTATTCCGACTGGTTTCATTAATTGCTTGCCTATACCTCTAAAAACATCTTTGAATCCAGATTTTTTTTCTTCTTTTGGTTTTACTTTTGGCGTTACTGTTGGTTGAATTTCTCTAATAGGCTGTTGTCCTCTTTGCAAAAAATTAGACAATGACCCAGTAACTTGTCCGCTTTGGGTAGTTGGTAATCTATTCTGTTGTAAGAAACTAGACAATGACCCAACGGCTTGTCCACCTTGAATAGTCGGTTGTCGTCTTTGTTGTAAAAAATCTTGTAGTGGCATATTAGTAAATTCCAAAATCTTCTGGGTTAAACCCTGCTCCCATTATTTCTTGTTTTAATTGTTCATTATCTAAAACCTGTGCTTCTTCAGTTGATAACCATGCCCATACACTTGATTCTAATTCAGTTTGAGTTGGTTCAGTTGTTTGTTGAAATGGCGTAGTCAATAATGTTTTTGGTTGTTCTCTTTCATAGGCTTCCTGTGTTAATTCAGATGCTATTTGTCCAATAGCAGATATATCTCCACCAGCTTCAGCAATTTTTTGTTCTTTCCATTGTTCAAAAGAAAGTCTTTTCGCTCCACCAACTTCTGTTTGTCTAGTTTCGCCAGTATTTTCATTTCTTTCTGTTATAAACTTAGCTCCTGTTTCTGGATCAGTAAATTCTCCTATTTTTTTCCAACCAGTAGTAATATCCCCACCATCCCCAGTTCCTTTCAATCGTCCTCCTATTGCCCCAGCACTAACTTGATTCATAAGTTCTACTCCCTCATCTGTAATACGATAGCTTGATAAAGTTACTTCCCCAGTTTTATTATTAGTGGAAGTAAATGTCTTTATATCTGGGTCAATTTGGGCTAAGCCTTGTATGGTATATTCTGTTCCCGTGTTGGGATCGGTTATGGTTTCTTCTTCCCCGACTGGAATTTCTTTCATCAGGGATACTATTGAAGCTGATGTAAAAAATGGCTGAATTTCACTCTTCTTCATTCCAGTGTAAGTTACTCCACCCACAGTTACAGTTTCCCCTTCTGGGATTTGGCGCAGTTGGCCTAATAAACTTATTTGAGTTTGAACATCACCTCTCTCTGCTGTTCGTAGAGCAAGCATATTGTTAAAAGTCTGTTGTCTTAATTCTATTTCTTGTTCTTTCATTTTATCAAGTCTATCTTGGAATTTTGTAACCTTTTTATCCAATTCATCAGCTATATCAAATTCGGCATTAGCCAAAGCCTGTTCTTTACGTTTTTCAAGACTTTTAATTTCAGTGCTTGTAGCTTTTATAATAGGAGCTAATGCTTGGGATAAAGTTGAACTAACTCCGAGTCCCGTAGTTCCTGCCCCAGTTGGCTGCATAGACCTAGCCCTAGTACCTCCAATAGCTCGTTCACCTAATTCTCTTACATCCTCCTTTGCTTCTGCAACTTCTAGTTCTATACCTTCTTGTTTAATCTTTAATTTTTCTTTAGCCCTGCGATCCTGCTCAATTTTAAACTCGTCAAATTCATCCTCAAGCTGGGTGCTGTCAAATCCTTCATTATTAAAGAATCCCTTAAAGGCATCAAAGCTATCTGTTATATCTCCAACACCGCCTCTTATATCATCAGCGGCTTGGCCAATATCTATATCGCCTAAAGATGATAAATCAAAATCCTGCTGGAATTCAAATTGCCCTTGTTCAGGCGAAACCGTAATCACACCTTTCTCTACAAGAGATCGCAGACCCTTACCAGTACTTTTTGCAGCAGTTTCTCCAAATGAACTCAAAAGTTCATCTCTTGATACTATTGCACCTTTAACTGCTTTTGTGATAGCCATATTTTTTAGATTTAATTTATTTAGTTCTACGCCCTACAAAAGGGCGCAGTCAAAACAAACTATCTAATAATTTCAGCGAAAAATCCTTGGGTAGTAATAATACTTTGAGCATCAGCTGCTCCCCAATCAGCATAAACTGTTACAGTAATGTCAGCAGTCGTATCTAAGCCTGATATTGTCTGATAATTCACAACAGTAGCACCATCTATCGCATTTGAACCGTCAGTAATTGTCGGGTTAGTTAAAAGTTTCATATCTATAAATCCTTTTAACGCTGTTGTGCTTGTCGCAATAATCATCGCATCCCAAGAACCTCTATAATTGTCAGTAGCGCCATCAGAACCATTGCCAGTAGGACCTGTTAAATTCCAAGAACTAAAATCATAACCTACATCAATGCCAGAACCACCAGCAGAAGTACCTTCATAATCAAAGTCCCCTACAATCATTTTTAATTTTAAAATTCCGTTTGAACCCAATGTACCACCAGGCAAAGTAAAAGTATAGAGTGTTGTTTTATCTGTTGTATTTTCAACTGTTTGACTTGTAGTATCACTATACATCCATTTACTCCCAGCCGTAGTTTCGCATTGATTACCTATACAGAGTTCATTTATATGATGAGTACCAGTTGTTGTTGCACTACCATTCACTTGAAATGTTCCGATTATAGAAGATGAAGCTGTTGAAAAGAATCCTCCATCAGTAGTCAATAAATCAGAAAAGGTAAAAGCAAGATTCTTGGTTGTAGTTGCATTCCAACTATCTTTCCAGAATAAATCTGCATTGGAATTAGTAGTAGTAGAAACTGATAATCTATCCTGATCATCAAGATTAAACCATGCCGTATTGGTTGCTACCCTTAATTCTCCAGAAATCAACGTCATAGGATTAACTGTGGCAAAACTTGTTCCACCAGAATTAAAAGCAAATTCTGTATCTGTTGAAGTCGCCCAGCCTATTTGTCCTGTTGCTTTATTAGCCCAGAAATAAGGAAGAGTTGAACTTGTCATGTGTAATTTCACTACATCTACTGTTGATGAAGCAAAATAATTAGCACCTGTTAAAATATTTTCACCATCAATAGTCGGATATTGAGTCGATAGATAATGGTCATCATTGGAAATGATTACAGTTTCTCCCGGAGCATGAGCTTTGATATTTCCAGAAGCAGTGGCATTTTTGTCAAACCTATATCCAAAAGTACAGCCAGAAAAAGTTTTAGTTCCAGTTGTTAGTCCAGTACAAGTTACTATCTCGGCATTAGTTCTGCCTGGGGCGATATGTAAAACAATAGTATCTCCCAATACTCCTGGATCAAGAGTGTTATTATCTTTGGTGGTAATAGAATTAACTTTTAATGTAGTTCCAGAATGACCTTCGGTAAAAGTCTGGGCTAGAGAAGTCTTAAATTCTGATGGTCTGAATGGAGCGACAGCACCTAAGAAATCTTCTGTTTCTACATAATCAATATTAGGAGATTCGCCACCACTAGCAGATACTATATCAATGGACTCTAAATATTGATTATCTGCTTCTAAGCATGCCTTTAAAGCTATATTCTGGCTTGTAGAACCATGATAATCAGAAATACCACACTCCATAGCCAAATCAATTCTCTCTTCAACAGAGGGCAAATTTAAGCCTTGCTCCTGATAATATTCAAAAAGATTATCAGCAGAATATACTCCTGACACTGTTAAGAAAAGTGCTACTAGAGTTATAATTAATTTACGCATATTTTTCTAGTTAATTGTTAATTTAATTTGATTATATTTTAAATATTTGTTATAATTAATGTAGTTGATTAGAGCAACTATTAATGTTATTATCCATTTATATCCCGTGGATAGAATGCTCTAATCATTCTTGAAGCGGGATTTTTAGGTGTACTATGCCAAAAAAAGGAAATATTCCTTGGAATAAAGGATTAACTAAACAAACTGATAAAAGATTACATTATGAAAGGCCGACTAAAATTCAGAAAGGACAAAGATTATCACCCAAAACAGAATTTAAAAAGGGACAGAAACCATGGATAGCTTCACAAAAAGGATTTTTTGCTGGTAGTAATAACCCTGCATGGAAAGGTGGTCGTGTATTGCAAAATGGATATATTTATATTCATTCACCTAACCATCCTAATCATGATAATAAAAATTATGTTCAGGAACACCGATTAATTGCTGAAAAATATTTAAACCGTTATCTGGAAAAATTTGAAGTTATACATCATATTAATAGGAATAGACAAGATAATCGTCCTGAAAATTTATATTTGTTTACTAAACGTAAACATGATAAATTTCATTTATCAAAGAACAAACCAAATCTAATTTCTAATCTTCTTTTTTAGGATAATCAATTGTCTTGGCATCCACAACCGCAATACCATAGGCGAACAATGCTACATTCTGTCCCTCGCCATCTGTGTAAAAGTTGAGTTGGATATTAAATGGTTTAGCTTGTATTGGTAGTGGGTAAAAAACAAGAAAATCGTCAAGTTCACTTACATCCCCTTTTGTTCCTCCTAAAATTTCACTCCCTAAAGCATTCACTCCTAATGGATTATCAGGTGATTGAGTTACATAATCACTATCACTTTGTTTGATAGTTCTTGTGTATTTTGCGGTTTTACCAAATTCATCAAGAAGTATATCCATAAATAAAGTAGTACCTGCCCCAATTCTGCCCTTCAAAGCTATGCCTTGTATAGTTTTTCTTTTAAACTCTGATCCATAGTTCTTGATGTTAGTGGTGTACTCAAATCTATACCCAGCTCCGTTCTTAGAATAGCCATCAAAAGCCTTATAACATTCACTTTCAACTGAACCGCCAAAATAAAGTTGTTGATTATAAACCGCCATTGCCCCAATAAACCAATCTAAAATTCCTATATTCGCTATTCTTCTTTTCTTTTTATCTTTGCTGAATTGGATTATTACCGCTTTGTTATTATTGTCTTGGGTGCTATCTGTCTTGCCGGATATGATAAGTGTTCTCTTCTTTTTCCAATACTTAACTTCTGCATCATCCCATACCCAGTCCTCAATAGTCGGTCTAATATCTTCCAGTAAATCTTCACTGTTGAATAAATCTTCACTGGCAATATGCGATAACCTCATCAACAACCCTTCTGGAGAAATATGGATATAATCAGCATCTACTCTGTCGATAGCTTTGATTGAAGGTGCAATGCCAGTATCAGATAGTTTGCTTCTTTGAGCCACCCTAGTTGTAGAGGATGGATAAACGAAAGTCAATCCCCATACTTGGCTTTCTTTATAAATCACAATCGTCTTATCTATACTGGCTAGAGCATAGTTTCGACCACCTTCTGGAAAATCCTCAATTATCTCGGCATCCGGTGTACTGCCTGCCGCATCTCCAATGTCTGTAAAGTCGCCTACTGTTGAGCTGTATAAAGTCGTTGGTGAAGAATCTACTCCTGTCCCAAATAATCTTCCTTGCGCGGTTAAGATGAAAGTAAACTTTTTCCGTGCTGAATAGGTAGAAGTATCTACTGCCTGCGCTATGCCAGCCTTATCGCTCATAGCAGGAGTATTTGTGCATCCGGTAAAAGTAGTATCCGTCTTGCCTGTATAAGCTATAACCACCCTATTGCCTGAATCATCATTGACTATTAAATCACCACTTGAATCAAAACCATCAGTCGGATTAGTCTTCACTTGTTTTGACATTTTCTGTACAGTCAAAGTTCCTTCTGCCGCACTGACTGCTCCATCTAAAATACAAACTGCTCCGTTCCATCTTGAAAAGTTATCCGCCCCATTGCTCATCAAGAGATTATCCGTTCCCGTGTCATTGAATGGAGCAAGGCTTAAAATCTTACCTGTAGTAAAATCATCAATAAGCTGTACAAATTCTCCTTTTTCAGAATTACGATTATCCCCTTCAATAAGAAGTTCTAATATAGTATTACTTCCATCATCTCTGACCTGAAGCAAACTCTTATGCCCTAATCCTCTTTCATACTCATCTTGTTTGACAATTTTATCAGTTGCATTATATTGCTTGCCAAAAACACTATATGCTTTTAACGGAGCAATCTGGCTTGAGGAACTTAAATCAGCATTAAGAGTATGAGCCGCACTATGCCTGCCTATCTCATTGGCTCGCCTTAATGTATTAAGTCCTAAAAATTCTGTACTTTCTTTAAATTCCATATTACATCCACATTCTAGTTCCACCATCGGCACGCTCAACAGCATTGCCTTGCACCTGGATGGAACCTATATTTTTAACAATCGGTTCTCCTATATCATCAAAGATAGCTTGAAATGCTTTAGTTCCTTTTAACTGTTCAAAAATTACCTGATCGGTAGCTTTTTCTTTCATCTGCATAAATAACAGTTCAGCCACTAAATCAAGAAAACCCAGTCTATGTCTTGTAGGGAGTAAGATTACTTCTTTGGTATCTACCTCGTCAGTTGAAAATTCTTCTTGCCAAGTCGCGCCATCTTTGACCATATAGGTTGAAAAGTAAACTATCTCAAGTTCTTTTGGCAGAATCAAAACCAAATCATCAAAACGTACATTTTGAACATCGGTCATACCGGATGTATAGTTAATGCGTAATTCCACATAATCAACTTCTGAACTATCCGGACTGCCTGTCTTTTCAGCATCTCGCCAATTCCAACTCATTCTGTTCCAGCTCTTTTTAAATGCACCAAAATTCACTGGGGTAGAAGAAGTTATTTTCCAATAAGCTGAACTGCTTGAACCAAATCTTATTTCTATATTAGATATTAAAGCCAGTTGGGCATCAGTCATTTGCAGTAAATCAAGTGATGCTCTCCAAGTGGCTATGTTCTCATAATTAGATAAATCCAAAGCAGTTAAAGTAGTGTTCTTAATAGCTGTATAATTATTAGTCGATTGGCTAACATCAATATTAAATTTGAATGAAGCACCGCCTTGTTTTTTTCTGTTAGAATCTATGGCCAAAGTAGTTGCATCTGAATTTGTTGTATCAGATGACCAAGTGCCATTATCGGTTAAACTATCCATCTGAGATACTAAAAGTCTGGTATTTGCATTTCTATAAATCACTCTTAAAATTTCATCATCATCTCTGCTTTCTATTGTGCGGGCATTTATCAATCTATGCTCTGCAAGATATTGGGCCATTGTTTTATTATCTATATCTTCAAATAAAGTATAAGCACTATTCGGGTCTCTAATATCTTTAATATCTTTTACATCTGATAAACCCAAATCATTGACTAAAGAATAGTCATTCTCACCCCTAAGATAATCAAAAGGATTTATCCGTTTAGTAGGTTTAAGATTCATTTCCGATTGCAGGAATTGTATAATTTGGTTTATACCTCTGACTCTCTGCTCTGTAGTAAGTGGAGAATCAATAGTATGTACTAATTTATCTTGCAGGTATTGGTCTAATTGTGCTAAACTTATAGTAGACATATAATTATTAATTAATTAAATAAATATGTATAAAAAATGTAAAATTTGTGATAAAACAATTAAGCGAAATAAAACTGAAAATAAAGTAATTTATAGCAAGAGAAAATATTGTTCTTATCAATGCTATCATCTAAGCACTCGTAATGGTAAAATAATAAAATGCAAAGTTTGTAAGAAACCTATCTATGTATGGCGGAAACAAATTAATAAAAGAAAATACTGTTCTTACAAATGTAAAGGGATTGATAGACAACTTAAACTGAATCGTCAATGTGTATTATGTAAAAAAACATTCAAAATTTGTTCTGATTATAAAGTAAAAAGATTTTGTTCCCTAAAGTGCTGGGGTAAATATAGAAAAATTCATAAATATTTTACTGGTAATAATAACAAAAAATGGAAAGGTGATAATGTCGGTTATAGTGGATTACATTATTGGGTTTATAGACAATTAGGAAAACCAATTAAATGTAAACATTGTGGTACTACTAATAAAAAATTACAATGGGCTAACAAATCTCATCAATATAAACGGAACATTAATGATTGGCTATCTCTTTGTGTTCCTTGCCACAAAAAATATGATTTAAACTGCAAGTGAAATTGACATAAATTTATGATTAATTAATCATATTAGCACTCTCATAAGACAAGTGCTAATGGAGCAATTACTCTATACGTTCTTTTGGTTCTTTGTATTTATAATAAAATTTCCTACCTATACCATAAACCACCATAATAGCTGATACAGCACCTGCCACAGCGTCTATGGCGTTGACTACGGCGTCTATAACGCTATTTAACTCCCATTCACTGGTATCAATGCCTACTGCGGCTAGAACGGCTACTATGGCTACCAGTATTCCTTTTACGGTTAAACTGACTTTGGAAGAATCCGCTGAAGAACCTAAATATTTTATCATAAGACCTTTGTTTAATTATTAATTACCAGCTTTATCATTTATCTTGTGTAAATGAGCATGAATTTTCATTAAATTATCAGTAATTGGTGAATGGAAATTAGATAAATCTTTTAATGCTAAATCAACTAAATCTTTTGCATGTTGAAATTTACCAATGCAATTAGGACAAAGCCAAATATCTTTAGAGACCAAATTAATCCCTTTCCCATCTGGGCATGATATTTTTTCCCACCCTCGGCTATCTTGTGGGCTTAATTCCGTATTACACTTAATACATTTTGGATATGGATTTTTATCTGTTCCGCTCATAATCATTTTTTAATTGATAATATCAACTTTATTATCCATCTCTAAGGTGTACCGACAAGACTGAGTTTCTCTTAGAAGCTCATCATATTTGGCTTGAACCTTATCATATTGATCCTGCCAAATAGTATCTACAACTGGTTCTAAATCAACCTGTAATAAACTTAAATCAACTGTTATTTGTTCCAGCTCTGACAAACAATAGTCTAAAGCTGGCGTATCGTAACAAGGCAATGGTTCTGGCCAATCATTATCTAAAACAGAAAAATACTCTGGGAAAAGCTTCATTGTCCTCTCACATTTTTCAACTGTTTCTTGGAGAGTTGGATTGGAAACATTTTTTTCTATTATTGGTGTACAATCTAAAGCCTCTACCACCTCATCATAGCCTAATTTTTTATCAAGCCATATAGAACCCATCATACCAAAAGAAACAAGAAAATAAATTATTAAAGCAGTAAACAGAAAATTCATTAATTTATCCATATCTATTTTTTAAATTTATTACCTAATTTTTTAAAAACCAATCCTACATAGCCGGTCTTTTGAACAATGAAAGCCCAGAGGCTACTTACCAATTCTTTTGCGGTAACGACTGTGCCAATAGGTAATTCTTTTCCTTCGGAGGTTATTATGGGAACTTGTGTTTCGTACTTTGGTGGCTTTTTTTTTAAATAATATTCTTTACAAAATTGAAAATTGTAATCCCAGACAAGTTCCTTAACCGCTTTCTCATAAGTATCAAATATAAACCATTTTACTCCTTTAATATATCCGACTATGACAACCCAATGATTATCTTTATCTCCTTGTTTTTTGTAAATCAAACCTTGGCTATTAGTTCTTACGCCATAATTAGCATAAACACTAGCCCCAACTGGTGAAAATTCTAATGTCTCCATTATCTTCTGTTGCTTTTGCGGTACAGATAACCATGTTTTGAATAACCATTCATGCCCAAAATCATATACATCAAGAAATTTCTCTTTAGCTAAACTTAATAATTTAGAAGTCATTGGCTTAGGACTATAAAATTTATCCCAGGTATTTATTGTTTCATCAAAAGGCAAATCTGTTTCATGGACATTCCCTATTTTTCTGGTAAACTCCGCTACTGTATGTGGGCTATTGCCTCCTCGTGTAGTTCCTGCCACTATATTTGGAAATCTATCACTCCAATTAGTTTCACCATATTTTCTAACTATACCTATAATCTCCAAATCATTAAATTGACCAAAGCCGGTACAGCCCATTGATTCTACTCCATATTGTCTTTGAAATTCAAATAAAGGCAAATGATTTAAATATTGTCCTCCTGGCATTATCTTTTCTCTTTTAAATCTAGCACCAAGTTGTCCTCCTAACAAATGGTCTGGCTCTATTATTGGTGCTATAAAACCATGATAACCTTCATTATTTTCTTCTGGCATAAAATTATTTTTAATTAATAAAATTTATTCCATATTCAATTTCAAACCAGCCAGATTCTTCTTCTTGCTCTTTAATCCATTTTTGAACATTATCAATTACCTCATCTAAAGTCTTACCAGTGACTATTGGTTCGTCATTAGCTTGAATACCATCACCTTGCCAATGATATGCTTTTAATGTTTTTCTATCAATTGCTATTCCGTTATCGGCTGACATAAAAATATTTTAAATTAGACGCAGGTGGATTTTATATCGTCTAATTTTTAGTGAATGGGACGAATATCGTCCACCTGCTTTTTACCCCTAGACGTCAGCGAATACAATTCTGTTTTTTGACTGCCATAGTCGCATTTTTGCGACTCGGATTCGCATTTGGTTGCAAGATGGACAGAGAGTTGGTCTGACACCGTGTCGTTTGACTTTCCTAGTCTGATTTACCGAGATCATACCCCATTTTCCGTAACGTTTGACACGCCCACAACCCTTGCACATTGGGATTATCCCTTTCATTTTAACCTCCTCAAAGAACTATTTTAATTTTAATTCAATTCTATCTAAACTTCCCCGAATCCATTCAATATTTGTTTCAACTCCTTCAATTTTAACTTCATTGGCACTGGCTTTATCTTTTGCAGACATAGCAATACCAATAGCACTACCAATAGTAGCTATAGCGATTATGACTAAAATTGTCAGAGTTTTCCATTTTACATATCCGTTTTTAGTTTCCATATTTATTTGAATTAATTACACATAATAGAGTTGTCAATAAAGTAAATCCTATTGAGAATACTCCGGTTATTATCCATTGGAGATTGTTGGTCATTTTTTTTGTCCAATAAAAATATAATGTGAATCCAGCCCTTCATCATCTCTAAATTTAGAACTGTATAAGCCTATGTGGACTTTCTTGAATATATCAAATTTAAGTCTTAAGTCACTTTCACTTTTAGTAAAATTAACATAATAATCTTTAACCTGTACTCTCTCTTTTTTAAACTCAACTTTATATAACCCATCTTCATCTTCCTTAGCATAGCCCCAAAACCAGTCATTAGTATCAATCATAGTGGCGTGG
>SDBT01017078.1_pt1 | contig 11476 bp, 12 predicted proteins | sample 2277101 | NCBI WGS metagenome assembly SDBT01 (sample SAMN10404973, study PRJNA504765) | marine sediment metagenome | isolation source: marine sediment core GS10_PC15, 103 cmbsf | place: Arctic Ocean: Southern Knipovich Ridge | collected 2010
GAGTATGAACGCGGCCCGCGACCCTGTCAACCCGACGGCCGGAGTACGGCAGTTACCACAAGCGGCGAATTCCATATTGGTCGAAGAGCTTCTCGTTGCTCACCAGGGGAATGTCCAGCGCTTGTGCCTGCGCGATGAGCATTCGGTCAAAGTGATCTCGATGCGAGCCTGGCAGGTTGCCAGCCCGCTGGGCGTGCTCCACCGAGATCGCCAGCGGAGTGAAATCCTGGCTGATGAGGCAGGTGGGGAGATCCATGGCAACCTCGCGTGCGCCGGGTAGCTTGCCGATCCGTACCTTTGTGCAGATTTCCCAGGCCGAGGCGGCGCTCACATACACCGTGTTCTCCTCTTCCCCTATTACTTTCCTGGCCGCAGTGGAGAGTCGTGAGTCTCCGGCAAGCCACCACAGGAAGGCGTGGGTATCGAGGAGGACCTTCATCTACCCCCCTCCCACGCTACCAGTTCATCTTCCGGCAGGGGCTCGAAAAAGCTGTCATCGACCCGGACGCAATCCTTCATGGCGCCGAACACCCGTCCTGTCCGCTGTGGCTTCAACGGCACCAGCCGGACGATGGGTTCCTTCCCCCGAGCGATGATGACCTCTTCCCCCGCACAGGCCTTCTCGATGAGGCGAGAGAGGTTCGTCTTGGCAGCGTGGATGGGAACGGGCTTCATGGTTCCTCCTTGGCTAATCTATATTAGCCAAGGAGTCGACACCTGTCAAGAAGGCATTCTCGACCGGTCTCTACTTTTACGCTTTACTGGACACGATGACGGGAAATGTGAAAAAGTAGAGACTGTCCCTGGCAATCATTCACAGCCGGGACCGGCCGGCGGGAGGACACGAGATGAAAAACATCGAGATGAAGTTGGAAGGGAGCAAGCTGATCATCAAGGTGGACCTGGCTCAGGATTTCGGGCCCTCATCGTCGGGAAAGAGCATCATCATCGCCTCGACCGAGGGCAACCAGAGCATTCCTGGCTGGGAGGACAAGGGGGTCAAGATCGGCCTGAACGTGTACAAGAAGAAGCCGGCCGATCAGGGCTGAACGCTTCCGAAAAACGCCACCCATCCGGCCGTCTTTCCCAACCCGTTGAGCTGGAAACAGGCTGCGGAGTGCATCAAAGCAGCGCTTGACATCCTGCGACACCAGGGCATAGTCTAGCATTTTGATTGACTTTGTTGACTCGACACCAGGAGATAGATGAATAACGTGCAGCCCTTGAAAGAGAAGCGGCTAGGAGGTGTCCCGGCCTTGCTGCAATCCATCGGTAACACGGCCCTGGTTGAGCTCCAGCGGATCAGGCCCGACCGGGGCGCCAGGATCCTGGTCAAGCTCGAGGGCAACAACCCCGGCGGCTCGGTCAAGGACCGTCCTGCCCTGTATATGATCGAGAAAGCCGAGCAGGACGGGCGCCTGACTCCGGGCAAGATCATCCTGGAGCCGACCTCCGGCAACACCGGAATCGGGCTGGCCATGGTCGGCGCCTGCAAGGGTTACAGGGTTAAACTGACCCTGCCGGCGTGCGTCAGCACGGAGCGCCGGCAGACCCTGCTGGCCTTTGGCGCGGAACTGGTCCTCACCCCCCACGAGGAGCGGACCGACGGCGCCATCCGGGGGGCATACCGGATCTTCGAAGAGGATCCGGAGCGTTACTTCATGCCCGACCAGTTCTCGAACCCGGACAACTGGCTGGCCCACTACGAGACCACAGCGCCGGAGATCCTGGACCAGACCAACGGTGAGATCTCGGCCTTCGTGGCGGGCATGGGCACGACCGGCACGCTCATGGGCGTGGCTCGGAGGCTTAGAGAGCACGATCCCCGGATCAAGATGGTCGGGGCCGAGCCCACCGAGGGGCACGCCATCCAGGGGCTCAAGAACATGAACGAGGCCATAGTCCCGCAGATCTGGGAGCCGGAGCGGCTCGACCGCATCGTCCTGGTCGAGGACCGCCCTGCTTTCTCGACCACCCAGCGCTTGGCCGTGGAAGAGGGTCTGTTCGTGGGCATGAGCAGCGGGGCCGCAGTCTGGGCCGCGCTGCAGGTCGCGGCCGACCTTTCCCCGGGCGACACGGTGGTCACCCTGCTGCCCGACCGGGGCGACCGGTACCTGTCCACCAACCTGTTCAGGTCGGTCTGCGCCGAGTGCCCTCCCTGACCTGGATCCCCCTTTAATTACTCAGCGTCGTGGTTCCGACCGAAAAGCCTATTCAGTCACTTCAGTTGGTCAGTCGCGCTGCGCTGCATTCTCACCGACCGAGAGCCGGTGCTCTGCGGAAGTGGATCTATCGGACGAATTACTTCTTGGGGTGGCAGGTCTTGCACTTGTGGATCTTCTTGCCCTCCGCCTTCATCGCCTTGTGGCACTTGACACATTGCTTGTGGAAGATCACCGACTTCCTGTCGTACTTTTCGCCTTTCTTCGTCACCAGGAAGGCCGCCTTTTTACCTTCATACTCCTTCTGCGGCTCGCCTTCCTTGACGTGACACGTGCTGCAGCCCTTGACCTTGGCGGCGTCCGGCTTGTCCACCTTTACGGTATGGTGACAGTCCTTGCAGAGGATTGACTTGCCGCCAGCTTTCTTGAATTCGTCGGAATGCTTGGCGTGCTCGAAGGTCACCGCTCCCTTCTTTCCCGGAACAAGGTCGATCTCGATAGTCTTCTTGTCGTCCGGGATCCCTGCTACGACAAGTACGCTCAGGAAGACGATGTGCAACGCTACGACGACGACTAATATCAGCTTTCTCATCTTTTCATCTCCTGTCTTGTAGTGCCGGGTTCGTCAACTTGAACTTGCGCTCGATTGAAACTTCCTCTGATTGGAACTTTCACCCTCGTCTTCATTCCGGTACCCATACATCTCCCTCGACGACGGGAATAAGAAGGTTATTCACACAGGGCTTACAGCAAGATCTGTTCCAGCGGCCAACATGTTGACGATCTGCCCTTGACAAGGGCCTGTTTTGCTCCTCTCTCCTTCTTCTCGGCCGTCTTCTGACCCTGGTAGCACGATGGCTTGGCAGAAACCGTGTCTTTTTGAGCCGCCCGAGGTCTGTGAAGATCATTTTTTGTCGCAATTTGACACGCTCTGTGGGAGCCAGACTGGCAAGAAGACCGAGGCGGTATCGTGGATGGCCGGTTGGCCTCCGGGTCTATTTATCCTCAGTCGCCTGATCTTTTTCTCCGACCAGGGCACCGTACTCTTTCAACTTGCGATACAGGGTTTTCTTGCCGATTCCGAGGATCCGGGCGGCCCGGGATTTGTTGCCGCCGGTCAGCCGAAGAGTTCCCAGGATGACCTGTCTCTCCGCCTCGCAGAGCTGTACCCCCACGGGAACTATCAGTGTCGGATTACCCTCGGATTGCTCCAGCAAGTCCTGGGGCAGATCGCCCTCCTCGATGATGGGTTTGCGTGCCAGGACCACGAGACTCTCGACGATATTTCTGAGTTCGCGAACGTTGCCAGGCCAGGCGTGCCGAACCATCGCGCGCACGGCCGCCGGGGAAAAACCCTGAACTTCCTTGCCGTGTTCCCGGTTGAAGGTTCGGACAAAGTAGTCCATCAGCAGGGGAATGTCCTCTGCACGATCGCGCAGTGGAGGAATGTCAATGGATATGACCTTGATGCGGTAGTACAACTCCTCGCGAAAGCGTCCCTCGGCGACCTCTCGCTCGAGGTCCTTGTTGGTCGCGCCAATCACCCGGACGTCCACCGGAATCGAGACGTTGCTTCCAACCCGTTCGATCTCGCGCTCCTGCAGCACACGCAGCAGCTTGAGTTGGGTGGATTGTCCCAGATCCCCGATCTCGTCCAGGAACAGGCTCCCCCCGTTCGCCATCTCGATCCGGCCCTTACGGGTCTTGTATGCCCCCGTGAAGGCGCCTTTCTCATGCCCGAACAGCTCGCTCTCGATGAGATTCTCGACCAGCGCCACGCAGTTGATTTTGACCAGGGGTCCGCCCGCACGGGAGCTGTGGTGATGCAGTGCCGATGCGAAAAGTTCTTTTCCGGTCCCGCTTTCTCCCCGGATCAACACGGTCGCGCTGGTCCTGGCGACCTGTTCGATCTCGCGGAAGATGCGCCGCATGGGTGTGGACCTGCCTACGATGTTGCCGAAGGAGTACTTCTCGCTTAGCTGGCGCTTCAGGCGCATGTTCTCGCTGAGAAGCTTCTGGTTTTGAACCGCCTTCACGATCAGCAGCTCCAACTTGTTGATATCCACCGGCTTGCTCAGGTAGTCGTACGCACCCTTGCGCATGGCCTCCACCGCCGACTCGATCGTGCCGTAGCCGGTTACCAGTATCACGGCCGTCTCGGGGGAGTGGGCCGCCACGTGGTCCAGCACGTCCATGCCACTCAGGTTTTCCATGCGCACGTCGGAAACAATGACGTCAATGGGCTCGGCCTTCAGCTTTGCGATCGCATCCGCCCCGCTGGAGGCGGATACAACCGCGTAGCCGGATTCCCTCAAGGCGCCTTCCAGGTTGACCAGGCTGGTCGCGTCGTCATCAGCGACGAGCACGGTCGCTTTCGCGACTGTCTTCGTCCGGGCTGACGACCGGGAGCTCAATGCGGAAGGCTGTTCCATGTCCGACCTCCGACTCACAAACCAAACTGCCGTGGTGCTCACTGACGATCCGAGCACAGATGGCCAGGCCCAGTCCGGTCCCTCCTTCCCGGGTGGTGAAGAAGGGTTTGAACACATCATCGATCTGCTCCTTTGCAATTCCCACGCCAGTATCGCTGATCAGGATCGTCACGTGGTCGTCCTGACTCTCCGTCTCCGCGTACAGATCGCCTCCGCCGGGCATCGCCTGGAAGGCGTTGACGATCAGGTTGAGGAGGACCTGCCGGATCTGGTCCTCGTCGATCTCGGCCACCACGGGACGCTGGAAGGGCCCAAAGTGCAGCCGCACTCCCAGACGCTCGCCTTCCACCTCCAGAAATTTCGTCAGATCCCCTACCAGCTTGTTGAGATCCGATCGCACCAACCGACGCCTGGGAAGCCGCGCCAGCTTGAGGTACTGCTCGATGTATTCGTTGATCCTGCGAACCTCGAAAATCTGCGATCGGACCATCTCCCTGGCTTCCTGCAGGTTGATATCCGAATCCGCCCTGAGCTTCCGGTCCAGGCGCTCGGAGCCGATGGCCAGGGAGTTGAGTGGTGTGCGGATCTCGTGGGCGACCATGGCGGCCAACTCTCCGATAATGGCCAACCGCTCCCGACTTTCGTGCTTGCGCCTGAAATCGCTGATCTCGTTGTACAGCCTGTAAAGCTCCAGGGTGCGATCACGAACCTTGGTCTCCAACTCGGTGTTCAGGCGGTGGATGGTCTCCTGGTTCTCGCTGAGCGCGGCGATCTGCCTGCGGTTCTCCCGGTCCAGGAAGTAGGTCACCAGTAGAAAAAGTCCGATCAGCACGCTGGAAATCAGAATGGCCAAGATCAACACACGTCGATTGCCTGCGACCACACTGGTATAGGGCGCCGCCACCGCAAGCGACCAGCGGCGACCGCCGACCATCAGTGATGAAAATGCCACCAGTTTGCGGACGGAACCTTCCACGTCGATGGCACCGACACCGGGCTCTCCGGTCAGCATCTTGCCGGACACCATGGAGCCCTTGTGACAAACATGGCACCGTTCGTCCGTTCGCTGCACACCCTCGTTGCAGACATCGGGGTTCGACGGATGGTACAGAAGTCTACCGTCCTGGTCCAGGATCCAGGCCAGGCCCTTTGGATCCAGGGCCACCTCCGCGTTCACCAGCTCTCCCAGCATGTTCCAATCGAAGATAGCTGCAACCCGGCTTCCCGATCGTCCGCCACGTCCACGCTTTTGTTCCAAGGATACCAAGGCCAGTTGCTCCGTGCCGAATAACCGGGAGGAGCCGTCCGTGAGTCCGAAACAAAGGGTCTGTTCGGGCTCGCACGAACCCAGGGCGCGCTTGAAAATCCCTTCCACCGTCTGAGCGTCGAAGGCAACCGTGGCCGACACCCCACCGGTCTCATTCGTCCTGAACAACTCGACGGCTCCCAGGGGCCGCAGTTCGGCCAGAACCTCCTCGGCCGATACCGGACAGCGGCCTCCCCCGCCGGGCATGAAGCAAGCCGGTCCGGAGAGGTTCGACAGGTGTTTTTCTATTCGGACGAAGATCGCCTCCACTCGCTTGGCCCCGAGACGGGCCAGAATGAGGGAGCTGCGCTGGAACTGGTCGACGGTCGCCCTCTCCGTGTGCATCCAGAAGAAAACGGCCAGGCCACTCAATACCCCGACCAGTAGAACAACCACCAGGCGCACGACCACACGCAACTTGCGGACGTTCTCGGGAGATTCCCGATGGTTTCGGCCATCTTCTTGAATCGGCACAAACGACCTTTCCATGCACCGACCGGCCCCGACTACTGGTAGACGTGGGCGCTCTGGCCGGCTGTGGGCAGCAGGTGCATCCCCAGGTAGGTAAACACTACCGCACCGAAGCCTACCAGGACCAGCACGGCCAGTCGACGGCCTCTCCAGCCCCCCAGGTAGTGGAGGTGCAGGTAGACGATGAAGATCAGCCAGGTGACCAGCGACCAGGTCTCTTTTGGATCCCACATCCAGTAGTCCCCCCAGGCGGCCTTGGCCCAGATCGCACCCACCAGAAGGCCCATGGTGAGCAGCACGAAGCCGAAGCGGACCGACCCGTCGAGGAGCGCCTCCAGGTCGATGGCCCCGCCCGCAATGAGGTCGGGTCTATGCAGCCCGATGGGCTTGGGTCGAAGCAGGTACACCAACGAGGCGGCGAACGCCACGAAGAGCGCCGCGTAGCCGAAGAAGTAGACCACCACGTGAGGGATAAACCAGCCGCTCTGCAGAGCCGGGGGAAGATTGACCACGTCCTTGTCCTGCCGCAAGAGAGCGTACAACATTGTGAGCGCGCACCCCAGGGCGGAAGGCAACCCCAGAATGCGGGCCCGGTACACCACCTCGATGACGAGGTAAACCACCGCGATACAGGCGGCCAGCAACACCAACGACTCGTAGAGCGTCTTGAACGGAGGCTGGTTGGCTTCCGCCCAGCGGGCGAACAACTGGAAAAGGTTCACCGCCAGTGCCGCACCCAGCGCCGCCGGAGCCAGGATGCGCAGCAACCTGGACGACTTCAGCCACATGCAGGCGTATAACAGGGCGGCGGCAACGTAGCCCGCCAGCGAGATCGAGGTCAGCATTTCGGCTGTATGACTCATGGCCCACCCCCCGCAGCCGCCTTCCTCGCCCGTCTGCGCCTGAACACGGGCGGAAGGAAAACGGCGCAGAAGACGCCCGCGGCGTTGAGGAAAAACCCGAGGTAGACGATCCAGACACCCGGGTCCCGGACCACCTGAAAGCCCGAGAAGGTGGGATCTTCCGGCCGGTAGTCGGATTGGAAGAATGCATACCCGCGATACACCAGGGGGTAGTTGACCTCGACAACCCTGGTCAACACCCTGCGCCCCTCCTCGATGACCGAAAGCGTGCTCAGGTAGTCGCGAACCGCGTCCCCTCCCTTGGGCGCCAGAACGAGCACCTTGTCCTTGTCCAGCCGCAAGGGCCGCCTGGGCTCGAGGCTGATGGGCCCGGCCTTGCCGGACACCCGAATCCGGACCAGCGGCCCTTTGGAACCGTCCGAGTAGTTGTACCTGAGACCCGCCATCGGCGCGTCCCCGCCCTGGCCGTGGAAATCCGGGAACTTGGCGAAAAGCCAGCGTTGTCCCAGGACCTTGCCGTCGGCGTCCACGATGGCCAGCTCGATGGCCGGGTTGTTAGGCTGGTCGGAACGGTTCCGCGGCTCACGGGTCTTCGCATCCATTACGAAGTCCACAAAAAGACGCCGAACCTCCATGCGATGATCCGTACCCGGCACGGGATAGGTCTTGCCCGCTTCCACCGGGATCTCCCGGCCTGCCGCAATGATCACATGTTCGGGAGTCGAAGTCCCCTCGACATGGTCGGGCCGGTAGTCCAGAATCTCCACGCCGAAGGAACCGAGACCTCCGGCTTCCCCGGACGCAGGATCGACGGACGCAAGCCGTATTTCCTTCTTCCCGGACATCTCGAACACCATCAGGCGGTATTCCGGCTCGTAATGCTCCAGCTTGAAATCATCGAGGCGCACCGTAAAGCCAAGGGGAACCTCGATCACGTGGCCGTCCGCGGCCGCCACGAAAAACCGGTCCGACGACTCACCCTTGTGCATGTTGAGCCTGCCCTTGATCCCCCAGATGCTGCCGATCACAGCACCAGCCAGTACGAGCAGGAGACCCAGGTGTGCCCCCAGCGATCCGGCATACCTGGCCGTCAACTTGCGTTTGCGCGTCACCGTCAGGGCAAGCCCGCCGGCGCCCAGACCCACCAGGGCACAAAAGCCGAAGCTGTGGAAGATGTCGTCGAGAAACAGCCCTCGGATCACGGACAGGGCGATTTGACCGTAGACGTCGTCCATGGCCTGTTCGGATTCATTCTGAAGAACGAGGGTCCCGATGATGGCAAGAATCGTAAGTGAGAGGACGGCCGGAACGGCGAACCGGTTCGAAGCGAAAAACCGCTGCAATTTCCTGCTCCACCCGGCTGCAACCACGAGGGTGAATGCAGAGAGACCCACGACGATCGAAAAGACCCGGCGCTCTCCGTCACCCATGAACTGCGTCCACGCCAAGACGTGCTGAAGGACGATTCCCGCGATGCAAGCCGCGCCGAGCAGGGCAAATGCCGGCGCCATTCCTCTCTTCGAGGCGGGCTGGTCCCCCATGCTTCCCGTGTCCTCGTCAACGTTCCCCAATGTCATGAATTCTCCACAAGGAACCCAAAGGTCGGTTCCTCCGCCCAGACATAGACAAGGGCTCTGTCATTTGCAAAGTCAAAGGATTGCGCATGGTGGCCAAATGATACGCCATGGTTCATGCAGGCACTCCGGGTGGTGCATTTTGACACGTAGATCCAATAAAGTGGGCGCATTTTGACGCATTGTGACGCCATTTCCAATGATGAACTCGGAAATCCAGGCTAGTAGGCACTCCGGATGAAGCGCTCGAGCTGTTCGATCATGAACTCCTTTTCGTCGATCATCGCCTTGACCACATCACCGATGGAGATCACCCCCGCCAGCCTGTCGTTCTCGACGACCGGCATGTGCCGGATGCGCTTTTCCGTCATCAGGGCCATGGTCTCCTCGACGGTGCGTTCAGGTGAGAGGAACATCACCTTCTTGCTCATGATCCTGCCGACTTGTAACTTCTTGGACGACTCTCCATGCAGGATGACCTTCCTGGCGTAGTCGCGTTCGGACAGGATTCCCACGATGCTCTCGCCGTCGAGCACGATCAGGGCACCCACGTCTTTCTCGGCCATGAGCTCGAGCGCCATATAGACACTGGCTTCCGGGGAAATGGACCAGATCTCAGATCCCTTTGACTTCAGGATATCCGCGACGTTCTTCATGGTTCGACCTCCATGAACATTCCATATTGGCTCAAAAGACAAGAGGAAGCAAGAGCAACTTTGATCCAGTCGCAAAAACCTATTATTCCGCCGAAACCCACAACCTGCCCGGGCGTGCTCCCCGACATGCTGGACAGGGGCATGACGAAGCGTGATATGATCAGATAGTCCCAGGTCCCGAGGTTCGCGGAGGTCATGGACCATGAGCAGGTCGAGGCGCGAGTTCATCAGACGCATGCTCGCGGCCGGCGGGGTGTGGGGTTCATCCACATTGGTTCCCCGGATGGCCCGGGCAGGCCTGCCGGATCGCCCGAAGTCGAGCCCGAAGTCGAACCTTCGCAAGAAATCCGTTCCGGCCTATCTCGAGCTCGAGCGATCGGGTGAGCTGAAAAAGCGCGAGCGAGCTCTGTGGAAGATCTTCGACGAGCGAGCCTGCTGCCCGCGCCGGTGCGACAAAACCCGCAAGAAGCACGAGCCTCCCGTCTGCAGCTACACCCGGAATCTCAAGGTGGCCTCGGCCCAACCCCACTTTGGCGAAGAGCGGCCGCTGGTCGGCAGGAACGGCTCGGGAACCATCTTCTTCTCCAACTGCAACCTGCTGTGCGACTACTGCCTGAACTGGGAGATCAACCACCGTGGCGACGGCGAGTTCATCAGCCACCGGGAACTGGCGCAGATCATGCTGAAGCTCCAGAAGAAGGGCTGCCACAACATCAACCTGGTGACCCCAACACACGTGGTGCAGCACATCGTGACCGCCCTGCGCATCGCCATCGGCAAGGGGCTGCGCCTGCCTCTCGTCTACAACACGGGCGGCTACGACCGTCTCGAGGTGATCCGGCTGCTCGACGGCCTGGTGGACATCTACATGCCCGACTTCAAGTACCAGGACAGCGAGATGGCCCGGCTCTATTCGCTCGGGGCGGCCGACTATCCCGAAGCGGCCGCCAGGGCCATCAAGGAGATGCACAGGCAGGTGGGAACGCTCCAGGTCGACGAGAACGGAATCGCCAAGCGCGGCGTGATCCTGCGACACCTCGTGCTTCCCGACAACATCGCCGGCACGGACCGCTTCGTGAAATGGGTGGCCAAGGAGCTGTCACCGAAGACCTACGTCAACATCATGGCCCAGTACCGCCCGCTCTTCCGCGCCAAGCAGGAGCCCGAGCTCAACCGCCGCATCACGCTGGAGGAGTGGCACCAGGCGATGAAGTGGGCTGAGGAAGCCGGGCTCGTCAACCTCGATCGTCCAAGAGGGTCATAGATCTCACCCGGGGCTTGCGCCCTATTCCTGCGCCCTTTCAGAGGCAGACCTTTTGTCTCGCCGGCGTGGCGGCTGACAACCTGGGTTCTTCAAGCCCCACTGGGTCGTCTGCAACCCAAGGTTTATGCCCTCCCACCTATCGCAACCCATTGATAAAAAACGCTTCCGTGGCTGGCACGGAACTTGAGTTGTAAGACGAGAGGCCGAATCGAGCCCAGGAGGCCCGCCATGAATGAGTTTCTCTCCCTCGGATCCCTGCTCGTCATCCTGGCATCCGTTCCGGCAACAGGAGGACCCCGGGCCACTTCGGCCCCACGTTCAACGTCAGGGGCCGTTGGCATCGCGGCAGCCAACAACCCGCACAATCTATCCGCCACTGGAACCGGAGCATACGCCACCGACCGGACGGACCAGACCTGCGTCTTCTGCCACACACCACATCGGGCAGGCGGCGACGTGCCCATGTGGAACCGGAAGAAGGACGATAGCGGTTTCATCATGTACGCAGCCCCATCACCAGAAGAAGGATCGTCAATTTAAACTTCCGCTTCATCTTGTTCTCTCCTTTTCATTCATTCGTTCGTTTTTGCCAGACCTCAAGAGCTTTGAAACCTCTGTCGGCGAATAGCACCGGAATATGAATCGGACGCGGCGTCGGTCCGCATGATCCGGGCCAACTGTTCTTTCGAAAAGGGTTGTTGGGGACTTGGTCGGATTTTCTGGGTTTTTCAGAGTCCGTCGGCGGCGC
>SDBT01017079.1_pt1 | contig 11474 bp, 16 predicted proteins | sample 2277101 | NCBI WGS metagenome assembly SDBT01 (sample SAMN10404973, study PRJNA504765) | marine sediment metagenome | isolation source: marine sediment core GS10_PC15, 103 cmbsf | place: Arctic Ocean: Southern Knipovich Ridge | collected 2010
CATCAGTTGTCTTTAATAGCGTAGATTCTATTGCTTCTTTTGATTTTAAATTTGAATGAGTCTTATAATGCTTTATAATTTGTGCTCCGATAGTTATCCATAGTAATGCTGTTGCCTCTAAATCAGCTTGGGTCCCTGCAAACATAGTCCAAAACCTGTGTGATAAAACAAGTGTACTTGGTGACAATAATCTAGTGTCTCCAGCTATCAAAATTTGCAATCCCATTGAGGCTACCATTCCAATCCCAATCGTTCTCACTGGATTAGAAATATAATTCATCGCATCAATTATAGCAAAGCCTTCAGAAACACTTCCTCCTGGAGAATCAACTATGATTGTAATTTCATGCTCGGGGTCAAATTGATTCATAAGCAAAAGATTATCAACCATCCTAATTGCTGACTCAGGGCTCACTTCTTTTAAAATTAAAGTCCAGCCCAGATATTCCATTGCTTCACTCCATCCCTTTGTCTTTACTTGCCCAGCTAATGATTTTTGGCGAGTCAAGAATAAAGAAGTTTCTATTGTTTCGCTGGAAGTGGAAATAGCTTGTTCTCCTTCTATTGCAATATCATTAATTTCTGTTTCATTCTTATTGTAGTCTTTTTGGTCCACTGGGACTAGAAAATATTTCTGGCCAGACAATTCAATTACCTCTCTCCCCTCTGCCAAATCTATTCCACTATTTTCCTCCTCCTCTTCGGAATTTGGCCCTGATTCATCCCCTTCCTTGTTCTTATCACTATCTCCGGAAAGTTCTTCTTCCTCTTTGCCTTCCCCTTCTTCTTTCCCTTCTACTTCTCCACCTTCATCTGTTTCTTCTTTAGGAATATCCTCAGCCCCTTCTCCCTCGGCTTCTTCTCCAGCTTGATTCTGTTCCTCCTCTTCTCCCTTGGGTTCCCCCTCTTCCTCTTCTTCAACGGGAGGAGTGATTTCATCGCTATCTTTCCCCGACTTATCCCCTTCCTCGTCATTTTCTATTACTTCGGTTTGAGTTTCGCCTGAAAGCATATCAACTATCCCTTGCTCTACATCTTCTGTCCCGCCATCGTTGGCGTCTTCTTGTGCAGGAATGGTTTCCTCGGGAATAGTATTTTTGTTGTCATCTTGAATTGTATCAGTTGAAATATCTTCTGTTGCCGGAAGGATTTTTGTGTCAATAACTTCTTGTGAAATCCCTTTTTCTATCATAATTGTCCTCGCTTCTGGGTTGGCTCCAATAGGAATAGCACTATATTCAATGAGCAACCACTTGGTTATAATTTTATTAATTCGGTCGAGCTGGGATTCTAGTTCTGGCCTTGCTTTCTTTGCCATCGCAAAGGCATCTTTCCACCCTGCCGACCTTTTTGTGACGGATGAAAGGGGGATGAAACCCACGCTCCAACTATCGCATATAGGACCCGTCCCTAATATGTCTTCACAATATAAAGTATAAAGGTCATCCGCCTTTTTGTGCTTGGCAAAAACCATCTTGGAAATTAAATCTCCATTAGCCATTTTAGTCCATATTGATTTCCCTATTGGAAGTTCATCAAATTTATGGCACCATAATACAGAATTATTGTAATAATCCCGAATGCAGCCGTCTTGCAAAAGGACTTCTCCTTCGAAGTCAACCATTCCGGTGCTAACTCTAATTACAATTGCACGTTCTGATTTTTTAACTTCAGCTGACTTTACAACATAATCACTTTTTATAAATTTAGCATCTTCAACCTTAATGCCGTTCTCTTTCAGTGCCCCCAAAATCCCCCTCATCATTGGTTTTGACATAGACTTTAAATCAGAAAGAATTGAGTTTAAATTTAATGTAGTTTTCAATTTTTGGCTCCTTAAATAATTTATATAATATAAAAATTAGTTTTTAAACTTCAAACAAGCATCGTGAACAATAGTTTTTATTTCTGCTTTTGTCATAATCCCTTTTTCAGTGCTATCTTCTGTATTATTTTTATTACTATTGTTACTTACGTCTGTTTTGGCCTCTTCTAAGGTTTCTACTGCATGTGTATTGACTGGAATATATATTACAGAACCAACTCTGTTCTCTAGTGGTTCAAGGCCATCAACTGCCCGTTCTTCGTCTCTGGTACTATATCCAACCCTAATATTTACCTCTCGTTCCTTTATCCGAGAAATTTTATCTTCAGGTAAAATTGTATTTATATCAAAAGAACAAAATAGTTTTTCGTCATACCTAACTAAAATCTTTTCTCTGATTTTTTCTTGGATTCTAGTAAGGTGGGGTTTTATAGCATATTTTCCTAGCCTCATATCATCGTTATACATATTTGCACGACTAGCATGAACTGGGTCTGCAAAAGTTAGGGGGATATGATATACTGAAAAGATTTCTTCTTTTACAACTGAACGGCCTTTGAGAAATGCAATCTCTCTGGGCGACACCGTAGTCGGCCAAGTCTTGATATCTTTTATCCCTTCTAAAATGATAATTTTCCCGGCATTCGATGTCCCAATATAGTTTGCTCCCCATTGTTCTTGAATGCGTGCAAATTCTTCATCCCCCAGTTCCCCATCCGGCAATAGCCCTATATCTGGACGCCCCATGTTCCGAAATAGAGCATCTTCATAATCATCCATGTGTTCTGCATGATTAATTGGACGTTTGGCAGCATATACTGTAGAATATCCATAGAACAAATCAAGGGGATTGGGGTATTTAAAGTGAACTATTTCATGTGGCTTGAATAAAAGTTTTTCCCCATCATCGCGAGTATAAATATATCCGCTAATAAAATCTTCTCCGGGGATAATTTTTATTTTTTGCGATGGCAATACCCACATTTCAGCAGGAACACCAAGCGCATTGTCAATGAGATATAGATAAGCATCTCCAGTTAAACTCAAATAAGTGGAAAGCAACTCCACCATCTCAAAATTGTTCATCCATGGATTGACATTTTCCCACATAGTTAAAAACGGATGGTCGTACAATTGTCTATATTTTTTCTTTCCTTTCTCGTCAATTCCTTCGTCAACATATAAGTTGAGGGGGACTCCAGCCGAAGTCTGGGCAATCAAAGATGCGCAAGTAAATACCCAGCTTTTATATTGAGAAACTTGTTTTGCTGCCTCCCTATGGCTTGCCTTCCCGAAGAATCCCACACTTCCATTGATTCCGGATTGCCAAAAGTCTCTAACCCGAACAGAAGCCGCAACAGATTTAAATGCTGAATATGCTTTAGTTATTCTTTTTTTGATGCCCATATAATTATCCTATTTCAGTCCATCCAGAAGGATGTGCTTTTTTTTCTGCTTCTTCCCGTGCTGTCTTCGCTTTCTTTTTCTCCATATCCCTTTTCTCAAAGCCAAATACTTTTGAGTAAGTAAGCACTTTGACTTCCCCCGAGTCTATAGAAGTTCCTATTCCCTTATTTTCTGCATTTTTAATCATATTAATACTCCTTGAGTACTTCGTTTTTATATGCTCTATTGGAGCCTGTAAATTTATCTCTAAAATAAATTGCTGTAATTATTACCAGTTTTAATTTAGTTTCACAAAGGGGGCAAGAACGGTTATTTGTCCTTCCCCTCCAATTACAAAGAGGGCAACATTTTATAGGGCCAGAAGAATAAATTAAATTAGTGGTAGTTATCATGTTATCCAATTACCCTAATCCTTACCCTTGTTTGTTTTTCCCGATGAAGCAACATATATCTTACTGTATCTGGGAAATGGTCATTTTTTTTGACATGGCGTTCCGCCGCTTCCTTGCTTGCCACCATATCCGGGAAATGTAATTGCCGGAGTTCTTTTCTTCCCATTATGCACCCCTCACAAACCATAAACTTAGGAGCACCAAGTTTTTCATTTATAATCAATGCCTTTCTTACCGCAGAATATCCATCTATTGCACTGTTGTCTGCTGGTTTTAGCTTTAATGTTGGATGGAGCTTCCTCCCCTCATCATCTTTTCTTTGCCTCTTGAACTCGGAAATTAAATCTGTTGCGGCAGGGTCACAGAGAGCGATAGAAGGCTTTTTGAACCCCTTCTCCTCCATAAATTCCCAATATATATCGACTAATCCACTCGGTGATATTTCTTCCGGCCTCAATTCTGCAATCGCATAAATCTGATTTGTTGATATATTCTCCTGAAAGAATGAAATCGCAGGATGATGAAATCCTCCGTCCATCACTACATACAAAGGCCATGCCTCATTATAGAAATCAGGAACTACATGTGTTCCTCCTGGGAAAATATCACTATATTTAGAGTAGAAACTGCCTGCTCCATAGCTAGGCCGATTGCAACCCATTTCCGCATCAAAGCTTTCAAACGAACTCCTAATAAACATTTTGTGCGCATCTTCTATCTTGATAGATGGATGCCTATGCTCGGTTACTTTTTTAGCCTTCCCTTGGCAAGCCTGGAAAAAAGAATATTCTTCTCCAGCATTATCTCGTTGCAAGATTTTCTTGCAATCATCACAACAACGAGAATCCGGGCACTTCTCTATTACCTCCCATAAGCACCATTTTAACACCGTCAAGCCCTTCTCTTCTGCTGTATCAACAATGTCAGTCATAAGCCCATAAGGCTTGTGCATTGTACTCAAAATCTCAAAAGACGAACTAACTCCTTCAACAGAGCTAGTTACAAATTGAACCGCATCCCATACATCTTGCTTGAAATCTTCTACTTCGTCACATCGGACCCTTGGAACATGTGTACCACGGACAGATTTCTCAGATTGCGTTAGAATCTCCATCGTTGCACCATTAAAAAATTTTGTCTGCAACTTTGTAGGGGGGTCTGGCATATCTCCCTTTGCTATCTTATCTGCTAAAGTCTTAAAATAGCCATACATCTTATTAGACTGGTCAAGAGACCCCCCTAAAACACGGACTCCACAATTATTTCTAAACTTGCAGTCTAATATACTAAGGATTGCTGCACTAAATGTTTTTAGTCCACCACGACACGCCCAAACGACGACATCATTAATAATATTATATCGTTCCAGTTCTGCCTTCATCCAATGTGCCCCTTGCTCATTAAAAAATTCACCACAAATATAATCAAACGGAGTAGAGTGACCAGGGCAAATAGATTGGCGGGGGATTGTAAACCCTAAAAATAATTCTATATATTTATGCAACCATTCAGGGGATTCAGGAGGCATTTCGCGCAATTCATCATGCTGGGGGATATACGGAGTATTATTCATCTGATTCGAAAGTGACCTCTATTATTTGTTCTTCTTCATTGTCCATATCTGCACCAGCCGTGAGAAGCAAAGACTTCATCGTAGATACTGCCAATTGAGCTTGTATTCTCGGGTCAAGACCCTTAAAGCTTAAAATCTGTTCATGCCTAATGTTTTGATTTATATTTATATCTCCCACTATCTCTTTCTTCTTTACGTATCCTCGACTAGCAAGTCTTGTCTGGCAATAAAACAATATACACTGGGTATCTCCATCCTTTATCTTGTCCATTAATATGCTCTCTACTTCGTCTCCTTGAGCCCCAAGTCTTTCCTCGTAAGCCTCTGCTAACCGTGGATTTGTGTCCAAGTAGTTCCTGACCGAATTACGGTGTATCCCTAAGATACTAGCAATATGGTTTTTCATCCCATCGCTTTCTCTTATTGCTCGGAGAAACCTAGCTTCGCTGACCTTTCTCACTCCTGTCCGATGATTGTCATGTTTCTTAATTTCGGTAGACATTATTGAAGAAAAATTGTTTATAGTTTTTAGTTTTTGTATGTGTAAAATTGTGGGCTTCTTTCAATATAAGTTTAAAATGTCCAAACTGTTCTCCCCATTAATTTTGGGCAAAAAAAATACCCCCCAAATAGGGGGGCTACACAAAACAAACTAACGCAAGGCATTCCTCTGTACTCTTCGCACTGCCCTTGCTCCAGTTGTTCTAGGAATATTGAATATCTTACATATTATCCTCCACTTATAGCCAAGTACCCACATTGCCCACATAGCAACATTTAGTGGGTCTTCATTAGGAAAATAGTTTTCATATATGCGTTCTTTGGCAGCTAAACTGCCGTGAGAACGAATTCTCATATTACTAATTTTTTTATAGCCAAGAATGTCCGAAGAATTAGCGGTTCCGTCATCTATAAATTCTAAATTTTTATTATCTTTGAATAATTCTTCTATATATGAATGGTCTTCAGGAAAAAGTTTTAATATTGTCATTAAAGTATTTTTTGTTCCTTGTAATAATCAATAATTATATTAATTAATAGTTTTTCCGCTTCAACCCGATTAGGTTCTTCTGGGAGCGGGGACTGCTCATAAGCTACCCTTGCTTCCCTGAATAATCCTTCTGCCATATCAATTATTTCTTGTTTTTTATATTTACCATCTTTAATTTCTAATAATTCTTGCCAATCTGGTCTAAATACATTTAGTTCTCCAGAAAGCAATAATTCTATTCCTTGTCGTAGAATCATTATTAGTGTACTTCCCTTCTTCACATCATATCCGTACTTCTCAATTAATGCCTTCCTTTTCGCCCCTAGCCTACCAGTACATTGAGTGCCATTCATTTTCTTTAGTTGGTCGTTCGCATAGCCACAGAATGATTTAAACGCTGCTTTACTAATAAATAAATTTCTATTTTCTACAATTCTATCCCAATATTTTGTAGTATGAATATAATATTGTGGTCTCAAAAATAAAGTACTTAATACATTTGGATTTGAGTTTAGTAATAATGAAAAGAAATGTCTAATATCGTAAAAAACCATATCGAATTCGTTGACATCTACCTGCTTCCCCTTTGTGAATTTATGGAATCCGAAATAATATTCGATAGGTAGGAGGGCAACTCCTACGGTGTCGATGTCGTCGATACTATTTGGTTCTGTTGGAGGTCTATATGTTCCATGAGAAACACTCCCTCGGAATGCAAGCATCATTGCATGGTCGCCAAATTTAATCCCTTCCTTTATCTCGAAATTAAATGCTATTTGTTTTGCTTTTTCTTTCATTAATTTGTAAATTTAGATAGAAGTACAGTTTTTCTACATATTGCCCAAAAGTCAGGACGGGATTCCTTCTTCTTCCATTCTGCTATTTCAATTTTTAATCTTGATTCTTCTTCTAACAATTTATAAACAGGAATAGGGACTTGAATTCTTGCAATTTCTATAACATTTAAATATTCTAAATCTCCTAATAACTTTCTGCCCCATTTTTCATTAATTATTGGATTGTGTTCTAATATAGAATGAGCATTAATAGACAAAGAAACTCCATTGCTTAATAGCCAACGGGTAGGCAATGCCCTACGCTTAACAACCAAGTGATGTGCTTGGAGTGGAACTCCTTTCAATCCTGTTGCTTGGCAAGTATTATCAGAAGAAATTAAAACTAATTCTCTGAATAATTTGTCACACCTTAAAATAATATTTTGTCGTTTGGTAGCCACAACATACTATAGGAAATCTACTTGTTAGATGCAACCAAAATCGTTAAGTGCTTCTTTAAATCCTCTCCATACATTCCGCGTGCTAGTTTCCCTTGCTTCTTATGTATCATGGAAACATCTCTTGCAACACAACCCATGGTATCCTTAATGATTATCATTCCTTGTCTATGCAATCCACCTGGATACCCATAGTACAGAACGCCTCTTGGCTTTATTGGGTCTTTTTTGCCTTCGATATAGCCAATGGCCTCCCCATCTACTATTATTACAGCTAGTTTACCAATAAATTCATAATTGAAATCTGGAAATCTCAAAATTGTTTTTTCCTTTATGTTTATTAATTATTTAAAATGGGGACATGACTTCTTCAGTGCATTTGGAATTGTCAAAATAGCAAAGATTATTAACGGCCTCTTTGTATGTATCAAAATAGTCCTGACAATATGCTCCACACGAACTATAAAGCCAAGCATCATTCCACCCCCATAGGGGAAAAATGCCTTTTTGCTGTATTATATATTGAACCCTTCCATCAACTCCATTTCTTTTGATTATTCTAACTTTCTTTTTCATCACTGCCCCTCATATTGTAAGTATATTCACTAAACCAATCTCTAAACATAAATGCTAAATTTTTATCACAAAATCCATACAACCCGCAGCTGAAGAAGTCATGCACTTCAATGACTATTGTGTTGCGTTTTGTTATGCCCACATCGAGAGTATAAGCCACTGGAGCATCAGTATAGGCTTCAATCATGTTAAGTATTTTGACGACATCAGGGAATATTGTGAATTCTCCAGAATAATTTTGGAGTCCAACTAATTCTCTCTTATAAACAAATCCCCTCCACTCACTATCAATATCTATTACATCCGATATTTGATAATTCCCTGTAGGAACTTCATCGCAAATAGAAACAAACCCCTTTATTCTATCATTTGATTTTACGAAAGCAAGCCCTTTGATATCATCCTCAGTCCCATTAAATATATTACGGCCACTAAATTCTTCTGGGAGCAGTTCCATGGGGACATTTCTTGGTTTTGGAGTTTTATTATAATATTTTTGGAGATATTCAATAACAAATTCAACAGAACCAATAGGGACACAGCCCTTAATTAAATTAGCATCGGTCAATAGGCACTTAAAACATGATGAATAGTGGAACCATTCTAAATAGCGACAGTTTTCAATTAAGGCAAAACTGAAGTCATGTGTAATCTCCCCTCCCATAGTCTGTATTAGAAATATATTTCTATTTCTCATCTAATTTTTCAAATAATTTCTTCGTAATTTCTACATCATACATGGCATCATGCAATTTAGACTCATCTAATTCTATGCCCATAAATTTTGCTACTGTCATTAGTTTAAAGTTTGGTAATTTATTACGAACCTTCATAAGTTTATATGCTGCAATCAACATCGTGTCAATTGATGGATGTGAAAAATAGCTCCCGTAAAAACTGTCCCCACACTTAGTAAGGAAACGCCTTATAAACGGAGAATCAAATGAATGCGAATTATAACCAATTAATGAAAATTTATCAGTCTTATCAAATTTATTAATATATTTTTTCAACATTCCTGTGAATTTGTTATACACTACTTTTGGGTCTTCAAATGATTCTCCAGTCAAAACTTGTTCTCTTGTGAACCCGCCTACTTCTAGGGCAGAATCAGTTATTTCATCTTTGGGAAACGGTCTTATGAAGAAATTGAATCTTTCCTTCTCTTCCCCATCAATCTCAACTATTCCAGATAACTGAATTAAAGCACTCTTCCACGAAGATAATCCTCCCGTTTCAGTATCGACAAATAGATTTTTACTCATTCTCATTCTCCTTTTTTAACATTTTTTCATTTCTGAGCTTCGGTTTTATTAATGTTTCACTACAATATAGAGGAAGACATCCACTTGCTTTCATCAGGGCACGATATGATGGTTGCTTCGGCTTCCCATCTTCATCTTTGCATTCTGCCACAAATTCATTTAAGGATAGAGACAATGCTTCTATTGCTATTTTTAATATTTTTACGTAACCTTTTTTTGATTCTGGATGACTAAAATGAAAAACCCAAGAACCTTCATCCATATTCTGACCCAATCCATCCTTGTTCCCATCCATTGTACTCCCTCCTATTTTTTTGCAACAATTGGGGGCAAATATTTTAATTTATCTGCATTCCCCCTCTCAAATTCCCTTTTTAAATATTCACTAATTAAAATTGCTTCAGCCCTATTATGGTCTCCTTTTCTTATTAACTTATCTTCTAAATATGGGAATAATTCAATTGCCTTATACCGGCTATCATCCTTAGTGGACTTTCCTTTCCCGAAGAACTCCCGTTTCCATTTTTGGGGAGAAATAATAGCTAATTGGTGCCCGTAAGCCCCTACAACCCCTTGGTGGATACCGAACCCAACTCCGAAGGAAAAGCTGGATACAACCCCTTCTCCCGGCCTTGCATGTGCCAGTTCTAAGCCAACAACTACTTTTACCTTCTTGCTGGGAAGATATAGGCGACTAATCAAGAATGGGTCATATATCCTTTTTCTCTTCCCATTAGATTTTGTTTGCCAAAATGTTGGGGTGTCATATACTTGCACAGCAGTACTATTATGGAATGCTATGGCTCCAGTTAAACCAGTATCAATTCCCACATAAATCATATTAATTAATCTCCTTCAATACTGCGCATGTTGCGCCAAAAACTTGAATAATGGTTTTTTCTTTCATAATTAAATAATAATAACGATTGTCTTCTGGAGACGCCAAGTGTTCTTCTATCGAAGTGATTCCGTCCTTCCCCACCTCATAGATTTCCTTGCATTCGTCCTTGACCTTTATTACTTCCCAAGCGGTAGTAAATATAGGTTCTTCTATCTTGTCTGGGTTCCCAAATGTGCTCATTAATTTTTCCTCCTAAAAATATTATTATATTAAAATGAAATCGCAAGAATATATAAACTAACAACAATTAAAGTCCCAAAAATTAATAGAATAGAACTAAGAAAATCAGAGCGTTTTTCTTCCCTAATTTTATCTGTATTTAGCTTGAATTTAGCACAATTCCCAGAAACATTCATTTGTACACAACTATAATAATCAGGGGCGTAATATTTTCCCCTATAACTATCAAATTTCTTTTCATGTGGATATGCCTTGCATAGATTCTCAGTATAATCTCCCCATTCGGAATAATGATTTTCTATCAATAAATTTTTGCAATTCTTACATGCAGTTAAGGCCATTATACATATTCTCCTTTTAATAAATTGACATGTAATTAAATTGACTTCTAATACATCCCAATTTCTCTTCTACTCCTTCCTTCCCCCTAAATACCATTATTATTTTCCTCCTTCTCAAGGCCCATTAGACTTGTCTGGCTTATTTTATATATTATCAATTATTATAGTCCTCTTCAATGGCCTACTTATTGATGCAATAGTTACACCTGCTTTTTTTGCACTTATTATTCCAGCAACTTCTAAGTAATTTTTTGCGATTATAAAATTATCTGGAATTTTATCTTTAAGAACTGTTTTGTTCTCCTCAACAGCTATTACTGGTATCCCAGTTTGCAGACAGGCAACGTGTGGTCTCCCGAAAACGCCTACAGGACTTACCATAAAGTCAATATCGGTATTCCAGTAAGCATTATCCCTTAAAGAGATTCGAGGGGCTATATGGGCTCCCTTGAGACAACAGTGCAGGTAGCACATTGATACCATTTCTGCCGCTTTCCTGGGGTCAACTACTTGATTGAACGTTTTGAGTACATCACTAGACTCAATCGGGGCATGGATTACGGGCCTATTCAATTTCTCAGACATTATTTTTGACAACTTCGCCTCAACCCCTCCCCAAATATTTACACCGCCGTCATCCAATAAATATGCTCTAACATTATTGTCGTTAATTTCAATCGGAGTATTAACTAATAAAACATCAAAAGAATACTTACTGACTTGAACCACTGCTTCATACAGGTTATATATGGTTCAAGAAGCTATTCCTCCAGACATAGTACCTACAAG
>SDBT01017080.1_pt1 | contig 11474 bp, 26 predicted proteins | sample 2277101 | NCBI WGS metagenome assembly SDBT01 (sample SAMN10404973, study PRJNA504765) | marine sediment metagenome | isolation source: marine sediment core GS10_PC15, 103 cmbsf | place: Arctic Ocean: Southern Knipovich Ridge | collected 2010
TGGATTTGGTTTCTCACTTCAAGCAAACATGTTTACTGGTGATGTGGAACTGGTAAGCAAGCATAAAATAAGTAGTAACAATATCAGAAAAGAGTTGGAAAAGAGAGGTCTCAAATCTCCTTATAAAACTAAGGGGGGTAAGGATGGTAAAAAGAAAGTTATGAGTGTTGGCAAGGAGACTTTGATTCATCTTGCTGGTGATGAGTTTATTGATGAATTGGCGAAGTACAAGATTGTAGATAAACTTCTCAGTTCTTTTGTTGAAAAGATGCCGGGACATATTGAAGATGACGGTCGTGTTCGTTCTTCCTACTGGAATATTGGTACAAAGACTGGCCGGTTATCCAGCAGTAATCCAAATATGCAGCAGAATCCAAAACTAAATCCAATTCTTCCATTTGATTTTAAGGCCATTTTTGAAGCACCAACCGGGAAAAAACTACTTAGTGTTGACTACAAAGGTCAAGAACTTCGTATACTTGCAATAATTAGCCGTGACCCAACTCTTCTTCATGCTTTTAGGAACGGATACGATCTACATTTGATGACAGCCAATAATGTATTCGATCTTGGAATTAAAGATGAACAGTTGGCAGAGAGCCATAAAGATTATAAAGGACTAAGAAAGAAATATGACCATGAAAGACACATCGGAAAAAACGGTTATAATTTTCCCATCATATATGGAACCACAGCGTATGGAATTTCAAAGAATACTGGAATTACTGAAGACGAAGCCCAAAGGGGCATTGATAGGTTTTTCAATGCCTATCCAGAAGTTCGACGTAGTATCCAGAGATGCAGTAACTTTCTTAACGATAACTGGCATGTCCGGTCGCTCACAAAAAGAAGACGTAGACTTGACCCCGGCGAAAAGAAATCCCATCGCCAAGCTTTTAACTTCCTTATCCAAAGTCTTGCGGCGGACATGATTCGATGTGCTTGTAACAATATGAGAAAAGTAATTAACGAACACCCAGAGTGGGGATTGAAAATTATTATGATCGTCCATGATGAGGTCGTTATGGAAATAAATGAAGACATGGTTGAGAAGGCAAGACCATTCATTATTGATGTAATGGAAAATGCGATGCCAAAGTTGCCTCTCAAAATGAAAGTTGATATCGGTGTCGGAAGTACATACAGTTCAGCAAAATAAAGGTATAAAATGGGACCAAGACATAAAATAATAAGAGGGTGCAAAGTTTGTAATATCTGTGGAAAGAACAAAAGGGTGTCTTCTTACGATAAGAGTCTTAATACAAAGTCAGGCATCCGTGGTGAATGTAAGGAATGTAAGAAAAGGAATGATACAAAATCCCGTCTGGTAACAAAAGACAGGCAAAGACAGTACAACCTAAAGAAAATTCACGGCCTTTCCACAGAACAACATAGAGACATGTGGGACAATCAAGAAGGTTTATGTGCTATTTGTAAAGTACAGTTATCTTCCTTATCAAACAAAGCCATACATATTGATCACTGCCATGTTACCCAAAAAGTAAGAGGGATTCTTTGCTGTAGTTGTAATTGGGGTCTCGGTCACTTTAGAGACAGTGTTTTATATCTTGACTCAGCTAAACGATATTTAATGGGAGTTAAGTAATGCCTACAATTAAACGACAACACGAAAAACTGGAACGCAATAGTCTTTGCCCTTGTGAGAGTGGAAAGAAATATAAGAAATGCTGCTTGAAGAAAATACGAGCAAAAGAACAGAAGACATACGAAATGATATATGAGAGTAAACGAATTGCGAAAGCTAAGAAAAATGTGGCAGCAGGCATTCAGCACGATATTGACCATCCTATTATATTGCCTGACAATAAACTTACTGTGCCGGGCAACGGCGGCTCTAATATCATTATTCCATAGAAAGGGCAAATAATGCAATGGTTGACTGATCTATTAAAGAACATAAGAGACTGGCTTCCACGTAAATATTTCCTTGGTCCAGACGAGAGTGGTGTTCGTCTTACTCTTGGTAATCGTGTCAAGACTTTAGTGCCGGGATGGTATTACTATTGGCCGGTATTACAGGAATGTAAAGCGATAAAGGTAAATCCACAGTTAGTGGACTTGCGACCACAAAGTGCTCTTACCAATGATCTAAAAGATATAGTGATCAGTGGTGGTATAAAGTACCGGGTATCTGACTGTCGTAAAGCCATGCTTGATGTACACGACTATGATGAGAGTATTCGTACATTGGCTCTCGGTATTATCTGTGAATATGTAGGTCGTCACAACTTTGAAGACCTGACTGATCTTTCTGAACTACGGAATACTATTCTTATTGGCATACGTGACGAAGCAGCCGGTATGGGTCTAAAGATTATGAAGGTATATATCACTGATATAGGCAGAACAAAGAACATCAGAATTATGGGAGGCGAGCACACTGTTATTGAGGAAGCCAAGGATGAGTAAAGGACCGTGTGGCAGAGACTGTAATCAATGTTCCAATCACGAATGTTCAGGTAGGGTATATGAATCCATTACGAAAAAATGCACTTGCAACAGAAGACAAACAGCAGTAGATATGACTCCCGGTAATGGAGATTGTCCTTATTGTGGGGGAAATTATGAGTAAAGGTTCATGGTATAGACCGGTTGACCAGAAAAAATATGCTGAGAACTACGATAGAATCTTCGGAAAGAAGAAAAAAGAGAACCCGGAGAATCGTGATGAATGTGTTTTTGGTAAGACTTGTCTATTAGTGTGTACATTAGAGTGTTTAATTGGTCAGGTTATTGAGGCAACAAAATGAGCATAACAAAGAAAGCAAATGAGATGCCCAGCATCTACAAAACCAACTACCTGTCTGCGGTATCTGGCAAAGCCAGCCCAAGAGGTGCAATTAAGGCTTTTTGTATCGAATGTATGGGTTACGTCCGGGCAGAAGTAACCAACTGCGAAACAATCGACTGCCCTTTGAATTTGTATCGTCCATATAAGAAAGCCGGTGATAGTGATGACTAAAGAAGAGTTGATCAAGGAGTATGGTGATAATATGGAAACTATTTTCCAGTGTTTAGAAGCCGTGCTCGATGATGTAAGAGCCGGTGGATTCCAAGATGGCTATGCTGTTTGTTTAGAGGAACATAAAGATGAGTAAGTTTATAGGAGTCTGTGCTGTTTTATGTTTCTTTATATGGTTGATTTATTATATGTTAAAATGTATAACAATTGTAGTGGAGTAATGATGATTAAGAAACAAAGAGAGAAAGAATTCCTGTTTGAACTGGAACTGTTGTACTACAATTTCAACCTTACTGTGTGTGGAAATGAGGAAGAAATGTGGCTACATGATATAGGCGATAAAGAGATGCCTGAAGTCACCAAAGAAGTAGAGAAGGCTATTGACTGGCTGAAGGAGAGAAGATGAAACAATGGCTGATTAGTAAGATACCGACATGGTTGCTACACTATTGGGTTTGGAGGAATCGGCGTCTGGTTTGTTCCGGTCATCCTCGCTATGCTTTTTGTATAGAGGCTGATATTGAACTGTTTCGTAGATATGATCATTGGTTTGATTGGGGCTGTGACTGTGACCCTACTGTTGGTGAGAACTGTGAGGCTTGTGGTCCAGAGGGAGACAGAAATGATTAAGGTATTCGCAGTAGGAGTATTGATTTATTGTGCCGTCCGATTCGTGATTCTGTTCAAGAAATTTATCGAGGGGAAATGATATGGTTAGTTTTGGATGTCATTGTAAAGAACGTAAGAAACCAGTTGGTGAACGTAAGTGGAGAATAATGACTTACAAAAGCCGATGTTCTGCTTTTGATGGATACAGGACATTAGCAAGTGATTATTCTCATGTAGTCTGTCTTACCTGTGGTGCTTCTGGCAGGACTAAAGCTAAATTTGTTAATTCCTTGCACATGTACGATTTTGGTAAGAGTCATGCAGATCAAACAGAGGGGAAATAATAGGGCCAATTTCTGATGGATAAGTAGCTCGACCGGGCTTAGTTACGGCTTCAGAATCGACGCGAGCACTGTTTTCCATGCGATTATACCAAGTGAGACTCTTTCAAAACTACACCCCCGAAATGCCTTCCCTGAGAAGGTTTATAGAGTATTCGTTACAATAGTTATAAGTGTTGTATTAGTGTCGGTCATCTTTGAAAGGAGATTGAAATGGAATCAATAGTAGCAGTAATTTGTATAGCCGGGATAGCCCTAATTTTTCTTGGTATTGTTTATCTTGTCTATGAAGCAAGTAGGTAAAAACACCCCAAAATTTTTTTTCAGAAAATCTCTCTAAGCACATAACATACCCTGACGAACCTGAATCTTTCAAAGGGGGCGACCTGTGCCCGGCCGATAATATAGAACGCGTGTTCCTCTTATACTGCCGACATAGCCTATCCAATGGATAGAATCGTGCCGATACTCCAGCCAGAAGTGCTGATGTATCGGTCGGGGGGCGTACCATATAGTATCGGGTCCGACAGGATGTCATAATTGTGCAAACAATTTTACTTGACAACCGGCTATCCATAGGGTATACTATAGACAGTGGCAATAATCAATCGCGGGATTGATAGAGATTGCAAGCAATCGTTAGTGCCGACTAAGGAGACAAGACAATGGATAAGACAATACAACAGAAATACCGGGAAGTGCTTAAGAAGCTGCACACATGTAGTCCCGGTGAGAAAGCCGGTCTTAAACAATTACTTGACTACTATTACAAACAAGGGGGTGCAAAGTGATCGAGAAATATGAATTGCGGTGTATGTTGGATGAAAACACATCTATGAAGAACGCAGATTTTGACACGGAAAAGGCAGCAGTAGCAGCAGCCAGACGCCAATCAAAAAAAGAATATGGTCGGCTGTACTTTGTGAAGAAGATAACAAGTGAGATTATCTTCAATGTGAAGGGATGATATGAATTGGCAGGAATTGAAAGAGTTGTTAATTGTGTCGGTATTGGCCTATTTAGCATTATGTTAGAAAGGGGAAAGTATGTGCAGCAGAACAGACCAGTATTTTGTAGACGGGGCACAGTTTGGGGGATTGGTTGACCAACAGTCCTGCCAGTTGATGCCGTGGGAGTTTATCCAGAAGTATTTCTCTTTGATCTGCAACAACGATAAACTATCGGTTGATGACATCAAGGAGAGAATTGACCGGACATTCTCACTACCGTCTCAGGATCGAAAGGATTGTCCTATTTGCCGTCCGATTCGGGGCCGGCCTCAAAGTCGGTATCAACCGGCACAAATTAAGCCTTTTAAGGTAGCTACACCCAACATGGAAAGATACCTTAAATTGCACAACGGCGATATATATGATGTTGACAGCAACAGCATCTTAAACCGGAAAGCATTGTACGACATCTTGCATATTTAAGCAAAAACACGGTTTATCGCATAACAAGGCTCTATAGCTTAATCGGCTACAGGGCCTTTTTTCTTATACTCTCTTATAGGGGGACACGGAAGGATCGGCGGTGGTTTATGCCCGCGATTGTTGCACTTCTGCCGATTATACCGGTTGTCAAACCGTCTCTTATTTCCAGAGTTTTACGAAAGATTTCGTCAATTCGATTCTAAAGGCCTGAGTTTTGGATGGTAGTCTACTGCCTGAAAATCATTTTGACGGCTTAGAATCGATTCTGAGACGTTTTGGGGGATTCTGATTATACGACCAATCCCTTAATTTTGACTAGTTATGCCCCGGTCCGATAATTTTTACTCGTAACACTAAAAAAAAAGCAGACCCGAAAGTCTGCCCTCTTATGCTTCGCTTGCCGACCGGTGATATAATTTTATTTGCTCTTCTCTAATACTGCCGACCGGCGATATGAATTACGGCTTTACATAGTCGGGATTCTTGATAAAGCAGTTGACCCCGACAGTAACCGGGCGACCATCGACCTGTATAGTGGTCGCCACATTACCGTGGCTGCTGGCTACCATGAAAGACTTTTTTGATGGAGTCAACACCGGCACCTTGTTCTTGTCAATTCTGATAACAATCTGATTCTTTTCTTCTGTAACCTGCATACAAAATCCCCTTAAAAATAGTAAAATTTGCACTTCTTATAGTCTATACGCTTCAATCTTCTTTCACACAGTCAGCCGGTGCATCTAAAATGCAGCCGTCGATATAATCATAGTATTCGCAAGACACACAACGACTAACATCAGAACAGACGCAAGATTCGCCGGACAATCCGCAGTCTTCACAGATACACACTATAGAATCCCCCTAAAGAAAATGTCGTTTATCCTGATAAAATCATTTTTGCAGTTGATACAGACTTCCACTTCATGAATACACTGATAATGCTTTATCAGTTGACAATCAGAACAAGTTGTTATTTTATTGCATATGGGACATATTCCATTGCCGTCCGCATCGTATTTTATCAGAATATCATCAAACACAGTAAAACTCCAAAAAAATTAGCTTTCAAAAAAACATACGACCACAAAAAAAATCTGTTCGGGATAAAATAAAAAAATCTTTTTCTCCTAATGATGCAATACCGGATAACATTTTGCCGGTTGGGTGTTATAGGACAGTAGCATAACATACCGGATGGTCTGTTTTCAGCCAGCTGTGGGTGGAGTAGAGGGTTACGTGATAAAAGCCATCAGAGGAGAAGAGGATTACGCAGAGAATAAGCTCGGCAGTAATATCGAGCAGCCGTGCTCTCACTTTTCCCTGCGAATTAGAGCCAAGTTCAGCATCGTGCTTCGTTGTACCATCCATGCTGGAGACATCCATGATCAACTTTGATACGCTCACATCCGTGTTCGCTTTGTTGCCCTTTTTAATTTACCCGATTTGGTACGGTTAAAAAATAAATCTTCCCGCCGATCTATGGGAGAAAATAAATTTTTCTTTTTTCTTTTTTGGATTTTTCAGAACAAAATCAAAACATAACCGTATAGCTTTTGAAACGAAATTTTTTAATTCTCTTATGGAGACTGACGTGATGAAAAAGGTGTATGGTATACGAATAGACGGAACACAATGCAAGGCATGTGGTAAATGTAAGACACTTGACGCAACACCAAGACAACAGTCAGGATGGCAAAGTATACGATTTGCCGGAAACAGATATGTTCTAAGGGGTGGAATAAGAACAGAGTTCTTTATAAGTCTGAACAGCCCTATTCTAAAGAAAGCGAGTATATAATATGAGCAAAACACGATTTATAGCAATCAATAACCACGGAAAAGTTTATCACATTGGATGTAATCCTCCAAGAAAATGGCTATTGTATTATTTTGGTCGTCAACATGCTGATAAAATGTATGACGACTCAAAAGGAAAACATCATGTGGGATATATAATAGCTGGCGTATGGCTAAGAATATACCGCATAAGTGAATGGAAACCAATTGATTGAAACGACAATAAACTGGTACACCGAGAGCCGACAGGTCATAGAAAGATTATATGGCAAAGATGCTGATATGTTTTGTGATTTGCTTGCGGCTGTGTCTCCAAGAAAACAGGTAAAAGCTAATTGGGATATAGCACGGCACATCTATGAGCGATATAAAATAGATGGATATATTGATTGTCAAGGATTGATGGGCAGCTATATTCCAAATGTATTAAGAGCATTGTACAGAGAACCCTTGCACGGCTATAAAGTACCAGCCTTTGCTGCTAATCTAAAAGGGGATATGAATCGTGTTACCATTGATAGATGGACACTACGTTATTTTGGATTACAACAAAACAGAATAAGACGAAAAGAGTATTATCGTTTGGAAAAAGCGATACAATTACTTGCTAAACATCGTGGTATGCAACCGGCTACGTATCAAGCAATGATATGGTGTAAAGCAGTAACAAGAGCCGGTAGAACGCCGGTGTCTTATAAAGATGTGGCTTAATTTTATGGAGTGCTCTCATGATAAGAAAGAAATGTACAGGGTATGGTTATTCCGAAGATGACAAAGAATGGAGAGTAGAAACAGACTATTTTCATGGAAACATCTACCTGAGTGAACCAAGTGATGACAATGACATACATGCTATTGAACAATATGGTAAAGCCATACTAAAAGCCGTGAAAGACCTCAGAAAGGATACTACATGAAAAAGCACAAGAAGTACAAGCCCCGAAAAGTAAACACGGAAACTGTTAGATTAAAAGATGGAACTTTTATCTATCCCGGTGAGTCATTGGCTACTGTGCCTCGTCCTCGTTGGTTACAACGCAGAATGAAATTCAACATCAGACAAGATGCCCGGCGATCACAAGTCATCTTTCCGTTACGACAAAAAGTTGCAAGAGAAATGCTTAAAGACTATAACATTCCGTTTTTAAGACCGAAAGGAAACTAATGGAAAATTTATCGAGTTCAACCGACAGATCAGCATGGCAGCAAACAAGAGAACAAGGAATGGGAAGTGGTTTGACTGTTCACAATGACAAGCAACCGGCTGCTTCTGCCAACCGTCCTCTTCTTCGTGGATACTACAAATCGAAAAAGTATGAGGATATTTTAAGGGTAGAATAATGAGAGGAAACATAACGGAAACAACGAGAGCAGTACGGGACCATAAAAACCGGGACAAATCAGCAGAAGCTGAAGAAAGGAAAACCGAGGCAAGAAAAATAAACAATCAAACACAGATAAAAAGACTCGATGACCGGCTTGGTGTCGGTATCGGTGCAGCAAAAGAACGACGAAGACTAATGAGTTAATTGTTGAAAACTTATGCAATAATTGGGAGACGTATTATGTTGAAAAGTGGTGATAAAGTCAAAATAACCGACACATCTTATTCTTTTGGTATAAGAAAAGGCAAATACAATGAACCGAGGAATTGCCTGAAAGAAGAAACACTTACAGTGGTCAAAACTGGTTTATGCGTTGGTCGTAAACCGTTAGGTGGAAAACTTGGAAATAGGCTTACAATCACCGATATTCTCGTTACAGACAACAGCGAAAATTATTGGTTTGTTCAGAGCGAGAGGGTAAGGAAAATTGCACCTGAGCACACAATTGTTATTGATGGCAAAACAATAATTATCAGTGATGCGTCTTTTCAGGCTCTAAGAACCTTAGCTTAGAAGCTATAATACGGCGACAAAAGCAGTTAATGCAGCATTATTTTGGAGAAACACTATGGAATTTTTGAGATCACTGTTTGTAAGAAAAACAAAGAGTAAGGGCAGCGAGGCGGTCGAAGAGACTATTGCCGGTTTTGTAGGAATCATCCAAGACCTAAATGAAGCATTGGAAGAAACAAATGAAGAGCGAATCGATGCAGCGAGAGTTGTAGAAGCGGCTATACAAGAAAGAGGCCGAATCGAAACTACCTTAGACGAAGGACATAAGTTCCTTGCTGGTTTGAAAGCCTTACTACAAGGCTAAGTAACACAGACGGCGATGTTCCACAAGTAAGGGGATACACTGCGGGTTCGACTCCTGCCGCCGTCATTGTGATCGTGGTGTAACTGGTAGCACAGCAGATTGTGAGTCTGCGAGTACGGATTCAAATTCCGTCGATCACCTTGTTTAATTGAGAGGACACGATATGTTAGAAGAAATAAATGAACCTGTTCAATGGCTTGGCTTTGCTCCAAGTGGTAGAAAAATCGGCAGAATAGTGGACCCCGGTGGTACAGCCAGATACATAACACTGGATAGGACACCGGGCATTAGATTCAGATACAGTGAAATATATGACAACAAAAACTGTACCTGTGATGTACTTCATGCTATAACACTTGATTATGAAAGATTACGTTTTATCGACGATTCGTTAATAACAACAGCAGAAAATGTAAACCGTGATCATTTAGGGGGGAAACAAAATGGGTAGGATGAAATACTGCTTTCTTCAAGTAAGTGATAATCTTCTCAATCCGGTCGATGTTAGTAACCCGGCTGATGTGTATTTCAAAGCTATCTGGAATCACTTAGACGGAGAAGGTTACTTTAAGCCGGAGCATTACTGGGAAATACCTACATGGATTGCTGAACTTAGTTATTGTCTAAAAAACCATGAACTTGAATTGTTTAATATTGGTCACATAAGCAAAAGCAGGGAATATCCGATATTACCGAAAGCTAATTTTTATCTCGGTTCTGTGATGGCTTGCAACAAAGAACATTTCCGAGTGACTGCACAAAATAACCCTGACAAAGAATTTCGATTTGGCGGGTACATTGGATACGTAGAATTTAGTGAATACTTCAAAGGTCTTGACAATGTAGTATGGTATCTTGACATCGAAGAATTTTGTAAATTTCGAGGGATTAAATACCAGTATGGAACCGACTATTCACTGTTCAAAGGAATGAAATGTATACCGAGACTCACTTTATCTAATGGGTGTACAAATCATTGCCGGTTCTGTACTGTGCCGAATGAGATAATTGAAACTAATTGGAGAAACATAGCACAACAAATAGAATCTATGAGAGACTTGGATTTTGATCTAATCTACATAAATGATAAAACCTTCGGACAGGCAGGAAATTATCATCATTTGAAAGATATTTATAGGTCAATAGCAGCATGGAATCCAAACTTCCGGGGATTCATGATACAAACTACATGTGATCAAATTATGAAGTTCGGATTTGACAACATATACCTAAAGAACTTAGGCATTGTAAATGTAGAACTCGGTATTGAATCTTACAACAACGAAATACTCAAAAAGTACAAGAAACCACAGGACACCGGGCTGATTGATCTTGCCGTTAATGTTTTGGAAAATCAAAGTATAAACATTATACCGAATATCATCATCGGTTTACCGGGTGAAAATCTCTACACTTATTCTGAAACATTGAAATGGGTAGACGACAATAAACACCGGTTCCTTATGTTGAATGTAACCAATTTTGTGCCTTATGTTGGTAGTGATATTGCTGATATTGTTGAAACAAGACCGGAAGACTTAAATCAAACAATATGTAAACGAAGCTACCATACAGAAAAAGAGGCCCTTACGACTGAAGTATTTGCTGAGATTCTGTTTAGTCTTGGAATGGAAATTATTGAAAACACGAAAGCGAGGTCGGTATGAGTGAAATAGAAAAAGCCATGTTAGCTGTAATGATTGTACAAGAATTACTACCAAGAACTAACAAAATATTGGCTATAAAAATAATCAGATTCATGTATAATGCTACCTTATGAGACGCGAAAGATTTTGTGGATAGATTGGAGACGAAATGAGATCAAATTGTAGAGTAGTACTGACTGACCGGTGTAATCTCGACTGTGATTTCTGCTGCATGAAAGAAAAAGATATATATGATTCTTTTGTGTTAGACTCCGCTATTCATATAGCATGTGGGGGAAAATCATACGATGGATATAATGAATATGCTATAACCGGCGGCGAACCGTTAATGGAATTGGAAAAACTGGTTCAATTCATCTGCTTGATAAAATATTTCAATCCAAAGGCAAAAATATATCTATACACCAATGGTCTATTACTAAATACAGAAGAAGCGGCCACA
>SDBT01017081.1_pt1 | contig 11474 bp, 8 predicted proteins | sample 2277101 | NCBI WGS metagenome assembly SDBT01 (sample SAMN10404973, study PRJNA504765) | marine sediment metagenome | isolation source: marine sediment core GS10_PC15, 103 cmbsf | place: Arctic Ocean: Southern Knipovich Ridge | collected 2010
AAGTGAGATTATAATGAAAAGGAAACTTAGAAGGAAAATTCCAAATATCCTGAATGAAGAAGAAAGATTAAAATTACTGAAAATTCCGAATAAACGTTATCCAACAGGTTTAAGAAATTACTGCATAATGTTAACAATGTTTGATTGTGGTTTAAGGTCAAGTGAAATATGCAATTTGAAATTAAAGGATATTAACTTAACCAATGGCGAAATAAAGGTAATAAGTGGAAAAGGAAATGTAGATAGAATATTATGGATTAATGGAGATAGTCTCAAGCATTTAAAACAGTGGATTCAGAAAAGACCGGATAGTGAGTTTGTATTTCCTACATTAAAAGGCTCACAATTAAAGAATAGTTATTTGAGGGAATACTTTGCTAAATGTGGAAAAAAAGCAAAAATTAAAAATAGAGTGCATCCACACATGCTAAGACACACTTTTGGTACAGACCTCTACAGAAGAACAAAAGACATCCGCCTAGTTCAAGAATCGTTAGGGCACGCTGATATTTCAACCACTCAAATCTACACCCACATTGTCAATGAAGAGCTGGAAAATGGTATGAAAGGATTCAGAACTAAAGAGAAGAAAGAAAAAAATGCTATAGAGAAAATTAAGGAATTAGAGGATGAAATCAAAAAATTAAAAAATGGTATAGATAAAGATAAACTTTTTGATTATTAGGAATGAATAAAAAGGGCTGTCATCTTTATTATACCAACCCTGTTTGCCGTTTGTGAAACGTTCTACAAAGATATTTACATATCGATTGTGCCTGTTGTTCTTAATTTCAAAAGAGGTAATCCAAGCTATTTTCTGAAACGCCCCATCATCCCTACTTTTTTCCTCCTATATCAATGACTCTATCATGTTTACAATCGTATCCCAAAAAATGTCAAATAATTAAAAAATATGCATACCTCAAAGCATATATAAATATAAAGATAACAATAAAGAATCAGGAGATCTTATCATGAGTGCAGACATAATAATTACAAAATTGGATCCGGAAACTAACGGTGTACTTTCCTTGGAAAATGTTCTCAAAGGTTATTTTATAGATGTGTATAACCATACTGGAATATTTGCTGTATTGAGTGCGAACCTGAACAAGGAGTATAGCTAGGTAACAACCTATCACAGAAGTGAATTATTTCAAAAATCCGGGGAACCCTTGCTGCATATCCCGGGAATAAAAAAGTTTCTTCAAGAAATGGAAACAGCTAAAAATCAATTTTTCTCACTAAAGGACCCTGTCATTGAAGATTGGAGAACCGATGTAAAACAGAAAGTGACTGATGATGAATTCGAAACATACAAAGAATATCTAAACATGTTGATCCTATTTTTGGATATTGCTATACGAATTGATTCAGAAATATATTTTGATGTATAAGGAAATAAATATGAACTATCTAACAGAAAAACAGGTGTTTAAGTTACTCAACAGAATTGGTGAAGCCATTGCGAAAGAGTTTAATGGAAGGCCAAAAACTATCAAAGATTTAGAAACTGGAAAAACATTAGTGAAAATGTGTAAAGAAGATGAATCCTATACTGGGGAACATGCAGATGATAAATGTAAATTACCAAAAGAACTAAAGGGGTACGAAGAACTAATCGAAAAATACGAGGAAACTTGTGATGTCGGTTATCTAAAACAATTTGTTGATACGCCGGACGAATGTCATTTTAGCGCATAGTTTTAATTGTTTCCTCCGGAGTAGCAATTTTATTAATATTTTCTTTTAACCGAGACATTTGTCCCAATTAAACTTCTGGACATAAAAGTGAAGAAATGACAAACCGGTATGATAACCAATTTATAATTATTGTGATTTTTACTCGACAAGAACATACAAGACCTGTTATAATCTCAACAGTCGGAGTTGGGTCTATATTTAAAAGGCTCAATTTACCCAAACATCAGTCAACACATCAAATTATTAAATAAGTTTCTTATTGAAACGCCATTGGGGCAGAGAGCTGTTCATGCAACGGCATAATCGAACCCCTTATACCTGAAGATGGCTATTCAGATATGAGATTAACAGATAGATGACTGAAAAACATGAAAGGAGATAAGACTTATGCCGATATTTGACGTGACCGATGGAAAGGCGGTAGCCATTGGCCAAACGAATTTTAATAACGAAAAGGAGCTCCAAACGCTAGTCGAGAAAAATATGGAGACCTTTTTCAATTGCCGTTTTGTGGCGTCGGAATTTCCGACCGGCCCTCAGCATGCTGGCCGTATCGACACTCTTGGCCTATCCGAAGACGAGAACCCAGTGATTATTGAATACAAAAAGGTGGAATCGTCTGATCTTATCAATCAAAGCCTGTTTTATTTATCATGGATACAGGACCACAAAGGGGATTTCGAAATAACCGCCCAGAAGACCTTGAGCCCAAAGGTTATGGTCGATTGGTCTGACATACGCGTCATTTGCATTGCTCCGAATTACAGGAAATACGATTTGCATGCTGTAAAGGTTATGGGGGCAAACATCGAGCTCTGGCGGTACAGAATGTATGACAATTCTACCATTCATTTCGAAGAGATTTTCCGACAATCTTTACCTGAAGCAACTTCGAGTGGAAAAAACCCGGTGATGATCGCGGCAGGAAAAAAAGCCGCGAAGACGCGAGCGAATGCTCATTATACGTTGGAGGAGCATTTGCAGGGCCGAACAAAAGCGATTTCCGAATTGACGTTGGCAATACATGACTACATTCTTGGCCTCGATTCCTCTATCGAAGCGACCCCAAAGAAATTTTACATCGCCTACAAAGTCTCGCAGAACATCGTCTGTATGGAAGTGCGAAAGAAGAACATTTTGTTGTTTTTGAAATTGCCCCCAGCAGACGTGAAGCCTGCCCCTGACAATTACAGAAACGTGTTGAAAATTGGTCATTATGGGACTGGCGATGTCGAGATTTCAGTGAAGACGGAAACCCAATTTGAAAAGGCGAAAAGGTTCATAGAAATGGCTTACAATAAGGTCGGGGGATGATGATGCATCTAACAAATCGTTGCACCAGAAATTTACTACTCCGCGCTTCGTAAATTCCGGTGAACTCATTCGTTAGTCGCACAATGATAGAAAGAGATAAGATCATGCTATCTGCAAAAAGGCGTGATTCAATCCCTCGCAGGATTGCAAGGAGTCTGAGTTTGATAGCCATCGGGTTCCTCTTGCTTTTCTTGTTTGGCGAAGGGTTACTACCGATTACTATCTTGCATATATGCTTTCCGTTTAGCGTGATGATGGGCTTGATTCTTGCGTGGTTCTTCGAGGGAATCGGTGCTACAATCACAATCGTGAATATCGCAGCGTTCTACTCGGTTCATTACTTTCATGATGAACAACAGTCCAGAGGCCCATTCTTTCTCATCTCGGGTGCCCCGAATGTTTTCTTTCTTCGGTAGTGGACTCGGAAGCCGACTTCGAGCGACTGCGGAACATGCGAATCGAAGTGGCACAGGGGAAGAGGAATTCGCTTGTTCAAGTAGTTGAGGCCGCACCTTCCAGAGGGTACAAACCATGCGATGTATCGCCAATTACGAAATTGAGTCAGAAATATCTATAGTCTCGGATGACGTCCGGCTGAAACTTCAACACCCGAAGGGTCAATTTCAGATACGTATTAAGAACATAGTGCGCGACGATTACTCGACGCCATTTCTCTTGTCCTTGCAAATTATCTTTGAAGCGCCGAGTCTAAAGGAGGCTCAAGACATCGCGCAGGACAAGCTAGTCGAATGTCTCAATATGCTCGCGTTCGCAACCGGCGCGAGCGTCAGGCGGCATAGAACTAAACAGATTGTTGATTGCACTCCTGCGTCAGGAATGAGGGATTGCCTTGTCTGGGCGGATTCAGTAGGGCATGAAGATCCCACTCCGCTTCTAGATGAAAATATCATCGTGTCAATTGAGCGCTTGCTGAAATTCGATCCGTCACCTGCGGTTCGTCGTGCATTGCGGTGGTATCGAATTGGCATTCATGCCTCGGTACCAGAAGATCAATTTCAGTATTTCTGGTTTGCTCTGGAGATACTCGCTGAGTATCAGAAGGCTCCCGAGAAAGTGTCTGATCGATGTCCTGACTGCAAATCTCCTCTTTACTGTGAAACTTGCAAGACGCATCCAACACATAGGCCATACGCAAAGCAAGCTATCCGGTCTTTGATTCAGGCGGTTGAGAAGGCCTGCGATGAGGAAACTCTCGAGGCCCTAGATAAAGCTAGGAACGCGTTAATGCATGGGACGACCTTAAAGGAGATCGAGAATAAGCTGCCTAAATCCGGTGAGGACATCGTTGACGTGCTGGGAAGAATCTTGTTCAAGGCCTTGGTCCATCAGTTTCCTAAAGAACTCTTCAAAGAAAAAATTCATTTCGGCAGCCCAACGACCTATGTCCATCGAACCATAACGGGTATTGCCCATGTGGGTACCGTCATTCCGAAAGGCGAGGACGGCGAGCTAGACCCGGACAGATTCACGGGTCTCAAGGTATCCATGGTGACAGATGGGCCACCTCAGAGCGGAAAGCCGAGCATCATTGTGATAACCCCCGAGCAGCACAAGCAAATTGGGTTACTTACGCGCGAAAAGGGCGATCATCAGGAGCTATGCAAACGCGTGTATGAGAGGGTGAAGATACGCGATGAAAAGGTGGTAGCCCTAGTACTCTCAACGGACATGGCGCGAATTCGAGACGCGATTAAACGCGGTGAAAAGGGGAACTGGCAAGACCTCTTCTGTGAGATCGTGGGAGCCTCTCCCTCCGGTAGAGGCTCAACACCTGGGCCTGGCTCAGGTGGCTAGCCGTATTCGCCGGTGCGGTTGCATGGTGCATTTGGAATGCCTAACAAAGCAAATGCAACCGACCTCGTTCCTCGGCGGCTGATTTGCAGCGTTATTTGCGACACGATGTTGCGTAATTAAATGTGTAGAAAGGAGATACACTTATACTTGACTACACCTGGCGTGTCTCCGCCAGTACCCTAAGATGACATGCTACCGTTGCGCTGATGACGGGGTGTGAAGCTCATCCGACAATGTATCGAATTGGGTCGAAGCCGTGAGGCGAAACCCCGTCCGGAAGTCTCGTCCGGTTAAGAGCTAGGGTCAGGATAATATGGTGAGGTTAAACAAAGGGCTGCACACGCCGTCAGGCGAGCCGCAGACCTACCGGAACTAATAGATCTAAGACTGATTCTTTGAGTAAGCAGGCTCATTTAGTAAGACCAGAAATAATCACTCCTTTCCTAATTTTGGACGTTGACAACTTTTGCATAAATGAGGATAAATTCCGTGTAATCCCTTGTGGTAATAGTTCCCCCGCTGTTACAATTCTTTTTTTCGGTTGTCCGGGACTCACTGTTTTTCCTAGTAATTCACCCATTTTAGCTTCCGCATATAACAAAGCGCTGGCCATATCCTGGGCGTCTGACAGGGTTTTGTCCCTAACCTCTTTTGCTAGTCCAAGTGTTTCAATAACGTGAAGTTTTGTTTGGTAAACTCTGAGTTTTTCCCGTCCGACTGTGATAAAATCTTTCAGGTCAGATATTGTGTCAGGGAGATTGTTTTCATATAGTATCAGGTTGTCATTTATTTCTTTTGCAAGAACATTTGATTTCATATCTTATCGCCGGATGAATATCGCATATTACAATTTTAATTCAATTCATAGGGAGGGGGATATCCAATGAAAGTTTCATTTTGTCAGAATCTCTTATTGGACATGAGGATATTAGATTCTATAGATATCCACCTGGGTTTCCAGGCATGGGCGAAGCTCAAAATCGTTAGCTCCGATAACGAACCAGTTATCCGGCGGCTGGTAGATATCAAATCCTCTTCCTATGTTTATTCGCCACCCGTTATCCAGTTGGATGTCTCTATCATGGATATGCTCTTTAAAGGTTATATTAAGATCGATATTTTTCTCTTTAATACTGAATCGAATCGACTCAAGCTTCTCTGAAGCCTCTGTGAGATGGTCCTCATTATCATAGCCTGTTATCAAGCTGATTTCATCGGCATCTCCGATCTTTACCACCAGCTCACAGAATCTTACAAAGTTTGAGATCTGGTGGTGGGAACGAATATAAGGATCTTCGATGGTGATCTTTTTGGCTCCCCTAAGATATTCACCGAGTATTGACTCATAGCTGTATCCTATATCTCCATAAAAAATTCTAAAATGCCTTTCCTTTAGATCCTGCTCCAGTTTAATAGGGGCTTCAGTTGCCGGAGATGGTTGGTCAGATTCTCGACCTTGATCTTTTTTTTCAACGGTCTTTACTTTTGCCTTTACTCTTTGATTGTTCTTTTTGAGCAAGAAATCTTCAATAACCCTGCGATTGGGACTTTGGGTAGCTGCAGATCCCCTTGACTCAGGACAGAACACAATATGCTCTTTTCCTTGAGAGTCAAAGAAGGAGAGATTAATTCGGGCAAACTCATCGTCTGTCTTGCGCTTGTTCATCTGCTCCTTAATTCTTCTTCGTCCCTCAACAGCATATTCAATATACTGGTCCAATTCATCCGGTGTCGGATCTCCGGTAGGATGGATCAGTTTCAGAAAAGCACAAATAGTTTTTTTGATAGATACTTCGTCTCTTCCCTCTATAGCGTTCCCCAGATCACAGTGTTTGTTGACCCAATCGTATCTATTCGTATGCAGGAAGAGATGGTGGAAAGCCTCGGCAAGATAGTCCGTAATAAAACCATAACCGGGCGTCAGAAAGTCGCTGCTGTTTTTCAGCATCTCCCAACCGGGTAGGTACAGATGGAAGCGGTCCATAACAGCTAAATCAAATACATCAGGAAGAGGAACAAAAAGGTCAAACATGCTCGAGTTAACAAGCTGGTCTATTGAGTAGTCGATATTCCCGATAAACGCCAGGCTGGCATTGGCGATTACCTCAACTCCCCTGGAGAACCTGCCGTTGGCCATGTAATCTTTCATAATTTGAATCGAGTCCTGGTCTTTTATACGTATTCCGGCTACTTCGTCAAAAGCGACGGTATCCCAGAAACCTACAAGGCCAACTTTTCGCCGGGTGTTATTGTAGAAGAGAATGGGTGTGGTTGCCTGACCGCCGCTTACCAGTGTGGTGTAAGGTGAGAACTCACTAAAATTGTACGATTTACCAGTACTTCGCGGTCCCAATTCAATGAAGTTATAATTAGCCTCCACAAAGGTGAAAAGCCGGGCTAAAAAATGGAATTTTAACCTCTGATTTATTTTGGACGGCTCCAGGCCGATAGAGCGAATGATCACGTCAATCCATTCATCCCGTGTAAACTGTTCTCTGCCCTTAAGAAAGCCGTCAAAATCGAAGCGGGAGAGTTGTATTGGCCTCATGTCGTCGATAAAAAAAGCGTAATCATCATCCTCCATATCATTATGGCAGACCGTGACCTCAGCCCAGATTCCTCCCTGAAGAATGCGATCATTTTCCCGGTAAAACTTTTGGTTTACAGCTATACGGCGTGAGTTAAAGTTTTCCATTTCAGCCCAGTGCCGTTTCTCCTTTTCAACATAGCGGACATGGATCTTGTCGATAAACTTGTGACTCCCCTTCTGCTGTACGGTGGACTGTGATTTATTGGCCTCGTCGGGTCGCACATAGTTAGTCTCTATCGTCTCGATAACCGCCTGCTTGCCTGCCTCAACTTCGTCGGGATCATCACTGGCGCAGTATCTGGCCAGAAGGAATTCCAGAACAAAGGAAGGTACATTTGTGCCTTTTTTTATCTGGTGCAGAAGGTCTTTTCTAACGACCTTTCCCGGATAAACATCGTTTAGTTTCTGATCCAGCACGTCCATTTGTCTACTCCATATATTCTGTTTGAAGCTTAATCGAATGATAGGTGACCTGATTGATCGGGTCCAGGGCTTTCACTTCAAACTGTCCTTCAAAATCTTCTTTCATTTTCAGAGGAATTTTCACCACTTTGCCCAGTTCCAGGCGGAGGAGTTTTGTTACCGAATCAATCTGCGGGCAAACAGCAGGTTCTCCGACACTTTTACCGCTCTCCAGGTCATAGGCCTCAAGCTGAATCTGGATTAGACCTGGAAAATCCAGTCCATCAACGACAACCGAAACTGCTATCATGGGTCGCCTTGTGGTTATAGTATTGGTCCTTCCCTGCTTGTAATCAAGGGTAACGGTAAACGAGGGTGTATACTCTGTTTTTTCATCTTTTATTTCGATCGTAATAAGTGGCAGCACACATTCCTGAAGTGAAAGACCCTGATGGAAGTACAGAACACCTTTTTGAAAGGTACCGAGGGTCTTCGGAACAACATAGTTGGGAGAGTCTGTTTTAATACCCACATCTGCAGTATTAAAAACAATGGTTCCTGCGTTAGCAGAGCCACGGCCCAAAAGGCATCTCGGTTTCTCAAATGCCCAATCTCCATCAGGTTTAGGTACAACGCTTCCAGGCTCCTGTTCGTGATAGAGCATAAAACCGTGGTCAGTGGCGATAATGATCCTCTTAAAATCGAGCTTTTTTAATTTTTCAATACCTTTCAGGATATCCTTTATAAGATCCTGGATGAACAAAGCCGCCTTACCGGGAATCATTTCACCCACCTTATCAATCTCAGTAGATTTAAGAAGAAGAAGCTCAACTGTATCTTTAAGTTTTTTCTTCTTTATTTTGGGCAGGTCCTCAAGGTTGAAAAGCTGGCAGCGATCGCCGTAGATTGATTTGATGTAGTTTAACCGTTCAGTAGGGTTTGATATAGAGGTATTCCCGATTTTCGGAGTGACCGTATTGTTAGTAATTTGTATGGTTAGCTTACCGTCGGCAGCCGGCATAAGCGCTGCCATACCCACAGAGGTCAGTGTAGGAAGCTGTGCGCAGATAGGATAATGCTCGACCAGGTATGCATCGTGCAGTCTTTCCACCAGCTCCATAGCAAGCTCATACCGGAGAGCATCTACCATTATATAAGCTATCCTGTTGTCCTTATTTTCCAATAGGGGAGCTACAAACTGATCAAATACCTGCGTACTATGTACTTCTTCTGTTACCGGCCAGCCTTCACTCTGGATGCATCGCACAAATTGATGCTGCATTTTATCTACGAAGGTACTATAAGATTTTCTTATGGTGTCGATGGCCTCCTCCAGAAACTCCACCTCTTCGGAAAGGTCGACTACCGCATATTCAAAGTCCCTGCTCAGCTTGTCGATCTTATAAAGACGGGAACTGTAAAGGGAAAATAATGAACTGAGATTAATAGCGGGTTTATCCACGAAAGAAGCGGCGTCGCCGATCTCTTTAGCAAGAACCAACGCTTTCTCGGCCACTGTCCAGATTTCCCGATGTGACGCTTCGTTTGTGGCCCAGATAGACTGACTTTTCTCGTGCAGAATTTCTTGAGCAGAGAGGTAATCCATAGCCATTATCTTTTGGACGCAAGTAGCCAGGTAGCTTTTATTTTCGAAAGAAAAAGTATCTCGTCTACCAAGATCTTCTATGTCTCTCATTTTTATCTCTAGCTGTAAGTCATGGGAGACTTTCTTTGCTTTATCTATATAGTTATCCCGATGATCTTCGCTGTTCCGCAACCCGTCGCATACACTGAACACAAGCTCTTCATATACCTTACCCGCCCTGGTTACGCTCGACAGGCTTTGAGGCAAGTCTCCCGGCAAATCCAGGGCGAACTCACTGAAGAGGAAGTACATCCAGATTTCGTTTTGAACCGCAGTTATATCGGTAGATTTAGTTTTCAAAGACAATCCCAACACCGAAAGAAGAAATGATTTTAATTCAGGGTGCCAGGAAGAATCCTCTTTCAAAGCCCCTCCTTGAGTCTCGGAGGGTGAGAGAATCGCAATTATAATCTCCCTGGCTGAATCAGCTTTTAAAAGGGTTTTGAGCTTGGGCCAGGTTGATCCTGATTCAAGGGCATCGATAGTAGCAAAATCCGGAATTCCCGCGCGAAAAAGCTCATCTATCTGTCCAACATGGTCGGGGAAGGCCTTCTTGCATAGAGCCCGATATTCATCCCCGTCGCTGTCCGGAAACTCATGGCCTCCAAGTGAGAAAATCTGGTAAGGATCAAGGCGCTTTTCTTCCTCTTTCCCCGGTTTCCTCAAGGGAAGATAAATTACCAGTTTTCCTTCACCCCTGCCACTGCCCAGATTAAGCCACTCATCCATCGCCTCTTCCCGTCCCAGTATCGTAGATTCACTCGCATCGATAACCTTATAACCTTCTTGTCCTAATTTAAGGGCAATATCCCTATAGTGCCGTTCCGGGTCATATATAATCAGCGAAGGTGAATCTTTTAGCCTCTCAGCAATCTGATTCTTAATAAACTCTTGAATTTTCATAATTGAAACCAGTTAATTTTCCCTTAACTATTTGATCATATCAAACCTAACTGTTCTCCATCTTTTTTGTTAGTCTTTTTTGATTTCTTCTTAACCCCCTTCGGCTCCACCTCGCATATGTCCTCAAGATCGTGTGCTATGGCAAGTGAGCGGTCTTTCCTGCACTTTTCCCTTACTCGTTCTGGCCAGATGCTGTTGGCAAGATGAGCCCAGTCGTAATCACCCTTCTCCAGGCTCTCCCAGCACTTCTTCAGGTCCTTATTCCACTTCGGCAGCCGGAACAGATTGTGTAGAGGAGATGCCGTGATGAGAACGCCATCGTTAAGGTCAGGCTTGTATGGTAACTCTGCAACCCGTAGCATTTCGGACTTGAACTCTTTCAGATCTTGTTGCAGATTGAGCAGATCTTCAAGATCCTGTCTCACTTTCAGTGATCTATTCTTTTCGCTCTCTTTCTGTTTGAATTCAATATCTCTGGCAGTATCCTCAAGCTTCGGATTTATGTATTCATTTACACATCTGTAAAGAACCTGGTCTGTGAGCCGAGGATAGTAGATCCATAATGTATAGGAACCGGAAGTAGTTGACAGGGGCCAGTATATAGGAGCCCGCCGCCTGCTTTTCGAATATCGCTTGAGGTGATCCGAAAAGAACCCTGAGGGCCGCCTGAAATAATCGCGTAGGTCTTTGATTCCGAGGATTTCACATACCTCCTGCTCGATCGAATCAGCCTTTTCTTTCCAGATTACCTGAAAGGCCTTTCGCATCCTGTTAATAATGTCGTCTTTATGGGCAGGGTCATCTACCAGGATCCCGTTCCAGGCAATTTCGATTGGGTACTCAGAATCCGCAATGGTCGGATTCTTTACCGATCCTTCCGGAGGAAGAGTAATCGCATTGGGTCGTGCCAGCAACCATTCTACGGAAACGATTCCACCGCTTTCAGCAGGGAGCCCATCGGGGGAGACAAGCATCCCTGGAGGGCAGACGGGCAAGGGATCGAATGGGTCGGCTAATTTAGGAGAAAGTTCAGGAGAAACTGTTAAGCGTATATCCCAATGGAGAAATATTATCCCAAATATGTAAGACAAGAAGTTCTTT
>SDBT01017082.1_pt1 | contig 11474 bp, 8 predicted proteins | sample 2277101 | NCBI WGS metagenome assembly SDBT01 (sample SAMN10404973, study PRJNA504765) | marine sediment metagenome | isolation source: marine sediment core GS10_PC15, 103 cmbsf | place: Arctic Ocean: Southern Knipovich Ridge | collected 2010
TTTGTGGAGATTCTATGATGACCTTATTAGACGTTTATCATACGTGGAAAGTGTTACCCATGTCTCCGTACATGTGTTACCTATGTCTCCGTACACCTGTTACCTATGTCCCCAGTCTATACATCGTCAAGGGGGAAGGAGCAGAAACGCCTGCCATTGTTGACTTTAATCCCCTTCCCCCTTGACGGGGGAAGGCTGGGATGGGGGTGAATAAGCAAACGTTGATCTTCATTGATTCTATGTCACCGACTACTTTGAAACAGCGTCTCAGGAGAATTGAATCATTGATTTTCCTAGTCGAAAGGGATATAATTATACAACAAACAAAGGCAATGGGTTATGTGCTCTGATAAAAAGCGGAGGTTACAGCTTATGCTATATTCTTACACTGGTCAACTGCTCGTGGTGGATATGACTACGGGACAGATAAAAAAAGAATCAACAAATGAAGATTATGTTCGTAAATATGTTGGCGGAAGAGGTCTGGGAGCCAGATACCTCTATGATCGGCTGGAACCCGGCGTGGACCCCCTTTCCGCAGATAACGTGATAATAGCAATGACAGGGCCTTTCACCGGAACAGGCATCAGCGCGTGCCAGAAATATGAATGGATCAGCAAAAGCCCACTTACGGGCATGTATCTGTGCAGCAACTGCGGCGGCAATCTGGGATATATGCTGAAGCGATCTGGCTATGACGGCATCATAATAAACGGTGCGTCGGATACACCAAAATACCTCTTTATCGACGGCGAAAACGTGGAACTGCGCGACGCGTCCTTTGTCTGGGGCAAGAAAGTTTCCGAGTCCCAAACAGCGATAAAGGACGCTTCAGAAGCTGGCGCGGTAGTCTGTACCGGGTCGGCGGCTGATCTGGACAATCCTGTAAAATTTGCAGGTGTTTATGATGGCCCTCGCTGCTCCGGGCGAGGTGGACTGGGCGCAGTCTTCGGGAGCAAGAAACTAAAAGGCATCGCAGTGAAGACGCCCAAAGGCGGAAGCCCATTCCAAATTCACGATCAGGAGAGGATGCTAGAACTGCTGTCAGAGCTTCGGAAGGATCTGGACGAAAATCCGGTCACCGGGCAGCAACTTCCGCGTGCTGGATCGCTGATCTGGCTGGATACCTCTGCGGAGTTTGGCATATTCCCCGCCCGGAACTATCAGGAAATCCTTACTCTTGAGGATGTGGAAGGGAAGCTTGACTCGGAGACCTATGAGAAATACATCAATAGAGACGCTGACTCGCGCTTTGCCAACTGCGTCCTGTGCCCTATCAACTCAGGCCACGTGGTGACCCCTGATCGCGGGAAGTGGGCTGGTCAGCCGACGAAGGGACCGGAATTCGAGTCCGCATGGTCGCTGGGACCCAACGTGGGCGTTCTGGATTATGGTCCTATAATAGCCGCCAACAAAGAGTGCAATGAATACGGTATTGACACGATCTCCACAGGCGGGGTTATGGCTTTCGCTATGGAATGTCATCAGGAGGGACTGCTGGATGAGGACAGAATAGAGGATGAGGTTCTGGAGTGGGGCAGTTCGGATACTTTACTCGATCTCATAGGTAAAATAGGCAGGCGTGAGGGCTGGCTGGGTAACCTTCTGGCGGATGGTGTCCGGGCGGCATCGAAAGAAATCGGGGGCGTGAGCAACGACTTTGCCCTCCACGTGAAGGGAATGGAAGTGCCAGCGTATGACCCCAGAGGCGTATGGGGAATGGGGCTGACCTATGCTACCGCCTGCCGGGGCGCATGTCATCTGAAATCGTGGACAGTTGGCTCCGAGTTCAATAAAGAACTTGGCTATGAACCTACCTCCACAGAGGGGAAAGCCGGACTTGTGAAGGGGATTCAGGATCTGCGCTCAGTAATGGATTCCCTGATAGTCTGCATCTTTGCGGGAAGAGCCATCACAAAAGATTGGATCGTAAAGCTGGTTAACGCGGCGACGGATTTCGAATGGGAAGAGAAAGATATAAATGAATTTGGCGCGAGAATCTATAATCTGGAAAGACTGTTAGCCACAAGAGATGGTATCACAAGCAAAGATGATATGCTTCCTAACAGAATACTGGAGCATCCCTTGAATGGCGGCCCTTCAGATGGAGCTATAATCGGTAAAGAGAATCTCCAGAAGATGTTGCAGGAATATTATCAACTGCGAAATTGGGATGAAAATGGAATCCCGACGGAATCTGCTTGAGCATTTCAGAACTGACCGATAGTCGGGGTTTTCCAACCCCGACCGAATAGCAATTCCGAATTCGCCAACAGTATTAGGAATGTCCCGACTATCGTCAACGAGCGAAGTTTTCTATGCCTGCTGCCCTTTTTGCTTGACTCCGGTATGGATATATGTTATCTTTTGGCAGGATGACATATATCTATGGAGGCGCGTCATGATCTGGGTTGATTTAATAATAGTATCGGTGATTCTACTTTCCGCCATTTTGGGGGCTAAAATAGGATTGCTGAGATCCCTGTTCCTGTTTGGTGCCTTTGTATTTGCAACGGTGATCGGCAGAGCGGCAGCGCCATTACCTGCCTCGCTTTTGGAAAGTCTCATCGACAGTCGGGATGTTCGCATCGTCGTTGGCTTTACAATGCTCTTTGTGCTTATACTCGTTATAGTGAATATCATCGGGGCTGTAATATGCAAAGTAGTAGACTTCACGCCCCTGAAATGGATAGATAAAGGCATTGGCGGCATTTTGGGATTACTGGCGGGAGTCGTAGTTGTTGGTGTCGCCATCGTATATCTGACCAGTTCCCCCGTCTCCGACTCGGCGGAATGGCTTGATAAATCCTTTCTGGTACCCATCATAAAATCACTAATCAGTCCCATCCTGGGAGAATTCCATAAAAGCGAACCGACGGCAGCCACTGTCGCAAATGTGTTGAACATTCCGCGCCTGTTTTTCACAAATAAATATTAGTATTACTGGCTCTTCCGACTTAAGTGTGGTAGCAAAATCTGAAACCTCAGGAGCGGGACAGGAATGTCCCGACTATCGGCTGTTTGACCAACACTATCACTTTGTCATTTACATAGTGTATCGCTTATTTGTTTGCCTCTATTTTGGCTTCTATATTGCCATCCCGTCCCACCTGAATGAGTGCAGCTTCCGCACTGGTGGAGAAGCCGGAGAATTTCAGCGTCTTTCCACTCCGATCTGCCTGTAGGAAGTAGTGCGTCCGACCATCGCTGAACGAGATTTCCACCGCGCGGGCATCTGGATATATTTTGCCTTCGGATTTAATCTCCAGCGGCTTTACTGACGTAACAGGCAGTTCCTTGCCTTCGGGCGTCGGATAGAAAACATACACGAACCACGTCGTGCCTTCCCCTGTTTTAGTAAAAATGGGCGTAGGGATGGGGCGCACCTCATATCCGCCGGCGGGGATCCAGCCCTGAACTACCGGCTCCTCCTGCCCGGAGATTATCTCCACTGTAAGGTCATCGCCCAGCGGCGGAATTATGGCCAGATTGCTGGCGTCGGCGTTATCTGTCTGGACTTTATTAGTCTTTTCATCCGCGATCGCGTTGTCCGCATCCAGATGGAACATGGATTCGTATGTATGCTCCGCTCCGTCAGACGGCGTTAGAGTGTCGGTCACTATCCAGTAGTCAGGTTTTACGAAGAACACCCGGCGCTTGTGAGATACGGTCTCATCACCCTCCCGTCCGTATCCCTCATCGTAAACGCTCACGCAGTAATCGTAATCGTCCCGACTGATCCATGTGTTGGGAAGCGGCTCTTTGACAACGAATGTGCTGCGCGGCAATCGCCGGCGATTCTGTGGCATTTTGTCCACCAGAATGGTGTTGTGCGCGTAGGTGGAAATGATGTACCTGCGCCACTGAGACGAATCGTAGGCGTAATTTCCGGGATCGATCACATGAACCTTCCCATAGGCGTATACCACAAGACTCAGCTTGTCCTCGTGTTGATGTCCATAGCCAAAAGGCCCGGCATCCATGAGGAGATACCTGTCGTCCGGTTCCCATCCAGACCGCATGGCGAACTGCCCTGCATAGGGGAAAGCGTGTGAGGTCTCTGCCGGCTTCTCGCCGCCAGCGCCGCCGGTGGCAGCCCACTGGAAATCCTGCCGGTGCGGGAAGTATCCGAATCCCTCCCGCATACTTCTCCGTATAGCGACCATGCCGCCGTCGTTCAAGCCCGGAAGACGACCGTTGGGCATGGATGCGTAGAGGTTGTAGCTATACATCCCCTCCAATTTGCTCAGATAATCAGCGGGCATTTCCAAATCGTTCATCGCGGCGAGTTTCAGCAAACCGACGAAATTACGCAGGCTTACCTGGTGATAGCCAGTGGTTAATTCTATCTGCGCGCCGTCGGGGTATATCTGAGTCTCAAGCTCCGCGTACATGCGATCCACAGACGTTTTACGCCAGTTATCGGCCTCTTTGAATTCCGGGAACATCACGCCTATGTGGAAAAGTCCGTTGGACTCCATAGTCAGCCAATTGCCGCCGGTAGGCCACGTCATCAGGTGTCGCGCGTGCTCGACGAAGGATTTCAGCATGGTTATCACAGCGTCATCGGTGAAGGAAGGCGATGGAAGGAAGTAATGGAACGAGTGCATCCAGCTTCCGCTTGTTCTGATCCCCGCTTCGATAGTCCGCCACGTGGCTGAGGAGTTCCCTGAATTGGTGGTGGGAACAGGGCAGTTTTCGACCCAGTGGGTCATCTGATAGACGAACTCCTTCGCATATTTTTCGTCGCCGGTAGACCAATACGTCCGTCCCAGCGTGACCCAGAACGGATGGCGGTTAAGCTGCCAGGGCCATTCGCGGTAGTTTATGGGATTTAGCGTCCAGTCGATCTCGTCCTCGAATTTGTGCGGCACGCCCACGCTGCTCAGTTCGCGAGTCAGTATTTTGTCGGCGCTGTCGGTGTTGGGGCGATCCGAATCCAGCACCAAAATGACCTTCGCTCCGGTTGCTGATTCGGAATACATCCAGAACTCAATTGCTTCGTATTCAGTCCAGTCGTGTTCGATATTCCATGCTCTGACGCGAGTGTTTAGCTGCATATTCTCCCATTTGCCAGAATACTTCCCGGATCTGGCTCTCTCTGACGTCCGCTTCAGTCCGTCCCAGCCGGTGTCCTCTGACTGGAAATCACCAATTGCGGTGGATTTCTTTCCCACCAGCTTCACATCATCAATGTAAAGGGTTGTGTCCGAATCCGGCGTCAGATCCCATCCGGTCGCGCTAAACGTGATGTACGTGATCCAATTCCATCCTATAGGTTCGCGGGCAGTGTCAAAGTCTGCCTTTTCTAACCTGAAACGCTTCCACTCACCTTCCCAATCCACAGTTATGATTTTGGAGAAATAATCCCAGCCCTCGCTCCCGCCCTGCGGGATTTTTACATCTGGTTTATCCCGCCAGTTGAAGTGCCAGACAGGTTTTTCCCTGCGTTTTATATGCTCTACATACTCATGTTTCGCCGCCCTCAAATCGCCCTTTTCGGCGGCAGCTTTGACCTTTTCCATACCCGGATAATCCATGTTCAGAGCGTCGATGAATTCTTCATCGGCAATGCGTGGGCCTTTCATAATAGCCTCCCTTGATAACACCAAATCATCTACATATACCACAGCTTCAGGATGCGGCTCATTTCCCCACCCGCTGGCTGTAAAGCTGAGACTTTGTATTTCATGCCATCCCAGCGGACTGCGGTTTATTCCCATCTCCGCCAGGGGTATGGCAAACCGACGCCAGCCGGTGAAATTCAGGTTTATGCGCAGGGAATAGTAATCCATCCCCTCCATCTTATCATTCTCGGATGGCAGTATAAGCATAAACCGCGACCCTGTCGCCTTTTGAGAATAGAGCCAGAAGGACAGTTGATTATAGTCAGACCAATCATGCGGGAACTGACTTATTGATATGGAACTGGATTCGCCGTGCGCCCATTCTATGGCGAATCCGCCCTGCTTGACGTGGTCTTTGCTCAATTGCCCACCGTTCCATACACCGATGTCCTCGCAGTCGCTGATAAGAAGACTCGGAACATCGGCGTGGGTAGCCGACGAAATAACACATAGAACTAGCATAAACGGTGTGATTTTCATAAATTCCACTAGCATTTTCCCTTCCAATGTAGGGGCGATCATTGTGATCGCCCTCTTCAGCAGGCGAATACAAGATTCACCCCTACGGATCTCACATAGTCTATTGGAATAGCATATCTTCTCCAATGTAGGGGCGATCATTGTGATCGCCTTCTTCAGCAGGCGAATACAAGATTCGCCCCTACGGATCTCACATAGTCTATTGGAATAGCATGTCTCCCAGATCATGAAGTGAATTGTCAATCCATTCTCTCTCGAATCCCCATTTGACCAGAGCATCTTCCAGAATATCACACGCTTCGGTGTCGATGGCGTCAATCGCTTCGCGCACCATCGTCCAGTTTTTCGTCAGATCGTTTTCCAGCTTAGTCAGGATTGCAGTAACGCGATGGAAGATTGGAGAGAGTTTTGCGCCGAGTTCCGTCTCCCCGCAGGCGCGGAGAAGCCATTTGTCATACGGAAAGGGCTTGCCATCGAGCAGACAACAGAGCTTGCACTGTTCTGCGATCTTGCTTGACAGAGCGAAAACTACAGAGAAAACATTTTGCGATTTGGGCTGATAGGTCATACTGTGAACGCTCAGGTCAAAATCTCTCAGCCAGTGATACCTCAGTTTCCGCTCCAGAATTTCTCGCGGGTATCCCGTAAAGCTTCGTTTGAGATTCCGGATGGTGTCCTCTCTATCGACGATGATCTTGGTGTTCATCCAGATCCAGATGACCACATCCATGTAGTCCTGAAAAGCCTGCTTAATACGGCTTCTTTCAAAGAGATTCACGTCTGCTTTGATGCCATCGCCAAGTCTCGCGGCTTCTTTGTTGAGGGAAATACCTATCACACTGGCAAAAGGACTTTTACCAGCCAATTTCGCAACGCGCGCATACGTGTTGGAGTCACAAAGTCCGAGAAAATCATAATCCGACTCCGGAACATGGTAGCCAACTGCCCTGCTCCCGGATAAGACAAAGCTGATCTTGTCCCTGCTATCTTCAAGCAGCGGACTGTTGAGCACGACATTCTGGATGTAATCTGTGATCTCTTTCATGAGTTTCCAAGTACCTTATCTATTTTCCGTATAAATCCATTGTGGCTATAGAATTTTCCAGATAGCTCAACATGGTCTTGCCGCATCAAGGTAGTTTACCTCCATATAACGCTTTCGTAAAGTGTAAATTGCAGAGGCCAAGCATAAACTTTCCGTCCATAGTGGGAAGAATGGAACGCGGATGACGCGGATACTGCGCGGATTATGGTCTTCATGGAAAGAGATTCGCGAAAATCTGATCAATCCGCGTCATCCGCGTTCTATTCCGAACGAGTCAAGCTTTTAGAAAAATCTTGAGCAAAAAAAGAAGCACAAACAAGCTGCGCATTCTACCCAACGTGAGTTCGATATAAGAGTGCTTGTCATTCCAGCGAAGGCTGGAATCCAGTCTACCAAAAGAATGCCCTTTTCTGGATTCCAGCCTTCGCTGGAATGACAAATCCTCTATACAAGCTGGTAGCTTGTGGTACTCAGCAAACTGAGGTCATTAGTTGCGGCGGCCTTGAATTCCCAACAACTTATTCAATTTGCGCGAAAACAAGAAAAAACACCTTGATCTGCGAGCATCTCTCAGTTAAAATTGTCCCGAAGGAATAGGCAGCGACGGCTGTCAGTTTTGCTACCATCAACCCAAATCTAATTTCAGGAGCTATGAATATGAGCAAAACATATCGCTTGGGAGTCATTGGATTCGCACACATGCACGTTAATGGGCTGATTAACGCCTTTAACAGGCTGCCTAACATACAGTGGGTGGCCTGCGCGGACACAATACCGGATATTCCGTCAATTTCGACAGAAAGGGACACGCGCATTCACAGCGTCAAGATGGCGCATGAGAAGATCGGCATCCCAAAGGTGTATGATGATTACCGGGAGATGCTGGAAAAGGAAAGCTTTGACATCATCATATTCTGCCCGGAGAATGCCAAACATGGCGAAGTGGCGGAAGCAATCGCAGCCAGCGGAGTCAATATGATCACTGAGAAGCCCATGGCAGCATCACTGTCCGAGGCACTGCGCATGGTGCGCGCGGCTAAGGCTAACGACGTAGCCCTGATGGTCAACTGGCCTACCACGTGGAGTCCGGCTGCCCGCAAGATGAAATCGCTTCTGGACCAGGGGATCATAGGCGATATACTGGAGGTAAAATATCGCAATGGCGCGTCTATGGGGCCATTGGCCTATGGCCAGGAGATTACCGACGCCGAGAAGGGCGCTGAGTGGTGGCATCAGTCTGCACCGGGCGGCGGCGCGCTGATGGACTATTGCTGCTATGGGGCGTGCATATCTCGTTGGTTCATTGGCAAGCCAGCGACAGCCGCTTACGGCATGAAGGCAAATCTGGCATCCCACTATGGCGATGCCGATGACAACGCAGTCATTACAGTCCGCTTCCCAAAGGCGCTTGCCATTCTGGAAGGAAGCTGGACTACGTGGAACGTGGGTATTCCCACGGGACCCGTTGTCTATGGGAGCAAGGGTACGCTTGTCGCCAGCCGCCGGACGGACGAGGATGGCAGGAGGACAGCGGTAGTTGAGGTATACACATCGCGTGGCTATGGCGAACCGGACGACATACTGGAAGGCGATCCCCTGCCAGAAAGGCGAGATTCTCTGGCGAAGGAACTCATCTATCACCTGGAGACGGGAGAGCCACCTCATCCAACTATGGATATGATGCAGAATCTGGATGCTATGGCGATACTCGATGCTGGTATCAGGTCAGCCACTAGCGGAAAGCTGGAATTGGTCAATGATGTGACCTGGTGTATCGGATAAGGCTATTGGCTCTGAAGTGACTGTAGGCCGAAAAAAGGGCTAGAAACTCGCGTCTGTTTCTAGCCCTTAGGTGGATAATGCCGCTATTCACTGATTTCTTCTTCGCTCAACTTCTTTTTCCTTTTGCCACGCGAATGCATTTGCTTGTCTAATTGTCCAAGCCGATCATGTTCAGCTCGGGCAATCATCTTCTTCATTTCTTCTCTCTTATCATCTGATAGAGTTAATTTGATGTTTCTCCCCCTCTGGTCAAGCCCTGCTGCGTGGATCTTTTCCTTGAGGGCTTCTTTTTCCTCAGGTGTCAACTGTTTCATAATACTATTCCGCCTCCTCTCGCGGGAGATCTAGCTATGCACCTGGCATTAGCTTCCCAGAACAACGTATTCCTTATTGAGCACCCCCTTCATCATCATCCTCAATCCGATTAGACGCAGGTATTGGCAAAAAAGTTTAGGCCAATATGCGCTATAATGGCTTAACAATTTCAACACTCATCTGGTCAAGGTCTGCCAGAGCTATAGTGCTTCTGCCTGGAAGCCAACCGCCGCACTTACCCGGATTTATCGCCAGAGTTTTGCCCTGAGGCCTGCCAAGCATAAATTTTTCGTCCAGAATCTGGCGTAATGGCATGATGGAATGCTTCATTCTGCCAAATGGACTGGAAAGATACTGTTGGCGAATTCGGAATTGCTATTCGGTCGGGATTGGAAAACCCCGACTATCGGTTAGTGGGAACTCTATCGGCTGTAGTGATATTCTCCATAATCACGATAGTCGGGACATTCCTGTCCCGACGGCTTTGGGACATAAACTCTATGCTTGGGGAGGCCTGTTACGGCTTGATATGTGAATATTTCTGTGCTATGATGTGATGAGCGGCATATAATATTACAGCAGGATGTCTTCTACCATGAAACCATTAGACATTATTGGAAATTAGCATAAAGTGCAATTTTGGAATTCCGAAGCAATCTTAAGCACTGCGCAAGCAAGCTTGTGCACTTAAGCTATACAACCTTTTCACCTATGCAATGGGTAGAGTTGTAGGGGGGTACTTACACATCGTAGTCCTATGATGGCGCCAGGTGTGACCGATCACATCTGGTCGGTAGAGGAAATGGTTACTATCAAACTATGGCAGACCACCAGGCAGATTTCCTCATCATGCTCAAAAGCGAACAAAAATGGAGTGCATAGATTATGACTAAACAGAATAACCAGGAGATTCTTGTATATATTGGAACTTACACTCGTGGTGAGAGTGAAGGCATCTACGTCTATCGTATGGATAATTCCTCCGGCGAATTGGAATTCTCCAGCGTAGCAAGCGGGGTGAAAAATCCCTCTTTTGTGGCAATTGGCCCCAAACAGCGCTATCTCTACGCGGTCAACGAGATCAGCGATCTTGATGGGAAACCCAGTGGCGCTGTCAGCGCTTTCTCCATCGATCAAAAGACAGGAGAACTGGCCTTGCTAAACCATCAGCCGTCGCAAGGAGCCGGCCCTTGTCATGTGACTGTTGATGCAACGGGGCAGTTTGTTCTTGTGGCCAATTATGGCAGTGGTAGCGTGGCAGCATTTCCTATAAATTCCGACGGGAAGCTGGGGGAAGCGAGTGATTTCGTTCAGCATCAAGGCTCTAGCGTTGATCCCCGGCGGCAAAAAGGTCCTCATGCCCATTCTATCAATCTGGATAAGAACAATCGCTATGCTTTTGCGCCGGATCTGGGCCTGGATAAGATCATGATCTATGAACTTGATTTGACTCAAGGGAAGCTAAAACCTGCTGATGAACCCTGGGCAAAGGTGAAAGCCGGGGCTGGGCCGCGCCATTTCGCTTTCCATCCCAGCAGCAAATATGCCTATGTAATAAATGAGATAATCTCCTCAATAACCGCGTTCACCTATGATGAGAAGCGCGGCGCTCTCAGAGAAATTCAAACGATTTCCACTCTACCAGAGGATTTTTCCGGCACAAGCCACTGCGCCGATGTCCATGTCTCTCCATCTGGAAAGTTCGTCTATGGCTCCAATCGTGGACACGATAGCATAGCGATCTTCGCGATCGATGAAAGCACAGGGAAGCTGAACTGTGTAGGATACGAATCGACAAGAGGCAAATCGCCACGCAACTTTGCCATCGATCCGACGGGAACTTTTTTGCTGGCCGCAAATCAGGATACCAACAACGTCGTCACGTTCCGGATCGATCAGCAGACAGGCAAACTAATGGCAACCGATTACGTGGCTGAAGTCCCGAAGCCTGTATGCCTGAAGATGATTTATCTCTCTCTTCCCTGAATAAGTTCTAGTTAGCGTGTGGGAGGGCGAGCCTCCCGGCGAACCGTTTGCTGTCAACGGCTCAACGGGAGCTTCGCCCTCCCGGACAAAATGCAGAAACATTTCTAAAACTTGCTTAACTTGACAATGTTAGATTACAGCACAAAGCCAATATTTTCAGGTGTTTGAGATTCAGTCGTCCTTACAGGACTCAGGGTTTTTCGGGTATCCCTTTCCCAGCGATAAATCACTGGGCTAAT
>SDBT01017083.1_pt1 | contig 11474 bp, 13 predicted proteins | sample 2277101 | NCBI WGS metagenome assembly SDBT01 (sample SAMN10404973, study PRJNA504765) | marine sediment metagenome | isolation source: marine sediment core GS10_PC15, 103 cmbsf | place: Arctic Ocean: Southern Knipovich Ridge | collected 2010
TTTTTGAAAAATCCTAGTTTTGTTATCTAACTTATCTAATAATAATTTTACAGAAGTGTGAGCTTTGTAACCCATCTTCTTAGATGCTTCACGAAGAGATTTGCCTTCTATCCTTACTAGCTGGTGTGCTCTTAGCTCTGCGGTTGTGGGCTCTGTGATTGTTGTTCTGTTACTAAATTTATTAATCTCCTTGTTTCTCTTTTGTTTTTTAACCTCTTGATCATGTTTAAGATTCTTATAAAGCTCATCCATAAAGGTATCTTTATCCTTCTCATATTTTTTCCAAAGTTCTAAGTTAGGCATTCTAGTATAAATTCTATGAACTTCTCTTCCTTTTCTTTGGAATCTATGAAAATAAGTTTTTCCAGATCTAGGATTAGTTTGCATCTTCAAAGTTTTAGAAACCACAACTTTCTGAGTTTTATATATTCTTAATGTTTCAATCATTATATGTCCTAATGCTCTCATGTGAGAATCTATTGATCCTAATATAGGAGCATTAGCAATTATTACTAATTGTTTTTTTCTTACTGTGTCAAAGATTTTATTAACAGCAACATTCTCTCCAGACATACTCCTTCTACTTGGGAATAGAACAGATGCTTCTTCAGGGATTATAGCATCCCCAAGATTAGAATTTCTAACTGCTTCTATAAGGGATACTAAATCATCAACAATAGTTATTTTTATTTTTCTTCCTTCTTTTGCATGAGCTTCTTGAATTAGTTCTGTTTCCCTAATACAAGTAGAACTTTTACCCGTACCACTCAATCCTATAACAAAGATATTAGTTCCTAATCCTTTATTAAATCTAGACATAACTTCATTAACAATTACATCACTTTCTGGTAATTGTGAAAAATCTATAGTTTGTCTTTTCATATTAGAAACTTACTCCTGTCTTAAAATAATTTAATTCATGTGCTAAGTTATTTAATTGAGAGAACATCTTGTCATAAATTTCAACTAACTCATTCCAGTAGGCATTTACTTTTAAGTTCCAACCCCCTTTTTGAAAAGAAGCTTTATTTGGAAATTGTGGATTAATAACTATCACAACCGGATCATCTATTTCAGGTATAATTTTATTTCCAGTTTTAATCCAAACTAATCTATTACTTTTATTCTTTTTCATCTCCACTTCTTTATAAGAATAAGATTCAAAAATCTTTTTTACTTTTTCATCCAGTTCTTTTATCTTTTCTTTAGTAGTTTTGGATTCACCTATTTCTGGACTCATTAAACACTTTATAGCATTAACCTTTCCAATGAAAACCTTTCTAGAATCCTCCACCCATGACTTATGGGGGTCTCCATTCTTATCAATTTTAGTATTAAAATATCCAGCTTTCATTTCAGAACCTCTTGATTCTAAACAAAGCATTATTGCTTTTTCACATATTCTTGGTTTACTAAATTCAGACTTTGGAGAATACTCTGCTCCTTCTGAAACAACTTCTTCATTGTAATTTTCTGCCATAAATATAATTATCCAATTTGATTTTTATATACTATTAGATAGTATATAAAAACTTTGATTTCAATATATTTTTATGGGGTTAATATTAGGAATGATAATCTTTTGTGTTTTTGTATTTGGTGTTGGATTTTTAATTTTTAATTATTCTGATGTGGGGTTTGATTCTAAAGAAAAGAAAATTGAAATTAAACTAAAGGAATGGGGAAACAATGATTAGTAAAAAAACTAAATGGTTATTGTTGGGAAGTTTGATAGGGATAGTATTAATTTTTTTTCTACCATTAATGCCTGTAAAACTTTGGAACATGGCTTATGATTCTCAATCATTTCATTTCTTTTCAGGATTAAGTATTTGGTATTTAACAAAAGAATTATTTTTAATTGAAAGCATTGGAGCTTTATTTGGTTTTTTAATAACTTTTGTTTGTATTGGAGGATCTGATTAATGGTAACTATTACTGAAAGACTAAGGAGATTAGTTATTCCCAAACGAGAAGTAGGAGGATTAGGACAACCAGTGATAACCCCTAGAGAAGCTCAAGCAGGAGCAAGAGGAGAAATTGTTAGATCAACTCCTGTTGTTACTGGTGGAGGGGGGGGAGCCAGCAGTATAATTCCAACAGGACGAATAGAAGATATATTGGCTAGAAGACAAGAAGAAAAAAGGTTTGCACAAGAACAGGTAAGGATTGCAGAACAAAAATCACAACAGAGTTTAGTTAGAAGAGAACAAAGACAACAACAAATAATTTCTGGAACAATTTCAGGACAGGTACAAAGACAAGGACCACAACCAAATGTAATAGATGTTCCATCAACAGAACCAAGAGGTTTTGTACAATTAGGTTTTTTTAAAGCAGCAGGAGCCAGCGTTAAAAGATTAGGTACAAGGTTTAGAAGACCTGGAAAAGAGAGAGCTCAATTTACAGAAGTTTTATCTCCATTTGATTTAACATCAATTCCAAAGTTTGCACAGCCTTCAGGACAAATTGAAACAAGAGGTTTAGGTGGAGGAACAATTTTAATAGAACCAGCAAGTACAGGCAGGGGATTTGGAGAACTTGGTGGAAGACAAGAAGTAACTTTTGGAGAAGTTCAAAAAAGAATAGACATTGGTAGAGGTTCACAAATTCTTGTAGCTAGAGAAATAGAACAACAAAAATTATCAAAACAATTTTCTGGGTTACAGCAACAAGTAGATATTGGTGATTTAGGTTTAACCCAGGCAAGAACTAAAGGAGAAGAATTAACTCAGGTAGCACAAGAAAGATTTGCAACAACACAGAAAGATATTTTTGGTTCTACTCCAGATGTACCTGGAATAAGATCACCAAGAAGATCAGGTGTTAGAGAAGCTGTTGTTATAGGAGCAACCTTATCTCCATTAACTTCATTCATAGGAGCAGCGGTTTCTTCACAACAAGATCCATTAAAGATTTCTAGTATTGAAGATATATCTTCAGGAAGAACTAGCATTGCTGGAGCAATTACTCAAAGACCAGGAATATCTACTACAACTTTTTTAGGAGTTGGTTTAATTAGAGGGGGCTTAGGGTTAAAAGCATCAGGAAGAGCAGCAACAAAAGTTAGAGTTGAATCTGCTTTACAAGCAATAGAACAAAGACCAATAACTCAATTTGCATTACAAAGACAAGTAGGTAAAGATATAATAGAAATAGGAAAATTTAAAGGAGTTGGTGATGAAGCTTTTGGTATAGGAGAATTTGTAAGTGTAGGAAAACAAATTGGAAAGAGAGAAGTTGCCTTCGGTGGAAGAATAGATACTACTATTGTTGCTAAAGAATTCTTTTCAGGTAAACCAATTATATTAACAGAACAAAGATTATTTTCTGGAAGAGGAGTTTCTCTTCCTAAGTTTGGAGATATAACTCCTTCTATTAGTAAAGTATTTTCTGAACCATTATCTAGGGGAGTAATAACTGGAACTGGAAAAAGAAGTAAAGCACAATTTGAATTGTTTACTAAACCACCAAAACAACCACAAGCAGAATTAATAGGAGGAATATCACAAAGACAAGGAGATTTAATTACTGGAGGATTTGGAAGAATAAAAGGAGCTCCTGCTGAAACAATAACTGGAAGAGGATTTAGATCAATAAAAGATTTATCAATTGATTTTCCAATTGAAACAAAGACATTAACTAGAGTTATTACACCAAAACAATCAACAGGAATAACTGTGCTACGAGGAGGAACAGGAAAACAAACTCCATTATCTACAACCTTTGCACCACAAGTTTCTTTACCTAGACCAATTATATCTAAAGGATTTACTCCACTTAAAGGAATAACTCAACCAGCTCCAACAGGAGTAACTAGATCATTGATAGGAATTCCCAGAGCAGTTGGAGGTGCTGGTTTAACAGAACAACAATTAGCAAGAGGAGTAGGACCTGCTCTTCCAAGATTTGATACACAGTTTAGTTTGAGACCTCCTAGTACAAAACAGGCTGGAGGATTATTTGTTGATCCAACTTCTTTAAGAGATTTTACCACATTAGGATTTACTCAATTATCTTTTGGTGGTTTGAAAGAAAGAACACAAGGGAGACAAGTTGCTATCTCTACTCCAGTACAAAAATCATTACAATTTTCTTTACAAAAACCTTTACAATTACAACAACTTGGATTAGAAACATTACAACAACAAGAATTAACAGGAAGACAAATACAGTCTCCAAGAGGTCCAAGGTCTCCAAGGTTTGATATTGGATTTGGATTTCCTATAATTGGACTACCTCCATTTCCACCTTCACTAGGAAAATCTCCAACAGGAAGAAAAAGAAAGAAAGGTAAGAAAGTTAAGACAAAAATTAGACCTTCGTTTTCAGCCATCATTACTGGATTTGAACCAGAAGCAAAGCCCATAAGTTTTGGAGGTTTAGACCTTGGTATAGTTCCAGGTCAGATACGTGGTTTAGAAACTGGATTTAATATTCCTAAAAAAAAGAAAAAAGGTAAAAAGAAATCTGTGAAAAAGAAATCTGTGAAAAAGAAATCTAAGAAGAAAAAGAAATAATTCTAATAGTATATATAAACACTTTTCAATATATTGATTAATGGATTCACCTCAACAACCAGATGAATATTCTATGATGAAACAACAGATTGAAAATGATCCTAACACCATGTATGCAGATACTATGCGTGAAGAGAAAATAAAAAATGTTATTTCTCAAATAGATCCTTCAAATCTTTTAGATGAAATTGAACATAGATTGAGAGGAGAAAAATATAATAAAACAAATGAAGAATGGGAAATTATTTCTAAAAATAATAAACCAATTAATGATGAACTTGTATCCAAACTAATTTCTTTTTTAGGATCTGTGTTAAATCAAAACACAACCTTAAGTAATTATTCTACACATGAGGTTAACAATAGAATGGAATTAGTTATAGAATACTTAAGAGATGATTTAACTGATAATGATGAAAAATATGGAATTGAAGGAGATTATACAGAAATGACTCGGGTAGCTATGATAGTATGTGAAACAGTTTCCTCTGTGTTCAGAAGAGCATTAAATGGTATGGAATCTAAAAGAGTATTTAGTGCTCTAAGAGTAACAGAAAATTTAACTCAAACAAATAAACCTGGATTAAAAGATGCTTTTAAATTTTGGTAATTGAATATGGGAATGTTAGATGATGCAAAAAGTGCAGTAACTTCTGGTAGTGGAGATACTATAACAATGATTATTTGGATTGTTGTTTTAGGAGGAATAGCTTTAATTCTTTTAGCGGTTGGTGCGTGGATATGGTGGTCTAAGAAGAGATGGAATCTTAAAATTGAAGTTAAAATGGTTAGGAGTGATGCTAGGGTTGTTATAGGTGAATGGTCAAAAGGATTTTATAATGCAACTAGAGGAGTTGTGTTTATCAAAAGACCTGGAAAAATGAAACCATATCCTATGAAGGTATTTGACATAAGGAAATATTTACAAGGAGCAGATTTGTTAACTGTAGTTCAAGTTGGACCAGAGGATTACAGACCAGTATTAAATGATAGTTGGGAATCTTATATAGATGAAAAAACAGGAGAGAAAGCTTCTATGATGAATATTAAAGTAGATACTGGATTAAATAAAGCATGGAAATCTGCCTTTGATGCTTCAGCTAAAAAGGCATATAGTTTACAAAGTATTTTTACACAATTCCAAACACCAATAGCTGTTGGTGTTGTCATTATATGTTGCTTTGTTGGATTTGCAATTCTATGGTCAAGGATTGGATAGTGGAAATAGTAGAGGTAGATTGGGGAATAGCAAATAGATTTAGTGATGGAGTAATTGAAATTAATAGACACTTAAGAATAGAAAACCCAAAATTGTATAGGTCAGTTCTTAGGCATGAATTACAAAATATAGAAGATACATTTAGTTGGAAAGAATTAAAACATGATTTAATTAATGATGAGAAATCACACCCTTGGCAATTTCTTAAATTTATGATAAGACATCCTAAATCATTAACACAATTCTTACCATTTTATTATTCAAGAAAAAGAGGTTTTGTTCTTGATGTAAATCTTTCTCTTATGTATTTAATTTTAGTGATTATAATTTTCTCATCTATTGGTATTGGTTTAAAGTTTTTTTAATATTTTTAAAAGGTTTAAACTAATTTAGATAGTATATAAAAATAAGAAACATATCTTTATATCTATGGGGAGTAAGAGAAATCATGTTAGTGTACAATTGAGTAAACTTTTCTTTGATAATGTATTTGAGCCTGAAAGAAGGAAACTAGAAAAACAAACAGGAACTAGAGTTACGCAAGTAAACTTCACAGAGTTCTTAGCTAAGAAAAAAGTAAAGTTTGTGTTACAAAAGCCAGACAATAAGTTTCTAAGTAACAAAAGTTTAAGGAGGAAAAAATTAAAGTGATGTTTAAGAAAGGTGATTTACCAGATATGTTAATATTTTTAATCACAATAACAATACTAGCCACAGGTTTCTTTGTTTTGGCTTTTGTTGTTCCTGAAATAACTGAAGGTTTAAATGATGCAGGGTTAAATGGATCTGTTGAAGGAGCTAATGCAATTGAGGAATTAACAAAGGTTGGAACAAAAACAATACAAAATGGTTTCTTTTTATTATTTGTTGGATTGATAGCTGGTGTAATGATTAGTTCTTTTCTAGTTAGAACCCACCCAATATTTATTTTCTTATACATAATCTTTTTAGGATTAACAGTTTTCTTAGGAACTTATTTAGGAAATATGTATGAAACTATAAGTACAACAACAATATTTGCAAGCACTTTAGCTTCCCAAGGTTTAATTAATTTGGTTATGCAAAATATAGTTAAAATTATTGTTGGTGTTGGGGCATTAAGTATGGTTATAGTTTTTGCAAAGTTTTCAAGTTTCAGAGGGGGAGGAAATAGATTATGACCTTAACATTAAAAGAGCAAGAAAGATTATTCAAGAATAAAAAGAAAGTTGGAAAAGTTATAATATCCCATGTTAGAAAAAGAGGATTAATTCTGTTTGGACAAAAAGCAGTTAATAGACAACTCCCTAAAGATCTTAGGAAAGACACACAAGACTATGATATATTTTCTAATAATCCTAAGAAAACAGCAAATAGAATTGAAAGGAAGTTAGATAAAAAGTTGAAAGGAAATTTCTTTGAAGTTAGACCAGCAATTCATGGAGGAACTCATAAAGTTATTTCTCGTATTGGAGATAAAGGAATTGTAGATGTATCAAAACCAGAAAGAAAAATTCCTGTAGTAAAAAGAAAAGGTATAAAATTAGCTTCACTTGAATTTCAAAAAGGACAAATAAGGAAATCATTGAAAGATCCAAAGTCTAAATTTAGGCATCCCAAAGATAGGGAAGTAAGAGCAAGGATTAAAATTGCAGAACAAAGAAAGAAGAAACCAAAAAAAAGGACTAGATCAAATCCATTCTCTACAAGTAAATCTTTTAGGTTAAATCCTAATACGAGGTTTTAATGAAAAATAAAAACTTTTCTAAGCCCATAGCTCAATTCTCAGTAGCTTTATTGATAGTAGTTATACTAAACATCACATTAATTACAGCAGCAGATTGGGATAATGTTAAAGACTATAATTCAGAAACAAAAGAAGTTACTATAACAAATGCTTTTGGATTAGGAAATGATTTAGTTAAAGTAAAATTAACAGATAATACATATAGATGTGAAGAAGATTGTTATGCAGAGGGAACTACTATCCTTTATGTTGATGGTTATTTAATTGATTCAATCTACTTTAAACATAAGGAAGGCAAAGATAAGTGGAAAGAAAAACCAATTAAAGATTATAAAATTTATATTCAAGATGGAACTAAGGATAAAAGTGTTAGTGATTTCTCAACAAATTGTAATACTATTTTAGGTAATGGAAGTGGTCAAGATTGTACTACTACAATAATTGGTTCTCATATTGAACAAGTTCCTGTATGGAAAAAATATGATAATGAAGAACTTCTTCCAGGAACTTATAATTGGAGATTAGAAGGTAAGAAAGAATCTTGGCAAACAATAGATTGGTTAGCAACATGGCAAGGTGTTGAAGTAGATGAATGGGCTTTGTGGACAACTGTAGGAGCAAATAGTTTTGTTGATGATTTTGAAAGACCAGATGGATTACTAGGAAATAATTGGACTATAGATTCTGGGGTAGGTATAGAAATAAGAAATGGTCGAATGATTATAAATCAATCTGGAGCACATCATATTAATGGCACAGATACTAATCTTAATAATAGTCATAAACAGTTAGAAGTTAGATTTAGAGCTGAAGTAAAACCTACGGGAGAAGTTAATGCTAATGTACAACTAAGAATAACTGATGAAAAAACATTTAGAATACATGAATTTGGAATTAATAGAACTACTATTGAAATTTCTAATGGTGGAGTAATAGATGGATCTAGTGTTTTTACTGCTACTGCTGGAGTCTTTTATAACGTTACTCTTAAATTTAATTGGGATGACAATTCAACTGAATGGTTTGTAGATAATGTTGGTATTGGAAACCTTACCTTTTTTCATCATGGACAAGCATCTGCTGCAATGACTAAATTTGGAGAATTTAGAATAAATGCTGGGGATGCTGAACAAAATATTTCAGTAGAATATATTCAATGGGGAACAGGATTCTCTACAAGTTTAACAACAATATTAAATACTCCTATAGATGATGCAGAAATATTAACTAATACTCCTCAAATATTTAATGCTACAATGGATATTGAAAATCTTAATCTAACTAATGCTACTATCTTTATTTGGGATTCTTCTTTATCTATTATAAATAAAACAACTAACCTTGTGACAGGAAATATAACAAATGAAACTACCTGGAATATTACAATCCCTTTACAAGATATTTATGAATGGAATGTTTTTAGTTGTACAGAAGACATAACTGTTGGAACATTGTGTGCTTTTGCAGGTTCTAATTTTACTTTAACTGTTAGTCCTTTTGCAGAAAATTCAAACACTTTTAATATAGCTGCTTTTGAAACAGATAGAGAAACATATATTTTAAATATTTCAACAGAAGAAGCTGGGTTATCTTTAACAGCAAATTTGAATTATAATGGAACTATATTTGTTGCAGATGTTAATCAAGAATCTGAAAATACTTTTATTATATCAAGAGAAATAGATGTGCCTTTAGTAAATGATGGAGAATCAGAAAATAAAAGTTATCAATTTGAAATAACAACTTTTGATGGTACACTATCTACTAAGAAGAATAGTTCAGAACAATTACAAAATGTTTCAAGAATACATTTTGAAGATTGTGAATTAGGAGAAACAACTAAATCATTAAACTTTACTTCTTTTGATGAACAAAACTTAACTAGAATAGATCCTTTTCAATTTGATGGAACTTTTAAATTTTGGTTAGGATTTGGAAGTGTGACTAGGGAGAGTTCAATAACTAACTCAAGTGGTTCTGAAATTGATTTATGTATTGTTCCAAATAAAACAATGTTTGTAAATGCACAAATTGAATATGATGAAATATCTAGTGAAACAAATTATACCGTAAGAAACTATTTTCTACAAAATAGTTCTGTTAGTAATGAAACTCAAGATATTCCATTGTTCTTATTAAAATCTGTATCTTCAACTTCTTTTATTTTAAAAGTTCAAGATGATAATCTTTTACCTCTTAAAGATCATCTAATATTTATTCAAAGATTTTACCCAGGAGAAAATTTATTTAGAACTATTCAAATTGCTAGAACAGATGATAGTGGAAAGAGTATTGGATTTTTTGAAACAGAAACAGTAGATTATAGATTTATAATTAAATTTAATGATGAGGTTTTGTTAATAACATCAACTCAAAAAATTGTTGGGGAATCAGTACCATTCACATTAACATTTACAATTGGAGAAGATTTAGGAACTCCTTGGGGGGGGTTGGAAGATTTAGTGTTATTAACACAGTTATTAACCTTCAATAAATCTACAAATATAATAACTTTTACATACGAAGATATTTCTAATAACTTTACTAGAGGAAGATTAGTTGTGGAACTTCAAAATTTATCTAGCCCAATGAATTTAACAGTATGTAATGAAGATTCATCTCAAGCTTCTGCAACAATCATTTGTAATGTTGGTGTCCTAACAAATAATAAAACTGGAACATATACTGCAAGAGGATTAATCACAAGAACTGGAGATGGAGAAGTTCCAGTTGCTATTAGAAATTTTGTTATAGAAACATTCTCTAGTATTGCTGGATTACTTGGAGTTTTCCTAGCATGGTTTTTAATTCTCATAGCATCGTTTGCATTTAAGTTTAATGAAATTGCTGGAATATTTATGATTAATGCAACTATAATATTTGTTAATTTAATTGGACTTATTTCATTTGGTATGTTAGCAATATCAGCAATTGTTGCGGTTAGTATAATTATAGTGGCGGTGTTAGAAAGATGATTAAATTAGAAAAATTAAGTTTATTACAAAATAAAAAAGGATGGATTTTGAGAGATTGGGTAACTGCTTCAATATTAGGTTCTGGAATTATTCTTTTCTTCACTTTATTCTTTTTAAGCCTAGGTTCTGAGTATAATAATGAGGATTTAATTAATGAACAATTTAATGAACATTATAATAAATTATCTGAATTAACCGATGATATTAATACAATGAGGAAATCTTCTACAGCAGGAGAAGGATTAACATTCTTAGGAACTTTTGATGTAGCATTTCAAGCAACATTTACTGTTGTCCAATTAGTTTGGGCTAGTTTTACTACTGTTGCCACATTGCCCACTAGCATGGTTTCAGATTTTATTTTTATAGATGATAGAGTTATTGATGGATTCTTTATAATGTTATTATCAATTATAACAGCAATCATACTTTTTATCTGGATTTCAAGTATCAGCCGTTCAAAACTTTAAAATGGAATATAAAATAAATCAACAAAAAGAAAAAAAGAAAGAATCCTATAAAAGATATTATGAAAAAAATAAGGAAAAGGAAAGGTTAAGGAAAAAAGAATATTATAAAGATAATAAATTAAAAATTAAAATAAGGAATAAAAAGTGGAGAATGTTAAACAAGGAAAGATGTATAGAAAATGGTAAAAAATGGAAACACAAAAACAAAGAAAAACTTAAAATTAAAGCTAGGGAAGAAAGAATAAATAATCCAAAGAGAATTAAAGTTTATAGTTTATCTCAAACAATAAAGAAAAGCAATAAATGTGGTATTTGTGGTGAAAAGAATATGTTAGAAAAACATCACTGGGATTACAACCAACCAAAGAAAATTAGTACTTTATGTAAATTTTGTCACACAGTTCAACATCATAAATCATACTTAGGAGGTATATAAATTTGGCACTTTATCCAGTTGCAACAGCAAATGAAACAAGGGATTTATATTCTGTTTTTCAATTTATAAATAACAGAGCTAGTGAAGGATTGTTTTTCCCAGTAATTCTTTTATCTCTTTGGTTAATT
>SDBT01017084.1_pt1 | contig 11473 bp, 8 predicted proteins | sample 2277101 | NCBI WGS metagenome assembly SDBT01 (sample SAMN10404973, study PRJNA504765) | marine sediment metagenome | isolation source: marine sediment core GS10_PC15, 103 cmbsf | place: Arctic Ocean: Southern Knipovich Ridge | collected 2010
GCGTTATCTATGACAGCTCACGCCTTACCTGCGATAACTCACTCGTTATCTATTGTCTATCACGCCTCACCAGAGACAAATCACTCGTTATCCATGGCATATCACGCTTACTTTGCCACGATGAGGTTTTCACGGACTTGTTGGCTGCATCCGTTATCTATGGTGATCAGTATCCCTTCTCTGCGTAATCGTCCAAAATCACCCTCAACTCCTTATTGGCATCCAGAATAAGTTGGGGCAGCGTTGTCGAATCCATCCCTGTAGCACTGGTGCTCACTCTGTTTTCGAGTTCCCGAAGGGCATTGCTCTTTTTGAAGCCGACTCTTTTTTTGACAGCAGGATTCAATATTGAGTCCAGACCTGATAGAAGGACCACCAATCCGGACACTACCAGCGTGCCGGCAGGAGTAAGCAAGGAGCCACCCTGCAATTGCGAAAACGCACTTGCCGCGACAGTTAAAGATCCTAAGGGGATCAACGTCTTGAAGATGAAGAATAGAGCAATGTTCCACGTCCGGTAGTGGGTAGCCCGCCTTTGCCACTCATGGATTTCAGAAAGCAGCTTGTGCGACTCTGCTTTCAGTTTCTCATTTGTCTCTGTCATAGCAATCCCTTTCCTTTTCTCTGTATCCCTCTGTGGCCAATCTTTTTTCACAAAACCATTCCCACGGTATTGGATGGCGAACCTTCACCCGATTTATTTACAGCGATAACGCGATATTCGAGTTCTGTTCTTTCCGGCTGGTCAACTAAAGTAATTTCAGAGAGTATCGCCGTTGCGACATTTTTCCACGAACCGGCAGGCCGGTTTCTTCGCTGCACTTTATATGCCTTTGGTTTTCCGCCGTCGGCGGGCGTTTTCCAATCGAGAAACAGCCAGCCCTTACCTTGCTTGGGAGCTTCGAGCAGGCGCGTCTGACCGGGTGGGGCTAATGGAGTTTTGGCCTTTTTGCCTGCCCAGCCGATAAGTTTCAACTTGTCATCATCATAATTGACCGTATTTTCAGCGTAACGAATATCGTCTTTTAGAGCTTCGATGAGGTTTTCCAGAGCCTCTGTCTTATCGGTGGTGGCCTGCTCGGCTGCTGCCTGGGCGGCGATATTGCTGTTCTTTGCGTTTATATAAAGATTCATTTTGCTAAACAGTGTAAAGACATCAACGGGTGGATTGGGGTATACGGGTTGGTTATTCCATAACCCGAGAACTATGCTCATTGCAAGAGGCTGAATTTCAGCTTCTCTTTTGGGAAATCTCGGCATTTATTTTCCCTCTTTTGCTTGTTGTCAAGAATTTACAATCAAATCCAAACAATACTGCCATATAGTAAACCGCCTTACTGGAAAAGTCAATAGATTGCTTGGATATCGACAAAACATGGGATGGTAACAGGTGCATTGAAAATATCCATGGTAAGCAGTCCCCTCCTGATTACCATAGGTTGGACTGACAGAACTGTCCATATCAAGGATAATCTGCTTGAGTGGCTTTCGCTGGCGAACTTTATCTACCTATTGACCTGACAGGTTTTTCAATAGCTCCATATTTTTGGGCTGGGTCAGTATCTCTGTTTCAAATCTGCCCATCAGACTTGTCGAAGCTGCCGTTCGTTCTTTGGCCCTTCCACCAACAACCTGACGCATAGCAGGGTCAACGGACATACGCTCTGCATCAATCCGGGTTAAAACCTTTTTAACAGTATATCGATGGAAGTCTCGGCAAGGCATACGGTTTCGTCGCAGGCCCCGTAATAGATTAAAATTCGGCCATCACTTTCATGAATAATTCCGTTGGAAAAAACTACATTGGGGAAAAAACCTTCGGTTTCGTAAGGTTCCCTGGGAAACAGAATTGGTTCTTTTGCTCTTTTAAGCACGACAGAAGGATCTTCTAAATCGAGTAATACCGGAAACAGCGAGTACATCTGATCTCTGCCCTTGCCGTGGTATATCTCCAGCCAACCTTCCGAGGTTTTAATGGGTGCCGCACCACCACCAATTTTCATTTCTTCCCATATCATATTTCGTGGTCGAAGTATGCACTTATGATTGCCCCAGTGGATCAGGTCGGGCGATTCGCTGTACCAGATGGAAGGTAACCCAAAACCCTCGTTGTTCGGACGATGCAGGGCACAGTATTTGCCATTAACCTTTTCCGGGAAAATGGAAACATCTTTGTTCTGCGGGGCAAAAATAATACCTTTTCGCTCAATGTCGATGAAATCCTGTGTTGTGGCAAGCGCCGTAGCAAAGCCATCACCGGAAACAACCGTATAATTGATATAGTAAATATTATCGATTTTCGTTATCCGCGCATCCTCCACACCAAAGCATTCGCTTTCATTGCAGGGATAAATGAAGGGCTTGTCATCGACAGTGAAGTTTACGCCATCACGACTGCGGGCCAAACGGATGTGGCTTATGGTGGAAAGGTAGTCTTTGCCTTGGTAAACTACACCTCGAGTATCCTTTAGCCGCACGTCCGGGTCATCCACTTTCACATCCAGGATTTCCGCGAAACCTTGACCAGCTTCAAACCGGTAGTATGGGACTGCCACATACCCTTCGCGGGATAGGCAGTCCTCGGCTACTCTTAGCAGAAGTATTATCTCATCACCAAATTTTACCGCCCCCGGATTAAAAGTTCCCCTCACGCGATACCTGTTGTGGGAAGGCTGGGTATTTTCAGGTTTGATAATCGGATTGGCAGGATTCCGCTGGATCACGAGAAGGTCTCCTTGATTAATTTATCAAGGTCCACGGTGGCAACACACAAGGAGGTGTCTGCACCTCCGTAATATATTTTCACTTGGTTATCCGGTTCCACGATGGCACCGCAGGCAAAGACAACATTGTTAACATCGCCCACCCTTTCGTATTTTTCCCTGGGAGAGAGGATGGCTTCATCGCTTCTGGCGATGACCTTGGCGGGATTTTGCAAGTCCATCAGGACCGTTCCCATGCGGTAAATGGGACCGCAGGCGGTCATTTTGAAACCGTGATAAATTTCCAGCCACCCCTTATCGGTTTTTATCGGTGGAACGGATGCTCCAATGCGGTGAGCATCCCAATATCCCGGCCGCGGCTCTATGACCGGCTCGTGATACCCCCAGTGAATCAGGTCTTCGGAATACGATATCCAGATGCTGCCGATATCATTACTACCCAAGGGCCTGTCGAGCCGGGCGAATTTCCCGTTTATTTTCTCGGGGAAAAGCACACAGTCCTTATTGCCCGGTTCGGAAATGAAAGCGAGACGTTCGTAGCTTTTAAAATCATTGGTCTTGGCTATGGCGATTCTACCACCGTAGTCCGAGGCAGCCGTATAAAGGATATAATATTTTCCATCCAGAAATGTAATACGCGGATCTTCTAAACCCCTGGTTTCATATTTGGCAAAAATACCTTGTTTTTCCGGCATCATGACCGGCTTCGGGTCCACCTCGAAATGATATCCGTCCTCTCCGCGAGCTAGAACGAGAAAAGAATAACCCTGCTGCCCCTCTACCCGCAAGAGAATTAAATATTCCCCATTAATTTTTATCGGGGAACCGTTAAAGACCGTATTACAACGGAACGGAATGTCTTCGACGGTTAATATGGGATTCCCTTCCCAGCGATGCAACAGGTCGGGTTCGTGTCTTCTGGCCATATCAAAACTCCTTGGTGCTTTCGAAACAGGTCTTGACAATATCCGTCAGCTTGGCGGTGCCTACACAGAGACAATTGTCAGACGCCGCATAATAAATTTTAAGAATATCCTCCTCAAGTATGGCCCCGGAAGATAATACTACATTGGTCATATCTCCTATACGCTCGTAATCTTCGCGGGGAGAAATTATGGGGATATTGCTACGGGCAATGACCTTGCAGGGATTTTCCCGGTCCAGAATCGCTGCCCCCAATCTGGTTATTGGGCCGGAAGAAGTGTTTTTTATACCGTAATATCCGAGTAGCCATCCTTCTTCGATTTCTATAGGTGTAAATGCACATCCAACAAAATTTGAATCCCAAAAACCCGGTCGAGGGGAAATAACAACATCGCTCTGGCCCCAGGTCAAAAGATCATTTGAATAAGATATCCAGATCCGATACCCGGCTTTGGGACGTTCCAACCTTGCGTATTGCCCATTGATTTTACTGGGAAACAAAGCCCCCGCCTTGTTTTCCGGCTCCGATATCACGCCGAGTCTTTTTACCGTTCTAAAGTCATCTGTCACCGCCAAGCACAAAACAAAACCGTGATGCCCCACGCCTAGATAGACAATATAATAGCGTCCTTCCATAAAGGTTATCCGGGCCTCCCGTACCCCCATCCTCTCAAAAATCCGGAACCTGTCATCCTCGGAAGAATCCATAAAAGGCGTGACTTCAACGTCAAAATGATATCCATTCTCACTTCTTGCTAAATGAATTGAGGTCTTTCCCTCAAGATCTTCCATCGTTACCAGAAGAATATATTCACCATCTTTCTTCACTGCTGCTGCACTGTAGATGTTGTTCGTAGTAAAAGTGATGTGGTCAAGGGTGATAATAGGATTGCCCTCCCACCTATGAACCATATCATGTCTAAATTTTCCTGGCATCTCTAACCTTCTTTCATGTAATATTTGTGAAAATTCGTTTCTATAGTACAAATATCGAGCCAATTCGTCAAGGGCGGGAAATTCCCACACTATCAGCCCGGCGGCTTGGGTATTTATTGTGTTTACAGAATATTACAAGAACTCCCCGGTTGGATATGTAAATAAGATGAGTACGCATTTTAAAGGGTATAATCTTAGTGCGATTTCGCACTTTTTCTTGATAAGCGTTCAGTCGCATACTAAGGAGCAGGGCCTGTAGGGCGACATCTGATATACCCATTGGGTATCATTTTCCCTGGCAGGGCCAACTTTAAACTCCTTGATGCGATTGGATTACAAAATTAGCATCCGAGTATTTTCACTTGGGATCGATATGATTTTAGCCATTAGCGACCCGTTTTTCGCAGTTATCCCGGCGCGCCGGGATAACTGTGAAAGTTAACTCTAAGTGGCGTAGTGAATTTTTTGCAAAATAGCTTGGGCTTAGATGGTGGATTTTGATATTTTATATTTAGAACTTTAACACCTTTTTCAGGGAAAATAATGAGGTGCTAAACGGATGGCGGACACTTGAAGCGAGGCTTTAGGCCGCCTGATACTATTTTGCAAAATGTCAACTTTCTCGTCCTAACAAGCGATTTTGATGCGTTGGCTCGATCACCAGCGATGAGCCGTTGGGGCAACTGGTCGGGTCTGTTTGTCGGGGTGTCAATTATTCTTATCAGTATTGAAAAAGCAGAAATGTTAATTTAGTCCGATAAATAATAAAGTTATTGGACTAGTTTTGCCGAACACATAGATATATGTTGTTAAGATTCTTTGTAAATAAGCATAAAGTCAATGGGGATAGGCATTTATGTATATATAGGTGATATTCCCTTTTTATTCGATCTACGTTAACAGTGTTATCAGGGCAATTAGGGATGGTTTTTTGCGTGTCCAGTTATGGTATTTTAACCTTCTGGTTGGAGGCAAAACGAGGTGACCTATGCGTTGTATTGGGGTGATCAATCAAAAAGGCGGTTGCGGTAAGACTACAGTTTCGATAAATCTGGCGGCCTGTTTGGCGGTCCAGGGCAAAAGTACGCTCCTGGTGGATATGGATCCCCAATCGCACTGCGCGGTAGGGATGGCGGTTCCGGATGATCAGATTGAGCGTAATATCTACGATGTATTGATCGATGCTTATTCGGACAAGCCCGAATCCATCAGGAACATAATATGGCAAATATCACAGAATTTCGATTTGGCGCCGTCGGGGATTGAATTGGCGGCATTCGAGCAGCAATTGGCGGGCAAAGACAGGCGTGATGAATGTCTGGCGAAAGTATTATCCGAGGTGTCGGATAAATATGATTACGTTATTATCGATTGTCCTCCGAGTGTGGGTTTATTGACGTTTAATGCGCTTAGGGCATCGGATGAGGTTATCATTCCGGCGGAGACGGGTTATTTTTCACTTCATGGTTTAGCACGCCAACTTGAAACCTTAAGTGTTCTGAAAGAGCAATGCCAACAGAAGATAACGATTCGAGTGTTGCCGAGCATGTATGACGTGCGGACGAAATTGGCGCGTGAGGTTTTGAATGAATTGAAGAAAAACCACGAGGCCATTTTGTGCCAAAGTGTGATTAACTTCAATACCAAGCTGAAAGAGGCGGCGAGTTTCGGACAGCCAATAGCGGAATTCGATCCGACCAGTAAAGGGATGCGTGATTTTATGTCGCTGGCGCGGGAGATTATTGCTTCTGAAGCGAGCAAAGCGGTGGAAGCGTCAGTAATGAGTGTGGACAGTCAATTGAAGGCGATAAGTAAAACGGCGAATGAGCTTTTGGCGGAATCGCGGGAGTTACTGGGTAAGCAGCCGGAACAGAAAGGGCAGGAGAAGGTAAGTCTTCAGGAGAAGATAGACAATTTTTACGGGGTCCGTCAGATTCAGGAGAAAGTGGAATTTTCGGCATTATATCCCCAGGCGGAGAAGGTGGAATTGGCGGGGGATTTCAACGAATGGCAGCCTGAGAATACTCCTTTGACACGAAAGAACGGTAACGGCTGCTGGTCGGTAGAAATGGAGCTTTTACAGGGTAGATATCGCTATCGGTACGTTATTGACGGGCGGTGGCAGGAGGATCCCTATAACAGCAATCTCGAAGCTAACCAGTTCGGTGAATTCAACTCTGTAGTTGAGGTGCAATAGCAATAGGGATGTCATCATCGATACCAACCCGGCAAGAGCGCGGCATCGATTCTATAGCGCATTTTTTTCTTTCGAATCAGGGAGATTCGGGGCAAAAGCCCCAGCGGATCGGGCCCCAGATCAAAGATGCAGATGGGGACGTTCCTGCCAAACTTTTGGCAGATGAGAGGGAATCTCAGGGGCGTGATAACGGATTGAGGGAAGCTTTATTTGCGGATCACCTGGATGATTATTTTACGAAAGTGAAGAAATATGTCCGGGATGGGAGGGATCGGAGCAGGGGGGTGTGTGCGGTACAAATCGATGGTTGTGAAGCCAGGCTTATAGAGATTGAAGAGGGCGTCGGGGACAACGAACCGGTTGTACTGGCCGAGACGGAGGACGTGGCCGGAGCGGTTATTCCGGCGTTGAATGAGTTAGCAGCTAATGATGAGGATATTCTGGTCCATATCGAGCATGGTTTCCGGGGGCGAATTGGTGAGCTGATCGGGATATTTAATCGTTTAACCGTGGTGGGTGAATGCGAATCATCAGGTCTGATTGCGACATATAAGACGATTAAATGGCTGATGGAAGAGGTCGGTTGGGAAGATGAGATTTCAATATTTTTGTGTGGGGCTTCCGATGCGCACGCAGCGGAGAAAGTGTTCGATAAACTCAAGGGAGCGTCGCGAGAGTTTTTTAACGGCCGATTGAAGTTAGGCGGTTATGCTTGTGCAGATGAGCAGGTTTGTGATTCGTTAAATGAGTCCATATCAGAGCAAGAGCATGTTGCGAGGATAGAATGCAAAAAGAGCGAAACCGTTGAGAGGCCCGATGCGCCCGCCGTTCTGCGGCCCATTAAAATTGAGCGGATTCCGCGGGCAGACGAGCAGCTCAGCGACGTGCTGCAATTGAGGCTGTCGAAGTGGCTGGGTGTGGTTCCTTTTCCGGCGGCGATTCCATTGAGTTTGCCTGATTCTGTCGATTCGGCAGGGCGAATCCTCATCGACGGGAACGGAAGATTGCAGGTTATGATGACAAGCATTTCAGGGGGAGAAAATACTTTACAAAGGGCGTTGGTGGTGAGAAAATGGCTTTTGGATCATCTTGATATGGTATGTGAACAATGCCGGCAGTTGCGAATAGATCGAACGTTGGCGACAGGATTAATTCTGGTATCAGGAGGGATTGTGGACGGATTAAAAGCAAGTTGTAGTCAAATATCGGATTTTCCCTGCCGGGTTTTTCGTCTGCACTTTTTACAGAACGGACAGGAATGGTCGTTAGTGGCGATAGAAAAGTAAAAGGGTGAGAGGGTGTCTGAAAAGGCTCTTGACCCCTTTTTTTACAGAAAGTGTTTAGGATACGGTAAGAATTGATTAAGGAGGTCAGTTATGCAATGGATAGTAGGAATTCTCGCAGTTTGTTTGATTGTGGGCGCCCTGATTTATAAAAAATTTCGCGGGTGAAAAGTTGACTACGGATTTCCCGGGGTGAACCCGGGGAGCAAGAGTAGAAATAAGGGAGAAGGGTTGTGTTGAGGGGATTCCACCTCTTAAACGCCGACAATTAGTCACCAGTCCCGGCGCGTGGGGACTAATGGGCTGTTTTCAATCAATTTTTGGGATTTGATCCAGAAAAGGTAAAAAGCGTTTGTCGCATTATGGGCGACGTGCGGATTAATATGAAAGGCTCGGTGAAGGATCGGGATCCGTCGCGGGGCCGGTGAAGATTGAAGGGAACGGAGAAGAAATGACTAAAGTACAAAGTTCGAACCATTTTTTTTTGTTCTTTGTGGTTATAGGATGTTTGTTTTTGATTTTTGGTTTTATCCCGGAAGTCGAGGCAAAAGGTGCAGGATCGATTTATCACGAAGGCTGGATCGATCTGAATAAAAACGGTCGGATGGATGGTTATGAAAATCCGAAGCTTTCGATCGAGGTCAGGATCGACGATCTATTGGCACGAATGACTTTGGAGGAGAAGACGTGTCAGATGGTAACATTGTACGGTTATGGCCACGTGCTCAAGGACCAACAGCCAACGGAAAACTGGCCCCATGAGTATTGGAAAGACGGGATTGCCAATATAGACGAGCATCTGCACGGTAGATACGGTTCTCAATATGCGTGGCCTCCGTCGAAGCATGTTAAGGCGTTGGAAACGGTTCAACGGTTTTTTATTGAAGATACGCGGTTGGGGATACCGGTGGATTTTAGTTGTGAAGGGATTCGGGGAGTGGCCTATCAGGGGGCGACGTGTTTTCCGGCCCAGATCGGGATAGGGAGCACGTGGGACGTGGAGTTGGTTAATCAAGTAGGACATATAACGGGGAAAGAAGCGCGGTTGGCCGGTTTTTCGAATGTGTATTCGCCCATCCTCGATTTGGCGCGGGATGCGCGTTGGGGCAGGACGGTGGAATGTTACACGGAAGATCCGTTTTTAGGTTCTCGGCTGGGAGTGGCGATGGTGAAGGGGTTACAGGCCGAAGGGGTGGTATCCACGGCGAAACATTTTGCTGTCTACAGTATGCCCAAAGGGGGTAGAGACGGTTCGTGTCGCACCGATCCACATGTTTCCCGGCGTGATGCGGAAATGATTTTGATGGCGCCGTTTCGGGCGGCTTTTGTGGAAGGCAGGGCATTGGGGACCATGAGTTCCTACAATGACTATGACGGTATTCCGATTACCGCAAGTAAGTATTTCCTGACGGAGAAACTCAGACAGGAATGGGGGTTTAAAGGGTACGTGGTATCGGACAGTATGGCGGTCAAATACATCCATTCGAAGCATAAAGTGGCGGAAAATTACACCGAAGCGGTTCGCCAGGCGGTGGAAGCGGGCCTTAATGTGAGAACGGCGTTCGACGGACCGGAAGTATACGCCGATCCGATACGTCAGATGGTGAGACAGGGCGTCATTTCGATGGCGACAATCGATGCCAGGGTGCGCGATGTGTTGCGGGTGAAATATATGTTGGGGCTTTTCGATCGGCCTTATTCGGATAATCCCCAGGAAGGTAATGAAGTTATCCGCTGTCAGGAACACCAGGAGGTTACCCTGCAGGCGGCAAGGGAATCGATCGTTTTGTTGAAAAATGAAAACGATGTTCTGCCTTTGAGCAAGAAAATAAAGTCGATCCTGGTAACCGGTCCTAATGCAAAGGATATATCATTTGCGTTTAGTCGTTACGGGCCCAACAACGGCAAGGCGGGGTATGAAATCGACAGTTTCGCAGGCCATGAAATAAAGGTTATATCGGTACTGGAGGGGATCAGGAATAAATTGGGCGGTCAAGTGGAAATCAAATATACCAAAGGTTGCGAGTTGATCGACGGGAATTGGCCTGAGAGTGAGATATTTCCGCAGGAACCTACGGCAAAGGAAGCAGCGGAAATAGAAAAAGCCCGCGTAATGGCCCAGAATGTCGATGCGGCGATTGTGGTGCTGGGGGAATCGAACGATGTCGTGGGGGAGTCGCGATCGCGAACCAGCCTGGATTTGCCCGGACATCAAAGAGCACTGGTTAAGGCGGTTTATGAAACGGGGACACCGACGATTGTGGTGTTGATTAACGGTCGGCCGCTGACGATAAACTGGGTTGACAAATATGTGCCGGCGATTGTGGAAGCCTGGTTTTGCGGCGAGAAAGGCGGGACGGCTATTGCGGACGTGTTGTTCGGCGATTACAATCCGGGCGGGAAACTGCCGGTTACATTTGTGAAAACGGTGGGTCAGATTCCCATGAATTTTCCCTACAAACCGGCATCGCACGCCGACGGGACGAACAATACCCGAATTAACGGGTTGTTGTATCCGTTTGGGTACGGGCTTAGTTATACCAAATTCAAGTATAGTAACCTGAAGATAAGTCCCACACAACAAGGTGTGCTGGGGGAGACCGCGATCAGCTTCGAGGTTGAAAATATCGGCGCCAGAAAAGGTGATGAGGTGGTTCAGTTATATGTTAACGATGTGACCAGTAGTGTTATCACATTTGTAAAAGAACTGAGGGGATTCAAACGGATTACATTGGCGCCGGGAGCAAAGAAACAGGTGCGTTTTAGGTTAAAACCGGAGGATTTGTCGCTTTTGGATCGGAACATGAAGCGGGTGGTGGAGCCGGGTCTTTTTGAGGTTATGGTGGGTAGTTCGTCGGAGGATATTCGATTAAGGGGCAGTTTTCAGCTCGGGTCGGGGATGCCCTAACCTTTGCAAAAACCAAAAAAAAGACAAGTTTGATTTTTATCATTATTAATCGTTAAATAGTGATGTATGTCACATTGCACCTAAACCACACCCTATTATGCTTTCCTATCTTACCTAAACGCTACAGGCAACTTGCCTAAATTACCACATTCTCAAAATATCCAGAATATATGCATAAAAAACTTACACCTATAAATCGCCCCAATAAATTGTTTAAAAATTAAGGATTGAGGAATTATTGTAAAAAGCAGATATTTTGTTATAATGTTAGTGTTAAATTTAAGGGGGCCAAAAGACATGCGTTGTTTATAATTTTCTGGAGATGATAAAAATGTGTTGGGGAAATCAAACGCAAACCACAGGAAGAAAACAAATCAGATTTTTGTTGGCTATCACTTTGCCTGCGTTGCTCGTTTTAAGCGGTGAGTTGCCCGCTCAGCGGATGGGCAGAATGCCGGGCAAGATGGACCTCAAGGAGGATATGCGCGCCACACCGGAGGCA
>SDBT01017085.1_pt1 | contig 11473 bp, 17 predicted proteins | sample 2277101 | NCBI WGS metagenome assembly SDBT01 (sample SAMN10404973, study PRJNA504765) | marine sediment metagenome | isolation source: marine sediment core GS10_PC15, 103 cmbsf | place: Arctic Ocean: Southern Knipovich Ridge | collected 2010
TTATTCTCGTTATTATTGGATTGTTGATTTGGAGTCTTGTCTGGGTTTATCATGATGCGATAAACCGGGGTAAACCCGGGTGGCCTGTTGTGTTTCTGGTTCTTCTTCTGGAATGGCCGATCAGTCTTCTAGTCTGGATTGTTTTCCGGCCTGAAATCAAGGAGCAGCCACTGCCGCCAAAATCAGAGTAAACAGAATTAATCTACTAGCTGGCATTGTTGTTTCTTAATTAACTTTATTTTCTTCCTCTAATCCCTTGATTGACAAGTCTTTCTTTTCCAATTATAAATAGGATTATGGCTATACGAAAATGTCCATACTGTAAGGCAATCATAGAGGAAGGAGCGGAGTTTTGTTCCAATTGTGGAACACAGCTTCTCTTTCCTGAGGATGATAAAATCGATGAAGAGATCCCTGGAGAGAAAATCGTTGATGATGTGACAGACGACGATGACGACGATGAGGAGATAGAGCTGCCAGAGGAAGAAAAAGACGCGAATCCTGATGCGGGAGATCTCTTGAAAAGTGATGAGGAGGAAGAACCTCCTCTTGTACACGAAGAGGAGGCGGATGACTCAGAACCTGTTGAAAATGAAACTGAAAAATCTGTAGATTTCCAGGATGCTAAAGAAGATCAAGAACCGGGTGAAGAGATTCAGGAGAAAAAAGACGATTCAGATGATATTAAAATAGAAGAAAAGGAAGTGCTGTCCGAGGTGAAGGAAGATGAGCCCGATGTTGAAGAGGTATTGAGTGAAGAGAAAATACCTGAAGTGGAACCTGTAGAAATCAGTTTGGAAGACATTGATGAAAAAAAAGACATCAAGGAATTAGAAGAACCCGAAAAGAAAGTAGAATCTTCTGATTTTGAGAAGCAGGAGATTGACCGGTTTATAGACTCTATGAGAAAGGATCAAGGTAAAGATGTGAAGGAGCCTCTCCATGAGGAACTTGTTGAGGAAGAACCGGTCATAGAAGAGCCTATTGAAGAAGAATTGTCTGAAGAAAAAATTATCGAGGATTCACCTTCACTTTCTTCCACTCCGCCAATATTTAAAAAACAGTCTATAGTGTCTCCGACCGATGACCTGCCCGCTTGGGCCACTAAAATTAATGAAAAGCCGCCTTCCAGTATCCCAATGACCGAATCAGAAAAGGAATTAGTACCTCAGGAAAAAATGTCCACACTGGACACAGGGATGGGCCTGCCCGAGGTTGTTTCACAGAAGGACCTCCCTTTCAGTGGAGAAACTATTGAAGCGGAGGAGGAAAAAACTAAGGAACCTGCCTCTCCATTATCGACCTGGCTTAAGTCCAGGATTTTTGATGTCCTGTTTATCGGGGCTGTTTGGTTTGTAACAACTTGGATCGCTTCCTATGTGATGGAAGTAAAATTATTTAAACTTATTTCTGTGGCGGCTCTTCTTTTATTGGCTTTTTATGTTGTTCTCTTGTCTGCATACTTATTCCTGTTCTACTTTTTCCTTGGTGAAACTCTCGGGGACTATCTTTTTAATCCAGATCGCAGGGCTGGGGCCGATCACTTAACTTGAATTCGCGGCCCAGAAAATTCGTTTTTGCTTTTTCATCTTGAGCTATCATCTCCGGTGTGCCTTCCACCAGTATTTTTCCTTCGTCGATGACATAGGCATAGTCTGTAATTTTAAGAGTGTCCCGGACATTGTGATCAGAAATGACAATGCCCATCTCCTGACTTTTTAATTTGAGAAGGATTTTTTGAAGCTCTATAATCGTCAGGGGATCAATGCCGGTGAAGGGTTCATCCAGAAGGAGGAATTTGGGTTTGATGATCAGCGATCGGCATATCTCTAGTTTTCTTCTTTCCCCACCAGAGAGACTATGTGAAGACTGCTTGGCGAGAGATTGTAGTCCCAGTTCGTTAAGAAGTTTACGTACTGTATCTTTCTGTACTTTTTTTTTCTCACCTTGAAGCTGCATGATCATTTTAAGGTTTTTTTCTACAGATGTTTTGAGAAAAACAGAATTTTCTTGTGGGAGATAAGTGATGCCTATTTTGGCTCTTCGATGAGTTGAATATTGAGAAATGTTCAAATTATTGAGCGAGATCGTTCCTTCATTGGGTTTTAGCAAACCAACGATTATCTGGAAAGTTGTTGTTTTTCCCGCTCCATTCCTTCCAAGCAGCCCAATAATTTGACCGGATGATACTTGGATGTTGACACCGTTGACCACAAAGCGCCGGCCAAAGCTCTTTATTAAATTCTCTGCTTTGAGAACACTTGGTTGCGCTTGTCTGCCCATGTCAACTAAAATACTAGAATCAAATGAACTAGCTGTCAAGAAAAGATGAAAAAAGTTATCAGCGCTTCAAGACGAACGGATCTTGTGGCTTTTTTTCCCGAAGAGCTGGCTGGGATGCTTGCGGAAAAAAGAGCTAGAGTCAATGGACCGTCCGGACATACGTACAGTGTCGATCTCGATCCGAATAATGTGCATTCAATTGTGCTCTGGTCTAAAAATTTCGGCAACCTCATCAACAACCGGTTTGGTTTGAAAGACAGGCTTAAAAAATACGATTTGCTCTACTGCCATTTTACCATCACAGGTTTGGGGGGCTCATTTATCGAAAGCGGAGTGCCTTCCCCTGAAGAAGCGCTTCATCAACTGGACTCGTTAATCGAGATTGTTGGCCGGCCTGAAAGAGTCTGTGTGCGATTTGATCCCATCGTTTTTTGGGACGCGGAAGGGGAGCTAAAGACGAACCTCCATGCTTTTGAAATGCTGGCCCCCGGTCTTGCCGCAAAGGGGATCATGATCATCCGATTCAGCTTTGCTCAATGGTACAACAAGGCCAAACGGAGGGCCGCTGAGAAAGGATTTGCCTATGTTGATCTATCTGAAGAAGAAAAGAAAAGCAGGACGGCAGGCCTCGTTTCGATCGCTAAAACCTGGGATCTTCACCTAAATTCCTGCAGCCAAAAGTTTCTGACTGAGGTGCCGGGAATAAATCCTTCTGCCTGTATCGACGGAACCTTGCTCCGGAGTTTGCATCCACAGAATGAGAGAGCGTCCGTAAAGAAAGATAAAAGCCAGCGATCAGAGTGCGGCTGTACGGATTCTGTCGATATCGGAAGCTATTCACAGTTCTGTCCTCATTCCTGTCTCTATTGCTACGCCAACCCTTCCCTGAATAATTCATAAAAAATGTCGAGGGTTTCTATGATCGATAGGGGATGTTTTCAAGTTCAAGGAGGTATTTCTTTAAAGGGAGCCCCGCCGAAAAGCCGCCCAGGCCTCCGGCTGCCAGCACACGGTGACAAGGGACGAGGATGATAAGAGGATTTTTCGAAAGCGCTTGTCCTGCGCTCCGGAATCCGCGGTGATTCATCTTTAGGGATAAAGATTTATATGTTTCCGTCTTCCCATAGGGGATTTTTGCAGCTTCTTTCCAAATGTTCTGCTGGTAAGGAGTGCCAAATATAAAATGAATAGGAAGCTTACTAAAATCAACTTTTTGGAGAGTTTCTTTTTCTAGTAAGACTAACATCCTTGCCCTCTTCTTCTTTCAAAAGCTCATCAATCTTGAGACTTCTTAATGTCTGAAAGGGTTCATTTAAGATAGGATGCCAAGAGTCCATCTTCAATTTCCTACCTCTACCTTTCTTCATCCGGTATTCGCCACGCATTAAGAAAATCTTACTAAAGCAGAGATTAAGGAGATTTTGCTTATCCTCCAAGTTTAATTTTATATATTGTTCCCTTAAATTACAGCATAAACTCAACGTATCAACCGTTTCATCCATATCTATATTTTTGGACTCTTCTAAGATTCTAATTTCCTTCTTAATCCCATCTTGTTTGGCTTTCAATTCATCATAGGATTTTATCATGTCTCTTTCTAATCTTTTATCAGTTATAATGGCAATTTTTCTAATAAAGGCTTTTATTAAAGTCTCATTTTTTCTATGCTCGGCATTGAGACCTTTAATTTGAGCGTCAGCCAAACTAATCCTTTCTTCAAAATCAGATCTGAGGAACTTTTTCAGTTTTATGAACACTGATTGGTCATAAAACATCATGTCAAATTCGTGTAAAATGAGATCTTCAATTTCAGTTTCTTTCCACCATCTCTGAGGACAGTTAATGATCGTCTCGCCTTTTCTTTTTCCTACTTTTGAAACATAAACGCCAGAATGATCTCTTCCAAATTTCTTTTCATAAAAACCAGGAGTAGCCAAACTCTTTCCGCTCGTGCAGTGATAATAAACGGTGTTCATATCCTCAGTATTTTTCTTATAATTCCGGCTCATATCTTCACCAGTCATGATTGATCCGCAAAACTGGCATTCTAAAAGACTTCTAAATTTAAGAGCCTTTTTCTCAAAACCACCAATTCTTTTATTATTCTTTTTCAGAATTGCTTGGACTTTCAGAAAGAGTTTTTTGTCAATCAAAGCTGGATAAGAATCTTTATTGTCATATAATAGTTTTTCTTTTTTATTCTCAGGATCAGGCCACCAAAAATGACCGTAATAGAATGGATTTTTTAAGATGTTCAGAATATCAGTTTTATGAGCCTCCCTGGCTTCTCTTTTTTCCAATCTATCATCTCCATTTCTGACTCTTTTCTGCTTAATGGTAAAGCCAGATTTCTCCATAATTTTAGCAACTCCATTAAGAGAATATTTACCAGTACCATAAATCTGAAAAATCTTTTTGATGAAAGGTGCTCTCTCAACGTCAAGCTCTACCTTTTTAATAAAAGTGTTATCACCAATGTCAACGGTGACGTTTTTATAGCCGGTTGGAACGTATCCTGGAACTTTACCTTTAGCCAAATTTTCCTTAATACCTTTCTTAACATTATCACTCAGCGTAAGGACATAGCCCTTGGCCATCATCACAAAAAAATCCCAACTCATAAGCTCCATTGCATTACTATTTCTATGGACAATCAAGCCCTGCCTATTAAAATGAAGCTCAACCTTTCCGGCCTTTCTAAGTTCTTCAAATTCTACGGACTCCCTAAAACTTCTTTGGAATCTATCTACACGATCAACCACTACAGCAAGACATTCCTCTGACTCTTCCACCATCTTTCTAGCCTTTCCAAATTTTTTCCTTTTATCTTTGGATGCGCTTTCATCAAAAGAAAATTCTGCTATTATCTCAAGACCCATATCTTTACAATATTTCCTGTTGTCCCGAACTTGAGCTGGTAACGAACTTCTATGATCAGCAGCCTGATCTTGTGTACTTACACGGCTGATCGTAATGGCTTTTTTGGCCTCAATAATATTTCGGTTTCTCATCATTTTCTTCCTCAAAGATAGGTTCTAAAAATCTGGCTGGCTTCTACATTTTGATTTTCAAATTCAATTTCTTGGAGATACACTAATGTTGAATTTAGACTCTTCTGCCTTAACCACTCTTTTATCGCCACAGGGTGATCACCATGACGAGCTTTTAAGACTCCACAGCTATGTCTGAGACTATGAACTGAAAAATCTTTATCCAAACCGGCCTCTTTTGCAAACCTTTTGAATCCATTCTTAACGGCTTGCTCCGTTACGTGATGAGTTTTCGCTAGGCGTCGTACCGGTGAAGGGAAAACAAACGGTGACACACGCTGACAGAGCCTTGCTTTACGTATCTCTAACCATATCTGTAACTTCTGCCACAGGACAGGGTCTATACCTTTATAAGTTTTGGTCAGCCCGTTTTTGGCACCTTTAATCTCTAAGCCTCTTATATCAAATTTGATATTTTCCATTTTGAGATTTACTAATTCTGTAACACGCATTCCAAAATAGAGAATTAGATTATACCAGCATTCGTATTGAAACTCCTGGTCTTTTCGTACGGCATCAAAGAATCTTTTTAGCTGATTAGAATCTAGGTACTTCAACCCACTTTTTTTTGTTCCTTTTGGTCTAGACATTCAGATCTCCTTATTTGTTTTACTTAAGAATTTTCGTCAATATCATGCAAATAGTTCCTGTATTTTTTTTTCCTCGTTCTTCAAGTAATTCCAATCGGCGTTCTATACTCAATTCACTTAATGGCTTAGACCTTTCTTTATTAAACTGACCAGCATCACTTCTAACCTCCATTGAATAATCTTCGTGTGCTTTTTTTAAGAACTTATCTAATTCCTTATCAAAAGCCAATTTCCTTTCTGTTTTTTTATCCATTTTGTCTCCTTATTTTTTATCTGTTTTCTCTGAAAATATTTTTATCACTTAGCCGGTTTTAAAATCTCTCATTTTTTCTCTTTTAATCTTAGTCCTCCTATTTTTTTAAATTCAAATTTGTTTGTATGATGGTCATAAAATGTTCTTCCATAAGCTATTACCCCGCCCTCTATCAAATAAATTCCAATTGGTCGGATTGCCCAAACTTCGATATCCCTGACTACACCATCATTATTAAGGATGCATTTAGACGATTTACATACAGCATCAGTCCAAGTTTGCACTTGGCTATAGCTTTTTGGCTCAAATAAGAAATATATCCAAATACGATACATTGAACCATCATCTTCAACTTTTGGAATTTTAATATATTTCTCAACTTCTGGAATTTTAATATATTTAGCAAAAGATTCATCGTTGGGAATAGCTTTGATTTTCTGCTCAACTTTAGATAGCTTTTCCTTTTCCTCAAGTTGTAAACATAAAAGAGATATAGATAAAAACAATGTTCCTAAAACTAAAACTTTGGCTTTCATTTTTGTCCCTTTTGGTCTAGCCATCGTGATCTCCTTTCAAGAAACGTCAAAATGATCCATGCAAGTTCTTAAGAGATTATTATAATCACCGTTGGTTGCTTCGTCCATGAAAGCGTTGCCATTTTCACCTATTAATTTTAGTCGTGGTTTGTTCATTTAGTCTCCTTTTTTATTAAATAATTTGGCGACCAAAGCTCGTCTGGCTTCAGGGTCATCTTTGGCATCCTCCACCATTTTTTGTAATGCGTAGAACCTCGCGTCGTCTTTCTCAGCCAGATTTTTTGTAACCTCTTGAGCGTGTTTATCAAATTCTTTCACCATAGCCGTATTAAGATCAACATAATCAGGATAGAACTTTTGATATTGCCTGACTTTTTTAAAAAAGTCAGCGGCTGTTGCTATATTCTCAAAATGGGCACTAAAGAATCCATGAAAATCATGTTGGGCAAGAAAACCGCAATGAAGACTTAAATGGAGATAAAGCCATTTAGTGAATTTTTCTTTCTTAAGTTTAGAGTTCAAAAAGCCTATCCAGTCTCTGAGGACTTTCTCTTTTTCTTCAGCCGACATAAATTCGGCGTCCTTAAATTTACTCATTTTTCTCCTCACTTTATATGGATGTTGGAAGGCCGGTTTAAGACCTTCCAACCCCCAACTGTTTTGATCTCTGCCATTAAGTGGATGCGCTGGCCTCTTTCTTGGTTTTTATTATTGGAATTTCTTCAACGATTTTGGCCTCTGCAAAAGTTTCTTTTTTAGGCTCAACTTTTTTTGATTTTGCGGCTGTCAGGATATCGTAATTTTTTCTGACTTGCTTGATAAGGCCGGCAACGACCACACTTACATCTTTGGAAGTGGACTTAATCTCAAAATGTTCGGTGCTGGTATGAGTACCTTTCTCACTGTACTCATGGATTGAAAAGTCAAAGGAAAGTTTCTTGCCCATGATGCTGGAAAGAAGTCGGCCATTGAATTTGTAACCCGTGTATCTGGCTCGTGGAACTGTCTCAATATCCGGTGCTAAATTAGCCAGTTTTTTCATCGTGGCTTCCTTTAGCTTTTTCAAATCTGCCGCTCCTTCATAAACCTTCTCTTTAGCTTTAGTCGCTTTTTTCTCCTTGTTTTTGTCAAGGTTAGAATCCCTAGGTACATTGTTTTTTTGATCGTTTTTCGTTTTCTCCATTTTTTCTCCTTATTGAAAATCTTTTAAAAGTCGTTTGATCCTTTTTCTTTCTTTTTCTGTCTTGGCTTTTTTCAACTGATCTTTTAAGAAAGAGTTGCCCACGTTGCGTGACTCTTCAAAGAACTCATTTACCTCGTCTTGCTCAAATCTCCTTTTCTTCATTTTTTCTCCTTAGATATAAAACAAGGCCGTAATTTCCACGCCCGAAATTCAAGTTTGCTGGACGAGAATTGTGAAAGAACGCTTATATTTACGGCCTGTTTTTCAATGTTTCTTTTTTGATTTCTCATCCAGCGTATACGAATAATATAGGTGTAAGTTGTACAAAGTAAAGCACTTGTGAGCCTTATTAGAAATAAAAAGAGTGTTGCCTCTAGAAAAAAAATTAAACTTTTTTTAGTTTTTTACCCTTTTTCTTATGCACAAAAGAAATTTTATCTTATATGCCTGCACACATCTGGGTTTGTGTAGAAAAAGAAAAATCCCATGACAGGTTTGATGGGATTAATGAAGGGCAAGACTATTAGGACTAAAACGATCAACGCTGAGGAGGCCGCTGAGAGGGTCGTTTTTAGATAGAGGGTATCAGGCCCAAACACCCGGCGTGGTATCTATATTCTTCTAGCTCTTTTTCTTTCATATTCCGCTTGCAGTCCGTAGTATATCTGTCTAAATCCTTCAACAACTTTTCTCTCAGTTCTTTAGAAATCGTCTGATCATGCTGGATTCTTTTTGTTTCCTTGTCCAGGATTAATAACCTGGCTAAAAATGGAAAGTTAAAGATTGACTTGGAGAACCTACCATAAAAAACCTTTTTGGCATTCTCATCAGTCACCATTTTTGTCCCTGGAATGGATAAGTTTCCTAAATTTTGATGGTCTGAAACCACCTTAATGAGACTATCATAATGGCTGAAAAAAATTTTATCTAAGTCCTGTCCTATCCATCCGGGAATTTGGTTATTCCATCTCTCGCCAGCCTCTCCATCTTTATTATAGTCTACAATTTCAAGACGAATTTTGTAGGAACCTAGCACCAAATTGGGATTTTTCTGCTCAGTTTCTAGTTCATCAACAACAGTTACGCTTGCAACAACCTGTCCGTGATCGAGCCTAAATTCCTTCAATGCTTTTTTCAGTTTTTCCAATAATGGGTTGCCTTTCTGTGGGTTGATACCAGTACTGGAAAATATGCAAAAATAAACTGTTTCCGAAATGCTATATGCTTTGGCTTTACACATTATAATCCTCCATTTTCTTTAGGATAACCATAATAAACATCTGGAACAAGCTAGGCTCTTTGTTCAATTCTTCCAATCTTTCAAGACGATCCTGGACTGATAATTTTTCCCAATCTTCCAAAGGAATCGTTCTCATTTATGTTACGGAAACGCTCCCAATAATGTGCGCTTCATGAACGCCCATGCTAGCTTCACATTGTTCGGTAATGCTTTTTGTGATTTGTGCCAGTAGTTGTAAATAAATGATGTCATCAACGGCCAATTCTTCGCCATCAGCCTTGGTGAATTTTACGTCTACATTGAAATTTTTTGTTATATGAGTTGCCATTTTTATACCTCCATTTCTTGTTCGTCTAATTCGGCCATCGTTTTTGCAATGGCTGCGTCTATCTGTTCTCTTTTGAAACCAGCCAAAAAGCCGTCTTTATACATCTGCTGTTTAATGCGTAGTCGCTTGGTTTTCTTCATTCCCTTTTTCACTTTCTCTTCAGCTTCCACCAGCAAACGTTTCTTTTTTAGTTTTTCCAACATAGCTGGTTCATCCTTCATCAATTTATCCACAATCTCGTTAACTTTTTCTTTCGTAGCTTTGGCGCCAAAACTAGACCAAACTTGCTGGTATAAAGCTATTCTCCTTTCCGTTGGTGCTGGTTTGTCATTCTCTTTATTTATGGCTTCAGCCAATTCTGATGCCGGGACTCTAGCTATTCTGGCCATTTCCCTAACGTCTCCTGATGTGACAGGCTTGGATGGAATAGCTTTTGACTTTTTCAGATCTGCTAAATCCTGAACAGCCTCTTCCCCGAACATCTTTTTTAAGGCCGTTTCAAGATCAGCATATTTGCCATCCTCAACAGCCAAAACGGCCTTAACTATATGTTCGTTTTCGTCGATGTAAGATCTCAAACTTCCTTTAAAAGAACCGTCTTTCAGATCTGCCTCAAACATAAGTTTCATAATTTTGACATACCGCTTATCGTTACTTTCCATGTAGCCATCTCCACTATGTGGTGCGCTTAAGGATTTGTTTAATTTCTTTTTAGACAAATCTAATCCTTCAAATATGTTATCTTGGGAAAAAACCCCATCTTTATAACTAGGATTAGCCACAACATCCAGGCCAGATAATCTATAATCATCATTTACCAGCTTTGTGTCAGGATTTTGAGTACCAAATCCTCTTGTGGACACTCCAAGTTTCGCCCCACTTTTCAAAATGACTTTTAGATTTTTTCCAGCAACAGTATCCAGAATTTTAAGGTCAGCCCATCCTTTTCCATTATCATCTAGCTCCATTTTAGTCACTAAATGGCTTACTGAATTTAGTTCAGTATTTCCACCTTTAGGATGATCAGCAGAACCCAACATTCTTCCATCTGAGATGTCTTTAGAGACTCTGTTCACTTCACGTTGCATTAAAGCTCTTGGATAAATTCTGCCGTTAGAATTTTCTTGGTCAGTTTGGGTGAATGGAACGTGTATCTTCATAATCCCATCGTCCACTTTAGCCTCTGAGAGAATTTTGAAAACCCCATCTTTATATAGATCATTAAATAGCGTCATTTTTTAAACTCCATAAGAAGAGAGGCCGGCAGGCAACAAGGAACCTGCCGGCCCAAAAGTGAAGGAGAAAACCTATATGGAGAAAAAAAGAACGACGTGCTCATCATGCTGACTCTCTCTCAATCTCTTTTTGACGTTGGTTATAAAACTTTTTCACATTATGTTTAGAAAATCCTAGCGTCTTAATTGCTCCTATGTCACTTCTCAAATCTTTTTTAAAATCATTCCACGTTAGTTCGCCAGCTAGAATTCTTTTGTAAATATAATGGGAATACACTTTACGAATGGTTTTGGAAGATGGTAACACGATACGTCTCTCAGTTCTTTTTTTATCAGCATATTTCATCATGAGTGTAAATAATTTCTCCCTTGAAATTACGTTAGAGAGAACGTCCAAGTTTAAGGCTCTTGGAAAATTAAGCCGGTCATGCTGAATCTTTAGCATTTTATCTCTCACTAATATATTAGACTTCTGCTGGACGACAATAGAATTGCTTTTATTTTTTAAAAGATATATTTAGGCTTTTAGGCCGGTCAGATCTGCTCTTTAAAATTAAGCCTCTCGTGTAGAGTGTGAGGGGAAGGGGTATTCTCCCCTTAACGATCGCTCGTGCTACGGCCTGAGAGAGAGATGAATATAAGAGGGGAGATCTTTTAAGACCGAAATGGGGGGATTATATTGAATGGCAATTAATAGGACAAATCGACTGGGGAGGGCTCAGGATGAGTGATTCCCAGGAGACTATATATCGAAGGTAAATCTCCACTTTAATTA
>SDBT01017086.1_pt1 | contig 11472 bp, 13 predicted proteins | sample 2277101 | NCBI WGS metagenome assembly SDBT01 (sample SAMN10404973, study PRJNA504765) | marine sediment metagenome | isolation source: marine sediment core GS10_PC15, 103 cmbsf | place: Arctic Ocean: Southern Knipovich Ridge | collected 2010
CATCTCGCCTATGTGCACACTGCGAGCCCGTATCAGTTCCAGTGCTGCTGCATAGTCCGCTGGGCTACTGGCGTAGGAGGTAGTGAGCGTTATATCGTTGCGCCAGAAAAGGTCATTCATCGAGATTGGGATAGTGACACCGGGATTTGTTGGTGCGAAGAAGAGAACAGTGCCTCCGCGCTCCACTGATTGTAATGCTTGAGCAATGGCTGATGTGGCTCCAGTGCATATTATCACGAGGTCAGCCAGACGGCCTTGGTTAACCTGACGCAAGCGGTCGGGTAAGTCCTCTTTAGCGTGGATAGCGGCATCAGCACCAAATTGTTTCACTGCTTCCAGTCGATAGTCGTTTATGTCTGTCGCTATCACGCACCCTGCTCCCAGAGCACGAGCCAGTTGCACATGGAGCATCCCGGCAATGCCACTACCGATAACAAGCACGCTATAACCCGGTTGAATATGCGCCAGCCTTTGTCCGCGCAGGACACAGGCTAATGGTTCGATAAATGTCGCCTCTTCATAAGATACTTCGTCGGGTAGTAAAAACACGCCACGGTCAACGTTAATGGCTGGTAATCGAATATATTCAGCAAAGCCACCAGGATCAAAGCTCGTCTGGCGGAGAGTCTCACACATGGTGTGATGCCCACTCAGGCAGTAGTGACATGTGTTACAGGGGACATGATGCGCTGCCGAGACCCTATCTCCCTCTCTGTAGTGCTCTACTCTATCTCCCACAGCCGCAATCTGACCGCCAATCTCATGACCCAACACTAGGGGCACCCGGTCACGGCGATACCACTCCATTACATCACTGCCGCAGATACCACAAGCCTCCACCCGTACCAGTAGCTCGCCCGGACCGATTTGCGGTGTAGGTATCTCCCCTAACCGCACATCATGGTTATTGTAATACATGGCGACACGCACGGTGCTTTCCCCTCAGCCGATGACTGTCTCGCTTTTTATGCTATCGTATAACTCTTGAGCCTCTTTTGGCGAAGCCTGCTCATGAATGATAGCACGTATAGCCTTAATCATGGCCACTGGAAAATCATTTTGCCAGATATTCCTTCCCAGATTCACGCCTATAGCCCCTTTTTGAATACCATCATGAACAAACTCGAACACTTCAAGCTCAGTGTCTACTTGAGGTCCACCCGCCATAACTATTGGGACCGGACAGCCTCTTACCACCTTTTCAAAATCTTCACACCAGTAGGTTTTCACGACACGTGCGCCCAATTCGGCAGCAATACGGGAGGCTAAAGCAAGGAAGCGGGCATCTCGCTTCCCTAATTCTTTCCCCACAGCCGTAACTGCCATTACTGGGATGCCATACTTCTCGCCTTCGTTAACAAGCTTGGCTAGATTTAATAGTGAGTCGTGCTCATAGTCGGTACCGACAAATATAGAAAGACCCATTGCGGCTACATTAAGACGGATAGCCTCTTCTATGGAAGTGGTAATTCCTTCATTGGCTAGGTCTTTCCCGACCATGCTAGTGCCGCCAGACACTCTAAGAATAATTGGTTTGCTGTTGTTGGGGTCTACTGATGAGCGTAACACCCCTCTGGTAATGAAGAGCGCATCAACATAAGGGAGGAGTGGCTCAATAGTTTTACACGGCTCTTCTAGTTTTCTAGTGGGTCCTTGAAAATATCCGTGGTCTACCGGTAAGAAGAGACAATGACCGTCAGCTTGGATTAGCTGTGCCATGCGGTTTTGCATTCCCCAGTCCATGTTAATGTTCCTCTCTTCTATACTTTATGGTCTGGTTTGTCTATTTGCAGTGGCAAACCTTTCAATTTACCTATTCGGTTCCCAGTTGACTCATATCTGAGATATCCTTAATCGGTAGGCTAATGTATTTCTCAATGACCTTGCGGAAATGCAATCCGTAGACGGCGAGGCTCATGGATAAAGGAAAGGAACGAGGATGTCTCAGTAGGGTTGAGATAAAAAACTTCCAGTAATATCTCCTTCCGTTTTCCCTGATACCTAAGGACCATACTGATTTAATAAAGCCACTGAGTTGATAAGAGTGAAATTGGAACGCCCCTCTTCTTTTTTGAGGTTTAAACTCTTTCAGGAATATTTTGACCCGCTCGTAAAACTGCTTGGGCGCATAGATTGTATTCAGGATATGCCTATAGCCGTTGATAAGGGTTTCAGAGTTCATTTTAGGAATGAAGTTGATGGAAAAGTCCATATTGTCACCAGTAAAGCCCTTCAACAGGCGGTTCTCCTTTTTCAAGCGCTTGTATAACGCAGTACCACGAGGAGCATTTAATAAACCGACCATTGCAGTAACGATACCGCTCCTTTGAATAAAGTTAATCTGGCTCTTGAAGATTGAGAGTGGGTCACTATCAAAACCGACAATAAATCCTCCCTGCACTTCAAAGCTGTAGTTCTGAATCTTCTTAACTGAAGCTACCAAATCACGATTTTTATTGGTAAACTTATTACACTCAGCCAGGCTTTCCTCATTGGGGGTTTCAATGCCGATAAATACCCGATCAAAGCCTGCCTCAGCCATCAATCGCATTAGTTCTTCATCATCAGCCAGATTTATGGATGCTTCGGTAAACAACGAGAAGGGGTATTTTTTCTCTCTCATCCACTCAATTATTGCCGGCAGAATTTCTACTTTTAATTTTTTCTTATTGCCGATAAAGTTATCGTCAACAATAAACACAGCGCTTCGCCAACCGTGAATGTATAATGCATCCAGCTCCATCAATATTTGGTCTTTATCTTTTGTTCGTGGTTTATGTCCATTCAGTATAATAATGTCGCAGAATTCACAATTAAACGGGCAGCCTCTAGAGTATTGAATATTCATTGACGCATATTTTTTCATGGTGATAAGCGACCAGAGTGGGATGGGAGTTTTGGTAATGTCTGGGCGTTCGTCAGATGTGTAAATATGTTGGGCACACCCTTTCTCCAAATCGGCTAAGAAGAGCGGAAGCGTAATCTCAGCCTCACCGAGCACAAAATGGTCTACTCCCTCAAATTCTTCATGCTCGGTAGTAAACAGGGGACCCCCGGCAACAATCTTGGTATTAAATTCTTTGCCTCTGGCAATAACCTCTTTCGCTGAATTCCTTTGCACCACCATAGCACTGATAAACACATAGTCGGCCCATTCAAGCTCTTCGTCATTTAGGCTGGTTACATTCATATCTACCAGTTTTTTCTCCCACTTATCGGGAAGCATGGCGGCTACCGTTAATAAACCCAAAGGAGGGTGGGCTGCCTTTTTAGAAATGATTTTTAAGGCGTGCTTTAAACTCCAGAAAGTATCCGGGTACTGTGGATAAACAAGAAGTATTTTCAAATTGCGTTCCTCCTAGCACAGTCCAATTGCTATTAACTTATGCTCATTATAGCAGTTTTTCTTTCATAAAGTAAGGGGGCTCTGTTTCTTTAACCTGTTTGATAAATAGGTTTATGTTCGTCTAAGATAGAGATACACGGATTATGAAATTTAACTCTGTTCTAGTTCATTGCTGTTGTGTTCACTGTGCTGCCTATACCGTTGACTACTGGCGACAGCAGGGGTATGAGGTCAGTGCTCTGTGGTATAACCCCAATATCCACCCCTATATGGAGCACCAGCACCGCTTGGAAGCAATGAAATCTTTGGCTCAGGAAGTGAATTTGCCACTGATTGTAACCGAGGGTTATGATGTAATAGACTACTTCCGCCAGGTAGCCGGGCATGAACCCCAACGCTGTCAGTACTGCTTCAGGCTTCGCCTGTTAAAAACGGCTGAAACCGCTCACCAAATAGGCTTTAACGCTTTTACCACCAGTCTGCTTATTAGCCCTCACCAGAAGCATGACCTGCTCCGGGAAATTGGTGACAAAATATCAAAGGAAAAGGACATAGATTTCCTCTATGCCGACCTCAGGAAACGCTATTCAGATAGTCGCCATATGACCAAAGGACTAAATCTCTACCGCCAGCAATACTGCGGCTGTATTTATAGCGAGTGGGAACGCTATGCCAAAAGAGATTAGAGATGGAAGTCAGACAGGCTGGCGGAGACAGGGTAAAATAAGAGGGAACCTCCCATCGAGGCTCCCTCAGTTAATATTTAGGGTATCTACAGGGTAACCTAGTCAGCTTGTCTAGGTAATCTTGGACAAAACCATCCTCTAGGACCATTCTGCATATGAAATCTAGGCGAGGCACGAAAACGTAGGGCATGCTTGAACATTCCTGGCTCTATGACTTCCGGTCTTTGTCCCCACCAGTCTCTGATTGCGTCATCTGGTCTCAGTTCCCACCACTTTATGATTTCATCGGCTTGCTCTTGAGTAATGCGCCCCGCTGCCACGGCTTGATTGAGACGATTGATAAAGGCTTCCTCCTTCATCTCTTGCTGTGCCTGCTTAAAGGCGCCAATCAGGTCTTCCTGGTCAATTTCTAAAATATCAGCAACCCTTTCGAGAAGACCCTTTGCAGTTGCTTCTGGTGGTGGAGCGGTTTCTTCCTCTCCCTCTGCCATCACCATTGTTACGCCACCTACCGTTAGCAAGAGTGCTGCTACCAGCACTGAAATGAGAATCTTTACTTTTTTAGACATTAGTTTCTCTTCCTTCTTAAAGATTTCTTTATTAGTATAGGAGAGCATAAACTACCTGAACGGTAAGGCTAATCTCCATCTCTCCGGGGCTTATCGGCGTCGTGGCTGCCGGCAATGCTTCCTCATATATATCCTGCCGGTAGATAGGTGGTGGAGCCTGGCTGCTTTCAGAAATATATGTTGCTTTACCTAACTTGGCATCCGCCAGCTCAGCTAGCTGCTCTGCTTTAGTTTTGGCATCAGCCATTGCCTTTTCTCTAGCTTCTTCGTAGTAAGCTGATGGGTCATCCACGGAAAAGACTATGCTATCTATTCGGGTGAGGTCTCCCCCGACCGCGGCTACAGCATCAATAACTGTTCCAGCTTTATCTATCTCCCTTATCTTGGCAGTCACCATATTGGTTACCCGATAGCCAATTACAATCTCTTCTTCTTTGTCTCTATCCCATTTTGTTACCCGGCGAATACTGAAATATTGGGTTTGGATATCCTTTTTAGCTATACCATTATCAGTTAAAGCTGCCATTACCTCATCCATTGCTTCAGCCGCCTGGGTCTGAGCTTCAGCCACGCTGGCCTCTTGAGCTTCAATGCCTAACCTTAGGGTAGCAATGTCAGGAGTAACCGTAACCACCCCTCTACCGCTGACCCAAATCCCTTCCTGCTGGTTACTTATATTTAGGTTTCCTATTTCCCCCGGGGTAGTATTGTCCGGGCTGCAGCTAACTAGGCCGACTGTAGCTAGTACTAATACCAAACTCACTACTAATAGCCATCTCTTTTTCATTACTTGCCTCCTTTAATTTAATTTGATTGTTTAGGGATTGCTCCCTGTTGGGTTCTGTAAAAAGTGACCGACTATTCCTCACTACCCCTAAAGATTAATACTTGATTAGCAGAGGTTATTTGCAGTTTGCCAACACTAATTTCATAACTCTCGGCAGCTTGAAGCGTTTTCAAATAGTAGTCTTCTTGCTCCATAACACCTTCGGGGTCAAGACGATACATTTCCGTATGCGTAATTTCCTGAATAGAAAGCTTATTCTTACTGATCTGGTAAGCACCGGAATAATTATTGGCTCCGGCAGACCCACTTACTATACCCTCAGCGCTGTCGAATAAAGCGGTAATCTCAGTTCCTTCCAATACAGCTTGCAAATCTCCCTGCTCACCATAGGATTCCAGTATCCACGTGATATTCTCTGGGCCACCAGACCTGCCAGCAAACTGTTGACCAAGCACGCTCTCCAGCACATCTGTTACTGTCTCACTGTCGCCAACGTAGAGCACAATCAATTTCTCCGCCCGGTAAAAGTGGGGTGGCGCCACCCAACCTATCATAGATGTGCCGACCGAACTACCATCGGGCGAGACAAGTGCTGCTTCAGCTTCGGCTGCGGCAGCATCCGCATACTCAAAGACCTGAACATCGCCACCGTTGACAACTATTACCCTGCCGTTGACAGAAAAGAAAGGCTGTGTCAATTCTCCAGCGGGTTCAACAGTCGCCCCGGCTTGGCGCAGATTGTCTATCAGACTGACATAATCTGTGATTGGGCCACCATGTGATACTGGAGGCTCCTCACTGGTACAACCAGCCACGCCGACTATGACTAGCACCAATACCAGGCTTATAGCCAATAACCAGTTCTTCTTTCCCATCTTAGTTGCCTCCTTTAACATGATCTTTTTTGGTTTTGTCGCCCCTGTCGTTAGGGTGACGGTTTCCAGTCTGCTCTAATAATCTCTTAGCTCCTTACAGAAATACTTTCCGCAACTGTATCTTGAGTCTCAACCTTGCCACATCGTAGGCAATATTGGTATGGTGCATCTTTCCAGGTTATGTCTACAAAACTATGGCTGTGCATCAAACAAACTAAGTACTTGAATATCCACATGCTGAACCTCCTGTGCCGAAATTTCTTTCCATTAATATATAACGAAAAAGTTGCCAATTGGTTAGTGGCGACTTGAGGCAATTTTCAAAAGGAGTTGGGCTAATCCAAAGTCTTAAGGACTCTTTCATAGCCAGCTACCGATATAATGATTGCCCGGCGCAGGGCAGGTTTAGTCGATTCTGGTGCTCTCTCCAGCGCAGCGCGAAGAACAGCCGGATGGTTGACAGCATAAGTTGCTAAGACTGTCCTGAGCTTAACCCAGTTGTTTTTATCACCATATACTTGTGTTCCTTGCTCGCTTTCGGCTTCCTCTAGTTGCCTAGGTGGTAGTGCTTCCAGCATTCTCGATGCCTCAGTCACTTCCGGGGCTGAGTTTAAACTAGCTAGCATTACCAGACGCTCATCCAGGCGCTGGGTGATGACCTCTACCTGCTGGGCGTCACCTTTATTTGCTATGTAGATTATTTCTGCTACTCTTCTATCTGCAAATTTGGCATACAACCTTGCTTTACCTATGTCGGAGGGGGTTAGTGTTAACTGCACTTGCTCTGTAGCTAGCTTCACTGGATAGAGAAGGCTATCGGGCATACTGTAGCTGGCGGCGGCTATTGTGCCTCCCCCCATCATCAGTACGCCGAGAATAATGGTCACCACGGTTGCCCATCGTGGAAGCCAGCCAAAGAAGGAGAACCTTCTCTGGGATGCCACTTCTTGGAGTGCTGAGCGGAACTGGTATCTGGCTCTGGCTTTAAATTCAGCTGAGGGCTGAATAGCTACTGCCTGCCTAGTAGCCAAAGCTGTCCGAAGCAATGGCTCGAGGTTAGCTGCCTGCTCAGGATAGCGCTGAAGACACTGCTCTATAGTCTCACTCTTAACCAGCAGTCGCTCCAAGCATTCATCCAGGATATTATCAAATTCTTTACTCATTTTCGGTCACCCGTAGTGTCTTGCGCAGAGCTGCTATGGCACTATGCTGCAATGCCTTTATCGCTCCCTGACTCTTGCCCATAGCCTTGGCTACCTGAGCAATGGATAGCTCACCAGCAAAACGGAGGGAAATCACCTCACGCTGTGCTTCGGTTAGCTGTTTGGTAGCCAAAGTCAGCTGTTCAATATCCAGCTTTTGCTCAATTACTAACTGTGGATTATCATTGCTGTTGCTGCTTGCCTGTGACTCATTCAGGGGCACAGTGGTGCGCTTTTTACTTCTAAAGTAGTCAACCACCTGGTTGTGGGCAATACGGAATAGCCAGGCTGAGAAAGGTATGCCCTTCCACTTGAATGAAGAGATAGACTGGAGTGCATTTAGAAAGACCTGCTGAGTCATATCCTCCGCCTCTGTCTCATTTCCTATCTTGAGAGTTACATAGCGATAAATCTTATCGAAATGCTCCTCATATAGCTGAGCAAAAGCCTCCTGGTCACGATGCTGCGCTCGCCGAACCAAGCTTTCTTCATCTTGCACCTGACAACCCCCTGCCCTTAAAAAGGCAATTACGGCGTTACCCTGTGCATAAAGTATAACGAAGGAAACGGTGAAAAGATAGGTTTCAAGCTGGGTTAATAGGGGTATATGTTGGTAAATAGAATGTGTTACAATAATTCTCAAATTAAGGCTTTCTTAAAGGGGATGAGAACTTGGCTTGCTATGTGCGTTTAATGCACAGAGGAGATGTTGCCCAGGTCACTGAGATTGACCGTGAAGCCTTTCCTACCTTGTCGCCGCCGGTTAACTATGGGCGTGAGCTAGAAAATCGGTTAGCCCATTATATCGTAGCCTGCGATGAAGGGGAGAGGGTTGAGGAGTCCGAGGTGGAAGTTTCCCTAGAGAAAGACCCCCAAGGACTAGGGTCCAGGGTAAGGCGTTTATTTAGCTATAACCGTTTCTTCGGCCAAGAACTACCTAAATCAGGCAAGCAGTATATTACTGGTTTTGCTGGTTTCTGGATTATGGCTGGGGAAGCTCACATAACCAGCATCGCAGTGCGAGAATTTCGTCGCCGCCAAGGGGTAGGAGAGCTATTGCTTATATCTGTGATAAATCTGGCTACAGAGCTAAATGCTCATTTTATTACCCTGGAGGTGCGTGTCTCCAATACTGCCGCCCAGAGTCTCTATTACAAGTATGGCTTCACCCAAGCAGGTCTACGCCACAACTACTATATAGAGGATAGAGAAGATGCTGTAATAATGTCCACTGAAAATACCACCTCAGCTCCATTTCAGGCACACTTTCAACAATTAAAGCAAGCTCACTCCAGAAAATGGGGGATAGCCCTCTATCAAATTGCCCGATAAGCTATACTCTTCCAAACCAACCAAAAAGGGCACCAGTCACCGCCATATTGTCCAGCAGTTCCAGCGCCCTTCTTTCATTTTCTTAACTCCCAATATTTGGCGTCAATCCAATATTCGTAGGCTTCTAACTATGTTGGAAAAAGTATCCTCATAATCTTTGAAGTCCTCAGATTCTGTGGAGCAGGTCACCATCCACAAGAATTTATCCTGAGTCATGAAAAGTTGTAGGTAACGCCATGTGCCCCAATCAGGCTCATAGTCTTCCGAATCTACGATTACTGCTTCCCGTCCGTCAACAACTGTCCTAACTTGAGAATATTCACGGTATCTCTGTGAGTTTTCCCTGGCATATTGAGACTCTGCCTCAACTACTTCATCTAGCGTCCAATAGCCTACAGACCGTGGTATAATGACAATATTTACGGATGGGTAATATCCTTCCTCGGTTGGTATCCCTCCCATGAATAACATCTTAACACCCTCCAGTTGGACTTCTGGGTCTGTACTCTTCATCACCTCTTTTACCTCTTCAAACACCTCTTCCATGATTGAAGTAGCAGGCACCCAGTCTGGAGGATAGGAAATACTGAAAAGACCTTCACTGGTATAGGTGGAAAAGTGAGTGGGAATCTCTGGTTCAGTTGTCGGTGTGGGTGTCAATTCGGGCGTGGTGCAGGACATAGTAACCAGAACAGGCAGTATCATTGTGAGGGAGAAAATTAATTTCCTAATCATTGTTGACCTCCTCAAGTTGAGCGACTTTAGCTCTTACCATCATTCTACCCCGAACCATTCTTTCCCGCATTCAGAACATTTGCAATCCCACTTATACTGGTATCCGCGGGTCATCATCTTCTCCTTACTTAGGGATTCCCCTACTAGAGATTGAGAGGTGGAGGTGCTTTCACAGTAGGGACACTTACCAACTACATGTTTTAGGGTTTCCCTCTTTTCACTTGTCCACTTTGATGTTTGCCGATTACTGGGCATCTTTGAGAAGACTTCCCACGGTATTTCTTCAGTTGATTCCTCCCTAGAGGTAATTTCACCACTTTTGTTTTCAAGGGATAAAAATACAATCCACCCGAAAGGTATTACGAGCCAGAGCAAATGCCATAAGCCCCTGTTCTTTTTTCTCAGCACCCAACCACTTATTCCAAATAGCCACACTGCGATAATTAGGTAGGCAATAGCATAGTAAGTCCCAGTGCTCATATATGGACTGATGGATAGTATCAGCGCACCAATGGCAAAACTAAGCGCATACACGGCCACCCAAGAAAGAAGTGCTACCCAGTTGAGATGTCTTTTAAACCAATTCATTCTTCTACTTACCCACCTAATAAGGTCTGCCTCAAACCAAAAAGGGCACCAGTCACCGCCATATTATCTAGCAGTTCCAGCGCCCTTCTTTCATTTTCTTAGCTCCCCCACCCAATAGAGAACTGTGTTATCCTTCCGGAGAAGGATAGGTGCTTACTTTGACTTTGGTGGCGTTCCAGCTAGCGCTTCTCCAAGTCCCAGGACATTAATCAGCCTTGACTGGTCGGACATAACTAGCTTTGTATTATCCTGCAGGGAGGCCTGAGTTACTTGGAGTTGTTTCAGCAACTGGGCATTGCCCAAAAAGAACTTATCGGCTGCCGTCGATACATTTTCTATCGCCTGAGCCTCACCTTCTGCCCTCAATATCGCCGCTTGCCTGTCGCCCTCAGCCACCAGTATCGCATTCTGTTTATCTCCCTCAGCCTCCAGTATCTGTTTCTCCCGGTAAGCCTCTGCTTCCAGGATAGTGGCCCTCTTTTCTCTTTCTGCTTTCATCTGCTTACTCATCGCATCAGAGATGTCACGGGGTGGCTCTATCTCCTTGACCTCTACCCTGGTTACCCTTACCCCCCACTTATCAGTGGCCTCATCAAGGGTATCTCTTAAGGCAGTATTGATACGTTCTCTTGAGGTCAATGTCTCATCAAGGCTCATATCACCGATTACATTTCTGAGGTTTGTCTGCGCCAGCTTGCTGATGGCAGAGTAGAAGTTGGCCACTTCGTATCTGACGGCCTTGGCCTCGGTCACATAGTAGTAAATCACGGCATCTACGGTTACGGTGACATTGTCCCTGGTGATGACTGGCTGGGGCTCTATATCGATGACAGTTTCCCGCATGTCTATTCTTGCTTTCAGGGAATCCATATAAGGTATGAGGAACCTGAGCCCCGGGTCCAGGGTTTCTTTGTAGCGGCCAAACCTCTCGACAAGGCCCTTCTCAGCCTGGTGAATGATGGTCACCGACTTGACAAGTGTGACCAATACCACCAGTGCCAGGATGACTATGAGGACTATAATTCCTGCACCCATTTTTCAATTACCTCCTTTGATTTTCTCGACGATTAAAGTAACACCGCTAACGCTAGTGACAACTATCTCCTCTCCTTCCTTGATGCCCTCTTCTGCCCTGGCTCTCCACTGCTCATTGCCAACTTTAACCAAACCGTCAACATTTCTGGCAATGCTTTTCAGCACAATTCCCTTTTTACCAATGATGGCATCGATGTTCGTTTTTGCTTTGCTTACCATAGTCCACCTGTGGACGTATCTTCTACCCAGAGCCACATAGGCTACACAGATTATGCTGGTGACGATGACTGTCGGCAGCCAGGAATGAAACGGCCAGG
>SDBT01017087.1_pt1 | contig 11471 bp, 17 predicted proteins | sample 2277101 | NCBI WGS metagenome assembly SDBT01 (sample SAMN10404973, study PRJNA504765) | marine sediment metagenome | isolation source: marine sediment core GS10_PC15, 103 cmbsf | place: Arctic Ocean: Southern Knipovich Ridge | collected 2010
GTTCAGGCCATCAAGGACAGTTTGGACCTGATCGGGAAGCCTCTCTTCATTGAGGCTTCAGTCGGCCAGTACCTTCCCGATTGGCACCCCGACGAAGATTATCGAGACTGGTATATGGCCCACTGGTATCAGGGTGGAGGGGCGGCTCTAGATCTATCCCATGAGATCGATCTCGTCCAACACCTCATGAACTCTAGGATATCCAATGCTACAGGGTTCTCAGTTCACATATCCGACCTGGAGATCAGTTCAGACGATCTGACCGAGATCCACGGCAGATTCACAAGCGGAGTCCGGTTTCGGGTTCACATGGACCTCATCGACCGTAAGTATCACCGGTCCCTCAAGATCATCGGCTCCCTGGGTACGGTCGTCTGGGACTCTGAACTTATGACCCAGCCTTCGATCTTCTTAGCAGATAGATCAGTGGCAGGACTTGCGGCCCACACCGATCGCAACATCCAGTTCGTCCGTACGGAGCAGGATTTCATGGCTTGGGTAGCCAGTGGGCGGAAGTTCTCGCCCTCCACCCTAGCTGAGTACGACGAAGCCTTCCACACCTTAGAGGTGGCCATCGGGATCAGAGACAATGGGAGGTTCAGCTTTGAATGACAAGAACAAGAAGGATTCAATAGTCGTCATTCCAGCCAGGAAGGGGTCCAAGAGGCTACCTAGCAAGAACATGCTCAATCTGGACGGGAAGCCCCTAGTCAGTTACTCCATCCAGATCGCCCAGAAAATCAAGAGAGCATCCCAGGTCATTGTGGCGTCCGACGATAAAGAGGTTGGCCTCCTCGCCACTGAGATGGGCGCGTTGTGGGTCCCTCTGCCCGAGGAGTTGACCACAGACGATGCAACCCTGCTTCCGGTCCTCCAACATTGCCTGACCGAATATAGAGACCATTCCGCAATCAGTGGGAGAGCAGATTGGGTGATACTCCTCCAACCCACCTGCCCACTCCGGAATCCACATCTGGTGAACGACTGGGCCAACATAGCTAACCGGAAGACAGACATAGTGGTGTCGGTGGATAGGCAAGGGTACAAGATCGGGTTTGCTGATGGGGAGTATTTCAGACCTGGCTACGAACTTTTCAGCCCAAAACAATCGGTGATCCAGAAGATGCGGGAGAACGGCGTCTTCTATATGTTCAAGACCAGCCAGGTCATAGCTAAGGAGTTCGGTCCAAGAATTATTCCAGTAGATACCCCGACTGAGCAATCCCTAGCCAACATCGACACCATGTTTGACCTCGATCTGGCCCAGTACCTCTACATTCGCTACAACTACTGGCAATTCTTCGAAGATATCCAGACGACAGCCACTGGAGCCACACCCGAAGAGATAGGAGAAGAAGATGAGCGATTTCCCCCCATACATCAACATCAGGAATCAGGATGGGACCAGGGCTCTGACCCTGGGACGTCAAACGAGTCCGAAGTTCATAGCCGAAGTGGGGATCAACCACAACGGGGATCTGGAGATGGCCAAGATCCTGGCTGAGGAGGCCAAGGACTCTGGGGCTGACATCGTGAAGTTCCAGACCCATATCCCGACCGAGGAGATGGTAGAGTCTCACCCCTTATATAAGGTCATAGCTGATTGCAGCTTCGATAGGGACCAGGAGCGGGAGCTATTCGAGCACTGTAACAAAGTGGAGATCCTGTTCATGTCGACCCCATTCTCCATCCCAGCCATCCATCGGTTAGCTAGCTTGGGGGTGACCGCCTTCAAGACCGGATCTGGGGAGTTGAACCACATCCCCTTCCAGATAGAGGTCGCCAAGCAAAGACTCCCAACCTTCATATCGACTGGGATGAGCACCTTCGCGGAGATCGAAAGGACCGTTCTGACGGTGGGCCGATACAACACCAACATAGTGCTGATGAGTTGCTGCTCCTTGTATCCGTCGAGCCCTGAACACACCAACCTCAAGAAGATCCAACTACTCAGATCCTTGGTCCCACTCGTTGGGCAGTCCGACCACACCAGGACAATTGCCTCTGCCCTTGGCGCTATAGCTCTGGGGGCTGTGGTCATCGAGAAACACTTTACCTTGAACAAGAATTCAGATGGTCCGGATCACGCATCCTCGATAACCCCCATGGAGTTCAAACAGCTAACCAGTCTTGGCCGTGAGATCTACGAGGCCGCATACAGCGAGGCAAGGAAGCACTTCCTACCCGAGGAGGGGAAGATCAGGGAATGGGCCAACCACTTCCTGGTGACGAATAGGGGAGTCAAGGAGGGGGAGCTACTCACTGACCAGAACGTGACCTTCAAGAGGGTTGGACCCCCAACTGGTGAGCTGCTTCCCGCCTCAGAACTGGCCTCGCTTCAAGCCGTCAACACCAGTTTCAAAAGGCCAATGGATAAAGATTTCCCGATCAGTGCGAGAGATCTAGTGTCAAGTCAGTTATGACCTGCTTGAGGGGAATATCCGCACTCCATCCTAGCGACCTGATCTTCTCTAGATTCGGATGCCGTCTGTATTTTGAACCTTCAGGCAAAACAGGATTGAACTCGATTGGGACCGCCTGAACGTACTCCCTCACCATCTCGGCCAGCTCAATTATGGTGATCTCCTTATCAGACCCTACATTCCAAATCCCACTGTATCCAAACCCCCCAAGTAATCTAAGGGCCCTGGCTGTGTCTTGGACATGGCAGAAGCACCTAGTCTGCAATCCGTCTCCGTATATCTGAATTGGCTCCCCACTCAGCGCTCGATTGACCATGTTGGGGAGCACATATTCAGTAGATTGACCAGGACCAGTTGTGTTGAATATCCGAGCCACGATCCCAGCAGCATTCAGGACTAGAGACTCAGCAGCCAGTTTGGAGATCGCATAACAAGTCCGAGGGTGGGTAGGGGCTTCGATCATGGTTGGGCTTTCCTCTCTTAGTGAGTCTGTCGACCAACCACCTTGGAGTCTTGCCCCGTAGACCTCGGATGTGGATGTGAATACCAACCTCTCCACTTCATACTTGGAGCACACATAGGCAACGTGCAGGGTTCCCATTACATTGACCATGATGGTTGCAGCTATGCTCCTTATCACCTTTGAAGGTCCGACAATCGCTGCAAGATGGTAGACAGCTTCAGGTCTGAAGCGCGAGAACTCCTGGTCTAGGTCGTACTGGCTCAGTATATTTCTTTGATTCCCCGCGCCCACCATATCAAAGCCTGTAACCTCGTGGCCTTCCTCTTGCAGTTGGCTGACCAGTTCACGTCCAATGAGCCCCTCCGATCCAGTTACCAGAATCTTCATGCTAAAACCTTATCCTCTTTTGAAGTTGGGGTAGCTCCATGGTAGCCAGGAGGTCCGAGATCTGCTTCCCCGCCGTCCCATTCCCAAATAGTTGAATCGGCTCGTAGGGTCCATGTTTAAGTTGACCCTTTATAGCGGACCTGACCCCATCAGGCTTGTTTAGATCAGACACAGTTATCACATTCCGGCCTCTGATTCTACCTTGTTGCCTGGTCCCACAATCCACAACCGGAACCCCAAAGTAACCAGCCTCCCTGATTCCCGCTGAGCTATTCCCAACCATAACCGAGCAATACTGCATCAAGTTCTGGAAGTATTCAGGCGACATAGATCCACATAAGGATAGATTGAGACGCCCAACGGCATCCAAGATTTCTTTATATCCAAGATCATGATTGGGGTGGACGATTATCTTCTCGGGATTGCACGCCCCTACTGATAACAACACTGACATCATGTGAAGCCTATTGAGATCCGGCTCGGTGGTGACAGGGTGCATTAAGACTAAGAGATAAGGCTCAGCAGTTGGATTTGGATTGGGTCCCTTGTTTCGCTTCAAGATGTCGATTGAGGGGCATCCCACATTGAACACGAACCTGGGATCTTCCCCCAGCCTAATAACTCTCTGCTTGGCGTCCAGGTTGGAGACAAAGTGGATATGGGACAGCTTCGTTACCGCATGGCGAATACTCTCATCGATGGTGCCGGTGACTTCCCCTCCTTGAACGTGGGCGATGTGGATATTCATGAGGGCAGCAGTTTGGGCAACAGCCAAGGTTTCGAATCGGTCGGTCAAGGCAACCACAACATCTGGCCTATCTTCCTCCCAGATAGTCTCTAGAGAAGTCTGAATATATGCAGATTTGCCAACCATGCTTTTTGAGGTAGGATGGATGCCTTTCATTCCAACTTGTTTTAAGAACTCAATATCTGTTCCTACTTCGGGGTTATTAGTTTCCTCAAATGTGCTGCACAAGACTAGTTTGAGTTCCGAATCACCCCGAGCCTTAATCTCCTCGCAGATGGTCTGAGCCTTGGTCCAGTTCGTCCGGTTATCAACCACGATACTGATCTTTCTCATGCTCTCATTCTACCTACTCCTTTGCCTACTAGTCAACCCATACATTGACCCTTAAACAAGGCTATGATACGCTTAACTTATGGAACTAATCCTCAAGGAAATCAACCGTTCTGAAGTCTCCCGTCAGACCCATGTTGATGTAGCTCACATCAGCCGGATCTTCAATAAGAAGTCAAGACCCTCCCTCCCCCTCGCCCTCTCCATCTCTGCTCACCTCGGCGTCACTGTTGAGGAGCTGTGCAAGTCATTAGGTATCGGTGTGGATTTAGGCTGCACTAGCACCTAACCTTGACCTTAATTAAGCCTCCTTGTAGTCTGAATGTAGATTAGGTAAGGAGGCTTTTATTTATGTTCCACTTAATTCTTGGGTTCATCGGTATCGGAATTCTCGTTGGCATTATCAGTTGGGGGATGTCTCTCGAACTGCTTTTTTTCGGAACCTAAAACCGCAACAAGGGGCGTATGATAGTTGACACAGATTATTGACTCCTACACAAACCACATACCCCACCGTACGCCCCTAACGCACAACCCGTACGCCCGTGAAAGCCTGTAAGGTATATACCCCCCTACAGGGTTTTGGGGGCGTACGGTAGTTGACAAGCACTGATGGACGTATGGAGGTTGCGCTAAATGGTTTTAAGTAGAGCCCAAATCCCCTCCAGCTGTGAGAACCGGATGGAGATTGACGACCCAACCTGTGGCAGGAGTCCAGTTGAGTTCCTAATGGAGGGGCTGTCCGATTGGTACGACGCTAAGGAAGATGGAGCCTGGGTCCTTTGTAAGTGCTACATTTGCCGAGGATGTGCAATGTACTGGCGGAAAAGTGAATCCTTAATCATAACCCCAATTGACGAGTTGGTGATGAATAATGGTTAAATATTATCTCAATGTCAAGGTTACAGTTACCAAAGCACAGGATCCGGATTGGGAAATTTATCATGGTTTTTACTCCTATGAAGCTACCAAGGCTCTGGCCGCAAGTCTTAGAAAACGTGGGTATAAGGCTAGAGCTTCTTTAAGCCGTGTGATAGTCAATGATGAGACACCAGTATGAGTTGGAAACCCTGCTCTCATTGCCAAGTCCGAAAGCCCCTTGCCGACTTCCCTATCCGTTACCGTCGCCGTGAGACTGTTTGGAATGCTAGGGATGATGCTGCCGGTTACCTCCCTAGTGAGATGCCTTTTGAGGTCAACCAAGAAGTCATTGTCCGGCGATCCACCTGCCGTCAGTGTGAGGCTAGGAGACAGAGGTTTAAGAGAGGCACCAACACCCAAGCTGATTCTATGTTCGAATTAGGATTGGTGACCAAGACCATGTTAGACCCCTTGACTAACAGACAAACCAAGCCCTATACTAATAAGCCTAAAGAGGTGCTAGAATGATCCCAATTTACCGATGTGAATGTTGCCAACTAGCTTATGAATTTATGGTCCAAGCTGCGATGTGTAGGATTGCTGATGAAGGACGAGCCTCTAAACCAACCCCTAAGCCTGTTCTACTGTCCCAAGTGCAAAGCTAACGGATCTGGCAACTTCATAATAGAGATTCGCCCGAGCACAAGACGGTGCCGTATATGTGGTGATGAGGTGTTCCCAGGTGTTGGGGATATTAGCAACTCGACTGCCCCTACTAGGAGATGGATGAGATGAAAGAAGGACTGGAGTGGCTCGGGGTTGCATTGTTTATATTTATAGTTTCAGTTACCTGCCATCCCCCAACGCAACAATTTGTCCTTGAATTGGTGAAGTAGTATGACCCTGCCTGTACCACTAGAACCTGACTCAGATCCCAAGCCTGAGGAATTCAGAGTACCAGCAGCCGACACTCAAGGTCATACAGCCCGAGCTTTCTTCCGTCTCCAACCAGGCCATGACAGAGAACTTGAATCCCTATCTGGTCCTAATTCTTGGTTCCCCTACCGTACCAAGGGAGATGTCATAAGGCATGCTGTCCAACGGCACCTTGAATGGTTAGCAGACCAAGCCCCCTTCCCCAGCATTACCAAGCAGATTGATGCCATTATTGAGATTGTCAGGGAGGAGGAGTTCCAAGCTGAATTCACCCAATTGTTTGATGCCATTGCCCCTAGAGTTGCTGGTCTGTTAGGCGATGGTCAGGTGGATCAAGCTAGGGTGATTGTCGGTCGGATTGGTAGACTTATGGACGACATGCCAGAAGGGTATTGGAAGAACAAGCATATTGAGGAATTGAATCGGCGGTTTGGTTATCTGTTGCAGATGGGGAGCCCGTATGAGCCTAAAGCGCTGATGGATTTGTTGGAGGAAAGTCAAGAATGATTGGCTGGTTACTTGGTTTTGTCACTGGAGGAGCTTTAGTTGCATTTTTGATTCTAACCCTCAAATGTCAAGGAGTGTGTTGACTACCCAACTTGGCCTCCCTCCACCATCCATCCTACTTGGCCATCCAAAATTCTCTTCATGGTATCCAGGCCAAGAATATGCCCTCTCCCAAGTCCTAGACTGGCTCTCAGGACCTGAAACCTTCATGTGCGCTTCCATGCCCACTGGGTCAGGTAAATCCCTCCTAGCGGTCCTCTCATCACACCTTAGCAACCGGCGAGTATGCTTCAACACCGTCACTAAAGGGCTCCAAGCCCAACTCACCTCTGACTTTTCTCAAGTGGGCATGATCGACATACGCGGCCAGAACAGCTACCCCTGTATTCTTCAACCAGATCAAGAACTAACAGTTGATAATGGCCCCTGTCATGCTGGTATCAGTTGCAATTATCGAGAAGCAGGTTGTCTTTATTATGACCAACTCAGCAGGGTTAAATCTTCCCGTTCAGTCGTCACCAATTACGCCTACTGGTTAGCCCAAACGAATCACAGTGATGGCGTGGGTCCAATCACCCTCTTAGTATGCGATGAGGCCCACCTTGCCTTCCAAGCTCTTGAGTCTTATTTGAAGGTTGACTTCTCCAATAATGAAATCCAAACCATGGGTATCCCATCCCCTGTCAATGCTAAAGATATTAAGGACTGGAGAGGATGGGCGCTCTTGTGTATGGCCACTGTAGCTGAGAATCTACAGCAGGTTAAGGATGAGGTCCAAGAACTAAAGGACAGCGGGGGTAAAATCTCCTCATCCCTACTCCGTGAAGTAAGGCATTGGTCCAATCTCTACACCCGCTTGGAATCGATTCGGTCAATCAAGGGGCATTGGATATACCAACAGACGGCAAGAGGTGTCACGTTCACCCCAGTGTGGCCAGGAAAGGACTATTCCAAGGTGTTATTCCAGAATGTATCCAAGGTCCTGATCATGTCGGCTACCCTCACTGAAAAGACGGTTGCTAGCTTAGGCATCAAGGAGGGTGATTACCGATTCTTAGAAACCCCTAGCTATTTCCCAGCTCAGAACTCTCCAGTCCTCCACGTCAAAAGCGTAAGATTGAATCACAAAACCGATGATATGGAGATGAGGTACTGGGTTAGCCGTATCGATCAGGTTATCTCACGCCGTCTGGATCGGAAGGGGATCATCTTTACCGTATCCTATGACCGGCGCAACCTCTTGATGTCTACCTCCATCCACAAGAACATCATGCAATCCCATGCTAGGGAGGACATTTACCAAGCTGTGGCTAAATTCAAAGCCAGCCCAGCCCCTGCTATATTGGTGTCTCCTGCTATCTCATCTGGGTGGGATTTTCCGGATGCTGAGTGTGAGTATGTGATTGTTGGGAAATTGCCTTATCCTGATAGTCGGGATCCAGTTGTGAAGGCTAGGCAAGAGGATGATAGTGAATGGACCAGCTTTTTGGCTATGGAGACGTTGGTCCAGGTGGCGGGGAGGGGGAGTAGGAGCGAGACGGATAAGTGTGAGTGTATTATCATGGACGATAATTGGACCTGGTTTTGGAAGCGGTACCAGAAGTTCGCTCCCCAGTTCTTCAAGGAAAGGGTCCAGAGGCGGTCATTCGACCTAGTTCCCGACCCGCTAATCTAGGAGGAGTCATGCCCGATCTAAGAGTCAGAGTAACAACAACTGTAGGTCCTAGGCTTATGGACTCACTCGAATATGTCAGGGATATTACAGAGGAGAACGATTCCGAGATCATGCGGAAGGGGCTCAGGCTTTACGAATGGATGCTCAAGAACAAGGAATCCGAGAGTCAGATCTTCGTCAAAGTCGGGGATGAATACAGGTTGGTTGAGTTCCTAATCTGATGGGATATCCCAACTACGTAGCAATCGCCCACAACCGAATCAAGGAGGTGCTTTATGCGGGGCTGGTGCTTAATGGCCCCTAACTAAAGATGGCTATTATTGGAAAACCACACCTATATGAAGATTGCCAAGCTCGGACCTGGTTCAATGATGGTTGGAAAGACCACTCATTCAAATCAGCCAATCGTAGCGGAATATGGAACGACCAACTCTGTACCGCTTGCATTGATAGAGCTGGAAACGAGGGTGACGACATAGATGATTTCAACTCAGTTTGGTTCGGGCTAGGACCTGATATGCAACTGGCCCTGGTATAGCCAGGGACTAGAAGGGCTTGACAACTAGACAAACCCCCTGATACCATAACCCCAAATCAAAACCTAAATCGGAGGTCACCAAATGGTCCAACCACAGCAGGGTATATCACTCGATCCGGAAACCTTTTCAGAGGGGGGAGGTCCTCCTATAGACAAAAACCTTCGCATCACAGCAGCCAGGTTTGAGCACTTTGACTACGATGGAAAAGCTCCCCGAGCCTTCGTCGCCCGTCTTGACTTGGTTGACGATTCCGGCCAAACCTACAACCAACGTTACACCGTCGGAGGAGACCCCAACCGCTTCAGCCCTTCCCCTGATGGACACTTAGCCATCCCAATGGTAGCTGGAGCCAAGATCAACAACGCCAGCAACTTGGGGATTTTAATAACAGCCTTAGTGAGCTGTCAATTCCCCAAGGAAAAACTAGCCCAAGCTGATATCTCCTGCCTTGATGGTTTGTACGCTTACTGGATCGGGATGCCTGAGCCGGAAAGCCGGAAGGGGTTGGCTGCTCAAGGTGAGACTAGAAGGGCAAGTGTTATCTTGGTGCCTTCCCAGATCATCCAACAAGCTGTTAATGGGGCTGCTCCTGTGGCCGCTGCCCCCGTAGCTGCTATGCCCCCTGGAATGCAAGCCCAAGCACCAATCCAAGCCCCAGTAGCCGCTCCGGTTATGGCTCCCCAAGCAGCCCCTGTGATGGCTGCTCCTCCTGGTGTGGCCGTTGCTACTGCCCCCACTGCCCCTAATGCGGGCGCTGCGAGTATCCTAGCCTCAGTAGCCAAGGTGAGTGCGGCGACCAACGGAGTGTTCTCCCTCCAACAGATTTTCCCCCAGGTGCAGGCCGACTACCCAGCAGAAGCTATGACCCTCCTGCCTCAGGTTCCAACAGTCCTAGCCGCTAACGGTTACCAGGTGGACCCCCAGACCCAGAACGTCCTCAAAGTGACCTAATAGAGAGGTCGGTTTTTTTAATGTTGGAAGGTGATGGAGACGACACCGCCAAAGTCCGATTAGCCTGTGAGCTTTGGGACGCTGGCATTGAAATCAAAGCCCGTTCAATACGGGAGGGGTGGTGGGATCCTGAGGTCGGATCTTGGGATTCCTCACCATCCCTCCCAGTGGTAACCATTCTAGGACTCGGGATCAGGTGGTGGAATGCCTTCCCAACCTGGTCCTATCCAAAAGCGTCAACGTGAGAGGAATGATGAATCAGCCAATGCCAACACCTGAACAGCCAAGTATGCCTGTGCGCAGAAGTGTCAGTGAAAAACTCACCCAGGAAAAACTAGAGCTTGAGGCTCGATTGGGAGAGATCAATGAGGCTCTGTCCGCTCTACAGAGTAGCCCAGGCATAGAGCATGTCTTGAATCTTGTAACCAAGGCGTCTGACCGCTATTACTGAATGCCAAGATCAGCACACTCGAAGTTCCCATTAAGTGAGGTGTCGGACATCTTGGACCCACACCCAGTCCGAGATCCAGGCTACCACGTGACCGATCTGATCTGGGTAGCGGGTCAGATGGCTAAGGGGAAGCCAGTGGAGAGGGAGCCGTTCAAGGAGAACAACCTGATGTCCTGGGGCCGGATTTGGGAAGCAGCGGTTCGGCCCTGGACTGAGGACTACTGCTCGAAGTTTGGGCTAGAGACTGAGTTTGAGATCAAACAGGAGAAGGATGGGGTACTGGCCAATCTTGATGGCAGTCGCCGGTTTCCAGGCTCTCCAACCTTCGCTGTAATCGAGATGAAAGCTACCACCATTAGAGATCCAGACCCGACTAAGCATTGGGAGAGGGACCATCAAGCTAGGTCTTACTGCTACATCGAGAACACGACACTGGCTTGGTTCTTGATGCTACATGGAACCAGCCGACCTCCGGATTTACAGCCTTATCTTTATCAGGTTGAGTATGAACAGTGGGAGCTGAATGAGACTTGGGAGATGGTGTTGAGGATGCGGGATTATATGGAATCAAGATAGACTGAATTCGGGGGAGTTTCCTTGCAGTGGAAGGTTGCTGGTAACGTAAAACTCCCTCATCCACACTTAAGGAGAATGATTATGGACTGGGGATGCTGTGACCAACCCAACCTTCAATGGAATTTCATGGGAGAAACCGCTGACTTAAGGTGTGAGGTGTGTAAGATGTCTTGGACACCTGTTAATTTAGAGCGGCCAATCCACACCGAAGCCCCTTCTAGCAACGGTGTCAATCCTCTTGATGACGGCACCTATCAAGCAGCCTGGAAGACCCTCCTAACCCGAATCGGCGAGAAGACCAGTTGGGGTAAGAACCTGCTTCGGGATGTGATGTTGGACGTTTTAACCAATCCTGACCCTGCTGAATATCCGACAGGGCACTCGATGGATGGTGTAGTTGACTTAGCGGTTGAAGTGTTTAGTGATCCCTCTGACGTTGGGGGGACAACAACTGTGATAGATGACTCTATTCATGCAACAGGGACGGTTGAGGAGTCCTTAGCTGGAGTATACCCATTCTCACCCGATCAATCTGAGACCCACCCTGAATAATGCAACAATTACAACCGGTCCAACCCCAACCCCCAGAACCACAGGATCATGCCGGAGCCGTCGGAATCCTTG
>SDBT01017088.1_pt1 | contig 11471 bp, 13 predicted proteins | sample 2277101 | NCBI WGS metagenome assembly SDBT01 (sample SAMN10404973, study PRJNA504765) | marine sediment metagenome | isolation source: marine sediment core GS10_PC15, 103 cmbsf | place: Arctic Ocean: Southern Knipovich Ridge | collected 2010
AATCCGGCGCGTTCGCCTTGACGGCTCGGTCTTTCTGTTCGGGGTTGCCCCGGCGGTCGTGGGCGCGACCATTGCGGTTATGGATATGCTTACCGAGACCACCGAGCTGCGCGATAAGGTGGAGAAGAACCAACGTCACTTCCGCGAGAAGATGGCCGAGAACGGCTTCGCCATCGCCCCGGGCGATCACCCCATAGTCCCTATTATGCTCTACAACGCCAAGCTGGCCCAGGATGTATCCCGTGACCTGCTGGCCGAGGGCATCTACGTAATCGGCTTCAGCTATCCGGTGGTACCCAAGGGCGAGGCGCGTATTCGAGTCCAGCTCTCGGCGGCGCACGAGCCCGAGCACGTGGACAAGGCTATCGCCGCCTTTACCGAAATCGGCGACAAGTACGGCATACTCGGCCTGGACTACGATGGTATCGTGGAGAAGTACGGCCTATAGGATTTACTTAACGAGTTAAAATAGCAATATAGAACTAGCGGCGGGGTTTATCCCCGTCGTTTTTTTATCGACAAAGGGGAGCGGTTCTGATATTCTTGTCTTATCTTATAAATCGCTATTGGAGGTAAAATGCCTATAATCACCGTAGAGGGGCCGAAAGCTGATATAGATACCAAACGGCGCTTAGTAAAAGGATTAACCGACGTGATGGCGGAGACGTTCCCCAACATCGGCCGTGAACATTTTATAGTATTATACAACGAGAGGAGCGGCGAAAACGTCGCTTCCGGCGGGGAACTGATAGTGGATATGAAGGATTGATGGATTCCGGTAGATATTTGCGATAAACGATACCCCGCCGCGATGCGGGGTTTTTGCGTAGGAAGCCGGGTTAGATATGCTATAATACGTATGGTGATTATTATGACGAAGCAAGAGATAATCGAATTCATCGGCGAGAAAGCGGCCGGGTTAAGCGAAGACGAGTTGAAAGAACTGGCCAGTTTTACCGAATACCTCGAATGGCGCCGGGAAATGGATAGCTTGAGGGACCAGTACGAGGAGTCTCTAAAGGATATAAAGCGGGGGGATTTATATACCCTCGACGAAATAGAACAAGGGCTCGATTTGCAATGAAAGTTCGGTTGACGAAACGGGCGGCGAAGGAACTCCGGCGGTTGCCGTCAAAATACCAGGATAAAATTAAAGAAAAAATAAGGGTACTGGAAAAGGATAACCTTTCACCATTGTTAGATATAAAACCGTTCTTCGGTTTCAAGGATGATTCGTTCCGGTTAAGGGTAGGCCAAACGAGGGCTATATTCTATTACGAAGGAGACGGTATAATAATCTACGCGATTGGTTTTCGCGGAGGCGTTTATAAGTAGATATTGATTCCCCGGCTGGGTCGCCCTGAACGGATAACGGGTGGGGTAGTTTTACTTGACGACGGGTTTTAACTGTGCTAGTTTGAATTTCAATCTATAGGTGGATTATCGGGGAGTAAAAAATGCTAATCAAAGATTTACGAGTAAAAAATTTCAAATGTTTTCGCGACTTCGAGATAAAAGGCTTGAAACGAATCAACCTTCTCGGCGGTGATAATAATACCGGCAAAACGGCGTTGTTGGAAGCAATCTATTTGCATAAATTAATCAAACCAAGCAAATTTTTGTTAGATGAAATTGCTAGGATGCGTATTGGTCGGGTCAGATTAAATAGAGAAGATATGGGTATCGCGTTCTATATAGAAAATTTAACGAATTATTCCGTTCCGAACAATGAAATAAGCCTTTCTTTAAATATCGAAAATAAGGGGAAAAGAGAACTTAATTTAGAATTCTTACAAGATTTTTCAAACGTTAATGGGGACCAAACCGATTTAATAGAAACGGACTTAAATGAAGTTTCGGGTTTCGACGCGGTTAAATTGGAATATAAATTAAACGGAAAAAGTATTATTGACGATGTGTTCCCGATAGACAAGTATGTTAGACGTACTTTTAGCTCTGCTAAAATGGAGAGTATATTTAATAAAGTGGAATTAAAAATAGTATCATCACGATCAACCTATAGAATTTCTGATTCAGATATCGCGGTTTTATATTCAGAGTATACGAGAAAAGATACAACCAAAAATGGTATAATAAATATTCTACAGGCGGTTTTTAGCGATATTCGAAGTTGCGATATTCAGTTATGGCCGAGTAAAGACGCATATCTTTCTATTGAAAAGAACGATGGAGGTTCGCATCATATTGGTTCTTATGGAGAAGGATTAAGGAAATGCTTTGAATATATCCTTAATGCGGCTACGTATAATGATAGTCTTTATTTAATTGACGAATTCGATAACGGTATTTATTATTCACGCTTAAAAGTTTTTTGGGAGACTCTTATAAAAGTAGCAAGCGAAACGGACGTTCAAGTATTTGCGACTACGCACAGCCGGGAATGTATTGAAGCGGCGTATCTGGCGAGCGTTGAATCGGGGGATAAGAATTTAGCGTATTTCGATATGCAAAGACGGGAGGGTAAGATAGAAGCTATACCGTATGATGAAGAGGAATTAGGAGTAGCCCTTGAACGTGGTTGGGGGGTTCGTTAGTGCCTACCATATACTCATCGAAGAAGGATGAAGCTGAACATTTATCAGGGACAGGGACAGTTTATCAATCCAAGACGGTTTGCGAGAGATTAATTTTCGTAGAAGGGATAGATGAAATTTATATATTAGCGGAATTAATAAACGATTTATATGAAAAACGGACAATTAATAATGACATCCAAATCATCAGTTCTGACGGGAAAGATAACTACAAAAAAGCGGTCAATCAGTTCGCGAAAAAAAGCGTCGACGGAGAATTAACGATTTCGAGAATGTTACTTATAAGAGACGCGAATGGAGACCCCGATACGGCTTTTAAGGCTATGCAATCTGTATTGAGTATTAACGGGTTTACCGTCCCCGACGAAGAAGGGGTTTTAACCGATAGCGAACCGCAAACTGCGGTTTTTATTTTACCTTCAATGACCGAACCGGGTATGATGGAGGATATTTGTTTAGCGACGGTAGTCGATGACCCTGCTTTCGATTGCATAGATTCGTATTTTAAATGTCTCGACGATTTAGTGGAAAAAGGAAAATTAGAAAAAGGCCCGAAGAATTTAAGTAAAGCGAAAGCGGCCGTTTTCCTTGCCTCAAGACCGGAATATAAGCCAAGAATCGGTTATGCAGATAAATACTGGGATTATTCCCATACGGCATTTAACCGATTGCGGGATTTATTAAGGGAATTTATCGGATAGTAATTCTATATTAGCGTAATTCAATCATTTTTCGGTAGTTATACGCTTCTCGTGTTTTTCCCAACCACCAACCTATCGATCGTCGCGGCGCCGACTCCGTCGCCCCACACGTTGACCGTAGTGCGGCAGCGGTCCAGGAACCAATCTATCGCCAGTATCGTGCCGATACCTTCGATGGGCAGCCCGACCGCGGTCAGGACCATCGCCATAGTTACCAGCCCGGCCTCGGGTATCGCTGCTGCGCCCACCGCCGCCAGCGTTGCCGTGAAGAAGATAATCAGCTGCTCGGCGGGGCCGAGGTGGATGCCGTAGGCCTGGGCGATGAAGATGGCGGCGACGGCTTCGTACAGCGCCGTACCGTCCATATTAATAGTAGCCCCCAGCGGTAGTACGAACGAAGACGCTTCCTCGGAAACCTTATTGCGTACCTCGACCATACGCATCGTTACCGGTAGCGTCGCCGCGCTGGATGCGGTCGAGAACGAGGTGGCGAAGGCAGTCAGCATATTATAGGCATAGCGGAACGGGTTGCGCCGCGCCAGCAACAGCAGTAAGAGGGGGAGGACGATAAATGCGTGGATAGACAACCCGGCGAGTACGGTAATTGCGTATTTACCGAGCTTAAATAGTTCATCCCAGAAGGCGGAACCGCCCCCCGCCGCGCCCAATTTGGTAGCTACCAACGCGAATACCCCGATAGGGGCGAACATTATAACGATATAGACCATTTTTAGGATGGCCTCGTTGAGTCCGTCGAAGAACAATATAACCGGCGCGCCCTTCTTACCCAGCGTGGTCAGGACGCCGCCGAAGACCAGCGACACGATGATGAGGGGTAGGACGTTGGTCTCGGCCGCTGCCTTGAAGACGTTCGAGGGCACCATATTGACAATAACGTCGATCACGGTATAACTACCCTTCTCGACCATTTCGGGTAGCTCATAGACGGTTGGGGTGAAGCCGCTTCCCGGTTGGATAAGGTTGGCCAGGGCAATGCCGATGGCGACGGCGATACCGGTAGTTAACGAATAATAGAGCAGCGTGGCCAGGCCGGTTCGCCCCAAACGGCGGATGTCGCCCAGCTTGGCGACTCCGGTTATCATAGAGGCGACCACCAGCGGTACTATCATCATCTTGAGCGCGTTGAGGAAGAGGTCGCCCAGGAACTTGACCGCCATCATCTTCGGCCCGAACGCCCAGCCGCAGATACCGCCGGCCAGCATTCCGACCATAATGAGGATGAGAATTACGAAGTTGAGTTTAGATTTCATAGCTCATTTCTACCATAGGGAATACGGTACGTAAAGCCTTATTTTCGACGATTGGGGGACTATCCGTCAGGTTGAAACCTGACGTTAACGTTTCGCCGGTGACTCTCCACCTGCTGAAGCAGGCGGTTTCACAATTGGTAAACTATTCATTGACATATAAAGGTTCGGTTTCTATAATGGGGAAAATAAACCGGTAAAGAGGTAAATTTATGACCGTTACCGTTGTTCTGGTCAAAGGCTCCCCCGGCGGTTTCGCCGCGTTCATTCCGGCTCTCCCCGGCTGTATTAGCCAGGGCGGAACCCGCGAAGAAGCAATGGGGAATATCCGTAAATCCCTGGAACTGTACCTGATGCGGATAGGCGACGATATCAAACTGGACAAGGAATACGAACTGGTGGAGCTTCCGCTATGAGCGATTTGAACCCCGTAAATTATATTGAAGTCGTCCGGGTACTCATTAACCATGGTTTCTTGATGGTGGGGCGGGATAACGGACACGTCCGGCTGCAAAGGGAGACCGCCGACGGCCAGATCAGGTTGATTATCCCCGAGAGTGATAAACTCAAGGCGGAGACCTTGAGCCAAATTATTCGTTACTCCGGGTTATCCGTCAACGAGTTCGAAATGATATTGAAGTATTGATTTTTTACGGATAAATGAACTGAAAAAGAAAACCCCGCGTAAAGCGGGGTTTGCCTATAAGAACTTCCTTAGGAGGACTATTATTCGTTAGCAAAAACTGCCTTCAATTCGCCCAGGCTCGTGCTTTCGATACCTGTGCTCCCTACGTTTACGGTCCCGGTCATACTTGGGTGTATATCGCAGTGGTAGAGGTAGCTATCGGCGGTGTTGAAGGTAAACTCATACGTTTCGCCGTTATTGAGCGTTCCCGAATCCCAAACCATAGTGTCCGAAGTGGAAGTGTGAGGGGGGGTATCGTTATTGGTCCATTTTACGGTATCGCCTACGGCTATATTTACGGTCGGCGGTACGAAAGCGAAACCTACGATACTAACGTCGTGGGTTGCGGCGCTTGCGGTCAATACGCTAACGGCCAAGACTGCTAATACTAATGATAGTATTTTCATATCCTTCGCTCCATTCGTTCAATTAAAATACCTTCTTATATGTATAGTGTATAAGTATATTAGTTATATATAAATGACTAATATCATAATGTCGCGAAAATAAATAACCGCCTTTTCGGCGGTCGTTTTTCGGGTGATAATATAATTAGTTTTAAAGAGGTTAATAAGTTTTACTTATTCTTGAACTCATCTTGTGATTTGAAAGAGAAGAATGCGCCGGTCGCCTCGAACAGAAGCTGCCAGAAGCCTTTGTCCAGATAGGAGCGTATTGAGACGTAACATTCGTCGCATTCGTTATTCGCGGTAAATTCTTTAATCATCTTCTTTCGGTCGGGCAGGTCGTATTTGTGGAACTGCATCGAGCAGGGCTGAAGTTTGCCGTCCGGTGTTACCACCAGGAAGCGCCGTCCCGATTGGCAGCCGCCCCGCCCGTGGTCCACCAGATATTGATAAGTTTCATCTATGGTCGTTTCCGTGTTTACTATCCAGTTGCTGTCGTCCATTCGTTCTTTAATGCGTTCGAACTCTGCTTTAATGAATTCGAGTTGCTCCGGAGAATTCGGGAAAAGGCTCTCGTCCTGGATGCGGCGAGGCGAGTAAACGCTGAAGCTGATGTTGACGCCCCACTCCCGGGCTTTGTCGGCGGCGGCGTTGATGTATTCGTAGTTATCCGAAGTGATACAGGTATTGAGCACTATGTCGTCGTGACCCAGCGCGGCGCATTCCGGGATAATAGTAGATATCTTCTCGTATAGTCCGGGTAACCCCCGGAACTTATCGTGGCGTTCGTCGGGGAAGTCGAGTGAAATGGAGAACTGGTTAACCCCGGCATCGCGCAATTGTAAATATAAATCACGGGTCATCTCGGACCAGTTGGAGACCAGGATGATATAGGGAACGAGGCCGTTAGGTTCCTTGATGTTGCGGACTATCTCGACGATATCCTTACGCATCAGCGGTTCGCCACCTGAAACCTGAACAATGCCGGGGTGCAAGGCTTTGATATAACGGCGGTAATCCTCCGGTTTCATCGTAGGCTCATAGTCCACCGGGCCGCCGTGGTCGCAGTGGCGGCAGTGGCAGGTGCAGCTATCGGTAACTTCGAAGCTGACCACCAGGGGGTAATCGGTCACCCAATCGCTGCAGCAGCGAGCGATGACCCGAACCGATTCTCCGAATGATGTTTTTCGCATAATCTAGTCTATATAAATGAAATTGGGTAGCCTATTGATCGACGATAACCCCGTCTATAATCGTTATTACGCGGTCGCAGAACCCGGCGACGTGTTTGTCGTGAGTAGCTAACAATATAGTTTGCCCCATATCTTTATTAAGCGTCGTCAGCTGGCCCATCAAGTTATCGGTGTTGGTCGTATCCAGGCTGCCCGTCGGTTCGTCGGCGAGGATAATCTCGGGCCGGGTGTACAGGGCGCGTGCTACGGCGACGCGCTGTTGTTCGCCCACCGAAAGCTCTTTAGGTTTTCGCTTCGCTTTATCTTCCAGGCCGAGAATATCGAGCAGTTCGTACGGGTCGCGATGGCCATCCCTTATACCGATGTGGCGTCCGATACTTACGTTATCCACCGCGCTCAACGTAGGCAGTAGGTTGAGTTTCTGGAAAACGATTCCGATTTTATCACGCCGCAGTGCGGTTCTCTTGTGGTCAGATAAGGCGGTAAGCTCAACGTCGCCGATGAATATTTTACCGGAGTGCGGCGTAAGTAACCCGCCGACCGCGTTGAGTAGCGTACTTTTGCCACAGCCGGAGGCGCCCATCAACGCGACGAACTCGCTCTTCTCGACGGTAAGGTCGATACCGCGTAATGCCTCGTATTTATTCGATCTTCCCAACCGGTAATAGACGTGCAGGTCTATACATTTAAGGGCCGGTAAGGTGTTCATATTAATTCTCCAGTTATTAATCGTACTGCAATGCTTCGATGGGGTCTTTGCTGGCTGCCATATACGCCGGATATACGCCGGCTAATACTCCGACGACCAGGCCGAGCACCGCGGCCCAGAAAATCCTCTCCCAGGTTATATCTACCGTCAGCAACGGGTACAACACCAGTAGCAGATGTTTAACGCCCCAGGCAAAAGCTATCCCGAGTAGGACTCCGACGCTGCAGAGCATCAAGGTTTCGGCCATTATATTCTTTATTATAAATCTCTTGCTGGCGCCAAGCGCTTTCAGGATGCCTATCTCGCGGGTGCGCTCGACGATAGTAGTGTACATCGCAAGTAGGATTACCAGCGAAGATATCCCTAGCGCTACGCCGATAATCGCTCCGATGAATTGGTCCAAACCGGCCATGCTCTCCGCCATCGTTTTCGACAGATGCTCCATAGTGGTCGTTTTGAGCCCGGGGAAGTCCTTCTCGATAGCGATCGCCGTCGCCGTAACGTACTTCGGGTGTTCGCATTGCACGAAAAGCGCACTACATTTTCCCTGTTCGCCGGTAAACTCCTGAAGGCCGTGGATGTCCATAAAAATACGGGCGCCCACGCCAGCGGAGATAACACCGGTTACGGTGAAGGTGTCACCCATCATCTCGACTTCGTCGCCCGCTTTAAGTTCGTCGCTGGCGGCGAGCTTCTCGTCGATAACGATTTCGTGGCTGCCTCGCATTAACCGGCCCGAAACCAGAGCGTCTTCCATACTGTCGCCGAAAGCCGGGAAGTTGTCGGGGTCAATGCCGTATACGTTTTGGGTGCGTGCGCCGAGGTCCGAGACCCAAATGAGTACGGGGGAAGCGGATTTGACAGGGCGAATGGTTTCGCCCTCGTATGTAATGGTCAATTTTTCAAGGTCGTCAGCGACAGATTCTTTCATTACGCCGGTGCGAACCCCGAGCATAACCGGGGTGGAAGAGCGCTGGATAATGATATCGGCGCCGACGCCCTTGATGCGGTTAGCCACCTCATCGAGCGAACCGTAGGCCAGGCCAAAGAGGACGAGCATCGTGGTTACACCCAGCGCAACTGCCAGGGCGGATATTGCGCTGCGGACTTTCCTGTTCATTACGCTGGATATAGCTAGAGAGGCCATAATTCTGTTGCCTTTATTCCTTAATCGAGGATTGGTATGACATTATTCTCAAACAGTATAAAATTGAAAATATGATTGAAATAAAGGGCCGGAGTTTAATGCGTATTGCGGATACGCCTGTACAAACAAACACCCCCGGAAGGGGGAGCCGCAATAAATATAGAGGGAACCGCGGCGTAAATCCCGCCCATCCCTCTTTTATAATCTCCCTGTCTGATTATCCCCGAAGGATGACTTATAACTTTAAAAAGTTTTTCCATCGAAGCCCACCCTTTTTGCGGGGGGTGGATTTGAACCACCGACCTTTGGGTTATGAGCCCAACGAGCTACCAGACTGCTCCACCCCGCGCGCGGACTATACCAAAAACGGGGGGGGAAGTCAACCGATATCGGGGTATCGATTAACCCGTAAATCGTTTAGATTACATATAACCAAGCTGCTTTAGCCTATCGACATCCAGCCTATCGCGAAACACTTCCTCGCTAATACCTCTCGATGATCTTATTCCATTAATCTTCTCTCTATGCTCCTCTAGTTCTATATCTAATTCCTCATTAAACCCCGTTAACTCCGGATATTCGTCGGACGGCCATATATAACCGTTTTTGAAATCCTCGATTCCGAGCGTTACGCCTTTTTTGCCGGATTCGTCCAAATTGGGCGTTTGTGCATATCCGGCGGGATTATAAACCGATAAAGCATCACGCCGCATTGCGTCGAAAATGATAACTACGACATTCGGGCTTTCAGGTTCCGGGCATTGCCTCGGGAAAAGTGCGTGAATCTCCGGTAAGAGAACCTTCGCAAAAGAGACGACGCAAAAAGCTGCAACAATCAACGTGGCCGCTATTCGATATGGTCTACTTTTCCTTAATGGGCGCGTTATCGTTCGTACTTTATGAAATAAAATAACCAACGGCACAGATAGGATAATTGATAAGGCAATGAGGGATATAACGACTACCCAATCTCTCTTAAAGCTAAATATATAGGTAAATGCGAAAAGGAATAATACTGAAACGAACGCCCCGATAATCGGCAGGGAATCGATATTCCATTTTTTCCAAAACGGTCTGTTCTTCGTAAGTTTTTTGAAGAGTAATGATATCGCCAGGGTTGGGATATAAAGGATTGCTAAAAAAACCAGATTAATAATGTATGATTGGCCTATTAAGCCGGATATAAATCTGAAGGCGGTACTGCAGGAATGAGATGATTAAAAATAGGGTAAATAATTAGATCAATCAACGTTAAAAGGACAGCGCCAATGAGGATTTCCCATATCAACCGTTGTAATTTACGTAACCAGGCTTCATTAGAATATCTGTTTGTCCTTTATTATTGTTTCTACTTAAGAAAGATTAGTAAACACTATTAGCATACCGGCGGTATATAGCGGTTACTTTCATTCGATATATCCAAGGGCTCTAAGGTTTTCTATATGGTCTTTTTGTAAGTTCAACTTCGTATTAGTTTCGTATAGAGAACGCTTTTTGGATATATATTCTTTATGTGTTTCGAGATAATTTTTTAAGCGCGAAGCTTTTTCCGGGAGTTCCGCGATTAAATCGGGCGGTGTAAGTTCGCCCTGGTGGAACGCAGATATATCGTAAATTTCACCCGGTTTTCCGCTCCCTTTATATATAAAATAGAAGTTATTTTCATATATTGCCAGATCGTTTTCATTACAAATTACCGTATATTCAACGATAATAGGTCTGGATTTAGGTTCGTTAGTATCGGGTTTTCGTATAAGCGATATACCTTCGGTTGCCGGTAAGGTTTCGCTGCCGGCTGCGTCTAAAACGGTCGGCATTATATCCAATAGACTTACGGGTTCATCGGAATAATAATCTTTAATACCGGGGGGGTAATAAATCAACAAAGGAATATGCGTAAGTTCCGGATACATCGTATGGCCGTGATCATATCGCCCGCGTTCCATCAATTCCTCGCCGTGGTCTGAAGTAACAATGAAAATAGTATTTTCAAGTTGTCCCGTTTCTTCGAGAACTGCCCATAGTCCCCCCACCGCGTCGTCAACATAACGGCATTCAGATGCGTATAACTCCCTGATATAGTTTGTATCTTCTTCATCGATGTTGTTAGGCGGCGCGAATTCCTTATTTTTGATATATTCCGGCGGTGCCCATAAAGATCCGTGCGGGTCGTAATAATGAACCCATAAGAAGAACGGGCGGTCTTTTTTAGATCGACTACGTATATATTTAGAAGATACTTCGTTACACCAGGTAGTCGTGAATTTTTTCAGGCTCGTATGTTGAATATCAGAATCAAAAATTCTAGATTCAAGAAAATTTCTTAGACGGAGTAAGAAAAGGTACCAGGTGGTATACCGGAAATTATATATTGGGTCAAATTCGCGAATTTGGGAATAATTATTAAATCCCCTATCGAAGCCGTAATCCGTTTTAAGTATTGGATTGCTTATAATTGCCCGCGTATCATATCCAAGTTCCTTCAATTCTTCGGCTAGTGTAGGTATTTCGTCCGGTATTCTATTGGGGAATCCGGTTCCCCCCGGGTATTGCGAAGTGTTAATCGCTACCATAGCCGGAAGAGTCCAGGTGGAAGCCGAGAACGCATATTCATACGTCACGCCCAACTCACCCACTTTATTGATATTCGGCGTACATGGCGGATTACCCTGCTGGTATATCGAAACGTGGTCACGGCGAAGTGTATCTAAAATAACTATTACTACGTTAGGTTTTCCGGGAGAAGGTTCCCTGATTTCGGAAATGCGTTCTAGAAGCGGGGTACAAAGTTGCCAACATGATATAA
>SDBT01017089.1_pt1 | contig 11471 bp, 8 predicted proteins | sample 2277101 | NCBI WGS metagenome assembly SDBT01 (sample SAMN10404973, study PRJNA504765) | marine sediment metagenome | isolation source: marine sediment core GS10_PC15, 103 cmbsf | place: Arctic Ocean: Southern Knipovich Ridge | collected 2010
TCTGGTTCCCAGTGCCGGTCCCGGGGCTTCGCCGCGGCGGAATAGCGCGGCGTTCTGGCGGCCAAACAATCCTATGCAGCGAGAGACCGCCAGGCCAAAGATGCAGACGATTGCACTGCAGAAACCGACCTTGGCGGCATTGAGAACGACCAAGAGTAGTTCTTTCGACGAAACATCCGCAATCGGATCCACCAGATCTTTAATCAGTCCAAAGCCCATCCACGCCAATGATACTGCGAACGCAGACCCCGCCACCCACAGGAGCATCAACAACCAGAGGTTGGCGTAGTTCTTGGCCTGGCGCCAGGCGGTCTTCGCAGAGCGCAGAAGATCGAACGCCTCGCCCTTCTGCGATGCGGATAGCGAGATCAACCCCAGGGGAAACAGGGGCATCGTCAAGATCGGGGCGACGTAAAGAGCCACGGCTCCCAAACCCGTAAAACCGACGAGCATGTCCTTGACCCCCAGATGCTTCAGGACGTCCGGAGCCTTGTCGTGTTCGAAAAGTGTTCCGGCAATAGCACGAACGAAGAACTGCACCCATCCGGCCAGAATTAGCAATCCTATGATCCCGCAGAACCCGAACAGCGGAAGTTCCCACGGTCCGACCTGCCCCGGAAACTCCTGCAGGAGATAACCGGCGCCCACATAGAGCAGGTATCCGCCCACCACCAGCATCGACAGCCAGTACACGCTGGTCAGGTTGCTCAGGGCGTATGGTCCCACCCTCATGCAACTGACGGTCAGCGTAGGGAAGTCCGCTTCCAGGAGAGAGGAACCGCAGAACCGGCAGGTGGCGGTTCCCGCGGGGAAGACGTTGCGGCAGAGAGCGCATCGGACCTTGTCGGGATGTTCCCTATCGGCGGCTAGAACAACGAGGAAAGCGAAGACAAAACCTGCGATCCATCCCACTGACGCCCCTGCGTAGGCGCCCAGAACCGGATGAAGAGCAAAGGACATCACACCGGCAACTAGACCAGCGGACATTCCGAGTAGTCCGATGGTGAACAGGATCGGAGCGGCGATCCTATGCTCGAGCACACCGATTTCCTCATCCTCGAAGGCCCCTTCCGCCATGCTCCATTCTTCGGGCGGGAGCGGGGGCATATCGTCGAAGGCCTCTTTATCTCCCTCCACCTTGATATCCGAGGTACCCGGATCCTTGAGGTACTCATACGCGCTTGCGTGCTCGTCGGGCTCCGGGGTCAGACCAATCGCGTGGGCAATCGAGTCGAAGTCATCCGCGGTGTCGCCCTGCGGGGGTAGAAGAGTATCCTCGTCTTCGGCGAATTGGAGCGGACCCAGATCCAGTTCCTCAGTGTCTTTCTCTTTCGCCTCTGTTTCCGTTGGGGTCGAAGATTCCTGAGGTTCGATTCTCGCGGGCTTCTCGGGAGGGGACGTGTCACCGGCAGGGGTGGCCGTTTGACCGAGGAGCTGCACCTTACCACACGCCGGGCAGGGCACCTCCGTATTGGCCGCCTCGTCGGGGGCGTCAAATAGTTCCCCGCACTCGGGATTTGAACACATAACCAGAATCGGCATATGGTCATTACCTACAAGCTAACCAGACGATGTGCCACTATTTCCGAGCCCACACACCCATAAGTACGTGTGAAACCCGCGAAAGCTTCCATTTTTTCGTGCGGGCAGGCCCGGAGGACTTTTCCCGAATTCCTGCTCCACTTGGATGGCATGTCCGACTAATAGTTTACCACAATGCTCTGCGCCATTTCGGGGGTAATAGCCCCTTCGTCCACCAGCGCAGCAACGGACTGCTTCATACTGATCATACCATGCCTTCCCCCCGTATGAATGATGTTTCGCAACATGAAGGAATCGCGAGTGCGGATGACATTTTTCACCGCATCTGTGGCGAGGAGCACTTCGCAGGCGACTCTCTTGGCGCCGTTGATGGCCGGGATGAGTTCCTGGTGAATCATCCCCTGGAGGGCCCCTGCGAGCAGGAATCGCAGGTGTCCCTGGTCTTCGGCGGGAGCGTAGGAAAGCAGGCGCTCCATCACTTTGTCGATCGAGATGACATGCAGGGTCGAAAGCACGAGCACCCCCGTCTCCGACGCGGTGAGAGCGATCTTAATTGTCTCGTAGTCCCGCATTTCTCCGATAGCGATCACGTCGGGATCCTGCCGCAACGCCGCCCGCAGCCCCGTATAGAAACTCCTGGTATCTCTCCCAACCTCGCGCTGGCGTATCACGCTCATCTTGTTGATATGCAAGTTTTCGATCGGATCCTCGATTGTGATGATGTGTCTGCGCTGGTGCACGTTTATTTCATTGATGATCCCCGACATCGTCGCCGACTTTCCCTGTGAGGTGCTTCCTGTGACCAGGATCAGTCCCTTAGTGCGCGTGGAAAGGCGCTTGACGACGGGGGGAAGCTTCAATTCGTCGATCGACTTGGGTTCCTCAGGAAGAATGCGAATAACGACCCCGACCAGTTGATCGTTGAAGGAGATGTTGACGCGATATCGCCCCTCTTCATCCGCTACCATCAGGTCGAAGTCCAACTGCTCACGGAATTGCCTGATTTGATTCTCCGTGAGCAACTCGAACGCAAGGCGTTCACTAAGTTCCGCCGTTACGATCCCCCCCGTCGAGGGAAGCAGGTCCCTGCCCACGCGAAAAAGGATCGGGGCTCCAGCGCAGATGTGGATGTCGGTGGCCAATTGAGATTTGGCCTGCTTGATGAGCTTCTTCATCCCGGTGGAAATCATATGCTTCTCACCACGGATCACGCAAAACAGAAGTGAACCCGGACCCGCCTAGAATAACATCTTACCACTTTCCGGAAACCACCGCAACCACGCCTGTACCCGAAAGTCGATGACGATCAAGCTTCAGCTCGCAGTGGTTCAGTGATAGAATACCGCTAAGAACTTGTCATCTGCGATCACTGACCGTTGCACCGCGCACCAGTAGGTGCGTTCGTGCCGTCAGATCCAAGTACGGATCGGTATCACTATGGAGAAAGAACCGTTCCAACTAGATTGACATGGGAAGTCGTTGCGGTGTTTGGGTTGGCCGCAATCGGAACGTTCCTCGCCGCGATTCCCGCTGAAATCATCGGGTATCGAAAGAGGATTATGGACCATCCGGGACACCGATCTTCCCACGCCATCGCAGTTCCGCGGACCGGGGGGATCGCCATCCTTCTGGGAATGGTGTTGTCGCTGGCGGTCTTCGGAAAACCTACTGCCCCGTTTTTGCTTGGGTTGGGATCTGTCGCGATCATTGCGGCCGTGAGCTTTATTGACGACCTGATAACCATTTCCTCGGGAGTTCGTCTCGTGGTGCACCTGATCGTCACCACTGCAGCAGTCGAATTGATCGGACTGGAGTTGACGGAGATTCACTTGCCCTACCTTTCCCTTCAGTTGCCCCGATGGGTGGGGCTTGTTGTCTCGGTCCTGTTCGTCGCGGGGTTCGCGAACTTCTTTAACTTCATGGACGGGATCAACGGGATTGCCGTCTCGCAGGGCCTTTTCGGAGGCGTAACGCTGGCGGTGCTGCTGGCTTTAGGGGGAGGGAGCAACAGCGCACTGGTCGCCGTTGCCCTTACGGGTGCGTCCCTTGGTTTTCTTCCCCATAACTTCCCCAAAGCAAGGATGTTCATGGGAGATTCCGGTTCAACCATCCTGGGATATATCCTCGCAATGCTCACACTGGTCGGTGCAGAACGCACCGATTTTCCGTGGATCGCCTTCGTGCTTCCCCTGGGGGTATTCATTTACGACGCAACCTTCACGCTGTTCAAGCGAGCACTGAGGGGAGAGAACCTGCTGAAACCCCACCGCGAGCACCATTACCAACTACTGATTCGCTGCGGATGGACGCACACGAGGGTCACGGGGATTCAGGCGGGCTTGATGCTTGTTTGTGCCAGCGCGGGGATCATATATGCAATTATAAATCAGGACTATCTGCGCCTCCCCGTTCTCGCAGTTCCCGTGACGGTGGGGATTGTATACAGTATCCTCGTGCATCGCTATTTCGCTAAGCACCGACAAGACGCACCCAGCGGGTGAGCCTCATCAGGAGATCCCGGTTCGATGCGAATTCGGTTCCTTCACTCGTTTATGTATCCCGACAAATCAGCTGTCTCGCAGTTGATGAGCAGCGTGGCGTTTCACCTCGCATCCCAAGGCCACGATGTCGAAGTCGTTGCGTCGCAGGGAAGATATGAGGGAGGCGGACATCGCCTACCGAAAAGACAGAGAACTCGCGGCGTCTCATTTTACCGGACCTGGAGTCCGAATCTGGGTAAGGGCTCGATACTCGCCCGCCTGCTCGACCTGTGCTCCTATTCGCTGGGCAGCGCTTTGCACGTCATGCTTTCCCCCCACGCCGATCGCACCGTCATCCTCACCAATCCACCCATGTACGCAGCGGTAGGCATTTTCTTCAAACTCTTCCGTCGCGAACCGTACGTGTACGTCTTGATGGACATCTACCCCGACATCGCCGTGCGTGCGGGGCTGCTTAAAGAAAATGGACTGCTTACCCGCCTCGCCCGGTGGGCGACCAAAGCGACGTTCCGCTATGCCGAACGAATCGTCACACTGGGACGGTGCATGGAAGAGATGGTGGAACTTTATGGAATTGCCCCGCAAAAAATCGCCATCATCCCCAATTGGTCTGATGGTGAAACCGTTCGTCCGCTTCCACCGCATGAGAACCCCCTGCGAAAGGCGCTCGGTTTCAAGGATGAATTCGTGGTCATGTACTCCGGAAACATGGGCGTCGGCCACCGGTTTGACGACATCTTGCAGGTGGCGTTGAACGTAAGGGCGCGCAAGGACATCCGCTTCCTGTTCGTCGGTAACGGTGTGCGTAAGAACGAGATTCTAAAGTTCCAAGATGCCTACAATCTCAAGAACATAATGGTCCGAGACTATTATCCACTGGATGCACTCGGAGAAAGCCTACCGGTCGGAGATGTGCACTTTGTCTCATTGCGCGAAGGTTTCGAGGGGCTGATCGTTCCGAGCAAGGCCTATGGAATCATGGCCGCGGGGCGCCCGATGATATATCAGGGTAACCCGCGCGGAGAGATCGCACGCATGCTCCTCGAACAAGGCGGAGGGCAGATCGCAGGCGAAGGAGACGTTAAGGGGATACAGGAGATCATCACGGGCTGGGCTGACAATCGCACCGAAGCCGCCGCCGAAGGGACAAGGGCGCGGAAGATATTCGAGGAGAATTACACCGAGCATATTGGGCTGCGCCTCTATCAGGGCGTCCTGGAAGGTCAGGAGATATGAAATACCTCGTGACCGGCGCGGACGGATTTCTCGGGAAGTACTTTCTTGCGGAGTTCGCTCGACGCAATATTCCGGTCAGAGCGATGCTCATCGAAGACACACCCGAGCTCCCCTTACCCGGTAATCCCGAGATCGTGCGGGGAAATCTCCTGAGAAAGGAAACGCTTGGGATCGCGGTTGACGGTGTTACGCATCTGATCCACCTCGCCGCACGCGTCCACATCATGGACGATCCGGAACCAGATCTGGAAAGGGCCTTTTTCGAGGTCAACGTCGAGGGGACGCGCTCGCTTCTCGAAGCTGCCGGCCGCGCAAAAGTTTCGCGGTTCCTTCTCATGAGCACCGTCAAGGCGATGGGGGAGGAGCAAACTGGCGCCTTCGACGAGAGCACTGCTCCGCATCCGACGAGCCCCTACGGACGAAGCAAGCTTGCGGCGGAGCGAGTGATGTTTGAAATGGCGGAGGCGAAGGGAATTCATGCGGTCGTGCTTCGACTTCCGATGGTCTACGGTCCCGGTGCGAAGGGGAACGTATTGCGGTTACTGGAGGCGGGGGACCGCAACCGTCGCTTGCCCTTCGGGTCAGTAGAGAACCGCCGAAGCATGGTCTACGTCGAGAACGTGATCGACGCTGCTCTATTAGCGATCGAATCCGCCAAAAGTGCGGGAGAGGTTTACCTGGTTTGTGATGAGAGGCCTTACAGTACGCGCGAGGTCTATACAGAAATATGCATCGCCATGGGCAAGGAGCCGCTGCTGAGACACGTACCGGTCTGCGCGCTTAAGTTGCTCGGTGTTTGCGGGGATATGGTGCAGTTCATCACGCACCGGCCGATGCCTGTCAATTCGGGTGTGATCCGGAGGGTCACGCGAGACCTCTACTTCAGTAGCGAGAAGATACGCTGCGAGTTGGGATTCACCCCCAAGCTGGGTCTGGCCGAAGGAATCCGTCGGACCGTCAAGTGGTATCAGCAGGGGTGTCCGCCGGTTCCATGACAAATGCGAGTTGCGAGAATCGGCGCCCTCGCCCCGCCTTCAGTAAAGTCAGCGAGAGAACGCCCACGAGCGCGAATACCAAGTACGCCTGGTACGGTAGGATGAGATTCTCCCAAACCCAGCTACTCCGCGCCCATTCGGGAACGTATCCCCCCGCATTCAGGCGATAGAGCATCGCCGGACCCGGAACGAGGAACGGAAGGATGAGGACCAGTGTCGCGATCCGGATCCTTCGCGAACGTGGATCGCTGGTCCCGAGCGCCCACGCAAGAGGGACGGACAGGAGGGCGGCGTCGTAGACGCGATGGTAGAACGGGACCAACGTCACAACCGAGACGATGCTGTACATGAGGAGTTCATCGCGCTGACCGGAGAGTCTCCGTAAAGCGAGCAGGAGCAGAGTAGCGACGATCGCGGTAAGAACCCAGGGAAGAACCTTGGCGGTCAGACGATTCTGGAACAGAACGTAAATGGGGCCTTCAAGATGCAGGAACTGATGGCGATGAGCTTGTATAGTTACGTCCCCGCTGCCACCGGCGAAGAAGGCCTCGTGATTTGCTCGCAGCGAAGAGACCCAATCCACCCCGCTCATCTCCAGACGTGCGATCCCAACGGCCAGTAGGATACCCACCACGACCGCCCCGCTGAAGAATATCCGCCACTTCTTTCGGAGCAGGAAATAAACTAGGAATAGCGCCCCGCACTGAGGTTTCAGTGCAGTCGCGAGGGCAAAGAGCACCCCCGCCCAAACCTGTTTTTTCCTTATCGCGCACACTGCACCCCACACCAGCGAGGCGAGGACAACGATCGTCAACTGCCCCAGACCGATACTGGTGTGCACGGGCGCCAATCCCAGAACGAGGGTGCACAGAATGATCTTTCGGAGCTTCGCAGTCCGTGTTTCGCATAGTTGGAGGAGGCCCAACAAAGCGAATCCGGTGCAAATGATATTGACGCACATCCAAGCGGTCTTACCTGCTTCCCACGGTAGGAAAGCGAAAGGAGCCAAGAGCACAAAGGTCATGGGGGCACTTAGTGCGTTTCTCAGGAAGATCTCCGGCGCGCCGCCGGCTTCGCGGGCGACGAATTCAAGGGTTTCGCCGTCATAGGGGTCTGCACCTTGAATCCACACGCGGGCGCAGCAATAGTACACGGAGAAATCCGAGCTGGATTGGACAGCCCTGACCGGACCGCGAACGATGAAGACAAGGACGACGACAAACAGCAAAAGAAACACTGCGACCTTGCGAAGCGAGGTGGACGACCCGGAGGTGGAGACTTGCGATCCCACTAATTCCTTTTTTTTCGCCACCGCTTTAGCGATCCACTAGATCCGTTGACGGTAATACTCGATGATCGACTTCAGTATCTCATCGAGAGAATACTTCGGTGTGAAACCGATCAGCTTCTTGGCGAACGAGGTATCCGGGACGCGGCGCCGCATGTCCTCGAAACCCTCCACGTATGCTTGTTCGTAGGGGATGTGAACGATGGGCGAGTCGGACCCTGCAAGGTCCTTGACCCGCTCAGCGAGGCGGTTCATGGTGACTTCCTCGCTGTTTCCTATGTTGACGACCTTCCCGCAGGCATCTGAACAGTCGATGAGTTTGACCAGAGCGGGGACCACGTCCTTGACGGAGGCGAAGGAACGCGATTGCTCCCCATCCCCGTAGACGGTGATGGGTTCTCCTTTCAGCGCCTGGGCCACAAACCTTGGGACCACCATCCCGTACTGTCCCGTCTGGCGCTCTCCAATCGTGTTGAACAGCCGCACGCAAACGACAGGGAGACGAGTTTCGTACCAATGCGCGAACGCCAGGAACTCGTCCATCGCCTTGGCGGCGGCGTAGGCCCATCGGCGCGTGGTTGTTGGACCGTGAACCGTATCGTCGTTCTCCGAAAAGGGGACTTTGCTCCCCTTTCCGTAGACCTCCGAGGTGGAAGTAATCAACCCGCGCTTGCGGTAACGCCTCGCGAGCATCAATACCACGTCGGTTCCCTCGACGATGGTTTCGATAGTCTTTACCGGTTCCCGGATGATCAATTGCACCCCCACCGCGGAAGCGAGATGGAAGTAGACGTCGGTCTCCCGGACCAGAGACTCCATCAGCGAGCGGTTCAGGACCGTGTCTATTATCACCTGGAAGTTATCCTGTCCTTCGAGGTGGGCGATGTTCTCATACCTCCCGGTGGACAGGTCGTCCACCACGCAGACGTCCCATCCGCCCTCGAGCAGATGTTCGCAGAGGTGGGACCCGATAAAACCCGCCCCGCCTGTCACCAGCGCTTTACTCATGTTCGACTCCCTAAGTTTTTTACGGCATTAACGATTGTATCAGTTTCCCGGACTTACCTTCTCAAATCAATCCTAACTGTCTCGGACCGCCTTGAGTTCTCCCGCAGAACCTTTCACAGGGGTAATTCCGCAGACCTTCGGCGCAATTCCAAAGCCTTCAGATCGATCATGTACTCGTAGATAGCCCGAAACGAGCAGTACAGCAAGCCGGTCCGGCCTTCCAGCAAGGCCATTCGGCCAAAATAGAGAAACAAGAAAACCAAAAGCGGGCGGAACGGCAAATGATAGAGCAGTTGCTTGAGATTCTTCCGTCGCGCCGCCGGGTCTTTGCCCAGGAGATCTCTCCAGCGGATCTGTTCGCTCAGCTCTCGCAGGCGGATCTGCGCCTCTATCGTTGAATAAGAATTGTGCTTAGCGAACCAGTCGCCCATCCCTTTGGAGAAGGGATAGTGCACGATGTGTTCTTCGAGGAATCTGACCTCGCCGTCGGTGTAGCAGTCTTCATGGACTTCCCGAGCGAACCTGGCGTGTCCTACTTTGATCAGCCTCCCGAACCACGTGGGATATCCGCAGCTTCTTTTGATCCAGCGGCCAAGAAACATGTCTTTTCGCCGCATGCGAAATAGGGCAACCTTTTCGTCGGCGTCGGTCGTGACCCTGGTCACCTCTTCGGCCAATTCCCGCGGGACGCGCTCGTCGGCGTCGACCATGAAGACCCAAGGGTGCTTAAAGGACGGTTCTTCCAATGCAGCGTTGCGGTGGGCGGCGTAATTGTCAAACTTTCGCTGAATGAAGCGCGCCCCCGCTGCGCGGGCGATTTCTTCGGTGCAATCCGTGCTGTAGGAGTCAAAAACAATCACGTCATCGCACCACTTGAGGGTTTCCAGACACACCGGGAGGTCCTGTTCCTCATTGAGCGTAAGGATTATTACTGATACGCAACAGTTCATCTATGGCCTCAGGTTCTTAATTGGATTGTCAAATTATGCGGACCCCATCTATTCAAACGGGCAGTCCTTTTTCCTTGCGTCGTATCTCATAGAGCTTGGCTACGATCATCGTCTCGTAGATAGCCTGCAGGAGACAGTAGACTAACCCGGCTTTCCCGTCCAATAGCCCACCTCGCAAGATATACATGAAGATGAACTTGAAGAATGGTCTGTAAGGAAGGCGGAAAGACAGATGTTTCAGGGCGATCCTTCGGCGGCTTGGACTGTTGGAAAAGATGCCCCTCAGGTCGATCTTGCCCTCGGTCAGCTCCTTGAGGGTCTCTTGGGCTTCATACTGTGAGTACTTGTTGTGCTTCTCAAACCAGGGCTCGAAGCCTTTGTTGAAGCTGTAGTGAATAAAGTGGTTTTCCAGCCGCCCTTCAGGCCCATCCACAATGGCCACCGGGTTGGCCCCGCGTTTCCAACGAATCTTATCGGGCCTCCATAGTCGCGGAACCCAAGTAGGATATATGCTGCTGTGACGAATCCACTTCCCGAACAACATGTTCTTAAAACGAAGGCGATAGCAGACCTCCGTCCGACCCAAGTCGCTAACGACTTCCTGCATCTCCTCGACCAACTCGGGGGGGACGATTTCATCGGCATCGGAGTAGTAGACCCAGGGGTATCTGAACTCGATGTTCTCGACAGCCCAGTTCTGGTTGTTGGCCCGGCCGTCGTATTCTCGCTGGTAGAACCGCGCCCCTGCGGCGCGAGCGATTTCCTCAGTGCGGTCGCTACTGAAAGAATCCAGGACGACGATGTCGTCGGACCACTGTAGGCTCTCCAGGCATCGCGGGAGATTCTCTTCTTCGTTCAGCGTTTGGATGAAGACGGAGATTTCTGGTCTTTCCATAGCTCGCTCGAATGTGCTGCCTGGATTCAGTTCACCCAACCAGCGACCGCAGATCAGCAATATACATCTGGCGACCGCCTTCATGCGAGGAATCAAAACAAACCATTGTGGAGTGGTGATTCCACCGCGGATGAAGATCGCAACGGTATTCGTCCTTCAGGGCTCGATCACTATCCAGTCTTACCACCTGAACTACCAGGTGGTTTCGAGGATGACACAGAAGCAGCGACATTCGACCTTTTCGGTCCGGGTACGTATCTGTAATGAACCACTCCCCGCTACTGTCAAACGAACAGTGTCCGTCCTGAAACAACTCCGGACAATCAATGTGACTTGGGGCTTCTGGGCAATCATAGATGATCAAGTACGCTTCTTGCAGGAGCTTGCTCTTGAGGAATTTCGGTTCACCGAGGGCGTGATAGAGGGGTTTGGAAAGCTTCAACGCACGTTTCAGCAGTGAGCCCCCGGACCTCATCGTATCCAAGAGCCGGCGCTGCCCTGCCCAAGCAATTATCGCATCGTCATTCTGCCATGCAAAGTGAGAGACCATCCCGTCGTAGAGAATCCGCAGGTTCCCTCCTTCAATATCAGCAGCCATCAAGCGGGACATGATGTTTCCATCCGGCATCCAGCAGCGATGCAAGAAACAGAACTTTTCCCCGCTGGGGGCGAAGATCAGGTCGTTGACCCAATGCTTGACCGTCTGAGTTTGCGGAGAGCTCTCGAAGCACCCAATCTGCTTGAGCGGCAGCAGCAGGTCGTACTGATGCGTTTGAAGATCGATTCGGAAGATACCGTCGTTAGCTGGCATCAACACTTCTGCGAACTCATCGGGGATTCCGGCGAATCCGTAACCAGGGCGAAGTTCGTGCAGGCGGGCAAAGTTCAACGACAGGGCATACCGACCTTGTGAGTCAATGCTGTAAACCGCCCCCGGAAGCTGCATTTTGGACCCGTCTTTCAAGTTAACGATTATCCCGACAAATCGCTTCTGAAGGCGAGTGTTGTGGACAATGCTCTCACCGTCGCCGCGATCGAGCCAACACTGCATCGAAC
>SDBT01017091.1_pt1 | contig 11469 bp, 12 predicted proteins | sample 2277101 | NCBI WGS metagenome assembly SDBT01 (sample SAMN10404973, study PRJNA504765) | marine sediment metagenome | isolation source: marine sediment core GS10_PC15, 103 cmbsf | place: Arctic Ocean: Southern Knipovich Ridge | collected 2010
ACTGATTTTTCGAAGGGTATGATTGCAAGTCATAGATTTTCTCCTTGATTCAGGGTAGGTTCAAATTAATGCCAGCAGTATAGTACGAAAGTAATATAAATTAAAGTGAAAAAATAAAAGGCGGGCGAATGATTTTCTGGCGCATGCTCATAAATGGTGTGGTAATTATTGTATTGCTTTTTGTGATATGGTTTTTCTTTGGCAAGCGATAGAATTAGAAAAGGATCGTAATGGCTGAGCAGAAAATAACAGTTCGGATCAGCGGCATGCATTGTGCAAGTTGTGCTGTTAGCATTGAACAAAACATTCGTGCGTTGCCAGGTGTAGCAAATATTTCAGTCAACTATACGCAAGAAGAAGCTGAGATCACCTATAATACAGATCAGATTGCTGAACAACAGTTAGTGAGCACAATCACCCGTTTAGGTTATCGTGTTCTGCCGTTAGATCGTCGTGTGGAACTTGCCGATATCGAGCGTCATCATGAATTGTATATTCTTAAAATTAAATTAATTGCAGGTCTTGTGTTATCAAGCCTGTTGTTAATTGGTGCTTTTATTCCTGGTGTGTCTGCATGGTTGGCCAACAAATGGTTTATGTGGCTACTTGCAACACCGATTCAATTTTGGATTGGGTGGCAATTTTATACGAGTAGTTGGATGAGTTTGAAAAATAGAACAGCGACGATGAATACGTTGATTGCGCTGGGCACATCGGTTGCGTACTTCTATTCAGTTTTTGTCGTGCTTTTTGAACAAACATTACGGCAAGCCGGTTTACCAATACATGTCTATTTTGATGCATCAGCGACGATCATCACATTTATTTTGCTTGGTAATTTTTTAGAAACGCGTGCCAAAGGGCGTGCGTCGCAAGCGATTAGAAAGTTGATGGGCTTGCAACCGGATGTGGCGATGGTATTGCGTGTTACTAACAAAGATAAAAAGGAGTGGGTTTCATTGCCGGTAGACCAAGTGCGTGTTGATGATATTTTGCAGATTAAACCCGGCGAGCGTATTCCTGTTGACGGTGTGATCATGAGTGGTTCATCATCGATTAATGAAAGTATGGTAACGGGTGAAAGTGTTCCAGTAACCAAACGTGAAGGCGATGAAGTGATTGGAGCGACGGTGAATATAAGTGGTGCCTTTGAAATGAAAGCAATCAAAGTTGGTACCGACACGATGCTCGCCAAAATTATTGATATGGTCAAACACGCACAAATGTCCAAAGCGCCGGTACAAAAAATAGTTGATCGCATTTCTTCTGTGTTTGTACCGGTTGTTATTATGTTATCACTTATTACCTTTTTATTGTGGTGTAATCTTGGCCCGCAGCCGCAATTTTTATATGCGCTCGTGAATATGGTTGCCGTGTTAATTATTGCGTGTCCATGTGCGCTCGGTTTGGCAACACCAACATCGATTATGGTTGGCATTGGGCGCGGCGCACAAGAAGGAATTTTAATAAAAGGTGCGCAAACGTTGCAGGCAGCAGGTAACATCAACACGGTTGTGTTTGATAAAACCGGTACGTTAACAGCAGGCAAACAAGTGGTCCATGGGTTTCGTGTCATTGATGATTTGCATACCGCTTTGCTCGCGCAAGGCTGGCAACTGCAAAATGTAGAACCACGGTTATATGTTTTTGCAATCATTGCGGCAGTTGAGCGCCTTTCCAGTCACCCAATTTCCGCGGCGGTTGTTACCTATTTAGGAAAAGAATTAGCATCATCATTGTTACCACAGGAATTTGTGGTTACCGATTTTCACACGATGTCGGGTTTGGGGGTACGTGCACGGGTTAACGGCCATGATGTCATTATCGGTTCTCGCAGATTATTGGAACAAGAAGATGTGCCAATGCCTGATGAAGTTGATCAGTGCGCGATTGAATGGTCACAAGAAGCGAAGTCTGTTTCCTTTGTTGCGATTGATACAATATTAGTCGCCTACTTTTGTGTAGCTGATACCATTCGTGAAGGGACGTCAGACGCATTAACAACATTAAAACGAATGAATGTTCGGAGCGTGATGATCACCGGTGATCATGAATTGGCCGCGCAAGCGGTTGCTCGCGCTGTTGGTATTGATGATTTTTTTGCGCAGGTGTTGCCAGAAGATAAAGCTAAGCGAGTTGAAGAATTGAAAACGGGTGGTCGCGTTGTTGCAATGGTAGGCGATGGTATTAATGATGCGCCAGCATTGGCGGTGGCTGATGTTGGCATTGCTATTGGCAGTGGTACTGATATTGCCTTAGAAGCTGCTGATGCAGCATTGCTGCGCAATGATATGCGGCTCGTGCCGAAATTAATAGCATTATCGCGTGCAACCATACGTAATATTTGGCAGAATTTGGCCTGGGCATTTGCTTATAATATCCTGTTAATTCCGGTTGCCATGGGCATATTATACCCGTTGTTTGGTATCATGTTGCATCCCATGTTTGCCGGAGCTGCCATGGCATTTTCCAGCTTATCGGTTGTGCTCAATGCATTGCGATTGCGGCGCGTGAAGTTATAAAAAAATAAAAGGAGCGTATATGAATTTCTTAAGCAGACTCGGGTTATGTACGTCATTATTTTTCAGTCTTTTGCGTGTTTTTTTCCAGTTATTGTATGGTGCCTGGCGTGTATCAAAATTACACAAGCCAATCATTTCTATTTTTGGTGGGGCGCGGTTGAAAGAAACTGATGTGTATTTTTATCAGGCGCATGAGTTAGCGCAAAAATTAGTTGCTGCAGATATTTCGGTGCTGACCGGTGGTGGCCCCGGTATTATGGAAGCGGTCAGTTGTGGTGCGATAGTCGGGAATAGCAAAAAAGCAAAAAGTATGGGCATCAGTGTAAAAGATTTAGGTGAAGGTAGAAATAAGTGTGTACAAGAATATTTTGAATTAAATTATTTTTTTGCGCGTAAATGGTTGTTAACGCGCTATTCAGTTGCATTCGTAGTGTTTCCCGGTGGCTTTGGTACGATGGACGAACTTTCTGAAGTGCTCACGCTTATTCAAACAAAAAGATTAAAACGCGTGCCAATTATATTGATTGGCAAAGAATATTGGGAATATTTTATGAAGTGGATTACTGACGAAGCACTCAAGCATGGCACCATTGGTAAAGAAGACCTCAAGTTATTTATTGTCACTGATGATCTGCATGAAGCATTTTGCATGGTTCGTGATGAATGTGCACTACCGGAGGAAAGGTCATGAGACACAATTGGTTTTTCGAATGTGTACGCCTATTCGGCCAATCATTCAAAGCAGGTTTCCAGTTTATGTACGGCTGCTACAAATTATCTTGCGTACCACATCCAATCATTTCAGTTTTTGGTGGCAAAGGTGCCAATGCCGAAGGTGTCTATGTAAAACAAGCGTACGATTTTGCAGCTCACTGTGCTGATCATGGCATATCAGTACTCACTGGTGGTGGCCCAGGCATTATGGAAGCGGCAAATTGCGGTGTCTATGAAAAAAGTGTGCAAGAAAAATTAAAGCAACCACGAACCTTGGGGGTGGGTGTGCGCGGTGTTGATGAGGATTTTATCAATCCCTGTGCGCCGATGATTAACGTTGATTATTTTTTTATTCGTAAGTGGTTGCTCATGCGCTATTCATGTGCCTTTGTTATTTTTCCTGGTGGTATTGGTACGGCTGATGAATTTTTTGATCTGCTTAATCTTATGAAATTAAAACGTATCAAAAAAGTTCCGGTGGTTCTTGTTGGTAAAAGTTATTGGCAATCGCTTATTAATTGGTATGAACAATCAGGTGTTGCTCAAGGGTTTATCAAGCAAGAATATCGCGATTTATTTTCAGTGACTGATGATATTGCTGAGGCTTTTGCTGTTGTGCATGGGGTTTGCAAGCACTAACTTCATTTAATTCCAAGAAGTTCTTCAAGATTAATTTCCTCGTACGTATTAACAATTGCATCTGCGTGACAATTATTACCATCAAGATTGCCGGATGAATTCAGGCCGATGCAGTACATCCCAGCATTTTTTGCAGCATCAATACCGCTTTTTGAATCTTCTATTGCAATGCAATGTTGTGGATCTGTTTCGATTTGTTTTGCTGCATATAAATACACGGCAGGATCTGGTTTGCAACGATCGCCGACATGAGAGATGGTATACATATGATGTGCAAAATGTTCTTGCAAGTTAACAGCCTGCTGGATAACCGCTAATATTGCATTATCGGCATTGGTGGCAAGTGCAGTTTTAAGTCCGCGTTGTTTAACGCCGTGATGAAACTCAATAAAGCCGGGCATATACTGTACTTTTTCTCTGAGTAATCCAAGACCAATATGTATTTTTTTTTCTATAATGTTTTCAAGGCTTTTATCAAGGCCAAAAAGTTCATTAAGAACTTCACAGGTTTGCTTTATGCCAAGACCACTAATCTTTGTAATTTGTTGTCTGACGGTATCATTAACAGCGACACCATAATGTTCAACGACACGTTGGCTTGTTTCATGCCAGATGCTTTCTGATTCAACGGTTGTACCATCCATATCGAAAATTATTGCTTTGAATTTTTTCCTTTTTCCGTTAATCGTTCAACGAGAGGTTTCCTATGAGTTCTGTTATTTGGCCATTCAATGAGAGTTGTTCTATAAGATTTGTCAAAGCAGCGTCTGGATCTTTAGATTCACGTATCATCGTTTCAATGCTACGAACTGATTCACCAACGGATTTTTCTTGTTGTGAATAGAGAGATACAAATGTCCTAGCCGGTGTAATGTCCTGTGATGGATCGAGAGCATTCAAATGGAATTGAGCTTTGTTCAACCATTTGTTGAGCAACTGGTCAATAGCATTCTTTTTATCAGGAGGAATAGAAGAAGAACAGGCTTGAATTTTACTCAAGGTATCTGACAGTTCATAGCAAATAATATTAAGTGTTTTTTCGAGGCTTTGACGTGTATGCATACAGGGAGTCCAGGGATGGGGATTCCAAAGTTGCTGGCTGTTATTGTTGTGGTCCATTGTGCAGATGTATGCAGGTGCTATGAATGATAAAAGAAGTAACATTTTTCTATTCATTTTTTCGCTACTTTTTAAGACTGCCAATTATATAACCAATGAGTGAAAGTATAACCGGGAGTAATGCTTTGGGCAAGTCAGTTTGCCAGAATGCAATGCCAATAAACCCAGCAAGGCCGCATACAATAGCACCGATTGCAGCAGATTTTTTCACGTCTTTTGCAAAGTAGGCAAATAGCAACGGCACCAACAAACAACTGACGGAAAGCTCGTAACTGTTGATGAGAATATCAATAATATTTTGCGGTACGATATACGAAGTGCCAAGTGCAATTATACCAATGATAAGCGTAATAACTTGTGAACGCCTGAGTGGGTTGTGTGTGCCCAGCCAACCAAAATCAAAGTCTTGCGCAATGTTTGAACTGATGGCACACAAGAGTGAGTCGGCCGTTGACGTAATGGCAGCAATAATAGCGCATACCGCGAGTACGAGTATTAGTTCATTAGTAAAAAGGCCAATGATAGCGATAAGCGGGCTTTTGCCAGTGGGGATAGCAAGCCCTTGTAATTGTGCTTCCATACCAAAATAAATTGGCACGAGCGCAAAAGTGATCATAAATATTCCGGAGAACAAAGCAGAAAATGCAGCAATACGTTTGGTGCGTGATGCAAAAAATCGTTGCGCAAGGTCTTGTTCAATTAAAGAAAAAAGGGCGGGCATTGAAACAGTAGCAATCAATGCGTTGGTGCTGAGTGGTGATGCAGAGAAAAAATCTTTTTGCACATTAATAATTGACGGCAATGAAAACCATGATGTTGGGTTGGTTACTAAGCTGTAGATAAAAATGCCGGCAAAAATAATGATAATGAACAATACTTGAAATATATCGGTGATAACGACTGCCTTTAATCCACCAACCATCGTGTAGAGAATAACGAAAAGCCAAAAGCCGATGAACAGCAATTCGTTGTTCAGGTTAAGGCCTTCGATAATACTGCGCGAGCCAACAACTTGACTAATTAAAATGCCGCACATGGTCATGACTGAAAGGAGTGAAGCAACTTTTTTGAGCGCAGGTGAACCGTAGCGGGTATCGAATAATTCAGCTGTTGTTGCAACTTTGAGTGATTGGAGCTTTGCAGCAAAACCACAGCCAAGCATAAGAAAGCCGATGCTCATCCCAAGCGTATACAGCAAGCCATATAAGCCAAAACTATATGCTTTTTCAGAAGTACCCAAAAGCATGCCACCGCCCAGTTGCGTTGCAATCAACGTGAGGGTAACCGGCAATAATCCTAAATTACGTCCAGCCAAAAAATAATCAGCCGTTGTTTTTACTTTTTTTGATGCAAGCAGGCCGAGGATGCAGTAAAAAATACCGAGCATGGAAAAAACAGAAAGAAAAAGAAGGTAATTCATAATTATTTCCTCATGTCCAAAATACCATAAAAGGCCTCCAAGCGCAATTAGGAGTACGGTCAAAAGGTGCCATTCCCATACTCTTTTCTCTTTGATATACTCAATAAAGAGGGGTTCTAAACAATATATTCTCCAATACATAGGTGAATCATGATGCATACAATACGAAAATTATTAGCCAAGGCGGCTTTATTTACCCTAGGAATAAAGCTGAGCAGTCTGGCAAAGGGCAGCTTTATTGTTGGCTCCTATATGGCGTTCTTTTCAATGACTAATGTCATGGCACCACTTTCGGGTGCATTTTGTGGTACTGTTGGCAGCAGTGTTGTCTGTGCTATCCGTTTACTTGTATCGTATCTGGTATATGGCTTACCGAGTTTGCATCTCCTTTCTAATTATATTCCCGGCTTGTTTGCAGCATGGTGTTGGAGTACGCGGTCTGTATGTATTCATGTTGGTGTGCCGGTGTTGTGCATGATTTTGTTCATGTTCCATCCTGTTGGCATGCATGCGTTTGCCTATGCATTATTTTGGCTCATTCCGATTGCGCTCTTTTTTGTTCCACAAAAAAATATTTTTCTGCAAGCAGTTGCGAGCACCTTTGTTGCTCATGCTGTTGGTTCAGTTATTTGGCTGTATACAGTGCCGATGGAAGCAACAACCTGGCTTGGATTGATGCCAATTGTTATTATTGAACGATTGTTGTTTGCTACAGGCATGGTTGTGATGCATCGTGCCATTTCATGGAGCATTAGCACATTGTCACTATATTTTGCTCGTGCGCTACGACTGCCTGTTACAGGATCTTCATCGATAAACTAAGATAGGATCGACCGATGATCAAACATTTGGCCTGTATCATGGACGGTAATCGGCGGTGGGCAAAAAAACGTGGTTGGTTGCCGTGGCTTGGTCATCGTGAAGGTATTGCAGCAGCACGGCGAACCATTGAATTTTGTTTGGAAAAAGGAATACCGTTCTTATCGCTTTATACCTTTTCGATTGAAAACTTCAAACGCTCCAAAAAAGAACTCGATTTTTTGTTTAATATATTAATTAAGGAAGTGCGTAAGGACCTTGATGAATTCATTGAAAAGGGCGTACGGTTGCGGTTTATTGGTGACCGTGAATTGTTTCCTAAAAAAGTGTTATTCGTTTGTGAAGAAATGGAAGAAAAAACTGCCCACTTGAGTGCGTTAAATCTTAATCTTCTTTTTTGTTATGGGGCGCGCCAGGAAATTCTCAATAGTATCAAAACAATTCTGCATAAGATTAAAGCGGGGATTATTGCAGAAAAAGATATTTCTGAGCATAATTTTCAAGAATATCTCTGGACCCATGGCACACCTGAACCAGAAATAATTATTCGCACCGGTGGTGTTAAACGGCTGAGTAATTTTTTGTTGTATCAAGCAGCCTATAGTGAACTGTATTTTCTCGACTGTTTATGGCCAGAGTTAAGCAAGCAGCATTTGCAGGATGCGATTACATCTTTTAACAATTGTCAGAGGAATTTTGGTACATGAAGACTGTATGTATGATCGGCGAGGGGGCTTGGGGTACGGCTGTGGCAACATTACTTGCACACAACGGCTATACCGTAAAACTGTGGTGTCATGATGCACATGTTGTTGACACCATTAAAAAAACGCGATGCAACGAGCGCTACTTGCCTGGTATTACTCTTGATGAAAAGATTAAGCCGACAGCAGATTTGAATGAAGCAATTTGTGACGTGCAGTATATTTTTGAAGCGATACCCATTAAATATTTACGTTCAGTTTTACAACAAGCCAAGCCATGCTTTTCTCCAGATCAAATCTGGGTGATTTTAAGCAAAGGCATAGAACAAGACACCTTATTACTCCCAACTCAAATGCTTGATGATGTATTTGGGGTTGATGTACAAAAAGCAGTATTTGCTGGCCCGAGTTTTGCGCACGATGTCGCAAGCAAGCAGGTTACTGCGGTGACGATTGGGACATCTGATTGTGCGTTTGGCGAAACATTACAAAAGTTTTTAGCCAATGATTATTTTCGTCCGTATTTTTCAGAAGATATGATTGGTGTGCAAGTTGGTTCAGCGTTTAAGAATGTGATCACGCTTGGCATTGGTTTGCTTGATGGTGCCGGGTATACCGATAATCCCAAAGCATTTTTATTCACGCGTGGGTTGTATGAAATTGTCCAACTTGCGCAAGCAATGGGTGGTAGGCAAGAAACGGTCTATGGTCTTTCGGGTATTGGTGATCTTGTGCTGACGGCGATGGGAAAATTAAGCAAGAACTTGGAAGTTGGTAAACGATTAGGTGTTGGGCAATCATTAGATGCTATTCTTGGACAAACAGGCTACATTCCCGAAGGAATCAATGCTGTTAAATCAATTGATCAATTAATTGCGAAATATAAACTTCAGTTGCCGATCTGCCAAGGGATTTACGACGTTATTTTTGAAGGGGAAAGTCTTGAGGCTATGCTCAGAAAATTGATGGCGCAGCCGCTTGAGTGGGAGTGCACAATGTAAACGAATTTTATTCTTGTGTTTCCTGAGCAGTTTCTTCTTCCTCATCTCCAAAGCAACCGCAATCCTCTTCTTCAGGTTCAGGAGATTGGGATTTCTTTTTATTTTTGTCGCATTCCTTGCACGGACGATAGGCTTTAGTTCTTTTTTCTTTTTCGCTGTCGACTTTGGTTTCAACTTTAGTGACGCCCCGTAGTTTTGCATATTTTTTTGTTAACCGTCTGCCGTCTTCTTTTACTTCTCTTAGAATTTCTTCTTCATCAACAATGTTTTTATTAACTTGAATCGTGCTTGAAATTGTTACTTCGATAATATTTTCTTTTTTCTTAGTCTTGTTTTTCGCATAGACAGTGGTCGTGATCAAACAAATGATTGCAGTGATGAGAAAATTTTGGAATTTCATATTTTTCCTGTGATTGAAGAGGTTACCTAATTTTTACTTCTTTCTCTTTACAAAAAAATATCAAATATGTCCAGTAATTTTTGTAAACTCATCAATAAAAAAGCTCCCGCAAAAGGGGAGCTTTTTATCTATTACATGTTTTTAGAGCGTCAGATTCTTCGTCCTTCATGCAAGAGCATTTCATCGGTAGAAGGCACCTTTTCTGATTCAGGTTGTTGCGGACTCAGTTCAAGTCCGAGCTCTCGCAGGTCTGTGCGCAGTTGCTTAGGATTTTTAAAATGAATACCATGTAAACCAATTTTTTTGGCAGTGACAATGTTTTCTGTACGGTCGTCAATAAAAATTACTCGTGTTGTATTCAGATTAATATTATTTTTTTTCAGATATTCTTGAAAATATTGTATGCGCGGCTTTCTAATGATGCTGCCATTTTCAGCGCAGCTAATCACATGAGATTTTTCTAAGTCAAAGCAGGCAAACAGATCAGCAAATTGTGGGTAAAGATTGGGATTGATTAAATCGTCAAAAACGGTTTTACCAATGTTGGAGCCAATATGATGCGTGTAGCCATTTGCACAAAGTTCTTTAATGATAGCAACGGTTTCTTCAATTGGTTTTTGTGCATTACAGATAGCTTTAAGAAACTCAATGAAAGGTTGGTTGTTTTCTTTTTTGGCTAACTGAACAAATTGCTCAGATGCTGCTTGGTTAGTAATGAATTTCCATAAAAGCTTTATACTGCCACCAAAGAAACGGCTGTTTGTGTGCGAAACTGTTTTCCAGGTATTTTTGTCATGCCAAAGAATGCTGAATATTTTTTCTACATCTCGCTCGAGTATGACGTCATGAATATCCCAAAGAATAATAGTTCCTTGTTTTTTTTGATCGGTTAGTGCAGATATATTCTGAAAAGATAATGCTACAATGAGTGAAAACCCACAAGCAATTTTTTTGTAAAACATTGTTCCCCCTATATTATTTCTTTTTCTTTTGTCTTATCTTCCTGTGTGTCGAACATGATTAAGACTATCGATTCAAAAGCCATCTTAAATATTGTTTTGTTCTCTCGTTAACCTTTTTTTTATCAACAGGATATTTCACCATCTCTGAACTTCCCCTCTTAGCCGGAAGGTGAAGGATTGTAGAGCTGTCGTTTTTATTATGTTTCCTGTTCCTCAGGACAGGTTCCATAGCTTTGGAAAAAGTCGTAATAAGTAAAAACGTCCAACCAATAACCAGATATTTTGGTTTATTTATCATTTCTTAATCCTAAATAGTCAAAACTCATAGCCCGTGACTTTCTGTAAGCTTTTTAATTTTTTGCCTTATAAAAAAATTGTATCATTCAAAGTATTTTATTTCAAAGGCTTTTCTGTGCAATTGTGTAACGTGTTGACTAGTTGCAATAATTATCATCGTACATGTAGTTGTACATAGGGGGGATGTTGTTTGTCGAGCATAATGAGTGATCCCGGGAGTGGTCGCTGGTCGGTAATGGTGCAATGGGCGCAATCATGATGAATTTTAACTGGTAAAGAATGAACAATATGCGGTTGAATGTCACGATATTCCAAAAATTCTTTTACCTGCTCAAGGGGCTTGTTAATAAAATCTGGCCAAATGACCGGCCTATCAGTTCCTGCAGATATATAGAGGGTAACGGTATTTTTTTCTAATGGTTCCTGAGTATTTGGTATCTGAGTAATACAACTGTTTTTTGGGTAGTGGCTTGGCAATGCATAGTTTTTGGTTCGTATGCCGGAGCCAATCAGCTTTTGTGTGATGCTGTCCGTAGGCATGTTAACGAGATGTGGTGCAAATTGTGCGGGTGGTTTTTTTGAAAGGAGAAGGAATACCGATTGATGGGGCTTGATTTTTTGGTGTGTGCGTGGCGATTGACTGATGACCGTTCCTGCAGGCAGGTCAGGGTCTTCTTTTTCTGCCATGAGCCGAGGATTTAAGTTGTTTTCAGAGAGGATTCCTACCGCTTCATATAAGCTTTTGCCCACCAGGCAGGGCATTGGTATTTCTTTGCCCTGGAATAATGAGCGTAGTAGCATATAGCCACCGATGAAGCTCAAAAATGGTAGTATCCAAAAAAAATGGGTAAATTTCACCGATTCTCCACTGA
>SDBT01017092.1_pt1 | contig 11468 bp, 14 predicted proteins | sample 2277101 | NCBI WGS metagenome assembly SDBT01 (sample SAMN10404973, study PRJNA504765) | marine sediment metagenome | isolation source: marine sediment core GS10_PC15, 103 cmbsf | place: Arctic Ocean: Southern Knipovich Ridge | collected 2010
GGACTTTAGCCGCGTGACTCCCTAGTCATTCCCGCGGCATAGAATGAGCACCTACACGGCCCACCACCTTACAGGCCCAGCGGGCCGGCATGTTATAGCCTAGGGTGTAAACCCTGGGAGGACATTAGCCGCGTGACTTCCTAGTCATTCCCGCGGCATAGAATGAGCACCTACACGGCCCACCAAAACCCCATATGATGGCGCCTATAATCCGCGAGCCAATAATCATTAATTAACTTACTCTAACTATTGAAATTTTATCTATTTTAGGGTCTAATATGGGGTTATCGCGAGTGTGGCGGAACTGGTAGACGCGCTGGATTTAGGTTCCAGTAGGGCAACCTGTGAGAGTTCGAGTCTCTCCACTCGCACCATGTGTTTTTTGTATAGATAATGAGGATTTTATTTCATGACCGTGAATGTTGAGCATCTTGAGGGTTTAGAGCGTCGCGTAACTGTAACCGTGCCATCTGAGCAAGTTGAAAAAGAAATTGATAAGCGCATTACTGAACTTGCGCCGAAAGTTAACATACATGGTTTTCGCCCAGGTAAAGTGCCACCCTCTGTTGTTCGGCAACGTTATGAACCTTCAGTGCGTGGTGAAGTGGTTTCTGATGTGGTGCAAAAATCATTTTATGATGTGCTAGATCAAGAAAAACTCCAGCCTGCTGGTCAGCCCCGTTTAGAATTAACAAAAGCGGATAAAGGCCAATCATTAGAATATGTGGCGACCTTTGAAGTATTTCCTGATATTAAATTAGTGACGCTAGCGGGTAAGAAGATTAAAAAATCAGCGGCGACAGTGACCGATACTGATATCGATAAAATGATTGAAAATATTCGTGGTCAACATAAAGAATGGGTTGAGGTTGAGCGTGTTGCAAAAGATGGCGACCAAATTGAATTTGATTTTCTAGGTACTGTTGATGGTGAATCATTTGAAGGCGGCAAAGCTGAAAACTTTAAATTAGAATTAGGTTCTGGACAAATGATCCCGGGCTTTGAAGATGGACTAATTGGTTTAAAAGCAGGTGATAAAAGTGATTTACCGGTGACATTTCCGGATGACTATGGCGTAAAAGATCTGACAGGTAAAAAAGCAAGTTTTGCGATCACGACACATAAAGTGTTTGAAGCAAAGTTGCCGGAAATTAATGAGGACTTTGTTAAAAAGTTAGATATTGAAGGCGGAACCGTTGATGCATTGCGTGCTGACGCGCGTAAAAATATGGAGCGTGAATTAACCCGTGTATTAGCAGACCAAATTAAAGCTGACGCATTAAAATTGTTGTGGGAATTAAATCCGATCGATTTGCCAAAAGCTTTGGTTGATTCAGAAACTGAAAAAATGCATCAACAAACAATGCAGTCTTATGCGCAACATGGTGCAAATGCACCAGAGTTGCCTAAAGAAAACTTTACTGAAGATGCTAAGCGTCAAATTAGCTATGGTTTATTATTAGCAGAAGTCATTAAAAAACATAAACTCATGGCGGATGCAAAAAAAGTTCGGGTGAAAGTTGAAGAATTGGCTTCATCATATAAGCAGCCTGAGCAAATTATCGCTTGGTATTACGGCGATGAGAAAAAATTACATCAAGTAGAATCTATCGTTTTGGAAGAAGCTGCCATAGAAATGTTGTTAGCGGATGCAAAAATTGAAGAGCAACAGCAAAGCTATGATGAGGTGATGAGCCCAAAACCTGAAACAAAAAAGGAAAAGTAACATATGACAATTAAGCAAACATTAGTCCCAATGGTGGTTGAGCAAACCTCTCGAGGTGAGCGTTCCTACGATATTTATTCACGTCTGTTAAAAGACCGTGTGATTTTTTTGGTGGGTGAAATTGAGCCGCAAATGGCAAACTTAGTTGTTGCTCAATTACTTTTTTTGGAATCCGAAAATCCAGATAAAGATATTTCACTTTACATTAATTCGCCAGGTGGCATAGTGACAGCTGCACTGTCAATCTATGACACGATGCAATTTATTAAACCCGATGTAAGTACTTTATGTATCGGGCAAGCAGCTAGCGCCGGTGCTTTGTTGTTATGTGGTGGCGCCGCTAAAAAGCGCTATGCATTACCGCACGCGACAGTCATGATTCACCAAGTGTTAGGTGGTTATCAAGGTCAAGGTTCTGATATTGAAATCCACGCAAAAGAAACATTGCGTGTGGGCCAAAGCTTGAATGAAATTATGGCTAAACACACTAATAAAACTGTAGATTCTCTTCGTAAGGATACTGATCGTGATAACTTTATGACGCCTGAGCAAGCAATGAAATACGGCATCATTGATAAAGTCTTCGTAACACGTTGAAATTTAACTCAGGCGCCCCCATATTATAGGGTGTGTTGAATGACGAGAGGTTGTATATGAGTGAGTCGAATAAAGAGCTCTTTTGTTCATTTTGTGGCAAGAGCCAAAATGAAGTACGTAAATTAATTGCCGGTCCTTCAGTTTATGTTTGTGATGAGTGTGTTGAGCTATGTAATGACATCATCCGTGAAGAGGCTAAAGCCAACCCGCCCAAGGAAGATAAGGATAAACTGCCAACACCCAGAGAGATTCATGCGCATCTTGATGAGTATGTTATTGGTCAAGAGTTTGCAAAAAAAACCTTGGCAGTTGCGGTTTATAATCACTATAAACGACTCTCTAAAAGACAGTTGGGTGATGATGTTGAGTTAAGTAAAAGCAATATCTTGCTAATTGGCCCAACCGGTAGTGGTAAAACATTGTTGGCTCAAACTTTGGCAAAAGTGTTAAATGTGCCGTTTGCAATGGCAGATGCGACAACACTGACTGAAGCTGGTTATGTGGGCGAAGACGTCGAAAACATTATTCAAAAACTATTGCAGCAATGTGAATACGATCCTGAAAAAGCTAAAACAGGAATTGTCTATATTGATGAGATCGACAAGATTTCACGTAAGGCAGATAGCCCATCAATTACCCGTGATGTATCTGGTGAAGGTGTGCAACAAGCATTGCTTAAACTCATTGAAGGAACTGTGGCGTGCATCCCACCGCAAGGTAATCGCAAACATCCACAGCAAGAATATATTCAAGTTGATACGTCCAATATTTTGTTTATTTGTGGTGGTGCATTCGCGGACATAGATAAAGTCATTCGTGAACGGACCGAGAAAAGCGGTATTGGATTTAGCGCAGAAGTTCGCAGTAAAGATAATACACGCGCCATTGGCGAGTTACTGCGTATGGTGCTACCTGAAGATTTAGTTAAATTTGGGTTGATCCCAGAATTTGTGGGTCGATTGCCGGTGGTTTCAACACTCGATGAATTGGATGAAAAAGCGTTAGTACAGATTTTAACTGAACCTAAAAATGCATTAACTAAGCAATTTGCAAAATTGTTTGCTATGGAAGATGTGAATTTAGAGTTTCGTGACGAAGCACTGCTAGCCATTGCAAAAAAAGCCATGCATCGCAAAACAGGCGCGCGTGGGTTGCGCTCGATCTTAGAGCAAGCGCTACTTCAAACAATGTATGATTTGCCTTCAATTGAAAAAGTGTCACGTGTGACAGTCGACAAAAATACGATTGTTAATAATGGCGAGCCATTATTAACCTTCGATGGTACGCAGAAGAAAAAAGCGTCTTCTGAATAGCAGCAAAGAATTAATTAAGGAATATAATATGCCTACACATGATGATGTTTTACCGGTTCTCCCACTGCGTGATGTTGTTGTATATCCACATATGGTCATTCCCTTGTTTGTCGGGAGAGGTCAGTCGATTAATGCATTAAAAATGGCAATGTCAGCTGATAAACAGATCTTTTTGTCAGCACAAAAAGAAGCCACTGTTGATAACCCGAAAAGCAAAGATATTTATCCGTTGGGTACAATTGCAACGGTTATTCAGTTACTTGAGTTGCCAGATAGCACCGTAAAAGTATTAGTGGAAGGGACGCATCGTGCTCGTGTTGTCAAATTTACGAAAAAAGCCGATTTTCTTTGTGCCAACGTTAAGCTGATTGAGGATGATGAAAAATCGAGTGCTGAATTAGAAGTATTAATTCGCTCGGTGCTGACTCAATTTGAAAGCTATGTGAAATTAAACAAAAAAATCCCACCTGAAATTTTGGGCTCCTTGTCGGGCATTGATCAGGCAGGGCGTTTGGCCGATACCATTGCTGCACATATGGCATTGAAAATTGAAGATAAACAAAAAATATTAGAGTGCCAAGTTGTGCACAAGCGCTTAGAAATGGTGTTGGGTTTATTGGGCGCCGAGATTGATTTATTGCGTATGGAGCGACGTATCCAAGGCCGTGTGAAAAAGTCAATGGAGAAAAGCCAGCGCGAATATTATCTAAATGAAAAAATGAAAGCGATCCAGAAAGAGCTAGGTGAAATGGAAGGTGGCAAAGGTGGCTCACTCAATGAAATTGAAGAATTAAAAGAAAATATTGAAAAAGCAGGGATGAGTAAAGAAGCAAAAGAAAAAGCCCTAACCGAATTAAAGAAAATGCAAATGATGCCGCCAATGTCGGCTGAAGCAACTGTGTCACGTAACTATTTGGACTGGTTAATTGATGTGCCATGGAAAAAAACATCAAAAGTTAGCAAAGACTTGGAAGAAGCAGAAGCGATTCTCGAAAAAGATCATTATGGCTTGGAAAAAGTCAAAGAAAGAATTGTTGAGTATTTAGCCGTGCAATTGCGCAAGAAAAAAAGCAAGGGGCCTATTTTGTGTTTAGTAGGACCGCCGGGTGTGGGTAAAACGTCATTGGGGCAGTCAATAGCCAATGCAACGGGGCGTGAATTTGCGCGTATGTCTTTAGGTGGTGTGCGTGATGAAGCTGAAATTAGAGGCCATAGACGTACCTATATTGGCGCGTTACCCGGTAAAATTATTCAAAAGATTGCTAAAGTCCACGTGCGGAACCCTTTGTTTATGTTGGATGAAGTGGATAAAATGGCGATGGATTTTCGTGGTGACCCTGCGTCAGCCCTGTTGGAAGTGTTGGATCCAGAACAAAACTTTGCATTTAACGACCATTATTTAGAAGTGGATTATGATTTATCAGATGTGATGTTTATTGCGACCGCAAATTCACTCAATATTCCAGGCGCATTATTAGATCGAATGGAAGTCATTCGTTTGCCGGGTTATACCGAAGATGAGAAGATGAAAATTGCAGAGCGCTATTTAATTCCTAAGCAAATGCAAGAAACGGGGTTGAAAGGAAGTGAATTAACCATTGGTAATAGTGCGGTGCGTGATATGGTTCGCTATTATACGCGCGAAGCAGGTGTGCGTAATTTAGAGCGTGAAATTTCTAAAATTTGTCGTAAAGTGGTGAAGGAAATATTGACGTCTAAGAAAAAGAAAAGTAAGAAAGTGATCACTCATCGTAGCTTAGAAAAATATTTGGGTGTAAAGCCATTCCGTTATGGTTTGGCAGAAGAGCGTGATCAAGTAGGTCAAGTTACCGGTCTTGCATGGACAGAAGTGGGTGGTGAGTTGCTGAAAATTGAAGCTGCCGTCATGCCGGGTAAAGGCAAATCGAGTTATACAGGACGCTTAGGCGATGTGATGCAAGAGTCAATTCAAGCAGCGATGACCGTTGTGCGCAGTCGTGCTGATTTACTAGGTATTCCAGAGAATTTTTATCAAGAAAATGATTTCCATGTTCACGTTCCTGAAGGTGCTACACCAAAAGATGGTCCAAGCGCGGGTGTTGGTATGTGCACCGCGTTGATCTCTGCGCTTACCAATATTCCGGTTAAAGCGGATGTTGCGATGACGGGTGAAATTACCTTGCGCGGTGAAGTGTTGCCCATTGGTGGTTTAAAAGAAAAACTATTGGCTGCATTGCGTGGGGGAATCAAAAAAGTGGTGATTCCAGCTGAAAATATTAAAGATCTAAAAGAAGTGCCAAAAAATATCACTGAAGACTTGGAAATTATCCCGGCAACTTGGATAGATGAAGTGTTGGAGGTAGCTTTAACGCACTTACCAGGTAGTTTGCCTCTGAGTGCATTACCTAATGAAGCGATCACAGCATCGAAGAAACGCGCGAAGAAACCGAAGCGGCCGAGTGCACATTAGATAATAGCGGCTTATTCGCTCTCGCCGAATTTATCTTCGATTAGCGCCTCGATAGCTGTCATGGCTTTTTCCTCGTCGCCACCATCACAGCTTAGGTTGAGTTGCGTGCCTTGTGAGGCGGCGAGCATCATGATGCCCATGATGCTTTTGCAGTTAACGGTGGTGTCGCCTTTGCTGAGAGTTGACTCACTGCTAAAGCGACTTGCCAAGTTGACAAGCTTGGTGGACGCGCGAGCATGCAAGCCTAGTTTATTGCTAATGGTGATGGGTTTGCTAATCAATTTTCTTTCTCTTTGCATTGGCAGATTAAAATACCATTTTTCCCACCTTCAACGGCTTTATCAGCCAGTTCTGTTAGCGGCAAATGGGCATAATTCAGCACCCGCATTAACATGGGTAAGTTGAAGCCAGTAATAATGGTGACATTGGGATCATCGAGTGAACGTGCGATATTACAAGGGGTTGAACCAAATAAATCTGCTAGGATCAGGACGCCATCGCCATCATCGAGGCTTTTGGAAATGCGCTTTAACTCGGTGGTTAAGCTGTCCGGATCCGAGTCAGGCTGGACTTCAACGGTAGAGATTGCCAGCGGCAACTCGTCTGAATACGCGCTCTTAGCAGCATTTAGTAATGCATTGCCAATTTCCAGGTGACTGATAATAATGACTTTTACTGACATAATGTTCTAGGTCTGTTCAATGGTAAGAGCGGCATTATAACCCTTTTTTGCTGTGAGGTAAGTACGTACTGCACAATGAATCAAAAGCGCTGAATCACGTGGTTGGTTAATAGGGAGAGTGATCTCCGGTATATCTAACGACAAGACTCTACGTAGCTTTTGGTCAGGCTTAAGCGATTTAGGCTGCGGCTGATCGGATAGGCTGATGATCAGTTCAAGTGAGGTCTGTTGGCAAATCGCATCGGCGCCATAAAGCTGAGCAATATCTAGTACGCCCAGTCCATGCACCTGCAGTTTATTTTGTAATAGGGCGGAGCTGCGGCCAAGCAGTGTGCTTTTCTCAAGCGTAAACAACGGCGCATCATCAGCAACCAGTTGCCCGCCACGCTCCACAAGCGCTAAAGCGGCCTCACTTTTGCCTATGCCGCTCGGCCCGCTAATCAACACGCCCATATCTTCAATACGCATCAGCACGCCATGCAGGCTAATGGTTTTTGTCATGACGAGGAATTCATCGCGGAATACAGATCTTGGTTGGTTTTGGCATGGCGTAATTGGGTGCGAAATTGCTTGTTGCGGAAGCGTTTAGCGATATCGGCGAGCAGGTTTAAGTGTTCTTCTTCGGCATGTTCAGGGACTAACAGTGCAAATAACAAGTCGACGGGGGCATTATCTGCTTCATCAAAATTGACGGGTTTTTCCAGGCGCAACAAAACGCCGACGGGTTTGGCTAAACCAGCAATTCGTCCATGTGGAATGGCAACGCCGTGGCCAATGTTGGTGGTGCCCAGGCGTTCGCGCGTAACTAAGCACTCCAAGACTTCTTTGGCGTTGATATCGGGTTGATCACGAGTGCTGATCTCGCTGATGAGCTCGAGTACCCGCTTTTTGCTTTCATGCAAATGATCCACCACTGTGTGGTGTGGCGTGAGTATGTCGTTAATTGTCATTAGTCGCGGTGATGATCAGTAACTTTTTCTTTATGACGCGTCAATTGGCGCACTAATTTGTCGACTAGCTCATCGACAGATTTGTACATATCGTCCGATTCGGCACTAGCAATGATCTCAGTGCCCGGCACAGCAATTTTCGCTTCAACGACTTGGCGCAGCTTATCTACTGAAAATATCAGTTGGGTGCTGGTAATCTTGTCAGCAAACCGCTCTAGACGGGATTGTAGTTTTTTTTGGGTGAAATCACGCAAGGCATCGGTGATCTCCATATTGTTACGGCCGGTGATTTGTATTTGCATGGAACGCTCCTTAATAAATTGATGGTTGCTATTATACGGAAATTCAGTGTGATTTGCATGCTTATTGGGTCAGAGAAATTCATTCATTGCGACTTGTTAATTAGATGTCAAACTCATGCCCGAGATAAACTTCACGGACTTTTTGATTTTTGAGTATATCTTGGGGGCTGCCCTCAGCGATGATTTCGCCGTCGCTGACGATATAAGCGCGTTCGCAGATATCCAGTGTTTCACGCACATTGTGATCGGTGATAAGCACGCCGATACCTCGATCACGAAGGTGATTGATAATGCGTTTGATATCGATAACTGAGATGGGGTCAATGCCGGCAAAGGGTTCGTCGAGCAAGATAAAACGTGGCTCCATAGCAAGTGCGCGAGCGATTTCAACTCGGCGCCGTTCACCACCGGATAAGCTCATGCCTAATGAATCAGCCAGGTGAGACACGTGCAGCTCTTGCATCAGGCTGTCGCGTTTTTCAATGCGTTGGCTTTTACTAAGCCCTTTGCGTAATTGTAATATCGCCAAAATATTATCAGCCACAGTGAGTTTGCGAAATATTGAAGATTCTTGTGGAAGGTAACCAATGCCTAAACGTGCGCGTTCATGCATGGGTAGGCGAGTAATTTTTTCACCATCAAGTAACACTTCACCTTTGTCACTGCGAATTAAACCGACAATCATGTAAAAGCTGGTCGTTTTGCCGGCGCCATTGGGGCCGAGTAAGCCAACAATTTCACCTTTTCTAATCGACATAGACACATCTTTAACCACTTTGCGTGATTTATATTGTTTCTCTAAACTGACAATTTCAAGTGTGCTCATGATGTTGTGTTACTTCCATTCGGTTTAATAATAATTGTGGTTCGCGAGCCTTTTTCTGCTTCTGAAATCACAATCTGTTGCGTAATATTATAAACAATATGTGCACCACTAAAACTGTTATTGCCTTGGGTGACGTTTGCATTACCAGTGAGTATCACCCTGCCTTGCAGAGGGTAATAATTAATGGTGTTGGCTTTGGCAACTAGCCACTTATCACCTTTTTTTGGCAGTGTGTAATACTCTGCGCGTTTACCCGTTGCAACAGCGCGTCTTATTTTATTCTCTTTGTTGCTATAAACGGTGACTTTATCGGCTAACAAATGTGTTGTGCCTTGGGTCATTTTAACATGGCCAATGAAAATACTAACGCCAGTGTTGTTGTCATTTTGAAAAGAGTCTGAAATAAATGTAGCTGCTTTTAATTTGTCGGTGTTGAGCGAAAAGCTATTAATACTATAAAATAAGAGCATGATAAAGCTGATGATAACAGTTGGTGCGTTAACTTTATTGTGGTTCATAAACACCTCTAGCCCGAGATAGTAGTTTAATTTCACCGGTTTTTAAGTTTGCATTAAGCCCGGTGGCATTCACTCTAGTGCCTGGTTGAATCATGGTAACGGGTTTTTCAGTATGCATGGTTTCTTTTTGTGGATAAAATGTCATTTGGCTGGTGGTTAATGTGAAAGGGCTATTTTTGGGTCCGGCTGGTTGGTGAATATTAACATTACCTGTAAGGTTAAGTATGTTAATGCCATCTTTGCTGGTGCCTTTTTTTGAACTGATAAACCATTTTTGATTAGACTTAGTAATCAGCTCAAATTTTGGTGAAATATATTGTGCGCGGTTTTGTATTTTAAAATGCACTAATTTCGGTGTTGTAAAGCGCATATTGACCTTGCCTTGTTTGTTGGTGCTGATGTAGTTAACATCGGTCATGTAAAAATCAGGTGTATTATCAGGTGCTTTTTTTAAATTGGCATAATTGTTAGTTGACTGATGTACGATCCACCAGCTTGCAACGCAGGCAAATATAAACAATAAAGTGATAAAGGCATTACGTCTAATCATAAATAGGGCTCGATACTTTTTTGCAGCGTCCCTTGCGCTTGTAGTATTAAGTCACAAACCTCACGGCCAGCACCTTGCCCGCCTAAGGCTGTTGTTTGCCAGTCGGCGTGTTGTTTTACAATGGCAACTGCATCAGCAACGGCGATGCCTAGCCCTGCACGCCTGATGAGTGCAAGATCAGGTAAGTCGTCTCCTACATAAGCCACTTGTTCATCGTGTAATTCAGTGATCTTGAGTAACTCTTCGTAGGCGGATATTTTCTTTTTTTGGCCGCAGTAAATATGCTTAATCCCAAGCTCAGTAAATCGTTTAGTGATAATCGTTGATTCGCGGCTAGTAATAATTGCAACCGCAACACCGCTATTTTGTAATAGTTTTATGCCAAGGCCATCATGCGCATTAAAGCTTTTTGTTTCAGTGCCATTGTCACAATAAGTAATTTTACGATCGGTTAATACGCCATCGACGTCAAAAATTAATAAGCGAATTGCTTGGGCTTTGGCGAGTATGCTATCCATTTATGCAATACCAGCATGCAGTAGATCATGCATATGGACAACACCCTGAAGATCTCCTTGTTTATCGAGTACAACCAATGAGGTAATTTTATACGTTTCCATAATTTGCAGTGCTTCTGCAGCAAATTGATGTTTGTCGACGGTTTTACAATCTTTGGTCATTACGTCGGTAATTGTGACCTTATGTAGGTCAAGACCTTGGCTTAGACTGCGACGCAGATCACCATCCGTATAAATGCCCAGCAGTTTGTCGTTGGCGTCGACCACGGTGGTCATCCCTAAGCTTTTTTGCGTCATCTCAATTAATGCTTCATTGAGTTTAGCATCATGTTTGACTCGGGGAATTTGTGGTGGTTTGCGCATGACATCGCCGATGCGGAGTAAACGCTGGCCAAGATTGCCACTCGGGTGATACATCGCAAAGTCTTCAGCCGTAAAACCACGTGATTGTAACAGCGCGATTGCTAACGCATCGCCCATGACCAATGTGGCCGTTGTGCTAGATGTCGGGGTCAACCCAAGTGGGCAGGCTTCTTCTTCGACGCTGACATCCAGCACCACATCGGCGGCATGACCTAGAGTTGATTTTGGCTTGCCGGTAAAGGTGATCATCGGGATGCCAAGGCGCTTGATCAGCGGTAAGATCGATAAAATTTCAGCAGTTTCACCGGAGTTTGAGATGGAGAGCACCACATCACGCTTGGTGAACATGCCCATGTCACCGTGATTAGCTTCAGCTGGGTGCACAAAGAAGGCTGTTGTGCCGGTGCTGGCGAAAGTCGCAGCGATTTTACGCGCGATATGACCCGATTTGCCCATGCCGGTGACGACGATACGCCCTTGGCAGTCTAAGCAAAGTTTGCACGCGGTGGCAAAGTCATTATTAATATGGGCTTGTAAACCCGCTATGGCATTGGCTTCTGTGGCGATGACTTGTCGTCCCAGCTCGCAAAGTTTTTCAATATCTGTCATTTTCTATTAGGTGCTCTGTGTAGGATGCGCTATTATAGCGATTTTTCCGAAGAATATAAAGAATG
>SDBT01017094.1_pt1 | contig 11467 bp, 12 predicted proteins | sample 2277101 | NCBI WGS metagenome assembly SDBT01 (sample SAMN10404973, study PRJNA504765) | marine sediment metagenome | isolation source: marine sediment core GS10_PC15, 103 cmbsf | place: Arctic Ocean: Southern Knipovich Ridge | collected 2010
GTATATATCATAAATCAGTAAAGCCAAGTAGTAAAGGGAGTCGAATTCTGAATTACCGTTGACAGGCTTCCCCGATGCTCCTATTTTTGCTCCCTGTGTCAATGCTCTGGTTTGCCATTTACGGTGTTAGAGAGCATAATGGGAAAAGTTTTCCAGAATTATAGTATCAACGCAATAAGGAAGGAGCACGCCAATGAAAACAAGGAAGGTCGGTTTCATCGGTCTGGGCTCAATGGGCAAAGCGATGGCGACGAATATTGCCAGGGCCGGTTACCCGCTCACTGTGTTTGATGTCAGAAAAGAGCCTCTTGCCGAGATGGCGAAGCTTGGCGCCAGAGTAGCCAGAAGCGCCAGAGAGGTCGGCGAAGAGAGCGATACGGTTATCGTTATGGTGCTCGATTTCCAACAGGTGAAAGATGCCGTTTTACCTCCCGATGGTACACTCGGCGGTATGCGCAAAGGGAAAACTCTCATAATTACGAGCACGATTACGCCGCAGGACGTTATCGCGGTGGAAAACGCTGCTCGTGAACATGGTATTTCGCTTATCGATTCGCCGGTAAGCGGCGGCAGGTTAAAGGCAGAGGATGCCAGCCTAGCATTGATGGTGGGCGGGGAAGATACGGTGGTAAAGGAAAACGAAGATGTCCTGAAAGCGATGGGAAGCAATCTGTTTCACGTGGGAAAGGTCGGGCAGGGTCAGGCGATGAAACTAATCAATCAGATAATGGTCAGTGCCAACATCGTGTCCGTGGCCGAGGCGATGGTCATGGCGGAAAAGCTGGGCATCAACCTTCAGACCGTGTATGATGTCATCACCAGAAGCTCCGGAACCAGCGAAGTGCTACAACGGATGGGTCCATCGATGATTGCCAGAGATTTCGTACCCAAGGTTACCGTGGACATCCTTATCAAGGATACGGGTATCATCATGGACACTGTCCGAGCACTGGAGATACCCCTTCCGGTGTCCAGCACCGTTTATCAGGTTTATCGAATGGCCAGAGGCCGCGGCCTAGGTCAGAAAGACGCCATCTCGGTTTTTCAACTTCTTGAGGAATTCGCTGGCCTGTAGGTCAAGGGTCGAGTCAAGCATCCCGCAGCCAGTTCAGGACTCTTCCGGCCTGGCCAGCAGATAACCCACCCCGGCACGGGTGAGGATGATTTTGGGTTCGCTGGGTTCCGATTCAATTTTAGTGCGCAGACGTCGTATATGTACCCGAATGCTATCCGCCGCATCGGGATAATCTATGCCATATACCGACTCGGCCAGCCCGGAATGGGTAACCACCCGCCCGGCGTTTTTCATCAGGTAATGCATTATTGAGCCTTCAGTGGGCGTCAGCTTTATCTCTTCTTCTCCGTAAAAAAGTTGGCCGGTGGGCGGGTCAAACCGCAACTGTCCGCAAACCAGAGGCATTCCTTCGACAGACACACCACGGCGTCGCGTCACCAGCCTTATCCGTGACAGAAGCTCCATCTGACGGAAAGGTTTGATGACATAGTCATCCGCTCCCCATTCCAGACCCTTGACAATATCAGTCTCGTCCGACCTGACTGTCAGAATCAGGATTGGCACATCTGAGAAAAGACGGACGCGTTTCAGTACCTCGAAGCCGCTGATATCAGGCAGACCGAGGTCCAGGATGATGACGTCCGGGTTATCGGACTGGAGCAGTTCAATTCCCCTCTCTCCGAGGTGAGTAGACAGCAGCTTCGATTCCGGCCAGCTTATCTGGAGTGTCAGGGAGATGGCTTCCACGATTGCCTGGTCATCCTCAATGATTAGAACCTTCATGATTTACTTCCTGTGTTAACTTTTTCCTTCTGCCCGGTTTTGGCCAGCGGTATGGAAAAGCCAAAAGTGCTGCCCTTTCCCTTTTCACTTTTTACCCATATCCGTCCCCCGTGAAGCTCCACCAGCTTCTTGGACAGGCTTAAACCAAGCCCCAGACCGCTCAATCGCTCCCGGTCGCTCTCAAGAGAACGATATGGCTCGAACAGTAACTTCTGCTCATCCGCGCTTATCCCAACACCGGTATCCTGTACTTCCACCACCAGATTATCACGCTCCACCCTGGCTTTCAAGGTTATCTTACCTCCCGGATGTGTAAACTTGACCGCATTGTCCACCAGATTGAGCACAATCTGCCGGAAACGCTCTTCATCAGCCACGATTACTGGCAGTGTGTCTGGCAGCTTTGCGGAGAGCGTCTGTCCGTTGCGAATGGCGACCGGTGTCTCTTCATCAACAATCCTCTGTAAAAGTTGCCCTGTATCCATGGGTTCCGGATTCAGCCTCAACATACCGACCTCTCCCTTGGCCAGGTCGAGAAGTTCATCAATTCGCCGATTCAGATTGTTCGCTCCGTGACTGATATTTTGCGCCAGGCCATACAATGTCTCGTCTTTCAGCTTTTGCATCAGCAACTCGCTTGATGCCATTACCGGTGTAATCGGTGTTTTCAGTTCGTGTACCAGTGCTCTGGTAAATTCAATCCGCTTTTGTATCTCCGCTTCCAGAGTCTTTCTCAGTGCTCTCTCCTTGTTATAGAGTTTCTGCAGTTTATCTTCCGCCCTCCGGCGCTCGGTAATATCGCGGGCCACTCCCAGGATGCCAATGGCACGTCCCTCACTATCCCGAATCGCGGACATTATCGCTTCCACCCAGACCGTGGAACCGTCCTTGCGCTTCACCTCAAGCTCCAGCGTCCTCGACCGGGTCAGGTCTTTTGTTTCCTCGCCTTCTCTGGCCCCTTCTTCCATAAAAACGTCCATCGCGTGTTCGAAGGAGGCTGGGGTAAGAACCTGGTCCAATGACTGTGTCCGAGCTTCTTCGACGCTATGCCCGGTAAGCCGTGCCACCGACGGGCTGACGTAGGTGAACTTCAGATTCATGTCCATGGCATAAATGACATCGGTGGCGTTCTCCGCCAGCAGGCGATAGTGCTCTTCGCTTTCTCGCAGCTCGCCCTCCGACTGCTCTATTGCCGCCAGTAAACCGTTGACAGTGCCCGCCAGAACGGAGAGTTCATCTGTCCCCGGCATCTGGACCCTGGATGTAATATCACCGCTGATGCCAATGTTCCGGATTCCATTGCTCAGGCGGGTCAGTCTGGATAGTACCTGTTTTTCCAATAGCAGAATGGTAACAATGCCAAACAACAATCCGGCACCAACAATCATCAGCATCAGATAGGCAATGGCCACATCCCGCTCGTAGATACTGACTGAACCAGCACCATTATTATCGAGCAGGATACTTTCGGACAGGAAATAGAGGATAACGATGAGTCCGAGAAACATCGTGCCGACAATAATTCGGGTTTTTCGGCGCAGAGTCATTACACCGCCTTCAATTTGTATAATGATGCCGGGTTGTCCCTGAGCATCCGCCGTGCCAGTACAACGGCTTCATCTTCACTCAGGTAGCCCTCATCGACCTTCTCGGAAAGGACACGGGTCACCACCTGACGCGCCATTACCGCGTGCCCGTATGCCATCTCCACCGTCATTGAATCTCCACCAAAAGCCATGATTTTATTTCCAGGAACGGTCTCTATCAGTTCGTGCAGCAGCCGCCTGGCCATCTCCGGCGAGATAATGGGCAGCCAGGTAATGTCCGCCGTTACATTGGCAAAGTATTTGGCCAGCGTTGCCCACTCGTGAACGTATGGATATCCTCCGTGGAAGAGGTCGAATTTGGCCTCCTTATACTCAATAAACAGGTTGACCAGATGGGTGGGTTTGGCATTGGTGATGATGTTTTCATTGCCTTCCTGCAGGCCGGTATGTATCTGAATCGGTAACCCGACCTCAATGGCCGCGCGGATTACCTGATGCATCATATAGTCCTGGAGCGGTTTGGCTTCAAGCCAGGCAAGCCCCTCACCAAGGTGGCTGGCAATACGGTTGAAAGCGATTTCCGCCTCATGCCGGGATACCTTATCGTACTTCAGGACGCGATTATAGGCGAGGGCGCTTTTGACCGCCACAGCGCCTCCGGCCACATATCCTTCCAAAGTGGTGCGCATCGCCTTTACCAGGTCATCCAGCGAATGAATGGTTATTCCCGACTCCCCTTCAAGGATACCGAGGTCAGCCCGTGACAGCACGCCGACGAAATGGTCCAGCCGCATGGTCGGGACGAAGATATCTGGCTGCAGGTCGGTGCTCTGCCAGTCAACGATGGACACGGCAATATTTGCCTTTTCCCTCATAACGTGGCGATACCAGCCCGGCTTTCTGGATTTGGCGATTGCCTCGGAAAGCTGGCGGTAGGTATTCCGGTTCAAATCATCAATGCCGAATATATCCCGGATGGTTATCAGCGTCTGCTTGGCGTAGGCCGTATTTCTTATCATATCCCAGAAAGGCTCCATCGCCTGCCAGCGCTCGTCCAGTGACATGTCCACCCTCTCAGGTTCAGGGATAATGCGGCGTACTTTACGTCGCTTGTATATTTCCACCCTCACGGGATACATCGGGAGGCGTATGGCTTCCATCATACGCGGCGACAACCCTGCTGAAATCAGGTCACTGGAATTATAGTGCGCAAAAAGGTAACTGAAGTCCACGGCGCACTCATTGCGTTCCGCCTCGAGCATGATATGTTCGTGCGTGTCGACGAGGGAAATGCCTTCAACCTCTGCTTTTATCCGCTCATTGGTCTGGCTCACTATTGCTCCTCTCAACCTTTCAACATTTACTTATTCATACAATACAGGTTATCGATTTCAGGTTAGCACCAGTATGGAGTTATGTCAACGCACTGATTCGTGTCTGAAAGCGTGGTAGATGAACCTTATTCAGAATTTGCCTTTGAGTTTCTCATAGGTCTCAGCCAGAGCCTCCGGTAACACCTTCACATCAGCCAGAACGGGCATAAAGTTGGTATCTCCCTGCCAGCGCGGCACTACATGGGTATGGACATGGTCCGCCATCCCGGCACCGGCCACCTTCCCCAGGTTCATGCCGACATTAAAGCCCTCGGGGCTCATTTCCCGCCGAAGGACCTCGATACAACGGCTTACTATCTCGAAATGCTCGTTTCTCTCTTCAGCAGTGAGGTCTTCCAGACTGGCCACGTGACGGTAAGGCGCGACCATCAAATGGCCCGGGTTATAGGGATAGTTGTTCAGTATGACGAAGTTCTTAATGCCCCGGAAAAGGATATAATTTTTGACATCATCATCCTGCCTGGGATTTTCACAGAGAAAACAGCCCCTCGGTTTTTTCATGCTGATGAACTGCATGCGCCACGGTGCCCAGATCCGTTTCATAAAGCGCTCCTTATTCCTTCACTTGCTGCTATTTTAATCGGCGAACCTCAACACGTCAACGAAGCAGCTGACATTTTCTCATTTGGTCTCGGTTTCAACTATGCTTTAAAGCAAGTGGTATAATAGTGCTGAGAAAGTGAGGTGACGAATATGACTATCGTGGTCAATGATAAAAGCTTGCAGATTGAACAGCTCCAGCTGGGACCTTTTGGCACGAACGCCTATATTCTTACCTGTCAGGAAACCAAAGAGAGCGTTATCGTGGACGCTCCCGCCGAAGCAGACAAAATCATATCACGGCTAAAAGGTACTGCTCCCCGGTATATTCTGCTCACCCATTCCCACATGGACCATATCGGTGCCCTTGACCAGCTCCGTTCCGAGTTGAAAATACCACTGGCGGCTCACGCCGCCGACTCCGGCATATTGTCCCCGCCACCGGAGATATTGCTCGAAGACGGCGATACCATTGACTTCGGGAAAATACAGATTGCTGTCCTGCACACACCCGGCCACACGCCGGGCAGCCTCTCCTTCAGAACGGGCAACTACCTGCTGTCGGGAGATACCCTTTTCCCGGGAGGGCCGGGCAAGACGGGAACACCGGCCGACTTCGCACAGGTTGTAAAATCGATAACGGATAAGATTTTCACACTGGATGATAATACGCCGGTTTATCCAGGACACGGAGAGCCAACCATTATAAAGAAGGAAAAGGAAGGATTTAAAATCTTTTCCTCACGCCCACGCGACCCCAACCTCTGCGGCGATGTGCTCTGGCTTTCGGCCTGACAGTAAACACGGCTACCAGATGATTTCCTCACGGTGAAAGGCCTCGGCGAGCTCGTATTCCGTTCCCTTGGCCCGCTCCTTTGCAAACTGCCTCATCCTTTCCTCCAGGTCCGGAAAACGGCTATCGCCCACCTGGCTTCCGTGACAGCGCAGTGCCTCCAGTTTGATATGAAAGGTATCCGTGATATCGGAGCGGTGATTGATATTGTCGATGATAGTCCACATCCAGACCTCTTTCACCCGGTGCGGCTTGAGCCCTTCCTCCAGCAGGTCGGGATAGGCAAGATGGTCTCTGGCGAATGGAAAAACGGCGTCCAGTACCACCTGCCCGGTAACTCTGTGGTCACGGTGCCAGATGTAACGTCGATACGGGTCAGCCGAGACGACGATGTCGGGTCGGTATATCCTTATCAGCCGGACGATTTCCTTGCGGAACTCGGGCGTATCTTCCAGGCTCTGGTCTTTGTGGCGCAGGAAAATAACCTCTCTCACGCCGAGCACTTCAGCGGCACAGCGTTGCTCACGCTCCCGAATTTCAGCCAGGTCCTCCGGTTTTACGCTGTAATCACTGGTGCCCTTGTCACCGTTGGTGCAGACAACGTAGACAACTTCCTTGCCTTCTACCACCCATTTGACCACGGTGCCCGCTACGCCAAACTCGGCGTCATCCGGGTGTGGCGTGACAACAAGGACATCGGCTTTTTTAACTGACATTGGGAAATCTCCTTGTTTCTGAGGTACTAACTAGCATTGTATAACATCAGAGTACTTGATACAATCTTGGGATAGGAATATGCCATAATGAGCCAGCAGACCTACAAAATCAGAAATTACCGGCCCTCAGATTTCGATGAATACGTAAGTTTACACATTGAAGCAGAAAAGGTAGACCAGTCAGGACTCTGTACTTCACGGCAAACACTCCGGGAATATTTGGAGCGACCTCTCTATAACCCGGAAAAAGACCTTTTTATCGCCGAGTCATCAGGGAGAATCGTTGGTTTCCTGAATATTACGCCGGAACTAATAATGCGCCGGGTGCTGCTCGATTGTCTGGTGCATCCCCAGCATCGCCGCAAATCTCTGGCGAAGCGACTTCTCGAGCAGGCTACACAACGCACCAGAGAACTAGAGATCGAGGTGATGCACGTCAATGTCCTTGAGGAAAATACCGCCGCCCGAGAGATACTCTCCAGGTTTGGCTTCAGCATAGTCCGGCAGTTCCTCGAAATGAGCCTTCCTTTATCCGAGGCAAAGCTGCCGGATACGTTAAACAGTGAATTCACGCTACGCTACCTTCAGCGAGGCGAGGAAGAAAGACTGACTAATGTACAGAATCGCTGTTTCACCGAAACCTGGGGTTTCAATCCGAATACGCCGGAAGAGATTGCCTACGCTTTAAACCTGAGCGGTGCCTCAGCAGAGAACGTTGTCCTCATATATGATGGTGCTCGACCTGTCGGATACTGCTGGACAAAGATAAACTGTAAAAAGAGCGTGGAAACGGGAAAGGAAAAGGGACGCATCTTTATGCTTGGCGTCGACCCTGATTACCGCAGCCGGGGCATCGGCAGGCTGGCGATACGGGCAGGATTAAATTACCTCAAAGATAAGAGCATCAGAGTTGTGGAGTTAACCGTGGACAGCGAGAACCTGGCGGCCTTTTCACTCTATAAATCTTTCGGTTTTCAAGTTACGGCGCGTAGCTTATACTATGAAAAGAAGGTTGACTAACCGACTCCGTCTGTTCCATTCGCTAAGAGCGCACGGCACTCGCTGGCTACAGCCCCGGCGATATTCGGCCAGCTAAACGGCTCCAGTGAAGACCGCATTATCGATGCCAGATGCCCATTGTCATCTGAGCGCGAAAGTGCCAGCTTTATCTCGTCCGCCAGCCTGCGGGGCTCATTGTCATTGACCAGGAAACCGGTTTCACCGTGCCGGATAATATTTTCCGCACCGCCCACTTTCGTCGCTACCACGGGGGTGCCACAGGCAAGCGATTCCAGTGCTACCAGGCCGAAGCTTTCATAATATGACGGGACAACGCAGACATCAGCCGCACTGTACAGGAGTGGCAATTCAGACTGCTTCATCAGGCCCAGAAAGTCGACCGAGTCCCCTATCCGGAGCTCTTCTGCCAGTTTCCTCAATCGTTCGATTTCATGCCGACTGTTCTCCCCACCACCAACGATTAGAAGTCGTGGCCGGCAACCATTCTGAAGATATGCTATGGCCATCATCAACCGGTCGATGCCCTTAAGCGGTTCAATGCGCCCGACGAAGATAACGGCCTTGCTGCCGTTCAGGCCAAGTTGTTTTTTAGCCTCTACCCTGTCCATCGGTTTGAACATATCCAGATTTACGCCGCAGGGAATAACCTTGACTCTTTCCGCCGAAGCACTGTAGTGCCATATCAGGTCTGCCTTTTCTTTTTCGGTAGCGGCAATAATGCGACTACAATCGCTGATGACGGAGCGTTCTGTTTTGATGCGGAGCTCAGGCTCCTTTTCCCCGACGCCGACCGCGTTCTTCACCGCGCCCAGGGTATGGAACATTACCATGTGAGGCACCCGCCACCATTTCTGCAGACGCCTTCCCACCCAGGCCGACAACCAGTAATGGCTGTAAACCAGGTCGTAGTGCAGGCGGTTACGTCTGCGGAAATCCTCAAGGCGTCTGGCAAAATCGGGGAGGTGAGGATATACGGCCAGCTTGTGTATTTCTTCATTCTCGCCCGCCCTGAGATGAATGAGGCGGGCATTCTGTCCCAGCTCATATATTATCTTATCCTTGGGGTCGTGAACTCTGGTATATATATCAACCCGATGCCCCAGCTTGCCCAGCTCACGTGCCAGTTCCAGGACGTAGACGCTCATGCCGCCAGTGTCTTTGGTGCCCAGCTTACCCACCGGACAGCTGTGCGCACTGAGCATGGCAATCCTGAGTGATTTTTCGTCTGGCAAAATATTTCTCTCCTTGTACCCCTATTTAATCGTTACCCGGCAATTGTACAGTCTGATTTCACTGCCCCCAAGCTGGTATTTATACTTTTCTGCGCCCTTGAGAAAATCCCATTTCGTTCTGCCCCGATTGATGCTCTCTTTGATACAGAGAACCTTGGAAAGCAAACCAACGCTCAGGGAATCGTACTGAGGGTCGTAGGCGCTGTTATAAAGATACATCGCCTGGTTGTAGTCAAAGCCCATAATCATGGCCGCGGGCTGCGATTCCACTTCGAGGATACCATATCGCAGCAGTTTAATTCCCGCCATAGCTTCAGCCAGCGCTCGGAAGAACGTCTCCATCTGCGCTGTCATGAAGCCCGCTTTCTCTTCACGGCTCAGGGAAAAGAGTTTCAAGAAGGTGTCAATCAGCTTGCTGACATCTTGTGGGCCAACTTCATAACAGCGATATTGCACGTCTCCGGCACCCCACAGCCTTCTCAGCTTGCGCCTTACCTCGTGACGCTGTTTCTTACCCAGTCCCTCAAGGTATTCCTCCCAGTTAGCGGGTAAATCCATCTCCAAGGTTACGTCGCCTTCCTGGCAGACTACATCGCCGCCACGTTTTTCGACAACGTCTACCAGGCTGGTAATCACGCTTGAGTCCGGCCTCACCGGGTTCAGGTCCAGCTGCTGGATACCTTTCCTGGCCAGGTCATCAAGCAGGACATTGAAAAATTCAGCCTCTCTTCCGGGCACGATGATGAAGTCCTGGTAATCACAGACATCAGCATTGCCCACGAAGAGAGCTTCTTTGCCTTTGAGATGAAGCGGGGCGATACCAATAATATCTGATTTATCACGTACCGCGGTCAGGTATAATTCCGTCTCTGGCTTGAAAGTACGCCACCAGACTTCCAGCCACGCCGGCAAAACAAAAATAGAACCCCACTTCAACTCAGAGTCAGGGTCATTCCAGTATGAAGTGAGGTGCTCGAAACTCTCCTGAGTTACAGTAAAATTCATATTTAGCTAACAGTGTATCACCTTGTCAGCCGCAAAATCAATTTGGATAGAACGGCGTCACTTTTTCGTTTTATCTGTCTTGCCTTTGGTATTGAATCGGTATTCCCTGGTCCTACCAAAAATGGCGGTGAAGATATGGGCCAGAAAGACCAGTACGCCGACAAAAACGATTACGGGTGCAATATCCTGCATTGATAACTTACCTTTTTAAACTCGATAATGGATACTTTAGGTAGCCGAGTCCACTTTGTCAAGAGCTAATTTTGCCCCCACCTTGCCGATATAGTATAATATGTTTGGTTGTTAATCTTCGGAAGGATTGTGTCATGAGTGAAAAGACCCTGACTGATGTTAAAACATTTATTGAAAACGTAAACAAGAAAGACAAGCGCAACGGCAAGAAGATACACTTTGCCTGGATGAAACGGAAGGGGAAATCGAGTCAGTAGACGCTCAACCTTATCTGCGACGGCTCAGCGCCGTCTCAAAAGGGTGTCCCTTTCGAGCAAAATCGGGTAAGTATGTATCTGAGGCATCCGTTTCCTGTACCCAGCCATTCTCTATCCCGAACTCATCCAGCAATCCGAGGACTTCTTCATATTCCTGTGGATTGATTTTCCGGACAAGCAAAGGTATCCGCGTAGCACGGTGGGCCGGGTAATACTGCGCCATGATGCTGACCGTGGCCGCCGAAGAAATCTCGTTGGCCAGCCAGGCAAGCGATTCCCGACTTCCCGCCAGCCGGTTGGGCAGTATCAGGTGCCGCACAATCAATCCCTTCTGCGCGATACCATTCTCGTCCAACACCCGGTCACCAACCTGCCGATACATTTCTTTAATCGCGTCTCTGGCTCGCTCCACATAGTCCGAAACCCGCGAAAGTTTCCATCCCCAGCTATTTGAGGCGTACCGGAGGTCGGCCAGATAAACGCTGATGATGCCGTCAAGTAATTCTAAAGTATCCACAGAATCATAGCTGCTGGTATTGTAGACCAATGGCACCCGCAGGCCCATCGGCACCGCTTCCAGCAGCGCCTTTACTATCTGCGGGACGAAGTGCGATGGCGAGACGAAGTTGATATTGTGGCAGCCCAGCTCGTTTTGGAGGTAAAGCATGTGTCTTGCCAGCGTCTCATGCTCAATCTGATTCCTTGCCTGTGCCCTGTGATTCTGGCTTATCTGGTAATTCTGACAGTAAGCACAGCGCAGATTGCAGTTGCCGAAGAAAATGGTCCCCGAGCCCTTGTCCCCGGATATGGCCGGTTCCTCCCCGTGATGGGCACAAACCGCCGCCACAATCGGCAGGTAGCCGGAATGACAGAAACACTTCTCGTTTTCCAGACGGTTAACGCCGCACTCACGCGGGCAGATATCACAGGAACGCAACCGCGCCTCCAGCGTTCTGGCACGGTGCGCTAATTC
>SDBT01017095.1_pt1 | contig 11467 bp, 8 predicted proteins | sample 2277101 | NCBI WGS metagenome assembly SDBT01 (sample SAMN10404973, study PRJNA504765) | marine sediment metagenome | isolation source: marine sediment core GS10_PC15, 103 cmbsf | place: Arctic Ocean: Southern Knipovich Ridge | collected 2010
AACGCTAATATTACACATGATACTAGTAAGATCAACAATCCCACAACAATTATAGGTTTTCTTCCAATCTTATCAGAGAGAGAACCGTTTATAGGGGAAAAAATGGTATAGACTAAGTTTAGGATTAAATAAAAGATGGGTATAAGAAAAATTAAGTCTATAGGAATATAATCTGCCGCCCTAAGTATTAAAAACACAACATCTAAACTTGCGAATTCAATTACCCCTAGAATGACAATTAGCTTTATAAAATTTTTATCTATCTTTTCCATTTTCTCTTTTTTACTTTTCCTCTCTGACTTTTTATCTAATTCACGGGAAGAAATATCCTTAACGGGGAGAATAAGAGCAATTGCAATTAATCCAGGAATTATCGAAAAGAAGATTATTTGCGAGTAAGTCCATGCAAAATACAAGAGGATAAAAGCCAGTAGAGATCCGAAAACCGCACCTAAAGTATCCATAGCACGATGTAAGCCAAATGCTCTTCCTTTTTTCTCAGCGTAATAAGAAATCAAAGCATCTCGCGAAGAAGTTCTTAGACCTTTACCTATACGATCTGTTGTTTTAAGACCTAATACCATTTCCCATGAGGGGCTCAAGCCAATTAATGGTTTTGAAAGATTTGACAATGTATATCCTGCTACTATAAATGGTTTTCTTTTGTTGATTTTATCGCTCATCCATCCAGTTATCCCTTTGAGGATATTTGCTATAGCATTGGTTATTCCGGAGATTATTCCGAGTGCCAGAACGCTTCCCCCAATGTCAAGTATGAACAATGGTAAAATACTTTGAATACTTTCACTAGAAATATCGGTGAATAAGGATACTAAGCCCATTAAGAATACAGGAATTGAAACCCCGAATATGAGTCTTTTCTTTTTTGTAGATAAACCGTTTGATTGTTCTTTCGCAGACATTTTGAAACTCGATTCAATAAGGTTGATAGATTATTTATTTTAAAATTTTATAAAAATTGCTTTATAGTAATTACTAATACTTAATTAAGGATTTGGTAATGAAACCCAAATAAAAAAAACAAATTTTTAATTTTTCCTTATTTAGAATTGAACAAACAAATTTAAAGCAGAACCAATACCTAACGCGTTAGAAACAACAGCACCAAAGAAAATCTGAATTAGAATAAAAGAACTCAAGATTACTGCACTAAATCGCTGTGTATTTTCATAGATTAAAGTGTTCTGAATAATTGCATATAGAAGTATTAAGTACATAAATATAACAGAAGGGAAGAAAGCCCAAGTCCATGTTAACATCATCAAATTGATTTGCACATACACAACTATAATTACCATCCAAATTGTTTTTTTGCGTTCCTCTTTTAAGAAACTAAGTTGTGGATAAATAGCTTTTCTGTATAATAATTCCAAAGAAAAATATACTGGGAATGACACAGCAGCTGCTATAACTGTGTTAAGAAAATTAGAAGTCCACATAAACGCAAACGGATAAAAAAAGCTGAAAATCACATAAATAGCTATAAAATAGAAATTACATACAATTGCATAAATTAAATACTTTAACTGGAACTCTGATTTAATTAAAATTATAATCTGGTTTAGATCAAATTTTACTTCTTCTTTTCTTAATTCTCGCAAGTAAAGTATTATTTTAACAGTGAAATATATTACAGTAATATTAAGCGAAGCTAAAAAAATACCTACAAAACCAAAAACTCTTTCAAAAATCTCCCAATTAAGAAGAAAAATAGATGTATAGAGCACAATTTTTAAGATTTGTTTAGTTGTTATCGCTTTCTCTTTAATTTTTGATAATTTCGTTACCTTTCTAACGATTTCGATAGGAGGGCTTTCCTTTTTATATGGAATAAATTGGGAGGTGTAAGAAATTAAAGAAAGTACGATGAACACTAGTAAAATTAGAGTGATAAATAGCACGATGTAATTTACAATAAAGGTTATGTTTATAGGTCCGTTAATTGAAATTGATTTAAAAAAATTTAATTCAAACCATTTAATTGACTCGATAATAACAGCATCCGAGAATAATTGGTGTCCTCCTCCAATCAAGGGACTCGTTATATTAATTAGTTTACAGCCAGTTAAATTTTGAATCACTAATGCTTGATCTGCGTAATCTAATACTTCGTCGTTAGTATGCATTATGACCAACAGATTATTTGTGTTAGTTTTATTAAGAAGATTAACCGGAATATATTTCTCGTATCCTGGTTGAATGACATGGATCTCGTTGGGATTAAAATTCACCAAAGGAGCCCAAACAACTGTAATATTGAATCGAGGATCTAATGCTTGATTCATAAGAACCACAAATCCTCCTAAAGAATGTCCAATCAAACCAATCTGGGAAAGATTTACACTGGAATAAAAAGGTAATGTCTCAAGTTTATCTAAAAGATTTGAACAGGCTTGGGCAAGAGCAGGATTATTGGTGATTGGATCAATGTCTAAGATATTTCCACCGCTCTCTCCATGGCCTTGGTAATCCAAAGCAGCTACATAAAAACCCCTTTTAGAAAACTCTATTGGAATCCTCAAATCGAAATCTCTTTGACTACCAATTCCGTGGCAATAAATTAATAAAGGTCTGTTTTCTTGAAATTCCAAACTCTTGGATGGAAAATATAAATTCGCATACAAGGTCGAGCCTGAAGATTGAAAATCGATTCTTTCATACCGAGTATAACTTACGGATTTATCATAAACTAAATAGGAAAGAGAGATCACCAACAGAACGATCAATATTATCATTCTTTTATAGAACCGCAAATCTTTCTTGTCTACTAAACTTTCCATAACTAATTACATCTCAAGTTTTAATTATCTTGAAAATGAACTTTTTTGGGGATAATTTGGAGTTTATTATTTTATTATATTATTTTATACTAGGTTTAACTTATATATTTTAATTTGACTTATAATTATTAATTAAAATCATTATTGTGAAATCTAATGTCAGAAAAAAAAAGTGCTACAGAAATAATTGAAAGTTCCTTACGATCTGTTGAGGATAATTTTAAACAATTTATTGAAGTTTTAGAAACTGCTAAAACGGAATTACTGGTGCTTGAAAAAGATAGGGAACAACTCAGCAAGGACAAAGAGTTACTTGAAGGTGAAAAACTGCAGCTTGAGCAAGCCACTAAGACGCTGGAAGCCGATAAATCACAACTAGAACTTGAAAAAGCTAGTCTAGAAAGCGATAAGAAAAAACTAGAAGAAGAGACTAAGAAACTAGAACAAGAAAAATTAGAGAGAGACCAGAAAATTGGCTCATTAACGGAAGAACAAAAGCGATTATTAAAGGAATACGCAAGTTTAAAGGTGGAATTGAAAAAGTTAGCAAAAGTAGCAGAAGAAAGTCAAGAATCAGAATTTGATTTTGAAAGGATTAAAGCATTATTATCAATTACACAACTCTTAATTTCTGAGATTTGGCAGGGTCAACCACACTACAGGATTTTATTAACGTTACACGGAGACAGGGAAAAAATGTCGCGTGAACAAATCAAAAATACTACAGGAATCTCAGGTGCCATGGTTTTAAGAGCCGTTCATGAATTAGCTAAGATTGACGTACTAGAATATGACGAAGATACAGCGATGGTAACATTGAAGAAAAGAATATTTGCTAAAAAATCTTTAAAAGAGAAAAAAGCGGAAAATTAGCTCTATTTTGGGACTAATTTCTCTGGGTCCTTTATTTCTAACCCTGCATTTACCCCGATATCGTCAATAATTAATTTGTTGTCCTTTTTATTATATAATTTTAATTCAATTTTAGAATTAATGCTCTCTGCAATATGACCTAACATTTCACCTGATGTAGGGGCTTTTAAATTACCAAAATCACTGCCTTTTTTGAAAATTTTAAATTCAAGTTTATGCTTTTTATCTTCTATTTGAATTTTGATAGTATCTACTTCGATTTCTACTGAACGAACTTTTGCTCTAGTATAAGTGGCAAATTTGTAAAATTTCCCTTCGTGCCAAAGAGCGCTAAGAAACCCATTAAAATGCATTCCCAAAAAGGGTATTATTGCAAGTGAGAACATAAAAGAAAGATTCGGGTTGGAAAAATGATTTGATTGCGTCCATATCCAAGCAGAAGGAAAGGATTTTCCCCAATCTTTTTCCATATATCCTTTACCTCCATCAAAATTTACTGAAACTCCATCAATTTCTAAAGTCCCACTAATGTTGTGGTTCATACTAACAACGCCATGATAAGTTTCCATAAATGGCATGTATGAAAACCACCCCATAACTCCGGGTTGTAAAAATTTTTTAGGCCACGAAATAGTATCTATATACTCGAGGTCCCCTTTTATAGTATGACCTTGTTGGTCTATTTCAACATGAATTCTGTCAAGTGAGAAGTAATTTTTTCCGATGCGAACCTCATATTTCTTGCTGGAAAGATTTTCAAACTCTTCTACAGGATATTTAAAATATTCTGCAGTTGCTTTAATACCGTCTAAAAATTGTATAAATGCGTGTGAAGTTTGTTCTTTTTTATTCAGCGCAACTGCAGGGATAATAGCATAAATATGCTCTGCAGTACTATCAACTAACTTATTGTACCACCCTTCAAAATAGGTTTTTTTTTTCAATGAACCTTGAAAAGCTGCTGGATTAGATTTTTTTCCCATATTTTAAACCTTATTATTTGCTTATTTTTCACTTTATTTCTTTTTTAGTTAATAATTTGTTGAATATTTTTATTAATTATCTTAATACATCAGTGGGAATACTTTTAATAACTATTAGTTTTCAAATATATCTAATTTTACCTTATGTGTTACTACTTTAATTTTTTTCTTCTTCAAGAAATTTAAGGATTTTCAAAAAAATGAGCAATTTTCTAATACCTTTCATTTTAATCTTCTTCGCAATCCATTTTTTCAAAATCCCTATTAAAGATAACTTTTTCATTGCTAATGCTAAGAATATTTGAGCCTCCATGGCGATATATGCATCCCAACCTATTTTTTTCTTCGATAAATTATTGGTTGGTTTATTCTGTATACTTTCAACAGTTATAATCCCCTTTTCAAGAGTTATTACAGCGGCATATTTTAAGTTTGTAGCATTAATGAGGAATTTGCGTTGAATTTTCTTAAAAGTTTTATTAAAATTTGGATTTTCATTTAAAGGTTTTAAAACATTTGCGATAAGCCCGGCAAAACCTCTTTGTTCTTTTAAAACCATATTAGCCTCATTCACGCAATGAAGCACCTCCTTTTTTGCTTGAAATATAACATCCCGAATCAGAAACTCCATTTGGATCAAATTTTTCTTTAATTTTCCTTAACCAATTATGATAATTCATTAGATAAGGACCCCATTCATCATGCATTTTATCTCCCTCTATGAAAAATGGCACGCCTAAGTGTTGAAGTAGATCCATTTGATTACTTTCTTCCATGTATTCTGCCACTCCTTTGACGCTTTCCACATCTGTTTGATCAAACATGGTAGGAACCTCCATATGAAAATAATGCCCAGATTCATACGAAGTCATCCAAGCACCTTCTGCAAAATCATTTGCGATTACCCCTTTTTCAATGTATTTCTGTTTTAAGGGTATGTTTTTCCGCTCAGTATTAAGACAAAGTGCTGCTGTATCGCATTGACCTTTTGCGGATTGAAATCCTCCTGTGGCAATGAAACCATGATATCCAAGGTTTGCGCGTAAGCATTCAGCGTAAAATAATGATTCAGGTTCGTATTTTGAACCTATAATATTAGTAAGATTTAATTCCGTCATTAAGTGATCCATAACTTTTTGTTTATAATCAAATTCCCTCTTTGTTCGGGCAGCTATGACGATAATTAGCGGTTTTTTCATACTACCAATTGCAATTTTGTCCATCAAGCTTTCTAGGCTATAAGAGAATATAGCCATCACAGCAAAACTTGACATATGACTACAAATAAATGCAATTTCCTCTTCTTCAATTCTTAAAAATGATTTTTCTAAGTGTTTAAAAGTCCTACAATCTAAAAGATATGCTCTGATGAAATCAGGGATTTGAAAATCATAAAGGGGAGAATGTCCTTCTGCTATATATTTCGTATCACACGGATACGGAAAGAGTTTCATTGCAACCCTTGTAAAGACTCCTAAACCCGATTTTGTTCCTACCCAACCACGCATTATTCCCCTTAAACTTGGACCTGGACCATCTCCAGAATACCAATCCGATTCATTCTTTAATCCAAGAGAGCCCAATCTCAGAATTTCTCCAGTTGGTAACACCCATTCTGTTCCTAACACATTTCTAGCACTATGGCCCGTTTGGGGTGAGGTAAATCCAGGACCGCACATTGAAGTATGACTTGCTAATGCTGAAGCCATAGGTCCAGCACCGGGCATATGAATATTTAATCCATACTTCATGACTTCAACTTGAATTTGAGCACCGCTAACATAAGGTTCAACTACTATATATAAATTTTTTACATCGATTTTTACAATTTTATTCATTCTCCGTAGGTCTAATATCACGCAATTGTCAGTAGAAGGTTGATTCCAAGGACCAAGTCCAGTACTTTGGGCTTTAAATTGAATACTGTATTTATTGCATAATTGTACGATTTTTTGAACTTCCTCTGTTGTTGAAGGTAGTATAACCGCTTTTGGAATTGAAGAAAATGGGATAGGCTCTTTATTCTCTAAATAATTTACAAATTCTATACACCAATTATAAGCATAAGCATTTGTTATAACTTCTCCGTCGTCAATATTTTCATTACCCACAATTTTTTGAAATTCTTTAAGAATCTTATCTTCTAACATTATTTAAACAACCTCCGCAGTTGCCTGTTTTAATTTTTCGGGTTCTAAACCTAAAGCCATTAAAATTAGCTCACTTATGTCGAAATACTTTAATTTGGATTTCTTATCCTTTATTCCGTCTTGTAAATTCGTAGAACAAAATGGACATGCGGAGACCAAAATGTCTGCGCCAGAATCTTCAGCTTCTTCAATACGGGTATTTGCAGTCTTTAAAGCCATTTCAGGAAAAGCTGATTTTACCCCTGCACCAGCTCCACAGCAGTAAGCATATTCTTGAATTCGTTCCATCTCTACAAATTTTAACCCAGGGATTTTCTTGAGAATTTTTCTTGGAGCATCGTAAATTCCTTTAGATCCTGTCCTTTTGGGTTTTGGGGGGATATTAATTGAAACTAGAGGCATTAAAGGAACTACATCTCCATCCCAATCTTCGTATCTTTCAGCATTTCTGCCCAGATGGCAAGGATCATGATAAGTTACTGAAATAGGAACAACATTAGTTAATTTTAACTGTCCTGATTCAATTAACTCGTCAAAAAGTTCTACTGTGTGCTTAACTTCAAAATCGTATTTTCTACTTAAAGGATAATCGACTTTGAAAGTATCATAACAACCAGCACAACTAAAAACAATAGTTTCTATACCTTTTGATTCAACTATATCCAGATTCTTGTTAAGAATTTCTTCAAATGTTTTTGTATCACCAATACGTAATATAGGGCTCCCACAGCAAAATTCATCGTTCTGTAAAATATTGAAGGATACTCCCGCTTCGTTCATAATACGTGCGGCCGCTATTGCCATTTCTTTTCTTCTATAGGAAGAAGTACAGCCAACAAAATACAATACTTTTGCTTTTCGATCGAGATGTATGTCGTCAGGAATCCAATCCATTCTTTTTTCATGTGGTTCATTGTAAGGATTGTTCACTTTTTTGATCGCTTCTATATATGCTTGCTGCTGAGGCATAGGACCACAACCTTCGCTTACTAATTTCTCTCTCAATTTCATCATAATCTCCAGTGGTTCTAATGTATTCATGTACTTACAGGCTACGGCACAATTTCCACAAACAGTGCATTTATAGACAATATCACGTAGTTCTTCTGTTGGTTTAATTCTTCCCATCTCATAAGCGAGGGCAAGAATTATTTTCCCTCCTCCACTGTAAGGATGATAATTATAGATATCAATTGCTGGGCACGCAGAAGCGTATTTTTGACTTTTTATTTGAACTTGGGGTATCCATTTGCATACAGAGCAACGCACACACCGCTTAATCATTTTTTGATATTTTTCTTCGTCCATTTTAATCTCTTTCATTTTTTTTAATTTTTATAGATTCTTAGAGTCTAATCATCAAAACACAAAACTCCTGGATTTAACACATTGTTAGGGTCGAAAATTTGTTTGACTTTTTTCAGAGCATCAACAATTTCTAAACTATGATGAGAAAACACATCTTTCGCCCATAATCCATAAGGTCTACTGAAAAAAGCTCCGTCATCCATTAATTGAGCTCTTACACCCATATTTTTCTCTTTTATGGTATTCACCTCATTAATATCCTCTGGGTCATAATGCAAATCAAATTCAATGTGATACGAAGTTCCTTGGTTTATAGATTGTATGTAGATCCCGAGATCTTTCTCAAAGTTCGTTTCCATCAAAGAAATGAATTTTGGAATTTTTTCAAAACTAGTTAGAAAGAATAAATCCTGATACGCTCCCTTTAATCTCATTCTCCATGGTTTTTCACATGGTTCATTAAGAAAAAAAAGGATTTCTTTATCAAAAATTTCTACATTGGGTTTTGAAAAATTTAAACCTAACTCTGCTCTAATATCTTCAATATCCCCTTCAAGATATGAAATTTTGTCATTGGCTAATGGCCCCCTACCAGAGATAATAAAAATTAAATTCCATTTTTTTAGGTTTCCTACGAGTTGAGATATTTCTTGCTGACCTTTTTTAAGTAAACATGCTAAGTTTACGTCATTCAAAATAAAGAGTTCATCGCAAAGCCTATATTTTAGTAGCTCATATTGAAGATCTAATATATCTTGGATATTATCCGATTGAAGATGGTAGACTTTCTGAATAGATGGGAGTAATTCTAATTTCAATGTAGCCCAGGTTACCACACCTAAACTTCCTTGAGCTCCTTGTATTACTCTAAACGGACTAAATTGAGTAGGTCCCATAGGATTAACTTGTGCTTGGCCCATTTTTTGTTGCTGTTTGATTGTTCCAGGACCCGCAGCAGTCCCAGTTCTAAATAAATCTCCAGTTCCAAATACAACTTCCGTACATAATAATGGATCAGAGCTGTCCCAATGATATCGAGGTATTGTAATTGGTTCTCTTTCTAGGGCTGTTGCCAGAATTGATCGAGAAGCTGTTGGCATCAGAGGTAGAAGTAATTTTAAACCCTCTTTTTTGAGGATAGGAACTAATTTTTCAAAGGTAACGCCGGGTTCGACCATTACAACGCGATTTTTTCTATTAATTGAAAGGATTTTATTCATTCTTGAAAGATTTAAAATAATCGAATTATCTTTTTTAGGAACTGAGTTTCCGTGTTGCTTAAATCTCGAATTTACACTTACGGGAATAACATAGAACCTTAAATCATTAGCTAGTTTCACAATTTTTGCTACATCTTGAGATTTAGAAGGCCAAACAATACACAATGGAGATTTTCCTTTTAAAAAACTTAAATCTTTAGAATAATCTTTTAAAACTTTAGGATTCTGTGAGATATTTCGAGACCCGCAAATTTTAGTTAAGTTTTGAAGAAAATTATCGTTATTCATAATCATTACTTTTTTCCTACTAATTGTTCAATTCAATATTCTACTATATAAAGATATTTTGATTAAGGATACGAATGTTATTTGTAAGGAAGATTAGGTAGAAGAAAATATCATTAAAAACTATTAGGTGCAGAATTTACACCTAAATTATTAAAGAATAGATAATTTTTTCTACTTGGTTTTTTCAACCACTTTTTAAATGAAAAATTGGTTTTGTAACAATTATCGGACTACAAAATATTCTTTAGTACTTAATTAAGATAAAAATTATATAAAAAAATAAGGTAAAATCTATGGTGCAAGATAGGGAAGAAAAAAACAAAATGCAAAAATTAATAGAAGAACTAAAAAAGGATACAAGTTCAAAAAATAATGAAATTATAAGCTACCTTGAAAAAATCGACGCTCTTGAGCAAGAAATTATGAGGTTACAGAAACTTGTTCCCGGGAAAGCTTCGGAAATAAAAATTAAAAAGGAAAAGCCTGAAAAAATATTCGATCCTGATGGAGAAAGTGCTATAATCATTAAAGACCTCGTAAAACGATTCGATGATGTTACAGCTGTAAACGGATTAAATCTTGAAGTAAAAAAAGGTGAACTTTTCGGACTTTTGGGTCCAAACGGTGCGGGTAAAACCACAACAATCAACATGCTCGTAGGGCTGTTAAATCCAACGGAAGGAAGCGCAATTGTGGGGGGATACGATGTTAAAAAAGATATAAATAAAATTAAAGAAATGATAGGAGTATGTCCTCAACAGCCATCAGTTTATAAATTTCTAAAAGGGCGAGAGAATGTTGAACTCTTTGGAAATTTATTCGAGATGGATAAAAACGTTTTAAAAGAACGAGCTGATAGATTTTTTGAAGCATCTGGATTACAAGAAGCAAGTAATAGGAAAGCAAAAGGTTATAGCGGCGGAATGATCCGGCAGCTAAATCTAATTATTGCTTTAATTAATGATCCTCAAATTGTATTTCTGGACGAACCCACAGTAGGGATGGATGCTCGGGCTAGAAGGAAAACATGGACATTCATTGGTGATTTAAAACAACAAGATAAGACAATTATTTTAACTACTCATTATATTGAAGAAGCGGAAGCTCTTTGTGACAGAGTAGGTATTATTGATTACGGAGAGCTTATTGCACTTGGTTCTCCAAAAGAACTTATGAAAAAACACGATGCAAAAAATTTAGAGGAAGTATTTATGAAAATAACTGGTAGAAGAATTATGGAGGGGGTTTAGAAAAATGAGACAAAGAGTTTTAGCACTCGTAAAAATGGAGCTATTGAAAGTACTTAGGGAACCAGCTAATTTGTTTCTTAATTTACTTTTTCCTGCTATACTTACATTGGTATTTGGATTAGCATTTGGAAGTTTAGGTGGTGCAGATCCCCCATTATTTGATACAATGGCACCTGGATTATTTGCTTATGCATGTATATTTATAATAATGACTGTGTCGATGTCTTTTACCGATGATCGAGAAAACGGGCTACTAAAAAGGATAAACGTGACGCCTACACCTTCAAGCCAATTTATAGGGAGTCATATCATTACAAATCTGTTTATCGCAGTTATCCAACTAACAATAGTATTTCTATTATCTCTTTTAATGGGCTTTCGGCCAAACGTGGATGTCTTCGGAGTTCTAATGGCATTTATTTTTATGCTATTTTTAGCATTATGCTCTGTTGGACTAGGCCTAATTACAGCTACAATAGCTAAATCGGCTGGTGCTGCTACGGGAATTTCATTTATATTTATTCTCCCACAAATGTTCTTTGGTACTTTTATTCCATTGACAGAAACCACTAGAATTATAGGAGCTTTTCTTCC
>SDBT01017096.1_pt1 | contig 11467 bp, 12 predicted proteins | sample 2277101 | NCBI WGS metagenome assembly SDBT01 (sample SAMN10404973, study PRJNA504765) | marine sediment metagenome | isolation source: marine sediment core GS10_PC15, 103 cmbsf | place: Arctic Ocean: Southern Knipovich Ridge | collected 2010
TTATCCAGTTTTCGGTCAGGGGATCTACATCGGTGCCGGTATTGGTAACAGTTATCACAATCTGGAACTTGACGAGGTTGGTGAGGAAGCCAAGGAAATAAGTGAGAATTCCACAGCCTATAAATTTTTTGCTGGTTATCAGGCTGAATCTTTTATTGGTATTGAGGGTGGATACCGGAACTTTGGAACGATCGAATCGACCTTTTTAGATCAGGGCGTTGAATCCAACACAACCGGTTGGGATGTTGAAGCATTAGGACGCATTCAGATTGCCATTATTGATATCTTTGCCAAAGCCGGAGCTCTTTTCTGGAAAACAGAAAGTACCGTACTCGAACACACGCTTGAAGAGACAGGTACGGCCTTTATGTGGGGACTTGGTGTTGGTGTTCATCTCGGACCCATTGGCGTTCGTCTGGAATACGAGAATTTTCAAGTGAAAAGTCCCGATAATCTTTCCATGCTAAGTCTTAGTGCTACCTTTGGATTTTAATCTGCCACTACCTCCAATAAAATAACAACTATTATGATTTGTAAAAAGCTCCGCACAGCGGGGCTTTTTTTTTGCCTTCCTGATAAATATTCCTAACTTGGAACTTACTCAATAAATAACTATTGCTTTTCCTTTTTAGAATGATTATAATCTAGAAAATCATTTGTATTTCTTTCCAACTATGGCAAACATTTTCATCAGGAGGATTAAAAATGAGGAAATTCACGCCTTTATTAATCCTTATTGCTGTACTTCTCGGACTACTTACCTTAATGGCATCTGATAAGACGGAGATATCCGTGCCGCTTGGATTACCGCCAGTGCCATATCCTGAGAACAATCCACAAACACCCGAAAAGATAGCTTTAGGGGATAAGCTTTTTAATGATACCAGATTTAGTTCCACAGGGCAGGTCAGCTGTGCGACCTGTCATGATGCGGCAAAAGCCTTTACTGACAGCCCACTCAAGGTATCAGAAGGGATTGAGGGTTTAACAGGAACCAGGAATGCACCTACGGTTATTAATTCTGTCTATTTCGAGACAATGTTCTGGGATGGGCGCTCTCCGGATCTTGAGGACCAATCACAGCATCCCTTTATTAATCCGGTCGAAATGGGTCTTAAAGATCATGAACCGATTTTGAAAATTGTTCGCAGTGATCCGGACTATGTGAAGGCTTTTAAAAAGGTTTTTGGGAAATCCGATGCATCTATCACGATGACAGAGGTTAAACAAGCCATTGCCGCTTTTGAAAGGACCAAAATATCCGGTAATTCACCTTTTGACCGCTGGTACTATGGTGGCGAACCCAAAGCACTCAATGATGCCCAAAAAAGAGGCTTTGATATCTATATTAATCAGGGTCGATGCGTATCCTGCCATGTCATTGAACAAACCCAGGCACTTTTTATGGATAATCGGTTCCATAATATCGGTGTGGGTATTAATCTAATCCAGGAGGACATACCTGATTTGGCTGGTGAATACATCAAAGCCAATTTGACCGCAGATGAAGTTGACCTAAAGGTCCTTTCTGATGCTCGTTCCTCAGAATTGGGACGATTTGCTCTGACCACCCAATTTGATGATTTGGGTTCATTTAAAACTCCGACTCTACGAAATATTGCGGCAACAGCACCTTATATGCATGATGGAAGTCTGGCTACATTGCGTGATGTGGTTGTTCATTACAATAATGGTGGTGTAACTGTAGAAACTGATCCTGTCAACGATTTTCTTAGCGGAGGTATTCGACCATTAAATCTTACTGATGACCAGATAGATGATCTGGTCGCATTCATGGAAGCACTCACCAGCCCTGAATTTGAAGAAGCGGCAAAGGCCGCACAAAGTACAGGAGGCAAGAAATGAAACAATCCGGAATAAATCGTCGAGAATTTTTGAAGCGGATGGGTGCCTTAACAGCCGCCAGTACATTGCCTGTCAGTCTTGTGGAACTTTCTTTCGCCGATTCTGCTAAAAATTTTACTTTTGCTTATATCTCAGACGCTCATATTCAGCATATCAGCGGCACCAAATTTGTCTACAATTGGGACAGAGGATTGATCCGAGCCGTGGCTGAAACCAATCTTCTGCAGCCAAAACCCGATTTTGTTGTTTTTGGCGGTGATCTGGCCCAATTGGGTACTAATGAAGAGCTAGATCATGGCGCTGAAATGCTCAGTAAATTGAATTATAAGTATTACTCTGTGATGGGTGAACACGATTACTATCTTGATCTGGGTGAATACTGGTCAAAATTATTTGGTCCTCAACATTATAGCTGGGACCACAAGGGAATTCATTTCGTCACGCTTAATAGTATCATTACCTATGATAAATGGACACATGAACGCTGGCCCAGTGCAGAACAAAGAATGTTGGAGATGGCTGGTCTGGACAATCCAAACGGTTCACCCTTTATGGTTGGAAAAAAACAACTTAAATGGTTAAAAAATGATCTGGCAAAAGTCAACAAAGATACACCTGTCGTATTGTTCTCACATTCGCCTATCCAGAAAATATATAAAGGCTGGAACTTTTGGACTGAGGACGCGGAGGATGTACAGATATTATTAAAACCATTTGACGACGCGACAGTTGTCTATGGACATGTCCATCAAATACAGTACAATCAGATTGATAATATTAGTTTCTACGCGGTTATGGCGACAGCCTGGCCCTGGCCTTATCCTGAAACGTATGCTCAGGCCGAAACGCATCTACCGAAGCTGACTGTTCCGATGAACCGGGCAGATCCTTTTTTTGAACGCGATGCTACCGGCTGGCAAATGATAAATATGAAATCAGGACGTGTCGATATGAACTATAATTTGTACAACAACCAAAACCGCACAATTGCCTATAATCAAAAGACCAAGCGCCCTGAGGATACTGAATTTCAGGATAAAGAGAATCGGGTTCCAACGCAGATACATTATTAAAGGAGACCATCATGTCTAAAAAAAATATGGGATTAATTGTCCTTTTCAGCCTTGCTGTTATCTTGGCTATTGCGGTTACATTGGTTTATGCGGATGAGTTTTCAAAAAAAGACCTGGATCGATGGCAAGCCGAATATATGAGTGTCGTTCAAAATGGAAGGGATTTGTGGGTAAGTGCCGATCTGGGTACCAATGGTGTGGCCTGCGCACAATGCCATCCTAATGCAGCCAATACCCATCCGGAGACCTACCCGAAGTTTCAAAAACAATTGGGGCGGGTTGTGGCACTTAGAGATATGATTAACTGGTGTATTCGAAATCCACTTGAAGGTCAACCTCTGGAATCTGACGATCCTCAACTGGTTGCCATGGAAGCATACATTGCCTGGGAACGAAGAGGGGTTGAACTTGCACCGGGTAAGCACTAATAGCTGATAAATAATAATCTCGTATCCCTCTATACTACTTCTGTTTATTCTGGCAGGTGCGACAGGTGCCGTGATATTCCAGGCGATAATCTTCGATGATGAATCCATTCTTTTTCTTTAATGCTTCTGGGGAGACGGGAAGATCAAGTGGGTAATCGCTAATAGTACCGCAGACGGTACAAACCAGGTTAATATGTGGTTCCAGATTCGTGTCATAGCGATTATCTGACACCTCAAAGTCTATTTCTTTGATTAATCTCAATCTGACTAAGGTGTTTAACGTGTTATAGACTGTGGCCAGACTGATCAAGGATTGGGTAGATTGTAGATCCCGAAAAATATAGTGAGCACTGGGATGATCAGAACGACCAGCTAAATATTCGATGATGGCCTTGCGCTGTCTGGTCATCCTGAAACCAGCCCCTTTTAAGGCATCGAGAAATTCCTCTATTGTATATATACTCATTCTATAATACTTCCAACAGAAATTAATTCAATTTAAGAAAAAAAATAATTATTTTGTGTGTAATTAAAAAAAAATCATAATATTGGGCCTCAGGAAGTAAAATGCTTGTAAATATATTATTTATCCTGGGTAATTAAATCAGGTTATTTACTATTCATATCGGAGTAAAAATGAGTGTATTAATCCCACAAAAAATGTTTTTTACAAAAGGTGTTGGCCACCACCGCAACAAACTACAGAGTTATGAAATCGCCTTGCGTAATAGCGGCATTGAATGCTGCAATCTGGTATATGTATCCAGTATTTTCCCTCCCGAATGCAGAATTATTTCCAAATCTGTGGGTGTTAAACTATTAAAACCTGGACAAATCACCTTTGTTGTGATGGCGAAAGAGACAACCAATGAGCCAAACAGGCTGGTGGCTGCTTCCATTGGCCTGGCCCAGCCCATAGACAGAAATCAGTATGGCTATATAAGTGAGCACCACGCTTTTGGTGAGACACGCAAAAAGGCTTCAGATTATGCCGAAGATCTTGCCGCAACCATGTTGGCCTCCACGTTAGGGATAGAATTGGATATTGATAAAGCCTGGAATGAGCGCAAGCAATTATATATCACTGACAAAAACCGCCAGTTTAAATCCAGAAGTGTTGCCCAAACAGCCCAGGGGCATAAAGAGGGGTTGTGGACGACAGTTGTTGCCTGTGCTGTAATGCTTAACGACTAATTGAATGGAGAATTTATAAAAATGTCGTATAAGTCCTTATTTCATAATGCATCTGATATCATACCGGTTCCCCTTCAAAAGGGAATGACCGCCGAAATGCTTGTCCGCTATATGGGTAAAACATCCTTTGAAGCACGAAATGTATTTCGGGGATCAGAATTGTTTAAAAAAATGATCCTGGAGAATGATGTTATCTGGCTGGGTATAGCCGGGGCGGGCATAGCCGGTGGTATGGGAGGGATAGTCATATCTCTAATAGAAGCGGGATTTATCGATGTCATCTGTTCTACGGGGGCCCAGGTGTATCACGACCTTCATTTTGCCTTTGATCTACCGGTAAAAGCGATTAACCCGGATTGGGATGATAATTTGCTGCGAAAACATGGTGATACACGGATCTATGACATCGGCATCAGGGAGAAAGAAACGCTTGAAGCACAAGATAAAATTATTCAAAGATTCATAAAGGATGATTATCAACACCTCTCAGGATCCAGACTGACGAGCTGGGAGTTCAATTTTCAGTTAGGAAAATGGACAAAAGAAAATGCAAAATATCCTGACCGTAGCTTTGTCGTCAAAGCTTTTGAATCCGGAGTACCCATATTCTGGGATTCACAATCAAATCATTCCATAGCCATGAATCTGACCTTAACAGATCGACAGGGATATCCCGTAACGCTTTCTGCTCAAAAAGATATTTTTGACTCTGCTGCGTTGTCATTTTCATCCGGGGGGACCAGTTTTGTTGAATTGGGCGGTGGAGGACCAAAAAACTTCATTCAGCAGACAGGGCCCACGATTAGCCAGATTCTTTCCATTGATTTTGAAGGAGCGGAGAGGGGGTTACAAATCGGCACCGCCGTTGAAAGAGAGGGAAGTTTATCCGGCTGTACCTTCGGGGAGGCGGTAACCTGGGGAAAATACCGCGAAGATGATCCTGATAAACTGGTACAGATTTGGGGCGAATATAGTCTAATCCTGCCTCTGTTGGCGGCCTATGTGCTGGATCTATGCCCGCCGCGGGAAAAGAAGAATTTATGCCGGCGCATTCCTGAGTATATTGAAAAACTGGAAAAAGCCAGATGATATTACATAAAAAGCAATTTTTGGGCATTAATGGAGATCAGACCACTTACCAAAATGCAGCAGTGGTCATCGTGCCCTTTGGTTATGAAGGGGGAGTATCTTTCGGGAAGGGGACTGCAGAAGGCCCTGAGGCAATCATTGATGCGTCCTGTCATTTGGAGTTATACGATGAGGTGCTCGACACTGAGCCGAATAGTGTCGGTATTTGTACCGTTGAGGCTGCAGATATGCCCTCCGGTGGAGAAGAGATGGTTCAGACAGTCTATCAAACCATAAAAAAACTACTTGTCGATGAAAAGTTTATTGTTTTGGTTGGCGGAGATCATTCTATTACAACGGGGTATTGCAAGGCCCTGGTGGAGAAATACCCACAATTATCCGTGATTCAAATCGATGCTCATGCCGATTTACGCCATTCATATGAAGGCAGTATCTTTAGCCATGCCTCCGTTATGGCCAGGATTCGTGAATTGACACAAGACACCCTGCAACTGGGGATACGTAGTATGTCGAAGAATGAGGCTGAACAGGTACGAAGTGAACACATTTCTCTGTACACGATGGACATGATCAGAAAAGATAATTTTAGTCTTAAATCAGCACTTGACAACTTACCGGATCCTGTATTTATTACATTTGACGTCGATGTTTTCGATTGGAGCGTTGTTAGAAGTACCGGCACACCTGAGCCGGGAGGGCTTTTGTGGGATGAAGCGATGAGGATGCTAAGTACCATTTTTACCGAAAAAAATGTTATTGGTTTTGATGTGGTGGAACTTTCGCACGATAAAAATGATCCTAATTCTGCATTTGCCGTAGCGAAACAAATTTATAAAATGATCGGATTTAAATATTTCACCTAATATCTCAATGTAATGTAGTCTGATATTTGTGAATTAACAGCAGATAAAAAATTTTAGGAGCCATAGTGAGAGGTCATATTAAGAAAAAAGTTGTTTTAGATGGATTGGTAATATCTATACTGTGTTTTAGTTTTATAAGTGCTGATCAAAAAAGCAGTGAAGAAAAAGAGAGTAAGCCAAATATCCTTGTTATTATGACAGACCAGCAAAGTGCAACGATGCTTAGTTGCACCGGTAATAAATATTTAAAAACACCAAATCTTGACAAACTTGCTGAAAATGGGGTGCGCTTTGAAAAAGCGTATGTTGCTAATCCGGTTTGTGTCCCATCTAGATTTAGCATCCAAACAGGATTATATCCCTCTGCCATAGAAATGAGACATAATGGTAGTAATTTTAATAAAGCACGAAATACAGCCATTATGAAAAACACATTGGGAAATGTATTTAAAAATGCCGGATATGACACCTATTATGGTGGAAAAATTCATTTGCCGGGAGACTCACAAGGAATTGAAGCATTCGGTTATGAATTGATAACCCGGGATCAAAGAGATCTTCTTGCCGAAGAAATATCTTCATTTTTACTCACAAGAAAAAAGGACGCTAAACCATTCCTCTGTTTCGCCTCTTTTATAAATCCACATGATATATGTTACGATGCTATTCGTTATTTCGAACCTGAAAGTAATTTGGCAAAAAATACACCAAAACAGCTCGACGATGCTTCTAATCTTCCCATTAATGTATCAGAACAGAAGTTTTTTGAGGATTATTGTCCGCCTTTGCCATTAAATTTTGAAATTACCGATAATCAACCTGATGCAATTGACAGTTTGCTGATAAAACGGGACTTTCGGAAGAGGGCACGCGAACAATGGGATGAATACAATTGGCGCATGCACCGCTGGAAATATCACAGGTTGACTGAACGGGTTGATTCTCTTATTGGTATTGTGTTAGACGCTTTAGAAAAATCTATTTATAGCAAGAATACAATTGTGGTATTTACATCCGATCATGGAGATATGGATGCCGCTCACAGGTTGGAGCATAAATCCTTTTTTTATGAGGAAGCATCGCGTGTACCATTCATCGTGGCAGGAAAAAACATAATAAAAGGTAAAGTTGATAATGAGATTCTGGTGAACAACGGGGTGGATTTACTACCTACTTTATGTGACTTGGTGGGTATTGAACCACCGGAAGGACTGGCAGGTAAATCTATAAAACACTCATTATTTGGCAAGAAAATAAAAAATAATAAGCAATATGTTTTTATTGAGAATGAAATTGGCTATATGGTAACAGATGGTCAGTATAAATATGCTATCTATAATATCGGTGAAATAAATGAATTGTTAATTGATCTAAAAACTGATCCAGGTGAGATGAATAATCTGGCTATGAACAGTAGATATATTTCTGTAAAAAAAGAGTTAAGAGATGTACTTTTAAGGGATCTCAACAATCGCTTGAAATTGTTAATTCAAATATATGGCGATGCACCTGAGGACTATCAAGAATTGAATGATATACTTACTTTTATCGAGACAAAATTTAAGAATTAGTAAAAATGATTGATGCCTTGAGGGTGGATTACGCCACTATTTATTTCTCGAAAACATAAGTGCTATCTCCGCTTCGAATAAATTGATAAAATGATATGATCCGGCTAAACAAGCTAAAACCGCCTTTATTTAATCTGAAGATTACAAGACCTAACAAACTCCCATAAGATATGTGTGCCAGGGTGACTGTAATTGGGAATCCCCAGCCAAAGTCCAGACCGAAATATCCTACGCCAAGGGCAATGGATACCGGGCTCACCATAAAACCAATCCCAACAAGTATACCATATATAATTCCTATCCAAATATGGCCTCTTCCTAACAGAATGCTATATATGATCCCAAAAGCGGCTCCGTTCCAGAAATGATAAGCATAGCCTGCAACATTTGATAAAAAATTTGGTCCTAACGCGAATCTGTCAAGAAGTAAAACGCCTAAAAGTTTCGGCATTTCACCAGGCATCCCCCCTAATTGAAATCCTGTTTCGCGGACGACTTCCAGGCCAACAGTGCCGATTAAGCCGGCGATAATACCGTTGCGGATCTGAAGATTGATCTCTTTGAGTTCACCCCGAATGCTTAATCCGTAAATGATACCAAGTATTATTATAGAGGGAATAAGAAAATAGACAGCTAAGTCGCTCAGATTGGCATAACCAGCCTGGGCAGCAACAAATAGATTTGGACTTATACCTGCGGCAAGCAAAACCACAAAACTTAGTGAAATATTTTTTAGATCAGATTTCATTATAACCATCTCTTGTTTTTGCATTCGATTAACCCTATCGTAAACCGGAAACGGTCGGGACCCTTGTCCCGGCCGCTCCGGAAAAGTTATTTAGTGAGAAAGCATTCCTGTCAATTTAGCCAGCTTTTCATCCAGCATAGTGGCGATCTTTTGTATTTCCTCATTCTTATAACCCGCCAGCTGTTTTGAAAGCGGGAAATAGTTTACGTAGGTCTTACCGTCTGAGTTTTCATAGATATTGATACGGGCAGGAATGGCTACACCAACACCACGATCGGCAGAAAAAAGTTTGTTACCGATATTGGGATTGCCTACGAAGAGAGAAATCGCATTTATTTCGAGGCCGGCCATGGACAATATTTTTCCCTGGTTCAGTTCTGACAAGACCATCATTCCATTCTTTGCGACCATTTTTCGCAATTCTTCAACTGTCTTGTCAAAGGACATCTTGGACTGAACTTCTACCAAACCGGTTTCCTCTGCAAAAAGCAGATTTGCTTGAGTAATTGTGCTTAAAAATAATAAAACGAATACAGACGATGTGATAAAGCGATAAATATTGTTACTTCTCATGATAGTATCTCCTTTAATGTTAATTTGTTGATTAATTCCTAATTAAATGTGATCTTAAAATTGCTCCAATTTTTGATATTCCTGTTAATTATCTTAATTGGTGCTGTCTAATAAAGACAATGAGGCAATTTGACGCCCCTCTAACAAATACTAAACAATCGATACCCCCTTTCTTTCAAAACCAGTAATTTAAAATATTTTACTTAACTTTATTGGGTTAGACGGATCAGATGTGAATTCCTTACAAAGAAATTTTAAAAATACTGCAGCGGCTCTCTGACAAAGGATCTGGAAAAGTATTCTTCCATTAAATATAAACCAGCTAGGTAGTGTCATCCTGATAAAATCGGGATATGAAAAAATGAAAAATAGGATTAAAAGATGAAACCACAGAGACTTCAGAGAAATACTCTGAGAACTCGTAAAGAATATCCCTTCAAAGATATTATTGATTAGATAATTTGATAGAAAACAAGATGATTGTTGAATTAATGTGTGTTGAAGCAATAAAGGGTATTCATAATTAACTTATATAATATCAATAGATTACTCCGTGTACTCTGTGGTTGATATTTTCACTGCCACCTGTTACTGAAGAGAAATATAATTCCGGGTAGAGAACCTGGGCTATGAATCAATTTTCAATGAGTGGAGGATGTATTGGTTGGAAATTTAGTTGAAGAAAATAATTAATCTGTTTGTTTTCGAAGGTTTTGCTTAATCCTTTCCCGGGCTTCGGAGTTAAGAGTGGGTCCCTTGGGGAGGATGTTTTCCTCTTCTTGCTTTAGATGTTGTTCAAAAAGGGTATGCATTGTTGCCAACTGCTGCTGATAACGTCGACATAATTTACAAAACATGATATGCACTCGAATATTCAGACGGGTTCTCAGCGAAATTTTATGGTCCAATGATTCGGAAATCTCTTGTGTAATGATATCACAGGGCGCGGTAAGTTTATTTATACCCCGCATCATAATATTCATTAAATATTTCAAGACAATATTCATTATATTACCTTTATTACCTATCCTGATCTATTCATATCGCAGCGATGCTGCAATCAAAGAAAAGAAGTTCCGCCCGCCTCGGGCGGGGGCAAACACGAATTACACGAATTAAAATATTTATTAAAAAACCGCTTGCTAATTCATTGTATTTAGTATAATCAATCGTTGCGCCGTTGCGAGAAATGAATTAACCATGCTATCTACTATTAAACCAATTTTGCTCAAGACAACGCCTGAGCTGGGTACGGGCGCGGTGTAACATCACCCAAAGATTAGACGAAGTAATATCGAACTCCTTACATATATCTTCCGTATTCCAGCCATCTATCTCCCGGACAGTAAATATAGCCGCTATATTTTTAGGTAAATCACTAATACATTTCTGCAAAATACTCTGAAATTCGCTTTTCTCCAGTGATTTCAAGGGATCATCACCCCAATCGGATGGCCCCGATTCCGGTTTCCATCTACCTTTCATTTTCCCCCTGGCTTCAAAGTAGGGAAGATCTTCTGTCTCATCATTCTGAGTGATGGGGACAAAGCGTCTGTTCTTACGATAATAATCGATAATTTTTCGTTTTAAGATGCTTACAAACCAGGTGCGCTCCGAACTTTTTCCTTCAAAAGTATTTGCCGCCTTCAAAGCAGCCATAAATGTATCCTGCACCATGTCCTCCGCCACCTGAGCATCACTTAGACGGAGTAGGGCTATATTGTAAAGATAATCGCCGTAGTCGTTTACCCAGGTTTCAGAGTTTGAAATATTTTCTACAACCGAAGGTTCATGGGTGTTTATTTTGCTAAGGCTATCAGAGAAATAAAGAAAAAACACCATTGGACTTCTTTTCTAATTTTGCCCCGAGGCATCAGGACGCTTGCTATTGTAAACAAAAACTTTGTTATTATAGCAAAATTTTAACTAACCTGATTAATTTTTTTAACGCAAAGACGCCAAGAAGGCGCAAAGTTCGCAAAGATTAAATAAAATTTTTTAAAATATTAATAAAAGCCTTGCGTGCTTAGCGAATCCTTTGCGCCGCGCCCGCCGGCTGGAG
>SDBT01017097.1_pt1 | contig 11467 bp, 11 predicted proteins | sample 2277101 | NCBI WGS metagenome assembly SDBT01 (sample SAMN10404973, study PRJNA504765) | marine sediment metagenome | isolation source: marine sediment core GS10_PC15, 103 cmbsf | place: Arctic Ocean: Southern Knipovich Ridge | collected 2010
GTGTTAAGAGAACTTCATGAAAAGGCAGAGAAAAATGTTGAAGGCATTTCTTACAAGTATAAAGGCCCGGAAACCGATGAGAGGTTCTATACATTCTATGTTAAGGGAGACAGGATAAGATATATACTTGATCCTACAGTAAAAGATGTCCATCTGGATGATGATGCGTATGAATCTATATTTATCAATAAGGAATCTGATTTTGCAGGAGGCTATTGTGTTCACAGGAAATGCACTGTTTCCGGCAAAAAAGCAACCTTGGATTATGATGAAGTTTATATCAAGACTCCTTTTGACTGGCTTGAGGAAATCGAGTCTGCTGAAAAGCTTGGAGAACAACAAATTGGAAAAAGAAGCACATGGAGGCTAGACACTAATTTTGGAATTATATGGGTTGATACTTACTATGGCGTTCCATTGAAGGTAGAGTCTGAAAGCAATGAATATGAATTCATGCAGATGACAGTCAATGATGTTAAGGATAGTGTGGTTGTGCCTAAATAATCATTGATAATAAAAATTCCCTTTCTCTTTCTGCTGCCTGTCTTTGACAGAGTTTTCTTTGTTTATTCTAGGCATATGTGATAATTCGTCTCTTCTCAATGTTATGTTTAATTCTTTTAGGAATCTATTCATTCCTTCTTCCATTGGGAAAGGGCCATTAACAAATCCTTCTTTAGCAGGCTTTCCTGAGAAAACCATTAACTTATGGCTTAAGTAATCAATAAACAGTAAATCATGGTCAACTACTAAAGCTGAAGCACCTTTATGCTCCATAAAATCTCTGATCAGGTGGCTTATAATCAACCTTTGTTCTGTGTCAAGATAAGCAGATGGTTCATCCAAAAGGTAAAGATTGGCGTCTTTAGAAAGACAAAGAGCAATTGCAACCCTTTGCAGTTCTCCTCCGGAAAGCTCATTTAGTTTTTTCAATAATAATGGCTTTATATTTAATGGGCTTATTATCTGGGTTGAGTATTTTGCGAGCGCATCCTTCAAAACAACCTGAACTAACTCATCAGATGCTTCCAGATATTGGGGCTTATAGCTTACCTTGACTTTTTTATCTATTTTCCCTTTATCCTGCTTTAAAACCTGAGCAAGGATTTTAACAAAGGTTGTTTTTCCTATTCCGTTCTCTCCAAGAATTCCAATAACATCTCCTTTGCTTATCTGGCCTTTTTCAGCCTTTAGATTAAAGCTGTTTAAACTTTTTTCAATATTTTCCCAGGAAATTAAAGATTCTCTTGTTCTGCTTTTTATCGGCGCTTTTGCCTCAAATTTAATTTTCTTGTCCCTGAATCTAATATTTTCTTCTTTCAAAAAGCCGGAGAGGTAAACATTTATTCCGTTTTTTGTCGGCTTTATTCCAGAGACAACGCCATAAGCATCTTCTCTGCCATACATTATATGGGTGTATTCTGTCAGGTAATCAAAAATTATTAAGTCATGCTCAACTATTAAAATTGCAGCTTCTTCTGAAGCTAGTTTTCTTATAAATTTGCTTAAATTAACTCTTTGTTTGATGTCAAGGAAGCTTGTTGGCTCGTCGAAAATAAATAAATTGGCTTTTTTTAATACAGTGGCTGCTACTGCAACTCTTTGCAATTCTCCGCCTGAGATGTTTTTGATGTTATTGTCTAAAATTTCTTTGATTCCGAGCTCTTCTGCAACTCTTTCCAAGGAATTTTTTTCGTCAACTTTTTTCAATAGATCCCTGACTTTGCCTTTTGCAGTTTTTGGGATCAGTTCAACTTGCTGGGGCTTGTAGCTGACCTTTATTTTTCCATTGGAAATTTTTTCAAAAAATCCATGCGCCTCTGTACCTCTGAATTTATCTATCAATAAATCAAAATTCCCTTCTTTTTCATAATTGCCTAAATTGGGCTTAATAACCTGTGCTAAAATTTTAATTGCAGTTGATTTTCCGATTCCATTTACTCCGAGAATCCCGATAACATTGCCAAAGGTTGGAGATGGCAATGAATATAAAGCAAAGAGGTTTTCTCCATACCTATGAATCGGCTCTTTTTTCCATTCTTCCGGCAGGTTTATGATCTTAATTGCGCTTTGGCTTGGTTTTACGCAGATTCCGCAGCCAGTGCATAGGGATTCATCTATTGTAAGTTTGCCGTCTTCAATTTTAATGCATTCCTTTCCAGCCCTGTTTATCGGGCAGAGGCTTTGGATATGTTTTTTTAGTTCCATATCCTTTAGTTTTTCGTTGTCTATAATTGCTATGCGTGGCATATTGTTAAGGGGAAGGTTGTGTTTTATAAATGTTTATTTTAATGCGTTAAAATACTAAGAAATTCACAAAGTGAATTTCTGGTATCCCAGAAATGCAAAGCATTTCTATGGATTCCACCATTCTCAGAATTGTGGGAAAGATGGTGGAATTCACTGTAGCGGACAAAATAAATATCCATAATATTTGTTTATTTAGTCCTGACAAAGCAAACACATATCCATTACAAAAATTAGTGTGTTTGCTATGAGTCAAAAACTACCTTTCAGCTGATACTTACACTCAAACATGCCACCCATCTTTGATGGATGGTTTTTGACTTTTAAAAAATAATGAAAATCTTTATAAATAAGTGTTTGTTTCCTTCAAAAGGTGAACTTAAGTGTTTAATCGAGAAAAGACCAAATCTTTCTATGTTCCATATCCGACTTTAGATGAGATAGGACATAGTCAAATACCGGATAGTTCTTTGGATAATCTTTCTTTAAAACTAACAAATTCTCCCGAGGAATGGTATTTCTTAAGTCACAAGGCGGAAAGACGCACTTGTGTTCCTTATATAGGTTTATATAGCGATGTACCAAAAACTTCACAAAAATTTGCGGATGCTGAAAGAGTTGTTGCCGAGGCTATTGGAGGTACACTTGGTGCAAACGAAAATGTCGATAGTGGATGCTACAGAAGTTTAAGAATTATAGACTTACCGGAAAATCCATCACAAGCTAGAATTGCCGATTTTATAGAAGAACTGACAAAGCATTTTAGAGAAGTTATGGTAACATCAGTAACTTATAAAAATGTACCTGAATCTGCTATTTCTAGAACTGGAATTGGGTGGTGGCATATGTTTGAGGGTTTAGACCTTCCTTTTGAATCTACATCTTTGTCTTATAGATCACTGGGTAGATAACTTTTATTTGAATAATATCAGCAGAACAATAAAAATTAAAAACAAGCAATAATTCTGTTCTAATATGAAATGCGAAATCTGCAAAAACAAGGTAGAAAAGACTTTTCTTGGGAAATTACTGGGCACTTATGTTAAGGATGGGAAAGGGAAGAAGCATTCTGTCTGTTTTGAATGCCAGAAGAAGTTTAAGGATAAGAAAGATATTCTTGAAAAACTAGGATTTAATAGTAAATAGCCTAGTTTTTCAGATGTAGAAAATACTTCGAATTTTCAACATTTTAGAAAATATTAAGTGATTAATGAAAATTCTTTAAGCTTGGATTTTAGTTTTTTAACTAATTCTGGATCATCGTAATAATAAATATCAGGTATATTTAGGGAAATTATGCGTTTTTGCTTAGATAATTTAGGAAACCTTTTGGTAATTTCATCTATATGGTAATCTTCCATGACAACGATAAGGTCTGCCCAGGATATTTGTTTTTTAGTTACAGGCTTTAAGTTATAGAGGCCGGCTGATTTTGTGTTGAACTTATCCTTAAATAAATGCTCTGCTGTTTTGCTTCTGTTCAGGTTTTGGTTGCAGATAAATAATACTTTCATAGAAAAATAACTAAATTGGAGCATATATAAATTTTACTTCAAAATATTAAATTATAGAAAATATTAAGTAATGAGCTTGTTTCTTTTATTGCATAGCAACTGTGCTAAATAATCGTATATATATTCACAGTTGCTATGTTCGAAATGGCAAGTAAAATATACGAAAATTTGCCATTTCCGCTATATGCCCCGATAGCTCAGTTAGGAGAGCGATAGCCTCGTAGCTTTGAGAGAGCTATAGGTCAAGGGTGCAAATCCCTTTCGGGGCTTATTTCTAATTATAATCCAAAATTTTAAATATTGGACTTAACAACAAAGCTATTTAATGACTTTAGTTTCATGTTTTTGCAGGACTTTTAGAGAGAATCCTGATAAGGTTGCAATAGATTTTTGTGATAAAAGAATCACTTTTTCTGAGTTAGATAAGGAATCTAATAAGGTTGCAAATGCCTTGATTAAGGCAGGTGTTAAAAAAGGAGACAGAGTTGCTCAGTTTTTGTGCAATAGCCTGGAATTGGTCTATTTCTTTGTTGGTGTTTTGAAGGCAGGCGCTGTTGTTGTTCCAATAAACACTTTTTATAAAGAAAAGGAAATTGAGCATATGCTTGATAATTCAGGCGCAAATATGATTTTGGTTGATGAGGAACGCCTGGAGGTTCTGGAAAGATGAAACAATGGATTAAAAACAGTAAAAAAAATAATCACAGTCGGAAAAAATCAAAAATATACAAGCTTTGAGCAATTTGTTGAAGGAGCTTCTGAGAGTGAAGCTGGTGTCGAAGTAACTGACGATGATGGAAGCATTATTTTCTATACTTCCGGGACAACCGGCAAGAGCAAAGGGGCTTATCTAACACATCTTAATGTTCAATATAATTTAGAAGCTTTGAAATTAGCCTGGCGTTGGTCTTGCCAGGACAAATTGCTTTTGACATTGCCTTTATACCATATTCATGGCTTGGGTGTTGCTTTGTGCGGGAGCTTTTATAGTGGGAATTCGATTGTTTTGAGGAAAAAATTTTTTCCTGAGGAAATCCTTCCTTTGATCCAGGAAAAAAAATGCACATTATTTATGGGTGTTCCAACCATGTATATTAAGGTTTTAGATACAAAAGATAAGGAAAAATATGATCTTTCTTCAATGAGGCTGTTTGTTTCCGGCTCAGCGCCATTGTCTTCAGAGACATTTAAGGAATTTGAGCAGCTTACAAGCCAAAAAATTATTGAAAGGGCAGGCATGAGCGAAACTATGATGAATTTCTCAAACCCTTATGATGGCAAAAGGAAGCCAGGAACTGTTGGGCTGCCTTTGATTGGAGTTAAGGCAAGAATTGTTGATGAAAATTTTCATGATGTTAAGCAAGGCGAAGAAGGGGAGATTTTGCTTAAAGGCCCTAATGTTCTTAAAGAATATTGGAATTTTCCTGAGATGAATGGCAAGGCTTTCAAAGACGGCTGGTTCAGGACCGGAGATATTGGCAAGAAGGATGATGATGGCTATTATACCTTTGTCGGCAGGGTCAGAGACATGATAATAACCGGCGGCCTTAAGGTTTTTCCACGCGAGGTTGAGGAAGTTATTGACCAGAATCCTGCTGTTAAGGAATCTGCTGTTATAGGAATTCCTGACAAAACTTTTGGCGAATCAGTCAAGGCTTTTGTTGTTCTGAAAGACGGGCAAGGGGTTTCTGATGAAGATATCATTAAGTTTTGCAAAGAGAAAATAGCTTCTTACAAAAAACCAAAGTTTGTTGAATTTCTTGAAGAGCTGCCCAGGACTTCTACTGGAAAAGTTACAAAGAATGTTTTGAAGGATAATGAGATTGAGAAGGCGTTTTGTTTGAGGCATTAGTTCCAACATCTTATTATTTTTGTTTCAATAAATTTTCATTGATTATTATAAAACATCAACATTTTTAAACAAAACTTTGATTCTATGTTTTTATGACTGAAAACAAAGTCCATTTCGAAAGAGCAATATTTACTTCTTGGTATTGCAGTATTGGTGATTGCGCTTATTGCTATATGTCAACTCAGAAGAAATTGATAAAAGATCCTGAGAGGGCCAGGAGGAGTGAGGCTTCTGTTTTGGCAGAGGCTTTTTTATGTAGAAAGCTTGGCTGGAAGATTGGTTTTTTAAGCTCTGGCTATGGTTCTTATACTTCAGAAAGCATTCTTGATTTGGTTAAAAAAATTCATTCAATTTATGGAGATAAATTGTGGCTTAATGTTGGTGTTTTGAATGAAAATACTATTAAGAAATTGTTGCCATATTTAATTGGATTATGCGGGGCTGTAGAAACAACAAATTTACAATTAAGAGAAAAAGTATGTCCAAATAAACCATTGGATCCAATAGAAAATATGTTTAAGGTTTGCGATAAATATAATTTAAAAAAATCAATGACTTTTATTGTTGGTTTGGGCGAGACAATTAATGATTTTGAATCGTTGAAAAATTTTATAATAAAAAATAAAATTGGCAAAATAATATTTTATGCATTGAACCCGATAAAAGGGACTGTTTTTGAAAAGAGCAAAGGGCCTGAGATTGATTATTATCTGGAATGGATTAAAAAAACAAGGCAAAATTTTCCTGAAATAGAGATTGTTGCAGGGCATTGGGTCAACAGGGTTGGTTATATCAGCAAAATGTTAGGGTTTGGGGCAAATAATCTGACAAAATATCCAACAATAAAGCTTTTTAATTCAGAATTTTCGAAAATTATTGAGGAAGAGATAAAAAAATCAGATAAAAAATTTGTTGGGACATTGACAAAGGTTCCAATGATCGATGTTGATAAGGAGATTGATTCATTAGATCCATTATTATTTAATGAGAATTTAAAAAATCAAATGAAAATAAAACTTTTGCAATATTTAAAACAATTAAATAAAAATAAAAAATAACTATAAATAAATTGGCTATCTTCTGAAAATCCTTTTGAAATTGTCCAATATTGCATCCAAATTATTTGTATCAATTAAAATTAAAAATAAAAAAATCAAGGAGTAATTTGTTATCATAAACGGTTTTGTTCCCCATCTTATGCCTGGGAATTTGTAGCTGGAAAATGGCCACAAGAATGGTGTTGGCAGGAAATCTTTTGTGTGGGTCGGTATATCCATAAGCACATGTATTGGCCATGCAAATAAAAAAACGGGTATTTTTTTAAAAAATAAAAAAACTATAAAAAAGGCAGCGGCTATGGTGAATATGCTGTGAGTAAGGCCGTATAAGGTAAAAACCCATTTTGGGACTAAGGAAAAATCCGGATTCTTCCAATCAAAACCTTTCTTTTTTGGGTAAAACATGAACACAGCCCATGAAAGAAGGTCGGGCAATATTCCAAAGATGACTGCAAACAAAACTAATTCTGAGTTGTGGAAGATTATGTAAGACCATAATGCGTGTGCGAGAGTGTCCATTTTATTCGTAGCGTAATGCGTCCACCGGTTTTAATTTTGAAGCTGCTCTTGCAGGAAAGAATCCAGAAACCGCACCAACCAAAAATGAAAATGTAAGGCAGCCAACTATCAGCCACCATGGAAAGTTAGGCTGCAAAAATGAATATCCAGCAGCAGCAATAGCAGCAGCACCAAGCTTCGCCAAACCATAACCGAGCAGCATGCCAATACCTCCTCCAATTAATCCTAAAACCCCAGACTCGACAAAGAAAATCCAGAGGATGGTGCTGTTTTTTGCGCCAATTGATTTCATTATGCCTATCTCTTTTGTCCTCTCTAAAACAGCAGTATACATTGTATTCATAATATTGACAGCAGCTACAACAATCGATATTCCTGCAATTATCACTAAGATAGAATTAAGCACCAGCAGTACAGTGCCAAATGTCTCCATAAGCTGCTCAAATGACTGGATATAGAAATCCTCTTCACCTTCTTTCTGGCCTTTTTTCTTCCTAAGCTTTTCTTCAAGCCTGTCTGCAAGCGCAATTGTGTCTGTACCTTTCTCTGCTCTGATAAACATATAATCATATTCGTCATCCCCTTTATCAAAAAGTTCTTTTATAGCATCTTCTGTCATGTAAACATTAGAATCATCCTGCGCATTTCCAATCTCTTCATAAAATCCTACAATATCAAAAGACTTACCATTGATAAACACATTATCCCCCAGCTTAAGAGGTTTAGAAAAAATCTTGTCCGCAAACATATAATTGTAACCAACATTAATCTTACCTGAATCCCCTTTTTTTAATGCCCTTCCTTTGAAAATTCCAAAACCTGCAAAAGCCTCTTCAATAAGCCTTTGTTCAGATGAATCAAGAGGCATCCCCATTATGAAAACCCATTTTCCCAGCTTTTTTTCATCAATTTTCACTTCACTCTGCTCCATCATCATAGCTGTTGCTTCTGAAACACCGTTCTGTTTTTTTATAAAATCAAGGTCATCTTTTGTAAGGTATATTTCTCCAATGCCTGGAATCATCCCAGCACCTTTTGGCTGGGCAATGAGTTTATCTGTCCCCATTTCCTGAGCCATCTCATCCATATAATTTTTAAGTCCTTCACCAAAGCTGATTAAAACAAAAATTGACATTATGCCAATAAGTATAGAAAGAATAGTAAGGAAACTTCTTGTAAACCTATTCACCATATTATTTGCAATGTATTTGGTCAAATCTCCTATCATTTTATCTCCATCATTTAGTATGACGCAATGCATCTATAGGATTAAGCTTTGATGCTCTTATTGCAGGGATAACACCAAATATGCTTCCAAGTAAAAACGAGCCAAATATAGACCCAACTATGAGCCAGATACTGATATCCGCTCTTATTAAATCACTTCCAAGCGCCAGTCTTCCTACAAAAGCAAGACCCATTGCCACACTTATCCCAATAATCGCACCTATTATCCCGCCTATACTCCCTATTATCCCGGATTCAATAAAAAACAATGAAAAGATTGCACTGTTCCTTGCGCCAATTGACTTCATTATGCCAATCTCTTTTGTACGCTCAAGAACAGAAGTAAGCATAGTATTCATTATCCCAATGCCTCCGACAACTATAGATATAGCTGCAATGACGTAAACAAACAATTGTACAGCAAACAAAGTTGAATTAACTTGCGCAAGCACAGCTTGCGGTGTCTGGACAGTAAAATCCTCTTCCCCTTTATCCACGTCTCTTTCTTTTCTCATAACTTTCTCTATATTATCCTGCACAGCCTTCATATCAGCATTTGGGTGAACCTGTACAGCAATAATATCCATCTCATCATCTGGAATATCCAATATCTTCCTTAGATCATCCTCTTCTACAAGAACAATACCGTCAATAAGAAAACTTCCCTTTTTTTCCAAGAAACCAATAACTTCAAATGCCTCATCCTGAATAAATACTTTTGAACCAACAACTATCTGTTTTCCAAACCCTGCATTTTCTTCTCCAAGATTGCTACCTAGAACTGTTTTTTTACTGTCACCATCCCTCAATAATCTTCCTTCTCCTGCTTCAAGATTTAATGCCTCTTCGATAAGTTTTCTATCGTCTCCTTCAGCCATACTAGCGGCCATTCCAAATGCCGCATGATTATTATACACTAATTTACCACTCCTTGTAAGCCTTCCAACAGCATTCTTAACACCATTTACCTGCTCAATTTTTTTCACATTGTCTTTTGTTAGCGGTGTTACAACTCCCGTGCCAGGTGGTCCTAATCCGCCAGATGCCATTACAGCTAATTTATCTGTTCCAATATCCCCAAACTGCGAGCTTATCGCTACCTTCAACCCTTGGCCCATGCCAATAAGAGAAACAACAGCTGTTATACCTATGATTATGCCTAACATAGTCAGCCACGATCTTAGCCTTCTGTTTCTTAAACTCTTTACAGAATAGATAAAGTATTCTTTAAACATTTTTTAAAGTGCAGGAAAGTCAATTATTTTTTCCTGCGCTTTTTCCACCAAAATTTATAGGCAAGAATACCTCCAACAACAACCATGATTAAAACAAAGTATCCAGTACTGCTTCTTCCTTTGACTAATCCAAACTGCTTAGCTTCACTTAATGTGTAAATAGGAAGCTCAAGGTTTACGTTAATGTTGTAGTTGCGGTTGTTGGCGTCTTTGTATTCTACAGTCAATGGTAAAACAATTTTATTTTGCTTTGTTTTGCCTACATTAATCTTAAAATCTGTTGTTTCATAATCATCGGAATCTATATTGCCTACGTATACCTCTGATGGAGAGATTATGCTATAATCATTTCCTTCTGCCAGTTTCACATTGAGGAACTTTATGCCTGTCAGGCCTTTGTTGACAAGCTTTACTGTAACTTCTCCTGTTTTTCCTGCAGTGTAGATGGTGGTACTGTCGATTCCAATTGCCAGGTCTGGCTCAGAGCCTATTATAAGGCCAAATGAACCATTTCTGTTATATGAGTTTCCAAGGTTGTCATTGTACCTTATTTCTATTGGCACTTTATATAAATCAGATTCAGCATCCGGCTCAACAATCAAATCAAATGTTACGTCAACTCTCTGATTGGCTTTGATAGTTTTTATTATCTTCTCATTGCTTGAGCCTGAAGTTGCTAAAGGCACTGCTCCAATACCCAACTTAACTTTGACATCTTTTAATAAAGAGTCTGCAATATTTTTTATGGAGATAGTTAATGCTGCCTTCTCTCCTGCCTTTGGCCTTGCCGGAGTTACCTTTATCGAATCAATGCTTAAAATTGCATCATGAGTCCTGATGTTAATTATGAATGGATCTGGCTCTATCCAAGCGAAACTGTCAAACTTATATCTGAATTTCAATTCGTTTTCCCCTTCAACAGCGTCTTTGTTGACTCTAACGCGGTATTTAATAATAATTGCAGTATCTCCGAGCTGCCTCGCATGCATCGCTCCTAAGTTTTTAACAGCACTCACTCCTGAGTCTAGTGAGAAAGGAAATCCAGGCAGAAGCTCAAGAGTGAAATCCTTGACCTGGCCCAAACCAATGTTTTCAACCTTAAAACGGATATCAACATATTTTCCAGGTTCGGCAGGATCAGGCTCCTGGTTTACAAGGCTTACCCCGACATCAGAAAGCCTGTTTATTTTTGTTGAAGCTTGTGCAGCAACAGATATGCTTATTGCCAGCAGAATTAATATACATAAACTCAATAGTTTCTTCATTTTTTACCACCTCTATGGTTGTTTAAAGATTCTACGATCTTGCCGTCCTTTAGAAACTCGATTCGGTCGGCATGTCGTGCCACATTTTTGTCGTGAGTGACCATGATAATTGTTTTGCCTTCTTTTCTGTTTAATTTTTCCAGAAAGCTCATTACAGTTTCTCCGGTTTTTGAGTCTAAGTTGCCGGTTGGTTCATCTGCTAGGATAACTTCCGGGTCATTTGCTAGCGATCTTGCTATAGCAACCCTTTGCTGCCTGTTTCCTCCCTGGAATACTAATGGCAATGCAACGTTTTCCAAGGCGCTTAAAGTGTTGATTAAATTGAATTGCTGGAATATGAAGCCGATTTTTTTACCTCTTAATTGCGCGAGGGCTGATTCTGACATTTTTGATATGTCTTTTCCTTCAAGGAAAACCTTTCCTTTTGAAGGAACGTCAAGGCTTCCAATTAAGTTGACGGCGGTGCTTTTGCCACAACCCGAAGGACCCATAATGGCAAGGAATTCGCTTTTCCTTATTTTCAAATCAACTCCCCTTAAAGCGTTTACCC
>SDBT01017099.1_pt1 | contig 11466 bp, 16 predicted proteins | sample 2277101 | NCBI WGS metagenome assembly SDBT01 (sample SAMN10404973, study PRJNA504765) | marine sediment metagenome | isolation source: marine sediment core GS10_PC15, 103 cmbsf | place: Arctic Ocean: Southern Knipovich Ridge | collected 2010
CTTCTTTAGGATAAATTCTACGTCTTCCCATTTTACAGCCCTTTATCTTCTGGCCACGCTGACGGTAATCCCGTTCTACTTAGTGGCATATACGATACAATTAATTTTTGTTCTTCTTCTGTAAGAACCTTCCAATCACCATCATCAAGATATTCTATCTTTTTTTCTTTAACCTGTAAGCAATGACTTGCAGGAGCCTGAGGTATCATAGGATTATCTTCTATTTTATAATTTAATATCCACATCCCTATTAAGCTAGACATGCAATGAGCTTCAACCTGATAAGTAGTAGGACATTCTTTTCTAAATCCGAATAAATCTTTGTTTAATAGTTGCTCCAGCCTACATTCAAGATGCCTTAAAACTCCAAAAATATTTCCTGTTTCTACTTCTCTCCCATGAGTATTCCCTAAAGCCCATTTATGAAGTTGATCTTTACTCCACCCCTCTGGAGGATCATCGAACATGGCTTGACCTGATTCTGATTCTCTTTTATAAAATTCTTCTGGGTCTTTATCATTCAATTGCCAGTTATTATGCCACATCATGTAGTATCTCCAATATGTTTCTCTTTGATAAGATACCCACCTATGCAATTCTTCTAATGTAAGAGATTCTAAACCTGAAAGTTTTTCACTCATCTTACTTCTCCCTTCTTCAAACTCTTCAAGCCTTTATTAGTATATTCTTTATTCATATACGGAGATATGTTATTACATTCACATTGCCTAACCGCATATCCCTTGTTAGAATATGAAACATTGCCACAGCCAGGACATGTCCATCTTATGTCATATCTTTTTTCAAAATCAATATGATAAAATCGATCAATAAATTTATTGAAGGATTCTTCGTTAATCATTATTTGTTTTTTCCCAATAATATTGATAGAATTTTATTTGCTCATCTAACTTGATAGGTTCAGAATGAAGATGTCTCCAGAACGAATCAAGGATTATGCCCGACATGTCATCAGCATGATGAATTCCCTTTTCATTGAACCACTTGGCAAGAACAGAATCATTCCACAGACCCCAGTTATTTCTCAAATGTCTACCTAACCCATGGTGCATTCCTGATATAACTTCTTCTTTCATATTCTCTATGTCTTCAATAAGTTTGGGATCAAGGATCTTCTTCAACTCTACAAAACTATCTTCTAAATCTTTTGGAATATATGTTACTTCCTGCTCTTGTTCTTGCTCATAAACCTCTTTAATCTTTGCTCGATTGCTTTTTATATCGTTTATCAATGCACAATAATGATTATTTAATCCAGGCCAATGGAAATCAGTTGTTAGTTCAGGTAAAGGCTCAATTTTTAATGATTTTTGCAATCTTTCCGAAACCTCAGAAAATTCTTTCAACATAGGCTTAAAAGGAGTTTTAGAGCTTAGAATATATGCTTCCATTTCTTTAGCATAATCAGACATTCGTTTTGCCAGGTCTTCCAACATTTTCATATCATCTTCTACACTCATCTTAATTCTCCTTTTTGCAAACCATCTTTAAATCTATGTGGATGATATTTTCTTAGATATCTTAATGGAGCTTGATCATCATTCCACATAGATAAAGTTCTTTTCTTCTCTTCTTCGGTATATTTTTTCTTCTTATGCATAACTATCACAAAAGCACACGAATAATAACAAAGAGCTATATCAGAACGATCTTTATGCTTGCCTTTTATTTTATGCTCATAAGCATAAGCCATGCCTTTATAACACATCTTTCTATCCATAAGAGTAAAAGGATCATTTTTCTCAGAATAGAACTGTTCACATACCTCCATTACTGGGCCTAATATTATAGGGTTAACAAATAACTCATGGTTAGTAATATTAGGAAATTCCTCAACAGGAGATGCATAAATATCTGAAAAAGATAATACTGTTATGCCTGCAACTAATTTCATAAAATTTCTTCTATACATGTTCCCTCTCCTCCACCATCACATGGACCTATATCTACATTTTTACAAACCATAGGAGTTATTTCTCCGTTCATAATTCTATGCCATGAATAATATTTTTCTGCTTTTCTCTCTTTCGATGGTTTTGCCGACAGACCTCTAACTCCTATCTCAAAACCACCATCTCTCATGCATACCACTAATTCTTCTCCTTCTTCAGTTTCAAAAAGGACAGAGTTAAAAACTTCTTTTAATCTAATAGTCATATCTGATGTAACATCTATCTTCATTTCGTTAGTCCTCTACTTTTTCTTCTTCTTCTTTTTCCACTTTTTGTATGTTTTCTTTTTAAATACTATCTTTTCTCCGCTCTCTTTGTCAAAAAACCCCTTGCAGCCTTCAGACTTACTCCATGATTCACAGCCCAAATACTCCCAATTTTTTTTGCTTTTCTTCTTAAGCAGAGATTTTCCACAGTTAGGGCAGTTAAAATCACTTTTCTCCAACTCTACTTTTTCTTTCTCATAAGGTTGTCCATCTTCATCTATCTGACATTTGTATTGACATTCAATAGTTTTATTAGTCCTGTTTGAGCAGCTCAAGAATGGACCCCATTTGCTAAATTTCTTTTGAAGGAATGCTCCACAATCAGGGCATTTATGATTTGTCTTACTATCTTCTTCCCTTTTATTTTTTGCGTTAGTAAGATCGCTTTTTAGTCTATTCCAAAAACAGGTTAGGACATCTAATTTGTTAGTTTCTTTATTAGCTATTCTATCAAGATCGTGCTCCATGGATTGAGTAAATTCAAGATCAACGAAACAGAAATCTGTATCTATTAAGAAGTCAGATACTCTAATCCCCATCTCTGTTGTATGAATAGTATTCTTCTTCTTCTCTATATATCCTCTTGCAAACAAAGTATTAGGAATAGAAGCATATGTGCTTGGACGACCGATGCCTCTCTTCTCTAACTCTTTTGTAAGAGATGATTCCGTATATCTTGAAGGAGGTTGAGTAAATTTCTGCTCTGTTTTAACATCAATCAATTTTAACTCTTCTCCGACTACGAACTCAGGCAGAACAGAGTCAGAATGAGATCCATATGTCCAAACTTTCTTCCATCCATCAAAGGTGACTCTACTTCCATTTGCACCAAATTTATACTTATCACATTTAAACTCAGCACTTCCAGTGAACTGAACCATGTTAGCCATCTGAGAAGCCACAGTTCGTCTCCAGATGACCTCATAGAGCTTATGAGCATCTCCTGCCCCTGTGCTTTCTACAGCCATATCAGTGACTCTGATAGCTTCATGAGCCTCTTGAGCAGATGACTTATTCGAAAATACATTCTTATTACTTGAGAGATAATTATTTCCGTATTTAGCAGGTATTGAGCACCTTATACCATCAAGAAACTCAGGTACTATAAAGGTTGAATCACTTCTAATGTATGTAATACTTCCTGATTCATAAAGACTCTGAGCTACTCCAGCTGTCTTTTTAGATCCCCATCCCATTATGGCTGAAGCTGCCTGATATAATGTAGAAGTTGTGAAAGGGGCATAAGCTCTATTAGACTTTTCTTTTGTGTCATATTTAGAAACAGTCCATTTCTCTTTCTTCAAAACATCTATGATCTCATTAGCGTCACAGCCTGTCTTAATGTCAAGAGGTTTAGGAACTTTGATAGTAGCTGTAACTCTATCTCCATTCTTTCTTTCCAACTCTGCATCTATCGGCCAATACTCTTGGGGTATGAAGCTTTGTATTTCTTTTTCTCTCTCTGCCAAAATCCTTAGGGCCGCACTTTGAACACGACCAGCACTTGGACCGCCTGTTGCTTGTGTAACAGGGTAGGACGCCTTGTAGCCAGCGAGTCTATCGAGTATTCTGCGGCACTCATAGCTATGAACCATATCCATATCTATATCACCAGCATTCTTAATAGCATCTTGAACAGCTTGCTTTGTAATAGAGCCTGTCACTGCTCTTTTAATAGTCGTGCCTTTAGGTATATAATTAGAAATGTGCCATGAAATTGCTTCTCCTTCGCGATCAGGATCGGACATAAGATAAACTATCTCTGCCTTTTTAGCTTTCTCTTTTATCTTTTTAACAATATCTTTTTTATCAGGATTGACTTCGTAAGTAGGTTTGAAATCATCTTTAATACTTACGCTTATTTTTTTCTTTGGAAGATCTGCGATGTGTCCAACAGAAGCTATGACTTCGTAATCTTTTCCAAGGAATTTTTTAATGTAACCTGTCTTCTTAGGTGACTCTACAATTACTAAATATTTTGCCATGCAAATCCTTAATTAAAAAGGGCATGAACATCTTAACGAAGTAAAATGCTCATGCCACGGAGGAGGGTAAAACAATTTAAATAGACTGTGTTGCAAGTCCATAAAGTTTTAAACCATTAGTTCCTCTCAGATGTTGAGTCTCACCACGGCCACAAACAGATACATTCTCAATTTTTCCCTTTTTAGCCAACTGTATAGCCTGTTTCCTAGTCACCCATTTATTCCCGACAAGGTACCCCAAAGTATGGTCTTGACTGTTTATCCTTCTTTTTCTAACCTTCATAACAATTCTCCTAACATTTAATATTTATATCACTTATATTAATCTTTTTACTTTCACTTTTCAAACTTTTTCCGATCCCTGCAAATCCGCCTGATATCCCTGCTATGTTACACCATGCTGCTCTTTCCAACTCTGCAGCTTCTTGCCAAGCTGAATCTTTGCCAGAACCTGTCAGCAGAGGATCGTTTTTAATATCCTGCTTACTATTAAAAACACCATTAACCCTCAACCTCTCAAAAGCTTTTTGAAGATTAGCGTTATAATGAGGTATGTCCAGATGTTTGGACAAAGAAAACAGATTAGGAGTTACCCCTTCTATGACAGAGATAACACATGCTACACCCAAGCATCCTTCCCACTCAGATTCCTTTAGCCAATGATAATCATCAGCCATACAAATAGTTTTTAATAAAGACTCATATTTTTTCAATCCTCTAAAATTTCTTTTTTGTTCCATTATGTTGTTCCTAAGATAGTAACGTTATTTTACAAGTTGCAAAAATTTATCATCTTTTTGGATTACGTCAGCAACTAACTCTGAATATCTTTCCCAAACTTTATTTATGTCGGGAGAGTCTCGAAGAACTGATTTTTCACGCATAGCTTCTGCCTTAGCAACAACGCTGTCGTGCATAGCTTCAAGTTCTTCCTTTGTATATTTTCCTTTTCTGATATCTAACAAGATCTGCCCATCAGGGCGAGGAAACTTCATTGAACCTGTTTCCATAAGCTCTGTAACTTGCTTTACGAGACGAATAGCATGAGCCGCGCTCTTCCTACAGAAGCCATATTTCTCAACTTCTTCTTTCCTTCTAACTCCAAGACCAGCCATAGAAGAGATACATTTCTTTTTGTCAACAGAATCAAGTATCTTTATGATATCATCCATATTATCCTTTTTAAGGTTCCAATGGTTACGTACATCATTTATGATCTCTTTCTTAGTTTTATTAAACCTTGTAGAAACCATTCTTATAGCCATTGCCTTGCGCCATTCTCCAGTGCTGTAACCCATAATTCTTCCATAGATAGCATTACTGATTAGGTATTCCTTGAGCTTTATTATTTCTCTGCCTAGTTCAGAACACTCAACGATATGCTTTTCATCAGCAAAGAATAACTCTGAGCACTGGGGATCTCCACGTAGAACCAGCTTAAGGAAATGAGCTGCACTATAAACCTTATGATCTCCTTCCATCTCTTTGCACTCAAATTTCTTTACACCGATCAGGTATGAAAACGGAGGAAATGTAAATCCTCTTAAATCATAATCTGATTCAGGCGTAGCCATTCCGTACAAATGACTCCCTGATTCACACAGGAAGTCAGGCTTTAGGAGAGATTTCTCTAATAACTTTTCATCGTTCATTTTACTACTTAGCCTTTACTATCAATCTGTTTGCTTTTCTATGATTAGCATTATAAATGATTTAGTTTCACTTTCAAACCCTTTTTTAAAGAATTGATATTTATCCAAATATTTGACCAATATCGGGTATTTCATCGTCCATAATCTCAAAATGTAGAATATCCATCTCATCATCATATTTATGATCGTTAGGATATAGGGTAAAAACTACTTGAGTTTTCATCTCCACTTTATCGTATTCTAAATGAACGTCCCTGACGTTATTTTCTATAGTTGGAGCATCATTAAGCTCAGTAACGAATGTGACCTTTTTCTTACCAAACTGAACTTTATTTATAATAGAATAAATATCCTCCATAACTATCTTTTTCCTTTTTTTGTATTTCTTCTTCTTAGTTGCTTTTTTCTTGGTCTTTTTCTTGACAGCTTTTTTCTTGACAACCTTTTTCTTGGCAGTCTTCTTGGCGGTCTTCTTTTTAGACTTCCTTAATATTACTACTTTCTTTTTCACTTTTGAAGACTTTTTATTCTTAACTTTTATCATGTATCGCTCCTAACCCTTCACAGTTGTCAGATCGTGCAACCATATTTCCATCTCTTGCCATATCGTCTAGTTTTTCTTTAGCAGGACTTTTTTTCATACAGACAAAACCGATCTTTGAACAGGAAATATAACGGCATGTATCCTTCTGTTGATCAATTTTGCAAACACTATTGAGGTGAGCATTATTTATCTTTCTACCTTCATCAAGCAAATATTCACCCAACTGATTATTAAAATCTACTCCATACATTATCTCTTAAACTCCTGTATATATTTTTTTCTATTCATTTTTTTAGGTTTCAACTTACTTATAACATCGGTTAAATTTTCTTCTGGCCACAATTTGTTAGTGCTACAGTTATGAATAGGAATGGGACATTCATCTTTGATCCATTGCATAGCCGTATTGCACATTTTTAAAGTGTAAGATTTATGATCTTTGTTCTTCCCATAAAAATCAGTTTTGCCCTTTTCATATTTACAATCTGTCCCTAAGAGAACTATTTCTGAACAACCAAGATTAACTGCCATTTGAGCTGATAGTGCTGCGGTGTTGCCATTGCCATATAAAGTAGAGATGCTATTCTTAAATTTAAATCTGCCAGTTTTGACTTTAAAATTTAGAAAAGCGCCCTCTGGATCACTCATATTACAGCATACTTTCAATGACTTACAATTAATAATATTTCTTCTTTCACTATTCCACATCTGAATATCTTGCCACATTAAAATTGTCGGAGTAAAAACATAATATATTCTATTAATACCTATCGTAAAATAAGGCTTCAAAATATCTAAATTTTGCCTAGAAATGCTAGGAGCGTTACCAATAATAAATGCAACATGCCCTTCTAATAGATTATTCCATTTTGACAAAGGTTTATAATCGGCCTTATCCCCATACTTGCTAATATCGGGAACATGAGTAGAAGTTATTTTCAACTTCCTATTTTTCTTCTTAGTTCTTTTTACAAGTCTAAGAGGTTTCTTCTTTTCGGCCGTTTTTATCTTCTTTTTTTTACCGCCCCTTGGAGTAATCTTTAATTTTGATTGTTTGATTTTTTTTCTATTAAGGTGCATTATTCTCCGAAATTAACCCATATTGGCAACTGCCTGTCCTATTATCCCACAACCTATAATTCCTATTTTACTCATTGCTGTCTCCTTTACATAATGGATGATAGTCACCCTTTAATCCTATCGGTTTTTTATATCTAATATCTGAAACTAACTCTATCGTAGGCAAAACATCGTCTAAACCGAATCCGTTGCCCTGTAGTATATTTTTATAACTTTGAAAATGAAGCTCTGTGAATACATCTGAAAATTCTATTTCTTTTTTATCTATAGTAATAGATCTATAGGTTCTTTTATCTTTATTTAATAAATCATTCTCATCAAGAGATAAGAACCATCTAACATTAGCTTTCTCCAATTCTAAATAACCAGACACTTTGTTGTCTTCCATAAGATGGACTGTATTGTTTTTAACTTTTCCAAAAATCCAGATTAACATATCAAAAAAATGAACACCTATATTAGTTGCTATTCCTCCTGATTTTTTTATATCACCTTTCCAAGAATAAAAATACCATTTACCCCTAGATGTTATATATGTTAGATCTACATCAAATTTTTTATCAGGTTGACTATCAATCTTTTTCTTAATTTCTATTAAAGAAGGATGAAGTCTCAACTGCAATATGGTATTTATTTTCTTACCAGAGGACTCCTCCACAGTTCTAAGAGATTCAACATTCCAAGGATTTAAAACAAGAGGTTTTTCACATACAACGTCAGCACCGTACCTCAGTGAGAATCTAACATGAGCATCATGCAAATAATTAGGAGAACAAATAGATACATAGTCAACCTTAATTGACCCTTCCTGTTTTATCTTCTCAAGATGCCTATCAAATCTTTCAAATTCTGTAAAGAAAGATGCACTAGGAAAATAAGAATCAATAATACCAACAGAATCATTTGTATCTAAACAAGCTACGATATTATTCCCTGTCTCTTTTATAGCATTCAAATGTCTAGGAGCTATATACCCACCAACTCCTATTAAAGCAAAATTTTTCATTAATTTTATTCCAAAATTGTATTAACTATAATTTCACAGCTATTCTCAACATAGTACATGTCCATTTTACGATTCATACGAAATTGGTCGAACCATTCTTCATCTAATTTATTAGTAGCATATCCTTCAGTAAATACTTCATCCCATTCCCACTTGTCCATTGGAACAATAACCTTCTTGCCAAAGAACGGAGAGGTCTTAGTTATACCACCACTATCTGTAATAATACCTCTGCACTCTCTCATCATGGAAATAATAGTCAAATAGCCAACAGGATCAACTACACTAATATTCATAGGTATCTCTATATCATGATCTTTGACGAACTTTGCTGTTCTATGATGAATAGGAAAAATAATTGGATACTTTAGTTTCTCACAAAATTCAAATATCGTATTCAAACGCTCAGTAGTCATATTCTCCTGTCTATGGATCGTTAACAAAATACTTTTGTCGTAAGATATGCAAAAGATTTGATCGTCTTCAATGCTATTTAAAAAATTATATTCTAAGTCTCCAACATAGATAGGATTAGAAACATTTTTATTGTCTTTTACTCTTGAAGTGAAATGAATATCCGAGATCGAATCGACCATTAATCTATTGATCTCTTCGGGACTGTTAGAATCATAACACCTCACTCCTGCCTCTATATGAGCCACCCTGTAACCCTTCTTCTTGGCAACCAAAGCAGCGATTAATGTGCTATTGGTGTCACCCATAACCACGACAGTTTGTTTAACACTTTTAGCATCGGTTCTTTGGGAATCAAAGAAATCAGACATAACTCTTATACCATTAGATATAAAATCCATCTCGGTATCACCATATATAGCCAAATTAAGATCTATCTCTAGCCCCAATTCCCTAATAAGATCAGAAGATACATTCTCTGAATAATGCTGGTTAGTATCTACAATAGTGTTAGATATGTTGTTCTTTTTGCAGTAATCATAAAATGGTTTCAACTTTATGTACTGTGGCCTAGTGCCTATGATAGTAACTATATTCAAATCTAATCCTTATAAAAATCTGTTATAATTTTATCTCTGATTTTATTTTTCAAAGAACCAGGAAAAACTGTCCCTGACAAATAATAATCGACATACTCTTCATATACATTTTCTTTTAACGCATTCTGTTTCTTGGCCAAAATTATCCATGCTGGGCAAAGAGGATCTTCTCTTCCTTCCATATATGCCCTCTCATGCTTATTCTCTTCTATGTTGCCATTCTCTACATTTATTTTAGAATAAGCACTACGAGTAGCACAGCCTCCTCTACATAACCTGTTCGCATGCAGGTCACAAGCTTTAGAGTTGCAAATATATTTGCCTTCTCTATTATCAAAGTCTCCTCTAAATTCTTTAAACTTATCTGATAAAACTATATCATTTAATTTATCTGTATGAATATTTCCAAATGTATAATCATCTATCAACGGAGATTCTGAACAACTTGTTACATCACCAGTTGCTCTAACGTGTAGTCCTCTTCCTGGTCTATTACATGTCTTATTTTTTGGGAAAGGAGAATAAACATTCCATTTGTCATCAAATAGCATCTCATCCATTGCGCTCATAATATCATATAGAACTTTAATATCTAAAGGATTAATACCATTTTGCTGCTCTTCTCCTTTTGCTTCTCCGCAATAATGAATTGGAACCACCGAATGCTCCATGTTCATAGCCCTTATCCACATGTGCAAATCCAGTAATCCAGAAGTCGTATTAACGACTGTGCCATCTTTAGAAGGAATATTCTTTGCAAGAACAGTATTGACTGTTGCTACTAAACCTTCTTTTGAACCATATCCCACATCAAACAGGTTTTGATAACCTTGAACCATCTTATCATGTCCACCTTTAACTCCCAGGATAGCGTCCTGGATATTAGAATCCATAGAATCTCTCTTTAAACATAAAGCTACTTTTCTATCTGCTAGTTTTTGGGCAATATATGGAGTTATCAAAGCTACATCAGAAAAAGTCAAAATGCTGGGATCTATATCAGAGTCCGTATATGACTCTTGTATATAATCAATAACATCAAAATATGTTTTGTCACCATCCTTATATAACATTGGCTCTCCGCCCGTTATAATAAAATACTGAACATTGAGACTTTTAGCATCATCAACCATCTCTTTTATCTTATCAAAACTAAAGAACATCCTGCCCCATTCGTTGCCTGGCCTATAGCACCATATGCATTTAAAATTACAACCAGCTGTGATAGCTATATCCAAAGAAACTAAATTACTATCATTCTCCAATAGAAGATCTAAAGAGCGTGGATCAACACCACCCATGCCAGGATCTAATTCAACCCTCTTTTTCCTAGCATTCATAATAGCATTAAGCTCTTCTTCGCTAAGGGCATTAATTTTCTGATCTTCTAAAACTGATATTTCTCTGCTAAAAATAGATTCACTTTTATCCATATTCCTATTCCTTATATATAATAAATTTTTCAAATCTCTCTTTTATCTCTATCCAACTCAAAGGAATCCTTGATCGTTTGCCATCCTTTGATATCTTATAGATATTATCTATACCCCTGTAAAAAGGCTCCAGAGGAGAACAGGGGTATCCTCCAACTGACTCATGACAATTATTATCTAACACATAAACAAATAAGTTATGCAAGTCATAATCTCTAATGGTATGGGTAATACCTAGATGCATTAAAAAAGAAGCATCTCCGCTGATAACCACAACCCTCTTATCGATATTCAATGCTATGCCCAAACCGATAGAAGGAGCAAGGCCCATACTCCCCTGCATATAGAATATATTTTTTTTATCAGGATAAATATCGTATACAGCTCTTGATATATAACCAGTTGTCGTCACATATAGAACATTCTCAGTATCACTATGAGCATCAAATATCTGTCTAATTGCTTCTTCTCTACTTAGCATTATTACCTCCATGCACTATGATATAATTATCGT
>SDBT01017100.1_pt1 | contig 11466 bp, 9 predicted proteins | sample 2277101 | NCBI WGS metagenome assembly SDBT01 (sample SAMN10404973, study PRJNA504765) | marine sediment metagenome | isolation source: marine sediment core GS10_PC15, 103 cmbsf | place: Arctic Ocean: Southern Knipovich Ridge | collected 2010
GCCTCCATGGCGCGTTTGAGTTCCTCAAGCCGCCCGCGCGCTCGCTGGACGACTTGGTCCGGGGCCTTGGCGACGAAGCTCTCGTTCGAAAGCTTCTTTTCGATTCCGTCGATGCCGCGTCGCAGCGTCTCGGCCTGCTTTGTAAGCCTGGTTCGCTCGGCGGCGATGTCGATGATATCCTTCACGTAGAGTTTGGCGCCGCCGGCCGTGACGGCCGCTGCGGTCGATCCGACAGGCTCGCTCAGTTGCGCGCTGACGGTAAGCTCGCCCAGTCCGGCCAGCGATTTCATAAGCTCAATGTTATCGCTCAGCACGTCGGCGATCGGCCCGCTAGCCTCTGCCACGGCCGCAGGGCGCAGCGAAGGTGCCACACCGTGTTCGGTCCTGGCGTTGCGGATCTGGCGGATCATGTCCTGCAGCAGCGACAGTTGCTCTTCGGCGATAGGATCGACCAGCGATGCGTCGGCTTGGGGCCATTGGGCGCGAACGAGCATCGGCTCGGCGGCCATCATGCCGGGCCCGCGATTGGGGCAGATGTCGTTCAGCCCGCGCCAGATCGCCTCGGTAATAAAGGGGCAGATCGGATGCAACAGACGCAGCAGCACGTCGAGGCAATATGCAAGAACGGTCTTGGCGCCCGCGTCGCCGGAGTTGATGCGCGATTTTGCGATTTCCAGATACCAATCGCAGACATCGTTCCACATGAAGTGGTAGAGAGTGTCCGCAAGCTCGTTGTAGCGGAAGTTCTCGATAGCCACCGTCACGTCGCGGACAGTAGCAGTGAGGCGCGAGAGTATCCAGCGGTCGGCAAGGTGCGCGGTGGGCGATATTTCGTCCCAGCCGGGCGTAGCTTCCAGATTCATCATCGCGAAACGCGACGCGTTCCAGAGCTTGTTGCAGAAGTTCCGGCCGACGTCGAATTTCGGCGAACTGTTCATCGTTCGCCCGTCAGGCAGGGTGATTTCCTCGATCGGCATGCGGACGTCCTGCGTCTGAGTGGTCATCGACACAAGCGTGAATCGCATCGCATCCGAACCGTGCGTATCGATAATGTCCAGCGGATCGACGCCGTTACCGAGGCTCTTGGACATCTTCCTGCCCGAGCCGTCCTGGATCATCGCGTGGATGAAAACGTCGGTGAAGGGAATATCGCCAACGCAGTACTGGCCCATCATGACCATGCGGCTGACCCATAGAGTGATGATCTCGCGTGCGGTGCAGAGCACGTCGCCCGGATAATATTTCTCCAACTCGGGCGTCTTTTCCGGCCAGCCAAGCGTACTGAACGGCCAAAGCGCGGAACTGAACCATGTATCCAGAACGTCCGGATCGCGCTGAAAGCCCTGTGCTTCGAGTTCGGTTTCGACCTCGGTGTGGCCGGCTGGGACGCAGACGAAGGCGTATTGAATATCGTCGGTCTGGCCGGTCTGGATTGCCAATTTCACGCCGCTGACCGTCGCCGGACAATCGCCATCGTCGATAGGACGCTTCCAGATCGGAATCTGGTGACCCCACCAGAGTTGTCTGCTGATGGGCCAATCGCGGAGGTTTTCCAGCCAGCTTTGATATGTCGCAGCGTATCGCTCGGGCGTGAACTTCAATCGCCCGTCAAGGATCGGCTGAAGTGCAAGGCCAGCCAGCGAATTTGCGGGAATGTCAGTACCTTCCAGCAGGCCTGCGTCTTCCATTGAGGAAATCTGCTTCTTGACCGCGACGTACCACTGATCGGACAGGTACGGCTCGATGGGGACGTGGGAGCGATAGCTGTGGCCGACTTCGTGGGTGTATTCGCGGACCTCTTCGAGCAGGCCCGACTGGCGGAAGATTTCGACGATTGCCTCGCGTGCTTCGAAGCGGTCCAGTCCGAGCAGTTGCCGGGCATCGTCAGTTTCGCAGTCGTCCCAGCCGTGCTTGTCGGAAATTGAACCGTCCGGTGCCATCACGTTGATGACGGGCAGGTCGTGGCGCAGGCCGATCTCCCAGTCGTTCGGGTCGTGGGCGGGGGTAACTTTCAGGAAGCCGGTCGAGAACCGCGCCTTTTCGTCTTCGCTATCGGGATCTGCCAATACGACGTGCTCATCGGCGATAATCGGAATCTTCCGCCCGACGATCGGCAGGCGCACGAGCTTGCCTACAAGCGCAGCCGCACGCGGGTCTGACGGGTTGATAGCGATAGCAGTATCGCCGAGCATGGTTTCCGGGCGCGTGGTGGCGACGGTAACGTGATCGATAGTCTCGCCATCGACCTGAACCGCTTCGACGAGCGGATACTGCATGTACCAGAAGTGGCCTTGCACGTTTTCGTGCTCGACTTCGTCGTCGGCAAGGACGGTCTGGGTGGCCGGGTCCCAGTTGACCAGGCGCTTACCGCGATAGATCAGCCCGTCGGAGAACAGTTTGAAGAACGTCTCGCGGACCGCTTTGGCGCAGGTTTCGTCCATGGTGAATCGCACCCGCCGCCAGTCGCAGCTGCAACCCATCGTTTCGAGCTGCTCGATGATGCGGGCTTCGTATTGGTCTTTCCATGCCTGTATGCGAGTGACGAAATCGGCTCGCTCGAAATCGGTGCGGCGCTTACCTTCCTCGGCGAGGATTCGCTTTTCAACGACGGTCTGCGTGGCGATTCCTGCGTGATCGGTTCCCGGCATCCAGAGCGTATTGAACTGTTGCATGCGTTTGAAGCGTATCAGGACGTCCTGCAGCGTATTGTTCAGCGCATGGCCGAGGTGCAGCGGGGCGGTTACATTCGGCGGAGGGATAACAATGCAATAACTCGCCCCCGCATCGGAGGGCTCGGCGTTGAAGGCACCGGTATCGGTCCATCGCTTGTAGACTTCCTGCTCGATGGCCTTGGGATCGTAGACTGTCGCCAGTTCTTCACTCATGCTTTCTCTGCTTCCTTCATCAATTTATATTCGACTGCATCGACAAGCGCCAGCCAGGATGCGTCTATGATATTCTCGCTTACTCCGACGCTGCCGAAATAGGCACCTGTGGCAGCGTCATGCCAGTCGATCACGACGCGGACCTTGGCGGCCGTCTCGGCCTGGGTGTTGACCACGCGGACTTTGTAATCGACCAGGTGCAGATCGTCCGCCGCTGGGTAATCTTCGCGCAAGGCCGCACAAAGCGCATTGTGCAGCGAATCGACCGGGCCTTGACCCTCTGCGACGGTGTGGCGAACCTTGCCGTCGATGCTCAGTTTAACTATCGCTTCGGTGCTGACGCGGTCCACCGAGGTCTGCTTGAATATCACGCAGCGATAATGATCGAGGCTCCAGAGCTGCTTATACCACTGACCGCCGAGTATCTTGCGGATCAGAACCTCGAAGCTGGCCTCGGCGGCTTCGAACTGATAGCCAGCCGCTTCCATCTCCATGACGGCCTGGAGAACTTTTTTCTGCTTCGGTCGATTGTTCGTTAGATCGAATTTCTTGTGTGCTTTTTCGGCGATGTTGCTCATGCCCGAAAGTTCGCTGATCAGGACGCGGCGGGTATTGCCCACAAGCGCCGGATCGATATGCTCGTAGGTCGTGGCGTTCTTGCGGACGGCATGGACGTGCATTCCGCCTTTGTGCGCGAAGGCAGCCGCTCCGACGAAAGGCTGATTCGTCACGAGGTTCAGATTCGCCACTTCGTAGACGAATCGGCTGACTTCGGTCAATTGTTTCAGCGTGTCGGACGTGAGACACTCATAACCGTACTTGACCACCAGGTTCGGTATGACGGAGGTCAGGTCCACGTTTCCGCATCGCTCGCCGAGCCCGTTTATCGTTCCCTGCACCTGCGTAACGCCGTGGCGGACGGCAAGCAGCGTGTTGGCCAGGGCAAGTGCGTTATCGTTGTGACAGTGGATGCCGAGCTTTGCCTCGCCCAGTACGGTGCGAACCGCCTCGATGCACTCGACAAGCTGCTCGGGCATCGTTCCACCGTTGGTATCGCAAAGGGCAAGACAGCTTGCACCGGCTTCATGTGCGGCCTTGAGCGTGCGGATTGCGTATTGAGGATTCGCCCGCCAGCCGTCGAAGAAATGCTCGGCGTCGAATATCACTTCGCGACCGGCCCGGGCGCAGAGATCGATTGAGTCTTCGATCATTCCGAGATTCTCGTCCATGGAAACCTTCAACACTTCGCGAACATGCATGTCCCAACTCTTGCCGACGATGGTTACGACAGGGGCCTTGCTGGTAAGCAGCGCCTTGAGTCCGTCGTCGTCCTCGGCGTTTACGCCTTTGCGGCGGGTCATGCCGAACGCTACCACCTTGGAGTTGGTAAGCCCGCGTTTGGCGATTTCCTTGAAGAACGCCACGTCCTTCGGGTTGGAAAGGGGGTATCCGCCTTCGATATAATCCACACCGAGCGAATCGAGGGATTCGGCGATGAGCAGCTTATCTTCCAGCGAAAGGCTTACGCCTTCGGCTTGGGTGCCGTCGCGGAGGGTAGTATCGTATATCTCTATTCTTCTGGCTGAGTCGGTCATGGGTATAAACCAGCCTTTCATATTAATGCAAAAACCCTGAAGCTTATTGAGAGTCTTTCATATTAATGCAAAAACCCTGAAGCTTATCGAGAGCCTTTCATGCTAATGTAAAAAGCTCTGAAGCTTAACGAGAGCCTCAGAGCTTCTCTGCTGGACGTTGTCGAGCGTTCCAGGCCCTGAGGTACTATGACAGAGCAATAATAATACCGGCGCGAACGAAAGGCCCCAGTTCCACGACGGAACTGCCCGCAACAGCCGGATTGACCTTCTTCGTTCGCATAGTACCTCTTTGTGCTAACTGGCTTGTCTGTCTGGATTATATCGGCGATAACGCCATCGTCAATGCAGATATAGCCGCCGGGCGGGGCGGTTATGGTAGACTAACCTCGAAGTTTGCCTATAATCACCCGCTTGTAAGGTAGTATTCTAACGCCCGGCCGGGCCGGGTGCTTTAAAGTTCGTGGAGTAAACGTAATGAGTCAGACGTGTCAGGAATGCGGCGCAAAGTGCTGCAAATATTTCAGCTTCGAGATCGACGAGCCGGACGACTTTGACGAGTTCGAGGATATTCGCTGGTTTATCTGCCACCAGGGCGTGGGCATCCACGTCGATGAGGGCGATTGGTATATCGAGATCGACAACCGTTGTGAGTGGCTGGGCGACGACGATCTGTGCACCGGTTACGAGAAACGTCCGCTTATCTGCCGGACGTACAGCGGCGACAACTGCGATCACACCGGCGGCGATTACGACTACGACGAGCATTTTCACACGCCCGAAGAAATCGAAGCCTACGCGCGCAAGACGCTTGGCGAGAAGCTCTACGACTACGAGCGGAAAAAAGCCCACGCAAAACTGGAGCCCAGGACGCCCCGGATGCCGAAGAAGAAAAAGGCGAACTAACACAGAGATAAGCTTATGGAATTCAAGCCAGTAAAAGGTACACGCGATTTTTACCCTGAAATGATGCGTCTGCGCAACTGGATGACCGACGCATGGCGCCGGGTCTCGCTGCGCAACGGGTTCGAGGAATACGACGCTCCGATTTTCGAGTATCTGGACCTGTTCACCGTAAAGAGCGGTGATGAGATCGCCGAGCAGCTTTTCAGTTTCACGGATCGCGGCGGGCGAAACCTGGCGATTCGCCCGGAAATAACTCCGTCCCTGGCGCGTATGGTCAACGCAAAGATCAACTCCCTGCCGCGCCCGATCAAGTGGTTCTCGGTTCCCAGGCTCTGCAGGGCGGAGAATCCGCAGAAGGGCCGCCTCAGAGAATTCTTCCAGTGGAATATCGACGTGATCGGTTCGGACGACGTGCTCGCCGATGCCGAGTGCATTTTCGTCTGCGCGGATTTTCTGCGTGAAGTCAGGCTCACCCCCTCAGACGTGCAGATACGAATAGGCTCACGCCCGCTTGCGATGGCGCTGCTGAAATCCATCGGCGCCGACGGCGAACTTGCCGAGAAAGTCCTGCCCGTACTCGATAAACGTCCGAAGGTTTCCGAAGAAGAATTCGCCATACTTGCAGGCAACGCCGGGCTTACCCCCGAACAGATCGCCGCGATAGGGCGTTTTCAGGACGCTACAAGCACCGATGAGTTGCGTGAAATCCTCTCCGGCCAGGACGCCGAAGCGGATATCGCCAAGCTCGACGAACTTTTCGCCACACTCAAATCGATGGGCATCGGCGATTTCTGCAGCCTGGACATGCGGATCGTCCGCGGACTGGCGTACTACACCGGAATCGTCTACGAAGTCTTCGACGTCGGTCAATCGCTGCGTGCACTTGCCGGCGGCGGGAGGTACGATAACCTGCTGCAGGTACTCGGCGGGCCCAAGGTGGGTGCCACCGGGTTCGGCATGGGCGACGTGGTGCTGCGTATCCTGCTGGAAGATCAGGGCAAGTTGCCCGGACTGTTCCAGAAGCTGGATTTCTTCGTGATCGACGCCGAAGAATCTCTCCTGCCCAAGGTGATGGAAGTGGTGGGGCGGCTGCGATCGAAGGGCTACTCCAGCGAGTTCAGCTATACCCGCCGCGCCATCGGAAAGCAGATGAAGGAAGCCAACAAGCGTGGTGCGGGCAAGACCGTCATCGTCAAAGGCGCCGGGCTGTCGGTCAAAGATCTTTCCAGCGGTGCTCAGGCGGACATGACGGCCGAGGAATTTTTCGAGAGTCTCTAAAAGCTAATTCGTCCACAAATTATACAGAAACAGACTTGCCACAAAGGACACAGAGGACACAAAGAACAAAGTAGAACCTAAGAATACAAAAAAAGAGAGTCCACAGATTACACTGATTGCACAGATTGCAAAAAGCTACAAAACAAAACAGCAGTCCACGAATTACACGAATGTCACTAATTTTAAAACGGATACAGAACAAAAAGAGAGTCCACAGATTACACTGATTGCACAGATTGCAAAAAGCTACAAAACAAAGCAGTAGTCCACGAATTACACAGAAACAGACTCACCACAAGCCGAAGGACGATTTCTGAAAGTTAAAGGGCAGTTATGGCACAACGGAATGTCCATTACGAAGCTGCGTTTGAGGATTATCTCCGAGCCAAAGGATGGCCGTACGTCGCCGTCGACGAAGCAAAAAGGGCGATCATCGGAAACGCCGGCGTCAAGAGTTTCGATTTTGTCGTCTACAGCCAGTCCGGACCCAATCTGCTCATCGACGTCAAGGGCAGGAAGTTCCCCGATTGTGTGACGGGCAAGAGACGCAAGTCGCTGCGTGCGTGGGAAAACTGGATCACGCAGGACGACGTTGACGGTCTGGATCAGTGGCAGGGGGTTTTTGGCGAGGGCTTTGTCTCGACGCTGGTGTTTGCGTACTGGCTGCAAGGTCCGCCCCAGCGTTCGCCGTTCGAGGATGTGCACCTGTTTCGGCAGAAATATTATGCTTTCGTAGCGGTGGGCATCGATGATTATGTCGCGGCGGCCAAACCCAGGAGTCCCAAGTGGCGGACTATCTCCATACCGTCGAAACAGTTCAAGAAGATGGCCGGGGACGTAAACTGGCTTCTCCAGGACGCCCATGACGCCCCAACTCCACATCGAAATACCGAATATCTTGTGCACCAATCCGCCTGCCAGGACTGGAATTCCTGATCTGGAGTTCAGGAAACCGTTGCGCCGCACCCACAGGATCATTGAAAACTGTCCGGGCGTTCTTATAATTCAGTACATGAGATCTATCAGAATAATTACGTTAATGATCGTTATCGCCGCAGCCGCTGTGCCTGTGATGGCCGTCGGTGAGGATATGAACCGACAGGTTCCGCTGAACGATGAATTGGCCTGGAGTTCAATCATTTATGCGCTGGTGTTTACCATCGGCATTGCGGTGGTTGGGTTCAAGAATGCAAAGCGGACCCACCTGGATTGAGGTGTCCTGCCCCAGGCCCGAACAAGTGCATCCAAACGATTTGTGCGGGAAGGTGTCCAACAGAGCGGCCGGGCCGAGCGTCCGGTTTTCGACTTGCCGGTAGTAAACAATAATGGGAGAACGCCAATGAAAAAGGCACTGATTGCAATTCTGGTCTGCGTCAACGTCGGTCTGCTTGTGTCGCTGATGCTGGGCACGCTCACCCCCCGAGCCGACGCACAGGTGTACCGTGGGGCATCGGATTACCTGATGATGAGCGGACACATGACTTCAAGTTCGGAGAACGTCTACGTCGTCGATCTGAGCAGGCGGAGACTCGTCGCCTGGCAGTGGGACAAGACTACTCGCCGCCTGACGCAGATGGGTAGCCGGAACCTTCGCACCGATTTCAAGCGGACCGAAGACGATCAACCGGAAGAGAAGGACCAGGGAACTGACAAGCGAAGCCGCCGGCGAAGAAAATACTAGCCCAAGGGAGACCGAATTATGAAAGACAGCAAAGACATTACAATCCTGCTGCTGACGATCACGGCCGTCATTCTTGGCGCTATGCTCATCAGCTCTTTGAACCTGCAGCCTACAGCCTACGCCGGAAACACGTCGGTCAAGCAGGGCGATTACATCATGCAGGTAAACAAGATATCCGGATCGACCGATCTGCTGGTGATCACCGACATCGCCACGAGGCGAATGAACGTTTACCAGCCGAATCTCTCCAACCGTTCGATAGACCTTGTCGACCAGGTGAATCTCGAACAGGCATTCGGACGATAACCCGGGCGAACAAGTAAGTGGACGTGAGAGACTTTTTCGATAGACCTTGTCGATCGGGTGAATCTCGAACAGGCATACGGAAGATACCCGGGCGAACAAGTAAGTGGACATGAGAAACTTTATAGCCGAAACAGGGCTACGGGCGCTGGATAACCAGCAGCTCGATCGCCCTGATTTATTGCGCCTGACCGAAGCGGCGGGGGACCATGCGCATGAGATCATGTACTGGGCACACCGCCTGCGAAAGCAGAACTTCGCCAATAAGGTGCGCCTGTGCTCGATCGTACCGGGCAAACTTGGTGCCTGCTCCGAAGACTGCAAGTGGTGCGCACAATCAATCCATTCAGATACGCCCCAGGGCGGCTGTCACGCCAAACCGAAGTTCACCAGCACCCAACAGATGCACGCGGCCGCTCGCGACGCCATTTCCTGCAGGGCGACAAGCCTGGGAATCGTCAATTCGGGCCGCCGACCGAGTGCCAGCGATCTGGCCGCGGTGACAGAGGCCGCTACCTGTATAGCGTCCGATAATCAGTGCGACATAGAAACGTGTGCCTCGCTGGGCGATTTGTCAGCCGACCAGGCCGAGAAACTCGCTGCGGCCGGGGTGGTCAGATACCATCACAATCTGGAGACATCGAGGCGGCATTTTCCGAACGTCGTGACCAGCCACGGCTATCAGGAGCGAATCGAGACCCTGCAAAATGCCCGCCAAGCCGGTATGAAGCTATGCTGCGGCGGGCTGTTCGGCATCGGTGAAACGTGGGAAGATCGCGTCGATCTGCTGCTGACGATTCGCGACGAAGTTTCGCCCGACGTCACACCGCTGAATTTTCTGCATCCGGTTGAAGGAACGCCGCTCGGCGATGCCAAACCGCTGGCACCGATGGAGATTCTCACGATCATCGCCATATCGAGGCTTGCCTTACCGGCGGTCGATATAAAAGTCGCCGGCGGGCGAAGCCACAACCTGGGCGACCTCCAGAGTTGGATATTTTACGCCGGTGCGACCAGTTGCATGATCGGGAACTATCTGACGACGGCCGGTCGCGACGTTGAGACCGATTTGAAGATGATCGACGATCTCGGCCTGCAAATCGTCAAAGAGTTTTAATCCCAGATTCACGCTCGCCACTGATCGTCAAAAAGTTTCAAGCTTGGTGTACGCCCGTTTGCGGTTTAGCCGCACAAGTTCGCATATGGCGAAGCCACAAGCGGGGCAAACTTCCCGAATCCCGCGAAATCCCCACAAAGACGCATTAGTGGATAAATGCGCTGATAACCTTCATATCCCGACCATTCTGCCCGAATGTCACATAACATATATTATCGGACGTAGCATATGGGGCAAATCCGCCCAATAGGCATTCCGACCTCTGTTTACCGGGCTGTCCCGGTGTTTTCCGGGTCTAAGCAAACAGCCCACAGGTAGCTCTCTGTGGGCTGCGATTGGCAAAGGTTAATTGTGGCGTGGCCAACTCTTAGTTTTGGGTGAGTCCACGTCGCCGGCGAAGCATCGCCAGTCCGCCCAGCACCAGCAGGCTCAGCGTCGCCGGTTCGGGGATTGTAGTGAGCGTCAACCCATCACCGGGTAGAGAAACCTCGCTGTCAGGCGGACCCTGAGGCTCGCCGCCCTGATTGTCTGGAGTTACCGGAGACGGCGGCATGCTGTCAGCAAATAGTTGCGATATGATGCTCGCCGCCGTGTCGGATGCATGTTCGGGCAGTCCGGGGAAGTCGGCCGTTAGATCAAACAAGATCGGATCGCCAGCGATGCCAGGCTCAGGTGGCTCGGGAACGATCGGCGTCGGCGGTATGATACCCTGCGAAAGCTGGTCCAACACGCGTGTAGCTGTGTCGCCGGCGTGGGCGGGCAGTCCGGGGAATTCCGGCTCGCCGCCTGCGTTGGGTTCAGGAATCTCTGGTCTCAGCGGGATTGGCGGTATGGTCCCCTGCTCAATCTGTCCGAGTACGTCGACGGCTGTTCCGCCGGCGTGGCCGGGCAATTCGGCAGCCGAACAGACCCCTGCCATGGCTACGAGTGCGATGCAGATAGGGATGATGTTACGTCTCAGCATGATAGTGACCTCCAGGCTCAATGCTCGACACATCCATGACTTGATGTTCGCTCCGTCCTCCGTCGCAGCATGACGCAGTATACTCTAAGGTCGCGGCATTCACAACGTCAAAGTGTACTAGCCGGCCAAGTTATCCTTCATTAGACATGCCACCGTGACGTCATGAACGTTGGTTAGCATATCCGATGGTGTCATCGTATCGGGCCCAGGCTTATCTCCTGCGGCGGACTCACTCGTGCGGTCGTCACGGTGAGGCTTGCTTGGCCCAGTCGACCAGGACATAGTTGAGATCGATTATATCGACATTGCCGTCGCCATTGGGATCTGCCCGAGGGTCCGAAATCTCAACACCGGACTTGCCCCAGTCGATCAGCACCATGTTGAGATCGGGGAGATCGACTGTACCGTTGCGGTTCAGGTCTCCGTCATACGTGTAGATTGCCGTTACAGAGGCATCGGCGCCGGGCATTGTGATGGTGGTTGTCGGATCGGCGGCGTCTGCAATTCCGTCGGTGTCTCCGCTCCATGCAAAGAAGAACTTCCCGAGCGGGTCCGCATCGGCTGATATTGGTACGAGCTCCCCTTCTACGCAGTTGCCGTCACCCGATCCATTGAGAACCGTAAGCGTAGAGATCGTCGGCGATGGCTTCCACAACTCTGCCGAGGCGAGGGTATTGCTATCGTACGCCCCGCCGGTGACCAGAATCGAACCGTTGTCCAGCAGCGTGCTGGTGAACGGA
>SDBT01017101.1_pt1 | contig 11466 bp, 26 predicted proteins | sample 2277101 | NCBI WGS metagenome assembly SDBT01 (sample SAMN10404973, study PRJNA504765) | marine sediment metagenome | isolation source: marine sediment core GS10_PC15, 103 cmbsf | place: Arctic Ocean: Southern Knipovich Ridge | collected 2010
TGAATCCCATATAGCAAGGATCGACCATCCGTCTTTATGTTGAAACTTTCCATGACCGGGGGTTTGATCCTCGGGACAAAAGCTTTGATCCAATTTGTAAACGTTCCAAGGTAAATTAAAAAGCTCTTTGATTTCATGAGACGGCATAAATTTGTGATCCTCGATATGAAGGAAATGCCCTTCACTTAGGAGAGGATACCCGAAATAGAAGACGCGAGGCTCGGCGGGGCTCATTCGCAACCCTTAGATTTCTTTTTCGCCCAAGCATAGAGACGCTCGAAGCCCCAAAGAATCGCTAGGAGTCCGAGGATAATCGGGAGGCCATAAAGAGTATGTTTCCAAATAGGCCACATTGGCCCGGTAGGATGAACTAAATCTTCGAATATCATTCCGAAGATCCAAGCCGATATAAGAACTACTAACCCTAGAAACCCATAGCCCGCGGCCCAAGCGAGCCAATCAAACCCTTTGACGATTCCTCGCGCAAAGCGACAAGAGAGGCTCATGATCTATCCATAAATTAGGAAAAAACCCATTACCGCGAGCATAGTTCCACTCATTATAAATAATAGGATTGATTGACCGATGAGAGTCGTACAAATCCAAGATTTCCCAAACCAAGTTTTCCTGAGCCATGTTTCAAATGTATAAATTGCTATTTGAAGAATCGGCCCAATTACAAATACGGCAAACGCCGCCAAAGCAAGAAGAAAAGGAAATTTAAAAGGACCTTGAAAAAGGTATTGAAGGGTTTCTTTCATTTTTTATTCTCTCTGAAATAAACCGAATCGAGATAGCTCGCGGTTGCTAGGAGGATAACTGCATGATTTAGTTTAGCTCCTCCGACTTCATAGAGAAGTATGAAACCTGCAACGGTAAGACCAAGAACTAGGACGAAAAAGATTCGTTTGAGCCATTTCAAGCGCCAATCTTTAGCGTCATAGTAAGATTTTTTGTCGGCGTCTTGTATCCTTCGTTTTTCGGTTTGGAGTTGATGACAAACCGCGCAACTTCCATGCATTGGGGTAAGATGCGGAACGTTGATATCATGTTGGGTCCGGTCTCGATGCTCCGCGAGCAGGATAAAATAAAGATCCATCATTCGACCGGGATCCCCGAGCCCTTAAAAATGTCGACAAGGGTTCGACCCTTTCGCTTGCGAGCCGAGCTTCGATGTTGCCGTCCGGCTTTCCTCTTGCGGCTCCGGCCCTTCTTCTCTTGTTTCTTATGTTCTTTGATTTTAGAGGGGTCGCGGCTCATTTGGCCTCGTTCCGCAAAGCGAGCGCGGCAAGTTCAAGCGTTATTTCTATTTTGAGTCCATCATCTATATTATGGTTTCGGATATCTTCGAGATCCCGCGCGAGTCTGAGATATTCAGGACGCGAGAGGCGGCGTTTCTTTTTCCAGCCTAACAAGGCTTTGAGCCGTTTTACCTCATCGATAAGGGCTCGGGATTCTTCAAGGAATCGTTCTTCGGGGAAAGCCTCCAATTCGGCCTCAGTGACCCGTTTATCAATCTCCTTGATTCGTTTCTTAGAAAGAACGCTCATCGTTTCCCTCGAATCAATTTGACCACTATAAAAAGAGAAACGCCGATCCAATTGGCGCGAATATCCCCGGGATCCCATTTTCTATCCACGGTTTCTTTGCTATAACCAAGAGCAAGCACACTAGCTACTATAAAAGCACGATCAACCCAAGGGGACCGTTTGGAATCAACCCGCGCGAGAAAGGCATCTGAGAAATCACAAAGGAAATAAGAGGTCCCGACGTGGGCTATTTTGTCTGTTTCTATGGGAGCCGCGCCTATAATGAGCCCAATAAAAAGAGAAGTCATGAAATACCTTCCTCGGTCGCTAAAAATTCGGCGCGCTTATCCGTGGCGATCTTTTGCGCGTGTTCGACGTCCTTTGCGCGACAATAGACGATGAGGTTTGAATAGGACGGATGTTTAGAGATCCACAAAGATTCGAGCGGGGGCTTTTCGTAGGCCCCGAGCTTGACCGCGGAGAGGATGGTTCCCGTAAGAGTAAAAATTATTTTCCATATGGGATCCGGGGAAGGCGGCGGAGCCGGAGGGACTTTGATCGTTTCGAATTCCATTTCATGAACCTCGCCGTCATCGGTAAGACGGGCCGCGGTCTCGGCTTCCTCTTTGGTTCGATACACAGAATCAACGTAAAGGCCCGAATAGCATCCGCCCATGACGACATAAACCGTATCGCCTTTTTCCTTCTTGAGACGTCGATTCTCTACGTCCAATTTCCCTAGTTGGACGTTCACTTTTTGAGCCTCGGCGTCTTGGGCCGAGCAAGTCCCCTCTAGGCCGCGGATCTCGGCGATCAACTCTTGAGGGCTTTTTCCCTGGACATTGAAGGGCTTTCTCGCGCTCATGACTTTTCTTCTTCTTTGAGGAAATAGGCTCGTTTTTCTTCGGCGCGCTTGAGGGCATCGGCGGCGGTGGCTCCTTGAACGTAAATATGAATAGCCTTACCTCCGATAGATCGATCCGGAGCCGGAACTTTATCGAGCGGCATATCGGCGGGGCTAATACTAATCCCAATGCCGTCTTCTTCGCTGAAAAGAACGAACCAAAGCGGCGCGATGGAATTTTCAAGATCCCTTATTCTCCTTAGAATTCCGGTCGGGGTTTGGCATTCGAACTGTTCCTTGTCGGCGGGAGACGGCGGGATATGGTCGAACCCATCGCAGTCGAATTCCCATCCTCTCGCGCAACCCGTACAAAGTTTTTCTGCGATTTCTTTGAGCGTTCCAATACGGATCTTTGTTGTTTCGCGGGGTTCGCTCATTTCCCAAAAACTCGCTTGATATCCCGTGAAAGGTCTTTGACAACCTTGAAAAGATTCTTTCTCCAAACTTTTATAATTTTTCCGTTCTTATCGAATGTTAGAAGGGGAACTTCTTCGATTCGAACTCCGGGGTCATAGAATTTTTCTTTCTTGTCTTCGCTCATACCTTGCGCCTCAAAATTGCTTTGACGAGATTTACGAGTTCCGTAAAGTATCGAAGGATAAGGTCTTTCCGAATCTTGAGGAGTCCCTTCTTATAGTTGAAGGAGACAAGGACGACTTCTCCGTCTTGATCCGAAATACTATGCTCGTCGATCTTTGCTCTTAGTTTCTCATGGGATTTTAGGATCTTGAGCATTTGTTCTGCCTCGCGGCGCTCGGTTACATCGCCCCAAGGACGATCGAGGAAATTATTCGCGCCTTTAATCACATCTTGCGTGTATTTTTCCGCGAGGATTCCATCTTCGAAATCGGTATCTTTCATAGCCCGAACTCTGTATTTTTCAACGCGGACCAAATCCTAGACCAAAGAGGAGGCGGAAGGGGAGCGTCAACGACGAGCCAAAGCGATAGACCATCTCGGGAGCGACTCGCGCGCGCCTCAAAATGAGTCCGGCAATAGAGATAACATTGAACCCATTCATAGCCGAGAGGAATAGCGCCCGCCTCCCCAAATCGCCATTTATGGAGGACGAGACGATTGTTGGGATCATCCGACGGGGTACAGATTTGAATAACAATAAATTTCGCAATACCTGAAAAACAAATCGAAGGTTCCCCACAAACTAAACATTTATGTTCGACAATTGAGGGGAAGGGATGAACCATCCGGACATGATCGCTTCGATAGATATAGCGTTTTTTGGAATTGCCATGGGGTATCGGCAAATTAATATGAGCCCAATCGATATCCTTATATTTCTCGTCTATCTTTTTGTGGGCTATATGACCTTGAATCCCGGTAACAACGAGAGCAATAAATAGAATTGCGAACGCTATCATACATCCGATTTGAGAATAATAAATAATCGTTTCGGAGAGTCTCATCGCGGCTTATGCTCCGTAGCCGGACGTTCGATAATACAAAAGTTTCCAGAACCTTCAGGTTCTTCGGTAACGAGGAGCCGCCGAAAAGTTGCCGCGTCAAAATAAGGTTTCGCTAAATCTAAGATACCTTTCTTGATATCTTCAGGATTTGAATCAAAAACATTCTTTTTGAGCCCATCGCGAAGAAGATCCCCGGTCATTTTGACTATTCTTTGAACCTCGGCTTCGCCGTCTTCTTTCGCCGCTTTGAAGGCTGTTATCGCGGAGAGTTCTTCTCGAATCGCGTCATGATAGGCGGGAATATCACCTTCCCCAAAGAAATAAGTCTTGAGGCGGACCTCGGCGAGGCGGCGCGCGCTGTTATCGAGGTTTTCCTTGATTTGGCTTTTACGGCGGTGCTCGGCGTCTTTTTTTCGATGTTGCCGGGCGAGCTTCGCGCAATTATCCCGAGTACGGAGATCCGTATTATCAAAATTACAACAATATGTCGAAACGACAATAGGTTCGGAGCCGTTTTCTTTTCGAGGCGGGCCGTCATAATCCTCATGGCATCCGCTATGCGGACAACAATTCCCATCGTATCCGAACTCCTCAAAAGCGGAACAATGAAGGTAGATTTTTTTCCAGACGCGGGGTTTAGTTTCGAGGCTCATAGACACCGTCCGTTCGTTGCGCGATGCCCGAGGAGACTAAAACCGCATTTGTCGCAAGCCTTATCGTTGTATTCGTCGACGATGTCTTGAGGATTTATCTTCATGTCTTTACAAACCCCGGCGAGGATATTCGCGCGCGCCTCAATATCATCGAGGGAAAGAAGCATGATTATCATCGATCCGACGGAAAACATATAGCCGAGCCCGCGTCCGTCAAAATCAACTTTAGGCGGCGGGCCTTCATGCTCGCCGATATCGGTTCCGGGGCTCATTTATAGATATTCTTGAATTCAATTGTTCCGGATTCGATAACGACCTCGCCCGGAACATGAGGTAAGGAGAGCTTCGTTGGATAGGCTCCCTTATAGATGACCGTCGTCCCTGTATCAAATTCAACGTGAAATCCGTCCTCCTCCATCCAAAATAAGGCGGGAGTTCCGTCGATTGTTCCTCGGGCTTTTTCGATCTCGACTAGCTCCTCGATGGGACGGCGACAAGGGAGGCTAGGCGCGGCTTGTACCGCGCCCGATGCAAAGGTAAAGCGGCATTTCTCGCAACAATAGACAACGTTTCCATGGATGAATTGCTCCGCGACCATGGAAAGCTCATTTTTGGTGAAGAATTGTTCCGCCTTTTCGGCGGTAGAGATAAGAATCGCTGTTCCGTCGCAAGAAGCCCTCATTCGGGATCGTCCTCGGCGCGAACGTCGACGGTTCCAGAGGGTTTTTTGAAAATCGGCATAAGAATGGCTTCCCATGGCGCGTCCGGTTCTTCATGGTCAAATCTAAGGAGACAAGGATCTTTCAGGAATTTAGATCGTCGATACCAGTTCGCGCCGGGGTAAAGAGCCGAAAAAGCAAGGATGAGATCCCGCTCGAAGAAGGTTAGGACCTCGGATTCGGGGCTTTCCTCGGCAAAGATAGACAAGATTTTAGGTTTGGAGAGCCGTCCCATAGCTTCCCGAACCGTTGATTCGGCGAGCATAACGTAATCATTGATTTTATGAGGCTTGATCCGTTTGAGAGTATCGGGCGGGGGAATAAGGTTCTCGATTTCAGGAGGCGTGTCGCTTACTTTCTCGCCGTCGGAATACTTCCCCGGCCCCTTGAGCCTGTATTCGGCGGGGATCAATCGCTCAGGGAGTCGAATCGCCCAATGGGAATCGGAGAGAAGATGATCTTCCCCGAGGACTTGATAAAAGATCCGGAAGGAATCTCCGCTAACCTTCTTCCGTGAAACCTTGAAAAGCTTCTCTAGGGTCTTTGCGTCAAGCATCTTTTTCCTTGTCCTTGTTTCTCTTCATGCCCCAATAGTCGCATAAGAGCGACCGATTGTCAATAGCAAAATTATGCCTCTAAACCCGCTCTTAGTAGCATTTATCGATAAGTATCGATACTTATTCTTCATTGTCGGGAACATCTGACTTTGGTTTGGAGGGATCAACAAGATTCGGAGGGGCTCCTGCTTCTCGGAATTTGGTTGAAATTCCGCGAAGCGTGAAAATATGTTTAACAAATGAATCCCAAGATCCCCCGATAAAAGAATCCCCGCGATGAAAGCACGTTATGATTCTCCCGCCTCGGATCTCTTTTTGCGTATCGGGGCCTAGCGCCAATTGCTCCAAGATTTCCGCGGCGAACTTTTCGGGCTCGTCCGCGATATCCTTCCATCGATCATGATCCAGTTCGATGATTGTTGAGAATCCCATTAGGGACAAGGCTCCTTGATTTCTTGTATCTCGACATCGATTCCGTTGATATGAAGTTTTCGACCGTCGCAAGTCTTGACATAAACCGAGAAGGGACCGCCGCCAAAAGCTCCGGTTGTCCCGGCTTTGTAATAGGAGGCCTGAAAGATGCGACCATCGGCGAAGGTTAATTCGAAATGGCGCGCCGCTTTCTTTCTATCTTCGTGCATTTGTAAAAGCCCAACAAGAAAACCAATGCCTAAAATCACACTAAGCATTAGAAACCATCCTAAAGAAACTCGCATCCAAGTTTTCATGATCCCTCCGTATCGAATCTTTCTAGGGCTCGGAGGGGTTCATCATCGATCGGGCTCCATTTCTTCCAAGCTTCGGTTCGTTCCTCCATGCTCGGCGTTCCGTTGAGGGCCATAGCTTGATTATTCCCCGGCGCGAGCATATGGGTTTCCCAATAGAATTCTTGAGCCTCATATTCGAAAATTATGAGATCGTCGAGTCGATCATCGAATTTATCAGGGTTTTCGAGCCATTGGAGGATATCAAGGACCTCCTCGGAACGTTCCTCATCGATAGCGCGCTTGATCTCGGCCCGCCAATGCCGGAGGCGTCGCTCGTTGCGCGCCGCGTATTTCGCAACATCATGGAGAAGTTGAAAGCGTTCCGCAAACCGAACCGTTTTTTGGGGAGTCGTTTCGATTTCGACCCCATTCAAAGCAAGGGCTCGATGAAGAGATCCTTCCTTGAAACAAACGGGACAAGGGGATCCATTTTCATTTGGCAAATGACCATGACGTTTCTTGAAGTCTTCGACTAGCTCCCAAGAGGAATTAGGAGAATTATCCATCGGAGTAGGTCAAAGCTTTATTGAGAATCGCAACGGCTACCGTCATCGGAGCCGGATATCCGGGTTGAGGAACCCCGAGTTCGTCTTTGGCGCGTTTGATCGCATCCCGTAAACGGTTAGCCTCGCGGACGTAAGGGTCCGTTCCCGGCGTTGGGTCAAATGCGATTCCGTCTTTGGCGAGAGCGGCCAAAAGGAATTTGACCGCATATTCCGGAAGTTCTGCCCTTCCCTCTTGATTATGTTCACGGCATACCGCGACCCAATTCGGGATATCCTGATAAATTTCAATTGTTGTCATGATTTATCTCCTTTGTCTTCTTCCGGAACACCATAAAACCAACCTTTGAGTTCATCCCATCCGACAATAATTTTATATGCCATTTTGACCATAAGTTCCGGTTCGATATCTTGAACCTCATCGGGGAAAAAGACAATCGTAGTTTGATGCGCGGCGACGGCATATCCGAATTCAAGATGAGCGCTTCGTCCGCAAGGAAGAACGAGAATGGTTGCTTGCGCGGATTCAAGGGCTGTTACATCGGAAATAAAACCTTTGACTGCGAGAGGATGATTGAGCGCCTCGCGATATTGTTTTGAGGTCCAATCCTTCCAATTGGGATCAATATCCGACCAATGAAACCCCGTCTCTTTGCTTCTGAAATCATAGACTTTATGTCCGAGCTTTCGGAGTTCCCCGACGACGCGGGGTTGATATTCATAACTCCAAGAGGAGGCGACGTAGATTCTCATTTTTTCTTTCTTCGTTTCTTTCGGTGCTCCTCGCGGAGACGCTCGCGGCGCGCCCGATAAACGGCATCGTCGATCGCTTCTTCAATGGTCGGCTTGGGTTGCCCAATGTTTATAAAATGATGCCCGTTGACCTCGCCGACATGGAAGTCCTTCCCGCTCGACATGATCGCAACGTTATTATATTGCCCCATCTTTGCAAGCTCTCGAAACTTTTCTTCGGGAGTCATGGTTTTTTCCATCCGATCTCTTTTGATATCTCCGTTGACAGCCCGCCTAGCTCGGCGAATCGTGCTTCAAAAAGTTTATAGAGAGGAAGATCGGCTCTAAAAACGGGATGTCCCGCGGGGGCAAAGCGGCGGAGACGCGCCATATCAGTACGCGACATATCGGTAATTTTCCGCTTCCAATCGTCGAGTTCTTCTTTTGAGAGGACGTTCATGATTTTTGGATTTCGACGTTCATCGTTGCAAATGGGTTTTCTCGATCTGGCATACCCATATACATATAAGAACCGAAGATTTCCATAAATGTATAAATTTGGAGTTTGTATTCTCCATTTTGTTCAGGTCCCATCGATTGTTTAAATCGAGAATAATATCCATTGATTATTGTTATACCCCTTGGGGTAAGCTTGAAATAAATATAATTGTTGAGATTGAGTTTGACACGCTTTTGTTTTTCGACGGGAGGTCGAGAACGTTCTTGTTCAAGAGAACGTTTCGCGGTGACATAATGTTCAGCTAATAGAAGAACCGAGACGATCGTATCTCCCGCAAAGGAAATTCCAACATCGTTATAAATAACCCAAGAGCCTTTTTCATTATCGAGATTCCAACCCTCTCCAAGGCGTCGGAATCGTCGCGAAAAATCGAGGAGGCCTTGCGCCTTTTCTTCGGATTTCTCCATTTCAGCGAGGCGGACTTTCATATTTCGAATCGTATTACAAAGCCAAGCCGTATTTTTAGGCGTGGCTCCCTCGCCTCTTTCAAGAACTCGGGTTTCGATTCTAAGGATATCCTCGTCGGAGATCATATAACCTCGGGGAGTTTAGCTTCGAGAGCCTTGACTGCTTGAAGCGGTGTATTTCCGGAAAAATCAGTTTCTATGGGCGGCGTTATAGTAATGCACTCCCAAACTTCATGATACGGGTCCCATACTAGCCCAATATTAAGATGCCTATTTTCAAAAAATTCGCCAAGTTTTTTGAGCCGACGTAAAGTTTCTACGGCGGGAGGACGTCTCATCCCTTGACACATATAAACTGCTTGAGTTCGGCGATGACTTTGACCAAATCCTCTTGATTCTTCATAACTTCCGTAATCGATTTATAGGACGATGGAATCTCATCGATCCGAGCTTCATCCTTCGGACATTCAACACCCTCGGTTTGAGAGATAAGGTCTTGTTTCGTAAAGCGGCGGCGCGCGTCGCCCCGGCTCATGAGCCGTCCGGCTCCATGCGCGCAAGAGTCAAAGCTCTCGGGATTCCCTAAGCCCTCGACGATAAAGCTCTTAGTTCCCATCGAACCGGGGACGATGCCAAGATCTCCCTTGCGAGCCCGGACCGCGCCCTTGCGGGTAACAAGGACATTCTCTCCGAAATGGTTTTCCATCTCGGCGTAATTATGATGACAATTGATAACCATACCGTCGGCGAGAGGGTAGGTCCCCCCATGGTCGAAATTTGCTTTAGCAAAAAATCCGAGGACCCGAGACATCATCTCTAAACGATTTTGGAGAGCATATTCTTGTATCCAAGCGATATCATTTAGATAGCTCTGATATTCTGGATCGCTTCTAACAAAATAAGCGAGGTCGGGATCGGGAAGATCGATGTAGCGTTTTTGCATGAGCTTTTTTGCGTCGTTGATATGCCGCGTCGCGACCTTGTTTCCTAATCCCCTGGACCCCGAATGGAGCATGATCCATATTTTCCCTTCGGTGTCTTCACAAACCTCGATGAAATGGTTCCCGCCCCCAAGAGAGCCCATTTGAGCCTTTGCTTTGGAAAGTAAATCTCTCGTTTTGTCTGATAGGGAAAGCCAACCCTTCCAACCCGACCAAAGATCAACGGAGGAACGGATTTCACCGTTTCCGGCGGATCCAACGGGGATCTCGGCCTCAATCCCCTCGCGGATCTTTTTAGAGGCGTCTCTTGTCCGTTGGGGATCAAGGGTCGTCTCAACTGCCATCATGCCGCAACCGATATCGACTCCGACCGCCGAGGGCATGACCGCGCCCTTTGTTGCGATAACCGAGCCGATGGTCGATCCATAACCGGGATGAACGTCGGGCATCGCCGCAACGTGCTTGAAGATAAACGGCATCCGCGCGACGTTGAGGAGTTGGTCCCTAGTTTTTTTGTCTTGATCGTCGGAAGCAAGCTTTGCCCAAACCTTGACCGGGACTTTGAGTCCGAACTTCTTTTGATCGAAAACCGTTTTTATGGGCATTAGGTCGAGACCTTGCCCTTGTCAATCCCCGTGGCGATGGGACCCAAAGCTTCTAAGGGATACCGGCCGTTCGTATAAAGTTCATAACCGCGCTTCGTCAACTCTAAACCAAAATCAGATCTCGCGTAGAGTTGAAGAAAGAGGAGGCATTGAAATTGAGAACATTTATTTGATATTTTTAGGTCGTCGAAGACCCAAGAAGCACGATAAGGACCAACGGGAAGAAGCATTGTTTGGCCGGAGAGCGCCCAAGAAACTATATGTCCCGGCCCGCTGATTCCCCCAAGAAATCCCCCGATTTCGATTCCCTCCGGCGATATTTCGTTGAGGATCGCGGAATATAGCGTTGCGTCGCCGGGTTGCCAACGATAACGTTTACCGCCGGAAGGAAGATTGCTTATTTCGGGGGTCTCGATGGAATTCATTTAGACTTGTTTCATACCCTCTTTGATGTAAGCGGCGAGGGTCGCGATACATCGCCGGATAACAAATAGATTCCGTTTCGGACCGTCTTCGGGCATCTCGATTTTGTCCTCTTTGAGTGTCTCGAAGATAGGCCTCAAAACAATCTTTCGTTGTTCCTCATCTCCTAGCGCTAGAAGAAGCGCGGCGACGGTATTTACGATTTGAGTCGCTCTATCAAGTTTCTGATAAGCGACGTCATTTTGACCCCGTTCAATTCTCAGGGATTCATTGAGAACGTCGGTTTCTTGGATGAGGGCTCGAATCCCCGATATAAGATCCGTCTTCCCAGCCCCTTGAGAAGCGAGCCCCATAGCCACCTGCCCTCGGCTATTTTGAGGAGAATAACTTTGATTTTGGACTTGCCGCATGGCGTCTATGAGTAATGCGTCTTTTACCTTCAATTGCTCTGCCATTTCTAATCTCCTTTCGCTAACGGTAACGGTAACGGTTCGTTTCCTAAAAACCTAGAGTCGCATATTAGCGACCCATTGTCAAGCCTTTATTCCCTATAAAAAATCCAAACGTGAGCTTCCGTATTATTGATGATTTCCGAGGTCATCGCGTCGACGATCGCGTCGGGATGAACCTTGCGAAATTGTGCGATAGCTTCCGAAACCAGCGCATAAGGCGGCTTATTAGTATGTTGCGTCGGCATGGTTCCCCGATGAACCGAGAACTTTTGTTCCTTGACAGGGGCAAAAAGCCTCTTGAAAAAACTCATGTTGATTCTCCTTTGTTTT
>SDBT01017103.1_pt1 | contig 11465 bp, 13 predicted proteins | sample 2277101 | NCBI WGS metagenome assembly SDBT01 (sample SAMN10404973, study PRJNA504765) | marine sediment metagenome | isolation source: marine sediment core GS10_PC15, 103 cmbsf | place: Arctic Ocean: Southern Knipovich Ridge | collected 2010
AAATAGTTTGATAATATAAATTTCTTTTTTTTCCTTTTTTTAATGGAATTTAGGTTTAAATAGCTGAAAAAGATAACGATATTAATTCAAAATGTATAGCCTAAATTAAAGAATATACTTCGATTAATCGCGCTAACTGTTGATCAACATTATCTTTCAATTCAGAAATAAGATGATTTTCCCCATAATAATAAATTAGGCGCCTGTACGCTTCCTTTTTTTTCGTAAGCGATACGAGCTGGGAGTCGAGTTCATCTTTCCTATCTTTTTTTTTCATAGTTTTTATCCCTCTATGAGTATTTTAATTTTCAATAATTTTAAATGCAAAGAGTTCAGAGATTTTTCGTTTTCCAATTTTCCATAAATTCCTTGAACTTATTTTTGCGAATTCCAAGGGAGTTAACGTCTTTATTTAAATGACTGTTTATTTTTTTCCTATATGAACTTCTAGGTTGATCTCCTTTTTTTCGAAAACTTAGTTCCCAATCCAAATAAGAATCTGTTCTTGACATATATTATTTAGTTTCCCACAGTATCAAATTTGATAAAATAGTAAAAAACTGATTATATACTCTTTTACTTTTTTGTTCATTGTCGTTCCAAAAGAACGAAAAAAAGTTTGGTTAAAATATTTCTAGAATGTTTAGACAACTTATTGGATGTCTTTTTTAGGCATTTAAGACTTATCCCATGAGAAACTGATTTCCTAATGAAAGCTAAGCGATTTACAACACTTTATTCATTATAATTTTATCGTACTTATATAACGAAAAATAATACAAATACTTCTCTTTAATAATTCCTACTTTATTAGGTTATTATAGTAAAATATTAAAGGTTAAGGGTATTAAAGAGTTTTTTATAATCAGAGGTTTTCTGCTGTCAGTTCACAGATGATTAAGACCTGCGTGATAAAAACTTTATTAATATTTAAAATAAGAGGAGAATTATAGATTTGAATGATTTAAAAATTATACTAAGTGGACTGGATAATGCTGGTAAAACATCGATATTAACTGCTTTAGATAAAAAGTACGGCTTTGAAAAAAAAATACAAAAGCTAAAGCCAACTGTAAGAGTTAAATATCATCAGATTAAATTTCTAGGCAAAAATCTCTATTTCTGGGATATGGGAGGTCAGGAAAAATACAGAGATTTGTATGAATCTAAACTTGATGTTTATTTTGATCAAGCATCCTTATTTATTTACATAATTGACATTCAAGACAGTGCTAGATATGAATCATCTATTGAATATTTAACTAAATTACTGTCTTATATTAAAGAAAATGAATTAGACGTTCCTTTAATTGTAGCTTTTCATAAGTTCGATCCAGAATTGAAAGATGATAGTGCGATTATAAAAAATGCTCAGGAATTATCAGATAAAATTATTAAATTAAAACAACTGAAAATGCTGTTTTCACAAACTTCAATATACGACATCTATTCTATTCTTCATTTGGTCTCATCAGCTTTATCTATTTTTAATGAAAACCATTTAAAACTTAAAGAATTATGTCGGAATTATTTAAAAGTTTTCAATGGGAAATCCCTTATTCTTTTTGACCAAAATGGATTTATAATAAGTGAATATTATACAGATTCCTTAGATTATAATAATTACGTTGAACTTTTGGACTCTATTACAGAGCAAATAATTTTATTAAAAAAAATACAAGAGAAACAAAACAAGTATGATTACGGTTTCACTCCTATTAATGATCAAAGCATAGCATACTTACGTAAGATAAAATTTGAGGATGAAATATTTTACGTTTCTGTTTTAATTGATGAAATAAGAAAAGAAAAATTACAGAATAAGATTTCAGACTTCTTGAATGAGTTAAACGTAGTTTTAAAGCCTAGTTTAACTTAACTTCTAATTATTTTGTGTAACATAAATTCATTTTAAAAATAAGCAAGGATTAAATATTTTTCTATTTTTCATACTAAATTATAAATTAGTAACACTGAATTTATAAAGGATCAGTTCTTAAAAATCACTGTAATAGAAATTTATTTCATGGTTTGTTATGTTTTTAAGTTCGAATGACTTAACCATTTGGATCCTTATTGGTGCAATACTTTTAGGGATTAAGCATAGTATAGATGCAGATCACATAGCCGCCACTTCTAATATATTATTTAAATCTAACAAATTTTCCAAAACAGTTAAACTCTCTATATTTTGGGCTTTAGGTCATTCACTTACAGCAGGAATTATTACCTTAATTTTATTCTTGGTTAGGGATATTTTTCTAAGTAGTTATTTAACCCATTTTGAGATTATTGTGGCTGTCATGCTTATATTCATTGGTTTATTAACGTTTTTATGGGAATTAGAAGTCATACCTAGGCGATATACCCGAAGCAATGATAGTACTTTAAATCCAACCTCGGCAGAAACAAATTTAGATGAAAATACAGCAAACACAAGCAATCCAAGTAAATATAAATTACATAAAGATGGTAAAGCTATAACTTTAATTGGAATTATTCAGGGATTAGCTTCAAATGATGAACTACTTCTACTTTTAACGTTTACCTTGGGTTTGGATAATTTATTTATAGTCTTACTTGGATGCGTTATCTTCTCTATAGGAGTGATGATAGGGATGATCACATGGGGCTCACTCTTAAAAATACCTCAAAAAAAGTATAAACAACTGTTAAAAACATTAAATATTATAATAGCATCATTAGCGATTATTTACGGAATTTATATCCTTTTAGGTGGCGAAGGAATTAATTTTCTTGAGTTAATCAGCATTTTGAGATAATAAATAGATTATTTAATCCTACTTTTTTAATCAAATATGGTAGTTCTAGAAAAACCTTAATATTAAATAAAAATAGATTTAGATTATCAAGTCATTAATTATTTTTAGTAGCATGTCTGACTTAGAGGTTTTGTATGGAAATTGATTTATTCCTTCTTGAAATAATAGTATTGTTCATAATCTACCCTCTCTTAATTATAATCTTGCATTTTAAAATAGGTGAATATCCCGAGGAACACAGAAAGAGCGACGACCCGAAGAAAGAGATCATTCATATCGCAGTCCTTTATTCACTGTTGATCATCGGCTTAGTAATAATTGTTCTTATTATGCTTTCAGCTGGAATTGACCTAACGAACAGATATGGGCTGGAGTTTAATTTGTTGGTTTTCTTCCTATTTCCAGTTTTTGGTATATATATTCCATATGCTCTCATCCGTTTCGTCGATAAACCTCCGTGGACTCTTGAAGAACAGGGATTGATCACAGAAATCAAACAACCGATCGTGTGGATTTATGTTATTGGCATTGCAATAGGCTTGGGTGTAGCCCAGATCTTAGTACTTGCTGCAACAGGTGTACTAACAACTGTTATCGTTCCCTGGTGGTTCTTCTTTTTAGTTATATTATATAATATTTTCCTCGAAGAATACCTTTTTCGCGCCATTATTTTGACAAAATTTGAGAGAATTACTACACAAGGTAGGGCTATCATTCTACATGCCATTTTATTTGGACTTGTACACATTCCAGTAAATTTTTTCTTTGCCGTTCTGATGGGACAACCTCTCAATCTGATAGGTGGAATAATCCTCTTGATTATTCAGACTATGGCGGGATTATTACTTGGAATAACATATGCAAAAACAAGAAGCCTGATTCCCTGTTTGATTACTCACTATTTAATGAACTATTTGGTCTTATTAATATTAATAATCCCCTGGTAAACAACTCGGATAGTGATTTATTAGATATCAAAAAATCTTAAAATTAGAAAATATAGTTTTATAATATGAAGTCGCTTATTATCTTTAGTTCTAGATAAAATGTTAAGCTAAAACTAAAAGAAAGAAAAAAATTGGTTTATTTTAAATCCCTTTCAGGATTGAGATCTACGTCCTCAAATAGTTTATCAATCTGTTCATAAGAAGTAAGGATTTTATCTTCTACTAGTTTACGAACGAATTTATATGCGGCACATTCGTATTCCCTTTCCCAATACTCTTGCTCTTCCGCATAAAAATTACATTTATGGCACACATGATCGATTAACTTCCGATTCATGGGGCTTATATCTTCTTCGGTTCTTAATATTATATGTTCTTTAGGTCCTCCCGGCATGATATCACACTCATTTTATAATATTCTATTTATGTTGATATTTTGTTAAATTTATACTATTCTATTTTATTTTAAAAACTCTACTTTTCCAAATTGACTACATTTATAGGAATCAACACCTAAAATATTCCCTGATGCTTGATATGCTCTATATCTACAACCCCCACGGCACGCGTCTAGATGTTCACAATTCAATTTAAAGCATTCTAAATCAGTAATTTTCCAGTTCAGTTGCTTTTGAACTATCTCCCAGCTTTTTTTAAGACCTAACTCCAACGCATTACCTACATTCTCATCATAAAAAAAGCCACATTTAGTAACGACTCCTAATACGTCGATCGCTATAATATTTGGCCCACATGCAAGATCACTTCTTGAAGCAATGTTGATATATTCCCCCCACCCGTAATCGTTTAAAATTCGACCTCCCTCTTCTGATGTAATTTCGTATTTTTCGCGTATAGCTTGAGGTGTGGTTTTATCAAAAGTAGGAATGTCAATGGACCAATTTTTTATTTTTCCAAGCGATTGAAATAATTTATACATCTCATCAAATTCATTAAGATTTTGCTTGTGTACCATTGTATTGATAGAAACAGTAATACCTTCTTTTATCAGAAGTTTTATGTTCTCTAATGTATCTTTATAGCAATTTGCGTCTCGAAAGTCGTTATGAGTCTCTTCTAGCCCATCAAGACTAATAAAAATCTCAAAGTAATTATCTCTTAACAACTCAATTAATTCAGGTTTTTCCTTAAACAAAATTCCATTGGAAAGCATGATTTTCATAAGGGGAATATCCTTGAGAAACACCAGTAAATCTTTTAAGTGTGAATATAATAAAGGCTCTCCTCCGGTTAAAACCAGCTTTAATCCTTGCAACTCATAGAATTCTCTTATTATTTTCTTTAACTCCTCAAAGTGAAAATCCACGGGATTTTTATCAGTAATATAACAGTGTTTACACGTAAGATTACATTTTTCAGTGAGATTAATCATTAGATTTTTCATATGTGGTAAGTCAAATGCATTTTTTTCAGGTATATTTATATGATCTACTGAAATTAACACTTTATCCGTAATTTTATTCGGACTAAAATCCACAATTTCCAATTCATGAAAATCATTTAATGCTTCCGAAACCTCTTGTTTTTTTACTTCTGAATATGTATCTATAATATCTCCATTACTTCGTTCTCCATCAATAAACTTCAAAACGGAATAGGCTTCCTCATCAATCACATAGGACTCGTCGGCTTTTAAATCAATGATATTTATTTCTTCGTATCTTCTCAAGACAATGTGACGTGGTATAAAAGGAATATCTTGGGGTTTCATTGAGAAGAATAAAGTTTCTCATCTTAAAAAATATAATATTATAAAAGATAATAGCAGTAAAAATATAAAAGAAAATTATTTTAATGATTATCACCATTTTTTTAGAAAAATATGGGAAAAATTAATAGAATTATTCTAAGGTGTTTAAAATGACAAGAGAAAAGATATATTTGAAACTATTTGGGAAGAAGCTATTAAGCTTCATAAAACTAGATACCGGTGAGATTATCGGTACTGGTTTATTAAATCCTATACTTGATAAATTGGGATTTTTTACGATGCTTCTTATGCAGGCAAAATTTTATAGGGGGTATAAGAACTTAGGAAGATGGAAAGGAAAACGAGTTTCGAACACATTTGCACCTCCTATCGGAAGTGAACCTATGACTCGTCTATTAATAGCAGCAGTAAAGGCTCGTATTTTCCGTTCTCGATTTCCAGTTGCCATGACTTTTGCGGTTACATATAAATGTCAATGTAATTGCGTTCATTGTAGTGCAGGTAAGCATTTAAAAGCCGGTGTACCTGAACTCACCACAAAGGAGGCAAAAAGAGTTATCGATGAAAGTCTAAATTTAGGCATATCTATACTCGCTTTCACGGGAGGTGAGCCATTATTACGTAAAGATATTTTCGAACTAATTCAATACGTTGATAAAAGAAAAGCTGTACCCATATTATTTACTAATGGCCAGTTTCTTACGGAAGAGAATGCGGATAAATTAGCTAATGCAGGACTTTATTCACTTTTTGTAAGTATTGATAGTCCATTCCCCGAAGAACATGACAAATTAAGAGGGATGCCTGGGCTTTTTGAAACTGCGATGAAGGGAATTGAAAGGATGAGAGCAAAAGGTGTTTTTGTTGGATTTTCATCATATGCTACTCGTTCAGCTACAGAGAAGGGAATGTATAAAAAGATATATTCTCTTGCTAGAAGGAAAAAAATGCAGAATGTAATGTTGTTTGATGGTGTACCAACAGGAAATATGTTAAAAGATACCAGCGAAATGCTTACTCCAGATCAAAGAGAAGAGATTCGGGAATTTTCCACTAAAATTTTTAATAACAGTATTATACCTCCCCTGTCTTCACAATCTTGGCAAAACTCTATTGAAGGGTATTTAGGGGGTATTGGATGTCTTGCAGGTAATATTCAATATTATGTTTCGGCGTATGGCGACATTACTCCCTGTGATTTTACTCCTTTATCTTTTGGAAATATTCGAAAAGAACCTCTCAAAAAGATTTGGAAAAAAATGATGAAACATCCAGCTTATAACCACCGAACTACTTATTGTAGAATGCAACACCACAAATTTCGTCAATATTATATCGATCCTATACCCGATAATGTCATACTCCCTTTTGAAATAGATAATATTCAACCAATAGATTATAGAAAAGAGTAATATATCATTTTCTTTCCCTTTTTCAAAAAAAAACACACTTAAAAATAGAGTAAATTTAAGTGCTAAACATCTACAATAAATTTACTTGGTAATTCCCGGATAATCTCTTCTGCTTCCTTCATTATACCATCAATTAGATCCTTTACCGTGGGAATATCATTAATTCTTCCGGCAACTTCTCCGGCTGGCCACAGGGCTCCATCTTCAATTCCATTCAATCCCTTGATACTCCCTTCAATTTCTTTTTTCATCAATTCAAGCGGAACATTCATGAGATCGTCTGGCTCTCCCAAAAATGGACCTGGAGATACTTTTGAGGAAAGACGAGTCATATCTTTTGCAGCCTCATTCTTCAAGAATCTACCCGGACCCACGATTGCTCTGAATACAGTTGTTTCTCTCTCATTATATTTAACTATGCATTCTTTATGTAACTGGGGCCAATCAGCTTCCTTAGTCGCAACAAATCGGGTTCCCATCTGAATCCCATGGGCACCTAAAGCTAAAGCCCCTGCTAGAGAAAGCCCATCACAAAAACCTCCGGCACCTACAACAGGTATATCCACCGCTTTAACAACTGCGGGTAGTAACACCATGGAATGAACTGGTTCCCAAGCTATGTGCATGCCACCTTCATGTCCTGAAGCAACAATGAGATCCACTTCTGCTTGTTTAGCCTTTAATGCATGTTTTACGGATGGTACCACATGAATCCACTTAATACCAAGGGATTTTATTGCATCAGACCAAGGAACGGGATTACCTGCAGAAGTATGGATAACCAAGAGTCTTTCCTTCATATCTGGATCCTCTTCTCTAATTTCTTTAATAATCTGAATCGCCTCTTTAGCCCATACTGCCATTTCTGATGACAGCATAAGGTTTAATCCAAAAATACCTTTGGACTCACGAGTTTCTTCTGCAAGTTGATTTAAAGCTTTTTTTAACTCTTCTTTGGGATCTTTAATTTTTTTTCTTAATTCTTCTCGAGATGTGCTATCTCCTGGGAGTGAGGTAGGCATCCCTTTTACCTTCCCCGTAGCATAAGCAATATAAGATGCGCTTAGTAGTCCTAGTGCTCCAGCATTCGAAACGGCAGCAGCTAAATTCTGCGTTTCATTCATTCCCCCCTGAATGATAGGATATTTTAAACCTATTAACTCATTAAGTTTAGTTTTAATCATTATACATTTCGAAAAGGAAGTGATAAATATAAAAATTTTTAAAAATAAATAATAAAAGATAAAATACTAAAAAAAAAAGGAGCGAGTAAAAACGCCCATTTAGGGTTTTAACAGTCTCCTCCACATTTACATGAGGAGATGCAATCCCCACCACATTTACATGAGGTTGAGATGCAATCACCGCCGCATTTACATCCGGCGCTAGTTACTTTTTCTATTTTTACGATTTTCATTTTTTTTAACCTTTGGTGATTGGTTACTTGTATTTATCATTTGAGCATATTTAAATTAATCGCTAATAGGGTATAGTATGAAGAAATTAGAAAGGAATATTACACGAGTTGTTGTTTATAATATTGTCAAATTAAAATTTTATATTCATTTAGAACGAATAATTTATATCGAAAAATAATAATTAATTAAATACATCATTTCAAGGAGAGATAAAAATGGAATTATTAGAAGAAATCGAAGAGAAATATGTTGAAACCAATGGAATCAAGCTTCATACAGTGATAGCTGGATCAGGGGAGCCAATTATCATGTTGCATGGATTTCCTGACTTTTGGTATGGGTGGCGGGACATTATTATTGGATTGAAGGATGAATATAAGTGTATTGCTCCTGATACTAGGGGTAATAATCTTTCAGATAAGCCGAAGGGGATTGAGAATTATCAGTTAGATATCTTGGTTGAAGATATTAAAGGACTCAGTGAGGCTTTAGGTTTAAAGAAGTTTTATTTGATGGGGCACGATTGGGGTGCGCCACCTTGTTGGGCTTTTGCGGAGCGATATCCCGAATTAGTGAAAAAATTGATTATATTAAATGGGCCTCACTTTGTATCTGCGAGAGAAGTTTATGAAACAGATGAGAAACAAATGAGAGCAAGTTCCTACATGGAGTTATTCGCTAAACCTGAAGCTGTTGAACAGGTAAGTCGAAATAATTTTGAGTTTTTAAGATTAGTGATTCTTGGTTTTGTAAAAAGAAAGGATGCTGTTACTGAGTACGATATAGAGAGGTATATTGAGGCATGGTCTCAGCCAGGAGCAGTCAGGGGAGGATTAGAATATTATCGTTTAGCGGAAGAGAATCGAGATAACATAACTGAGGAGTGGACGGGAATTATAAATGTCCCAACCTTGGTGATTCATGGGTTACGGGACCCTGTAATTACTCCGCAAACATTGAAAGATTTAGGGAATTATGTTAAAGATTTAAAAATCGTATATGTTAAGAAGGCGAGCCATTTTGTGCAAGTAGATGCTCCAGAAATAGTTGTAGCAAATATCAAAGAGTTTATTGGCTAAAAGTAATACCCTACAAATAAATTATAGCAAAAAAAAATAATTAATTAAAAGATTTCATTTCAAGAGGGATTAATAATGGAATTATTAAAAGTAATCGAAGAGAAATATGTTGAAACCAATGGAATCAAGCTTCATACAGTGATAGCTGGGTCAGGAGAGCCGATAATCATGCTCCATGGATTTCCTGACTTTTGGTATGGATGGCGTGATATTATTATGGGTTTGAAGGATAAATATAAATGTATTGCTCCAGATATGCGAGGATATAATCTTTCGGATAAGCCTAAAGGTACTGAGAATTATCAACTAGATATTTGTGCCGATGATATTAAAGGGTTAAGTGAGTCATTAAATTTAGGAAAGTTTTATCTTGCGGGACATGATTGGGGAGCTCCAATTGCCTGGGCTGTTGCTGAGAAATATCCCGAATTAGTGAAAAAACTGATTATATGTAATGGCCCTCACTTTGCTGCTGCAAGAGAAATTTATGAAACAGACGAAAAACAACAAAAAGCGAGTTCGTACGTAGAACAATTTGCTGCGCCCGGAGCGTATAAACTACTAAGTCGAAATAATTATCAATTATTAAGAATGGGGATCGTTGGGTTGGTAAGAAGAAAGGGTGCAGTTACTGAGTTTGATATAGAAAGGTATATTGAGGCGTGGTCTCAACCAGGAGCAGTAGACGGGGGTTTAGCATACTATCGCGCAATACAAGATCGAGACAAATTTATTGAGGGGTGGACAGGTATTATAGATGTTCCAACCTTGGTTATTCATGGGAAAAAGGATCCCGCAATATTGCCGCAAACGTTAAAAAATTTGGAGAATTATGTAAAAGATTTAAAAATTGTATATGTTGAAAACGCAAGCCATTTTGTTATGGTAGATGCACCAGAAATTGTAATAGCAAATATCAAAGAGTTTATAGGCTAAAAATTATGGTTTATTGATAAATTATATTATAAAAAAATAATTAATTAAAAATATCATTTCAAGGTGTGATAAAAATGGAATTATTAAAAGAAATAGAAGAGAAATATATTGAAACCAATGGTATTAAGCTCCATACGGTTATAGCTGGAGAAGGAGAGCCTATTATTATGTTGCATGGATTTCCTGACTTCTGGTACGGCTGGAGGAATATAATAGCGGGTTTAAAGGACGAATATAAATGTATTGCTCCTGACATGAGAGGTTATAACTTATCAGATAAACCGAAGGATGCTAAAGATTATATGCTAGACGATTTAGTTGAGGATATTAAAGGATTAAGTGAAGCACTAGGCTATAAAGAGTTTTATCTTGCAGGTCATGACTGGGGAGCAATAATTGCATGGTCCATCGCGGAGCGCTATCCCGAATTAGTGAAGAAGTTGATTATATGTAATGGCCCTAATATCCGGGCTATGAGAGAAGTATTTGAGAAGGATGAAAAACTACAAGAATCAACTTCTTTCGTGGAAACTTTTGCAGCCCCTGGCGCTGATCAAAAATTTATGGGAAATAATTTTCAATTATTAAGAATGATGATTCTCGGTGCGGTAAAAAGAAAGGGTGCCGTTTCAGAGTTTGATATAGAAAGGTATATTGAGGCGTGGTCTCAGCCAAGAGCTTTAGATGGTGGATTGATGTATTATCGCGCAATGACTGCTGATTCAGAAAAATTTATAGAGGGATGGACGGGAAAAGTAAATGTCCCAACTTTGGTTATTCATGGGATGAAGGATACTGCAATTTTACCTGAATCATTAGATCATTTACCAAATTATGTGAAGGATTTAAAAATCGTAAAGGTAGAAAATGCCCATCATTTTGTTATGGTAGATTCTCCAGAAATAGTTATAAAAAGTATTAAGGAATTTATTGGCTAAATTCAAAAATTTTCCTTTTTTTTTTGATCACTTAAATTTTTTCGATCTACTATTCATTATATGTAAAAATTATTTCTAATTAGTGTAACGTAATTTCATTCAAAAATTAAAGTTTAAAAACACCTAGTTAATTAGTGTTATGTAGACTAATATGACTGAATCTAACGGAAAAAATTCATTGACAATAGTCTGTCCTTATTGTAAGGAAAATTTCAAGAAA
>SDBT01017104.1_pt1 | contig 11465 bp, 12 predicted proteins | sample 2277101 | NCBI WGS metagenome assembly SDBT01 (sample SAMN10404973, study PRJNA504765) | marine sediment metagenome | isolation source: marine sediment core GS10_PC15, 103 cmbsf | place: Arctic Ocean: Southern Knipovich Ridge | collected 2010
GGATGTTTTCGTACCGTTCATGGAGCTGAACATTTTGCCCGTATTAGAAGTTATTTTTCCACAGCAAGAAAACAAGGGAAAAGCATCCTTGGCTCTATTACCTCTGCCATTAATGGGAAACCTTTCCTGCCTGCTATCTCTTCAATTCAGAAAACGACCTGAATAGTTACTTTAGGATTGCCATTTCAAATAGGAATATCCTTGACTGCAAAGATAACCGGGTAATCTTTAGATACAAAGATTCAGATACCGGGCAGTTTAAAACAATGACCCTAAATGCAATGGAATTTATGCGACGCTACCTGCAACATGTACTGCCCAAAGGCTTTCAAAAGGTGCGATATTACGGTTTTTTGATGTCCAAAAAGAAAAAACAGTTGGCTGAAATAAAACACCTTTTGAGTGTACAAGAGGCAAAAACTGAAAAGACCGCAGAGAAAGAATTTATTTTCTCCTGTCCAAAATGTGGACGTAACATGATTTTAATCGAACAATCGAATAGAATGCGGGGGCCGCCATTGGAAGAAATCCTTTTTCATAGAAAATTGAGGGAAACCGCTTGATAATAAATTTACATTACAACAGGATAAGTACGTAAAAAGTGGAATTAGTGCTAAAAAAAAACCAAATATCCAATTAATATATGTTCTTCAACAAAACGAAACTGCGAATATTGTAAACTCTCCCGGATAATCCTCTCCGGAGCCAACTATATTATAAGATATCACCTACATGCAAAATCCATATATGTGATGGCCAAGTTCAACCACGGCTTGCAAGTCGACTCTCCGAGTCGAGTGCAAAGCCGATTCGTTATGTGGTTTTTCATTTCAGTTTCCACCTATCATAGTTTTGTTTGTTTTGCTCCATGTACCAACCACAATGATTCACCAATTCAATTTCTTTTTCAAACAATTTGCGTTCCTCACAGCCGTATTTCTGGATAGTATCTTTGATCTTGTGAATTTGCCCATAGGAAAAGCCCCATCGAAATTGCAGAGGATTATAGCACTCTTCAAAAAGCTCGTGGTTTTGTTGCGCCAGTAAAGATACAATTTTGTCAACAGTGCCCTTCACTATATCACCTATAATTTCTCCGTCCTTATCAATAAAGACAGTGTTATAGTCTTCTATTGCAGGTTGCCGCCCATTTTCATTTTCAAAGTCGAGGAAAAACCTTACTGCATCAAGAAGGGCGCCCAAGAATGAGATAGGCATCGGATCAGACATCAGTTCATGGAAATTATCTACCAAGAACGCGTCCTCATAGTCGTCTTTTTTCTTTTTATTGCAGGCTTTGCATAGCAGTCGTATGTTATGCTCTGCAGTAGGACCTCCCTTTGCGTACGGAATGATATGATCGAATTCAATGTCTTCATACAGTACATTCTTCTTGCAGATTTGGCATATCTGATTATCTCTTCTAAGAACCTTAAATTGTATGTCTCTGGGAACATGCCTTGATACTCTTCTCAAGTCTTTTGTTTAAGTGAATGGCTCTGCAATATAAAAAACAGGACAATCGTGTCCAAAAATCCGACAAGATTTTTCGGAAGTTTCATTTGGCAGCGGAAAATCCTCAACCAGCGGGCCATATGGGCAATACTTGAGTTCCCAGCACGGTTTGCAAAGAGAATTAACTCGCTTTTTCCAGTTTATTTTGTCGAGCCATTCCTCAAAGGAATTCATTGCCACCATCCTCATAAATTCTTAACTAAATAGCCGTTTGTTACGTGGATTTCTTCTTTGTCGCCATTCTTCCAAGGTACTGCTTAGCGTCAACGTAGATGAAGGTTACTTCACCGGTAACAATGTGCCGTAGCGATGTAATTAACATCGGCGGTAAGACAACATTCTTGGGAGGAGAAAACGACTCAAAGTACGAAATGTACTGATGTAGAACGTTTTCCTTGACCCATAAAATAGGTAAAAGCGCAAAAGCAAGCGTGTTAGGTGGGATTCCATCTATTTTGCTCTGCAGCTTGGTAACATAGCGCTGCTCAAGGAAACTCGCAAATTCTACTTCAGTTTCAAGGCGATTCTCGTCGAGAAATAGGTTACTAACCTCAATCAGATGCAGAGTAGATCTAATGTCAATGGCGAAGTCAAAGCTTTTGCCGTTTGGCAGTTTGTATTCAACACCCTCCAGTGAATTGTTGTTGTCGGAGAGGATCCTTTCGAGAGACGCAAGCTCTCCTACAAAGCACAAATATCTCGAAGCAGAATCATCGAAGTTAATTATCGCCTGAAAGCAAGTGTTCCTTATCTTTGGTATGTCAGCAGACCTCAAGACTGCTATCAACGAGGCGCAAGTAGCTTCAATAAAACTGAGAAAGGCGTTGCAGGTTTCATCGCCACCTTTGGCATTCCAGAGAAGGTCGAATAAACTGGCTTCAGCTTCGAAAATGCCATTTTTCTCAATCAACTCTTTTTCCAGCTGATAACGTTCATTATATTTCTTTTCTATTATCTTAATTTTAGATTTGGATGGTTCCAGTATTTTTAACATCGAAGGGATATAGTGAGAAAAATGGGGCTTTATGTCCTTTTCCCATGTGTAAATTAGATTTTCGCTCATTTTAGAGATATTACACCTTTACAGCTTGTTGTGCTACAGGTATGTCTAAATGCCACCAGAAAATCTGAAAACCACATAACGCCATCATCAGCGGTGGCCCACGCTGTATCAGACTGACACGACAAAGCTTGTTTTGCATTGGGCAAAGTAAATATCGCAGATTATGCAGGGCCGTCCGGCTGCATGAATTTGTTCTGCGTTCTTGTTCAGATTTTCAAACAGTTGGATTCATTTTCCCTTGAAGTAGGTATGTTTTCATTTCCCCTTTTCCTCTTACATTAATGATCCCTCTCTCTTTGAAGGTATATTTATATTTCAATCGTTTATAGGTCCGCTCTGAGACTTGGATTTGTCCTGGAAGGCCGTGAGACTCCATACGACTAGCTGTATTCACAGTATCTCCCCATACATCATATATAAATTTCTTAATGCCAATGACTCCAGCAACTACAGCTCCTGTATGAATCCCAATTCGAATAGTGAATGTTTGATTATTCTCTATGTTAAATTGCGCTAGCGCTTTTAACATCTCTAATGCTAAATCTGCAATGGCCTCTACGCTATCTTTCATCGGAGATGGCAATCCCCCTGCAACCATATACGCATCACCAATTGTTTTGATTTTCTCTAAATGATATTTTTCTACTAGATTATCAAACAGTGAGAAAACCCTGTTTAATACATCCACCACTCGCTTAGGTGATAATTTTTCAGAAAATGAAGTAAATCCAACAATATCAGCAAATAAAATGGTCACCTTTTCAAAATCATCTGCAATGATAGTGTTCTGGTCTTTCAATCGCTGAGCAATTGATGATGGAAGAATGTTTAGCAAAAGATTCTCTGCTCGCTGACGTTCAATTTCCAAAGACTCTTGCGCGTTGTTTAGCATAATATAGAAAGTAAGAATAACGACAGTTATCATGGTAACAGTGCCTGTGGTCGACATGAAGTGAAACGCATTGGCAAGTTGGGGAGGGGGGTAAACGATGATCGGAGAATCCCATGAGCTATATTCGGCAACTAAAAAACCTCCACCGCCAAAAATAATGGCACTCAATATCATAGGTAGTCTGTCTTTCTTCAATACGACTAAAAAGGTTATTGATATGACCACAAGTAAATAATAGTGAATTCCGGTTTCTCTACCTACAAATAGAAAAGGGAGCGTAAATAATTGAATAATCGGAACAAAAAAAAGCAATAGTGCAGAAAACCGAGCCTTCTTCTGATAATTGAGAACAATGACTCCGCAATATCCCACCAAAATTGAAAAATTAAAAATTGCAGGCGGCCAAAAATTATTCAGACAAAAGACCAAATTAAAAGCCAAGGTTGCACCCATGGCCAGTAAGGTCGTGAGATTGATGATGATGATTCGTCTGTCTTCAAACGGATCACCAGACCCAGTCCCAATAGTAATTAGTCGATTAAATATTGATCGCATGGATAACCTTTATGGAGATTTATTGAAGAGCCGTGCAATATGGCTTTGATTGCCCACATATATCTGACGCAGAACATGCAAATCAGCCGCCGAGGAACGAGGTCGGCTGAATTCTCTTGGTTATAACTTTTTTGTTTGTGTTCATTCAAGCCTTCAAATCTGAGTTGCTCAAGAACTGCCATTGCTTTAACCAAATAATTATGATTTTGTACAGATTATAAATCAACACCGCACTCGTTTAAGATACGATCAATTACTACTTCTCTTCGAATATATACTTCATTTCATCAAAGTCGAGTGTCCAGGACGGATACTGGCGAAGAAATTGATGGGAGATTAGCCCATCCTCAATAAAACCTTGCGCCCAATAAGATTCCGGAGACCGTGAGCCATACTCTCCTTTGACATTCGATTGTGCCAGACCCCCCAAACCGACAGCCTCGATTGGGAACAGACCTGAGGCCCACTTCCCTCCTCCGCCACCGATAATCCCCTCGTCGATCTTTGTCTCGGGTACTGGAATGCCGACGTATTTCAAAGTCTGAATAGGTACAGCGAGGCAAGCATCACCAGCTAAACCGGAGTCAACGAAGAAGGTCAACCCGTCTTTGTCGTTCAACATGCCCCTTGCCATCATCAAATGTGTGGCATTCATCACAAATGGCACTTCCGCTGCAATTCTGCCTTTCAGCTCCTCCTTCAGTTTGCGCGTGTTCTCCTCTGTTCTTTCCCGCAAGATCAACCTACTGTTCGTGTAGTCGATCGTCGCCAGAAACTGCCGCAAAGCGGCGGTTCCAATAAAACCTCCCAAAGTATATTTGCCTCCCGCAAAACCGGCGGAGAATTGCTTGGTCGGCAGTATGGTTATAGGTACCTGATTCAGGGTGACATCACCCACCTTAACACTATCTATCTTCCCAAAACCGATCTCGGATTGCAGTCCGCCTCCAAAAGACCCAATGGCTTTTGTGACCCATTCAATACCCATCTCGGCTGCAATCTCGTTATCAAGGATAAACATATCTGCGCCAGTATCGAATATCACAAGAACCGGAATTCCGTTGAACTCAATGGACATTACCGGCAGCGGGTCGGTCATAAGGAACGGCACGATCGACACCTTCTCTTCATTGTGCCATACCTGTTGATAGGAGTTTTCCTCGAACGCATTCATTACATCCACATTTGGAAGTTGAACACCTGGTGGAAAGTCAAGTTCTTTCACCTGGTCAAATTGATTGGTCTGATAATAGACCAGTACCAGTCCTACCTTGGCCATGACCTGCCCAATTACATCCCCTGCCTTCGCCTCGATGAGCATTTTGTACAGCTTCTCGGCTTCATTGTATTTTCCTGTTAGATACTCGATCTTCGCCGCTGCTGATAAAGCATCAGCTGAGATTTTATGGGCTTTTACCAGAGGCGCAATCACATTTCCTGCCTTCCAGAATTCACCGGACTGATAAAGCAAATTTCCGTACTTGAACCGGGTTTCGGTATCGTTGGGATTTTTTATGAATGATGGCTCGAGCTGTCTAATCTCAGCTAGAATATCTCCACGGGTCTTCGATACTTCCTTACCTTGTGCTTTAACTTTGACAGGTACAATCAAGCTCAATAAAATGAGAAAAATCATTGATTTTGATAACATCAGTCTTTACCATTCCTTTCGAATTTTGTATAACGTTTAAGCGTATATCTGAAGCGCCAGTTTCAGATAGAAGGAGTTGGGCTATGCCGCGGCATGAACAACTCTCTTCTAATGCGTTTCAATATGAAACTTTTTGATTATTTTGATGTGTTGACTGATTAAATTGGGTGATAGAGTCCTTTAAATATAGAACCAACTTCGATTGTTGAAATTATAACATGTTTTGTGTTTTCTTGTCGAGTTAAAATTACAATAATTATTAATTGGATAACCTCGAAGGCACATGTATACAATTGAACATTAATGAGAACATATTTTTGTTTTTGAATGTTTATTGAACCCATCATATCTTTTCTCACGGCGGCCTGATATTCCGCTTGGCCGGTATCTCCTCTTTTAATATCATTCTCCCCTCGCCACCAAATGGGCATCTTGTCAGGTCTTCTCCTGTAATCATGAGGTAGAGTACTTGCCAATCAGAGGGAATATCTGTGTTATCTATATCCTGGGGAAGTACTCCGAGCAGAGACCGGCATTCTTTTAATTGCTCTTTTCTGATTCTCTGGGACAGAAGTCCATAGTATCTGATCTTTACAAAACGGTCAGGTAATACATGTAGAAGGAACCGTCTGATAAACTCTGAAGCACCAACACTCATGATTTTCATTTTATTGTTTCGGGCGTAGTCTTTGTAACGAAAAATAACCTTATCATTTTCAACCTTGATAATGCGATGGTTCCCTATAATGATTCTGTGAGTGTATCTGCTGGGGTATTCAACGACATTCTTAGATTCTCTGAACGAGGGTTTAAAGTATACTCCCCACTCTTTGCCAAAAAGATTGTCTATCAATTGCTGAAATTGTGGTTTTTCAGATGTTCAATGGTACCCGGGAACTTCAATCCGCCCACAGCATAAGTTTTTTTCAGGTTTATAAGAAACTTATTCCGGAACCTTGCAGAGAAGGCAGGCCTACCGGGAGTTGGAATATGAAATCCCACCCCCCTGCACCCGTTGGCCTTGGCTATATTGACTGTGGCTTCAATTCGGGGTTCAGGTCAAGTGTTATCCTTGATCCGTTCCCTGGTTCCTGGACAACCTGCTTTGTTGCTCGTAAACTGAGAAGGAACTGGATAGGCATCGATATCTCAGAAACATATTGCGACATGTCACGGAGGCGGCTTGAAGAGCGTGTGTGAGAAAATCAAAAATCAGCTTAATTGACGTTCCATGTTAAGTATCAAGAAGTATCTTCTATTCTCGTTCATTTTGTCTGATATAGGTTAATATTATAGTATCAATTTTCTCTGGCGAAATAATTGCTACATTACTATGTACAATATTTTGCTTTTTTGCTTCTTTTAATAGTTTTATATATTCCATTATGTTTTTTATGGCTTTTGTTGCCTTGTCTGAAATCGGAATAATGATTCCAATTTTCCCCAAAGAGGCTGCGTTTAAAATGCTACCAAATATATGCTTATTACCAGTTTGATTCTCTATTTCTATAGCGATGAAGCAACGTGGATTAGGATTCTTATCAGCGTCAACATTCAATTGGGAAACAAACTGTCCATACTGACTAACTGAGTCGTTTATCCTTATATTATTTGGCTCAATGCGTCTATCAATATTGAAGGGGCCTATAGCAATATCGACCCTCGGAGTGTACATCCAATTAAATTGGATCGCATCTCTGGATTCTTTAGCAATGTTCCACTCTTTTTTGACATTATCGTGGCCAAAGATTTGTTGTAATTTAAGTGTTAGCTTTTCTTGATATTCTTTTGTCTTCATAATCGTCAAACCTTTCTCTGTAAAAGCATTTCTACCTAATACAACTGATAATGATGTTTTGAAAACTTATTTCCCCTACTTTCCTTCGTCATCCCTCTCTTGATATCATCTATGACTTTCATCAAGACCTCCTCTTTGACACCTCCCAAATCATCCGCCGTGATTAAATTGTCAATCTTACCGTTTGCTACAAAATCCTTTCTTCGTTCCTACCAGTTTTTATAGTACTCGATCTTACATAGAAAATATTAGTATGTCAAGAAAATTGGTTTTGCCATCTTAGGGGCTAAGCTACCGGGGAGTTGATGGATGTTGTTTATGTTTATGATGGAGAAAAATATCGGTTTCACTATTTTGAATTTTACAAATCCTCATCTATTTTTATCCTACTCAAATCCGATTCTATATCAATAATCTCGTACTGATTCCCTTATTTTTTCAACATCAACAACTTTAATATATTTTTCATCCAGATGCCTTTTAAAATCCTTTTCTAAAATATCACCAGTACTAAATTCCATGTACTCCTCTAATGATTCTAACACTGATTTAAATTTAAAGACTCTTACAAACCGTACCATTAACACAGCATTTATATTTGATATAACACATTTCGATTTACATTCACTTTTTAAAAATTCCATTAGAGTTGCAATCTTCCACTCTGGAACATCTAATAAATCATCCATATCCTGTTGAATTTCCGCATCTGTTAATCTTGTACTTTGATTTTCAACTTCATAGTCCTTTTCATCAATGTCCCGGTACTTCACTTTAGTATTTTGATCCTCACCACTGTCCACCCGGACTATAGAAATCTGCCTACGATTGTCTACCCGTCTACAGGTGATTTGACCACCCTCTTTGAGTAATTTGACCATCCGTGATATGGTTTTGGCTGACACATCTATTTCATCCGCAAGAAATTGGTTTGTTTTTAAAGTAAAACCACTTCCTCTGCTTTGCTTTATTATTTCCCGCAGGACCTTCTTCTGACTATTTGTCATTTTCTATACCCTTATATATAGCTAATCACTTCCGTATGGTAGTAAATCATATCCCGGGCGCATTCTCAAGCTATAAAGAAAAATTTTATGGTCTTCTTTTAGTCTTCGAGTTTCCATTAAGCAAATTTCACCCCTCAATTTAAAAACCATCTAAATAAATCATTTTTTCAGCTTTTTTACACCCCATAATTCACTGCTCCATTAAGAAAAACAGAAATCATATTCCCGAATATTCAAAAAATATAACAGACTAAAATGAATATAGTTGAATAAAATTTTATTAATTGATAAATATTTTATTTTAATGTTATTAATTTTATTTTTTAATAAATCTCTCATATTTTTAACTTTGTTTATCTTGTTTCTTTGATTTTCACAACATATGAAAAAATTATCTCTTTCTTCTTCACAAATAATTCTAAATGAATCTTCTTTGTATTCATCCATTTCTTTAGCAAACTTTTTTGGAACAATTATCGCATCATGAATTGCTCTTGGTCTAATACCTAATTCTCTCAACTTTAATACATTTCTCTCCATCATCCTTGATTCAATATTTTGAAGTTTATCGTTTAAACTTAAATACAAATAATCTGTTATTTCTTCAAATACTATTTCTATGGCTATTAATATATCTTTTGGATGAATAAATGTTTTTCCTGTTGACATGTCAAATGTATTGTCACTTAAAAATTGCTCCCATCTTTTATAAGCTTTAACATAATTTTTTTCTCCTTTAGCCTTCATAATACCTAATTTTATCAACTGATCTGCTATCGATCCTTTTGCTTCATTTCTACTTTTAGCTCCAAGTATTAATATTTGAAGTGATTTTATTACTTTTCGATAGACTTCTCTGCTCTCTTTTAATTCTGGATATTCATTCGTCAATAGATCTACTGTATCAAAATACATATCTCCACTGTATTTTTTACCGGTTACCATGTAATACACTATGTTTGGATTATTACTTTTATAATCCAGTTCAACAAGATTCTCTCTTCGGCAAATTCCGCTCCTGCACTTCCTTGTCATCTGGTTGTCCAGCCCATAAAACCTGCCGCCTAATTTTAAATTGTCTTTGTAAATTCTTGTATAGTTATATTCCTTGTTTGGTATCCCTTCATTAATATCATCTACAATTTGGATTGATTTTTTCGGGCCTCTTTTTGTCCAATTCTCTTTTACCTTTATGGGCTTCTTTGATCTTGGATTTACCGGAAGCAAAGTTCCATCCTTCCGTCTTGACTTATCTTTAATTATTACTTTGTGTTTGTACTCCGGTTCATTAACCCTGAGTGTTGGTAAAATGATCATTTCATATTCTTCAATACTAACATTATCTCCAATCCTCCATTGTATTGGATCATTAAACCATATATGTGTGGCCTTCGGATTTTCTCCATTAACACCGGAAGTAATTGTACAATACATCATTTCTCTAATGAGTTTTAACATCCTGTTTATGCCGGTAAAATATACCTTATTTGGCAGCACATATTTTTCAAAGAAATTGGGATTTCTTGTAAGTTTCGGGTCATAATCTGTTGGATTATTATACAGCCAAAAGTAGGGATTTGGTTCGATGCGTTTCTTTAGATATTTTAATTGATTAGAATATGATAGGTTTTTATAGTAGTTGACCATGTTATTTTTCTTAATTGCGTTACTCATAATAAACACAAAGTGTTTAAAGTAATAATCCGGTTTTTTTACTACTTTATCAATGAATGGTAATTTTGAGTTATTGACCGCATATGTGAACGTGGGTATAAAAACATCATGAGAGAATATTCCATTTTTCTCTACTAAATTAATATGTGAAGAAATTATATTTTCTGGACACGTTTTTATTAGAATGTTATTTTGATGGTACATTTTATTATCCTTAGGGCAGATCGAAAAAGCGACCTGCTCTTTTTTTTTAAATCTTTTTTGCTATGTTTTTTTTGTTTACAATAAAAGAAATAGTTTGCTGACAAACTCCAAACATATTACCCAATTCATTTTGTTTATAATTACTGGTTGAATATAACTTTTTAATTTTTTCAATTTCTTCACTATTTAATTTATTCTTTTTTAACTCATCAGTTGGTTCTATCACCAGCTTTCCATTATCTAACATGTAAACTCTAACTTTTGTACCATACGGTAAATCCCATTTAGCAGTAACTTCTGCTGGCAGTACCAACGTATAGCTTTTAGCTGAAGGATTATTCCGTACCAGCGTTCTCTCACCTAAAAATTGTGTTTTTTTCATATCAGTACCCTTATTATAGTTAGTAGAGGTTTTTATAAAAAGTTGGGGGGGGCTGTTAATACATTTTGAGATTCTTGAGTTCTTCAGCCACCTTCTTTTGAACGGGATCAGTTATTTGATATTGTTCATCATTTATTGACGACACTTCCGGTAGTAGTAATCGTGCGGCCTTGTTTCGGAGCAAGTTTAATATATCCACCTGAGAGTTATCCTTTCGCAAAGACAATATTAAAAAGTTAATAGTCTCTATGCGAAGTGCATACTAATTTCACACAAAAAAATGCGGAAGTGATTGTTTCAAGCCTTTTATAATAATATTAAAATCATCCAACAGTTTCAGATATTATCTTGGATGGAAAGAAGATTAATTTGATTTAATCAATTAATCAATTTTAAAATTGCTCTCCTTCATGTTGGAAAGAGTAATCTTTTTATACATCTATTCATTACATTTCAAAGACTATATCCAAATCAATTCAGAAATTATTGTAAAAAAAGTATATGTTATACTTACGAATATACTTGACACACTTTTAAAATGTGGTATAATAGTTATATACTTACTATATTAAACCTTTTTGTAAGTAAATAACAGAATTGTAAGTGAGATTATAATGAAAAGGAAACTTAGAAGGAAAATTCCAAATATCCTGAATGAAGAAGAAAGATTAAAATTACTGAAAATTCCGAATAAACGTTATCCAACAGGTTTAAGAAATTACTG
>SDBT01017105.1_pt1 | contig 11465 bp, 23 predicted proteins | sample 2277101 | NCBI WGS metagenome assembly SDBT01 (sample SAMN10404973, study PRJNA504765) | marine sediment metagenome | isolation source: marine sediment core GS10_PC15, 103 cmbsf | place: Arctic Ocean: Southern Knipovich Ridge | collected 2010
GGCGGTAATAGATCGTATGCGCTGGCAAATGGTTATAGAGCGGGGCAATAGGGAGTTTAAGTGTCCTAATGAGTGGACTGTAGAGTTGTCTAGGTGGTTCCATTCTGTTTACCCGGAGCATGACGGGTTTTTCAAGACTAGGCGGGCTGGCATAGACTCATTGTATGATTTGGACGTGATGTAAATGTTTGTAAGAACACGTTGCACAGAATGGCGGTTCAATATTCGGCAGTGGAAACTTGGCCGGAACACTACATATCATGGCAACGTGTTTATCGTGTGGAGTTTCTTAGGGCCGGTTAGGTGGCGCAATTTTTATAAAATACAGCGGGAGGGAATCTAATATGTTGACAAAAGAACAGAAGAAAGAAGCATTCACTGAACTGTCAATGCTTAACGGTTTGCCGCCTTACGATGACGGGGGCAATCATTGCCGTGATGATGGGTATTTCGCGGCCAGTTTGAAGCGCAAATACAATATGGATTTGGATGATCTTGCGGATCATTGCGGGTTTAACGTGAAGGCGCAACTATATAAACGCCTGAAAGCTGCGGTGGTGGAAGCAATAGGGCTGGAGGGCTGATATGGAAAGGTATTTCGTACAGCAAGGCTGGGGCAGCGGTCATGACGCATGGGTGATTAAGGATCGTACAAAGCGCAGGTTTTCAGGCCATGGGCGCTCTAATCCGTTTCGGGAAGTCGCGGGATCAATAAGCGAAAATAATGCAAGACATATAGCTAGTGTTTTGAATATGACACAATTCATAAAACGGATGGGTAATTTAAAATGAACAGAGACATACACATATCAAAGTCTCAGATTCGGGCGGCCCTTCAGCACGAGTTAGACCAACGCCTTGGTATGAAGCAGGCAAGGGATCAAGGGTTTTTTCCAGCCGAGATAGAAGGCTTGCTTGACTATAATTTGGACAAAGATATCGCTGGCCTACAGAAACAGATTGAGGACTTAGACAAATGAGAAGATTTGTTGTGGAAAAGGGTTGCGGGACCGCTCATAATTCGTGGATTATAAAAGATCGCACTAGCAAAAATCCTATAGGCATGGTTCGGGAGATCGCCGGGGCACAAACAGAGAAGTCTGCGAATTATATTGCAGAGTTAATGAACCATGCGGAACGCTTTACGAGAAAGATATAAGTGATGTTCTATAAGCTAGTAGAGAGAATCAATCAGGACCTAGACAAGCCTGTGGATGCCGCTGCGGTAGAACTCATTATGAAGATGACGGCTGAAGTCGCGCAAGCCGAGGTAATATATCGCTATGAAAAGTACAGGGATAATCCGCCTTCTGGCTATGAGTTATCTTACTGGGTTGGGAAGTGCATAAGAAACGAGATCGACAAGGCCAAATAATCATGGAAATAGATTACGGTGACACCAGAGGCGATTATAACGCCTACACAAGAAGCGACTTTGAAAGCTCAACCGTCACAGTACAGGGGGAAGTGAAGGAAATGAGGGAAGGCGATACCGCAAGTGTGGTCATGGATGCTGAACACCTAGAGCGGGCGGCTGACGGCGTAATTCAGGGTATTGCATGGAACGAGACAGAAGAAGGCAGAGAATATTGGCAATTGGTTTACAAGAAACTCATGGCTATTGCTCACATACATGGGCAGAAAACGGCTCCTAATAAAAAGCAAAAGGGCAGAGCATTAGACTTGCAGCTTGCCAAAGTAGGTAGGAAAAACGCCGTAGAAAGCATGGCGAAGGATAGTTGATATGACAGAAAGTGAATTTAGGGGTTTATTGGCTAGAATGGTAGAAGGCGTCATTTTGGGAATATGTATCTCTATAATGGCAATTCTTATTTTCATCGTGTTAACAAGGGGATTTTGCGGGTGATTTTGACAGTAAAATTCGCGGGCCTAATCAATAGTATAGGGAGTAGAGAGATGAGTGACACGTTTTTGTTGTATCTTTTCGTGGGTGGTTTGTCGTTAGGGTTTGTATGTGGCCTATGTGTTGGTTTTGCGCTGGTCCTAGACCTTTTGTACGTAAAAATCGGCGGTCCCTCTAAAGGATAGAGTAGAGAGAGGTATAGGGAGAGTTGTCGTGGATGTGTTTTTATTAATTTGGTTTGCTTGGATGATTGTATGGGTGGGTTTGATTGGATATTTTTATTTAACCCTTTATAAATAAGTTTGCAACGGGTTGCAAACTGTTAAGCCCAGTGCAACGGGTTGCAATAGACTTTGCAACGGGCTGCAAATTCCTCTGGATAATTGATTGTTCTTTTTAGGTATATTTAACGGTCAACCGTTTTGGTAACATCCAATTTTCAAGCTCAGACCCTTGGATGGAGGGGCATTTAGGTGTTGACAAAGGATAAGTGATAGGCTAGATTGACCATATTGAGCCATCCCCACGATGATTGGCGACAGGATCGCTTCTGCGGGCTGGGGATCGTGACAACAACACGTTACTGGAAGGCAGGACCAGATGATTACGCACAACACGTCAGTGTAAAGCCGTTTGAGCGTCGGCAAAATGTGGGCATGTCCACTGCCGATTGTCGAAATATCACAGGGAGAGGTTGAGGTGCCTCTCCCAAGTTTTTATGGATTTTGCTGCGGTAGATTATAATATGTTTTCAGAAAAAATTTGAAATCCCCTGCGGTAACTCAAAATACGTTTTTTGCTGCGGTAAACTATAATACGTTGCCAGCAGAAAAATTTCTGAATTTTTCCGCTTCGGAATTTTTTCCCATCGACGGATTTTTTTCCTATCGAAAAATTTCGGATAGGATTTTTTTCCTGTTGGAAAATATTCCCATAGGATTCAATTCCCAAGGAAAAGAATCCTATCGGAATCGTCGGATTTCCTGTCAACGCGTTGCCGCGAAATATTCTCACAACGCCTTGGCGTGAAAGATATCACAACGCGTTGGCGTTAGATTTCAGTTTGCAACGCGTTGCAATTCCGGTTGCCATAGAATCCGCGTGAACCGTCCGCCAGTGAACGGACGCCAACGCCAAGGGGATTGTGGCAAGTGAACGGGACTTGTCCCGTGGCGGCGTGTTAGGACGCCATTCTGGCCATGTTTGGACTCCTTCAAACGTTCAAAATCGGTTTAAATGGATTCTAAGATACCGCCAGCGCGCAAGGCAATTCGCGGGTATGGTTACTTATCCTTTGTCATGTCTGGCGCGTGGCGATATCTTAAAACCGTTTGAGAATAGGAACGGACGTGAATCCGTTCCCATGGTTCAAGCGGTCCTATTCGGCAGGGTCAAATCGGACGATATCCCCAAAGGGAACGCGATTCTCCCAATAGGGATTTGCGTCCGTGTTGACCCAAAGGACGGGACAATCTGGCGCGTCCCCGAATTCATTACATTGCAAGTCCGTGAAATATATCAGTCCGCTTGCATCTGGCGCATTGTCCGCAATCCATTCCATGACGGGACGGAATGAAGTCCCGCCGGTCCCGTGGCGGACTAGCTCAGCGGATTCCCCGGACGAATATTCTGCAACATGGTGAATGGAATCAGAACAATAAATTATTGTGAAACGGGACGCTATTCCGTTGGTGATTCCGTCCGCAACATGTCCGCCAAAAATGGCCAAATCATCGTTATTGAGTGAGTAGGATTCATCAACCGCATATATCAGATGATTCAGACAATCAGGTTCAATGCCGGGGAGATATAAACCGGAATGAACGTGCATTCGATTGAACCGATTCCATGAATAATCGTAATTGGAATCTGAGTCTGTCCAATCAGAAACGATTGTCCGCCAGTCCCGCGAATCCCCTTTGATATGCTCAATGGATTTGGCCAAGGATTCGTCCCCTGCAATGGCGCGTCCGATTCCGTCCGCCATCATTGTTTGCTTAATGGCGTCCGCCTCAATGTCCCGCAATTCCGATTCGTCCGTTGACGCGTCAATAACGCCGCCACAACCGGATTCGTCCGAATAGGTATCGCCAACGCCGGACCGTCCTTTATCGTCCCCTGTCGCGTCCCCTGTATCATCGTCCGCCGTTTCATCGTCCCCGGTATCATCGGAATCAGCGTCCCCGGATTCGTCCCCGGTATCGTCCCCGGAATCATCGTCCGCGTTGTCCCCGGATTCGTTGTCTTCATTTTCGGAATCATCGTCCCCGGTATCGTCCGAATCATCATTGGAATCATCGTCCGAATCATCGTCCCCGGATTCCTGTTTTTCGTCCGCGTCCTTTTCGCGTTGCTCCCTTTCGTCCTTTCGTTTTTCATTCTCCCGAATCCTATGGACTTGTTCAGCGGACATATCCGCATATTGCTCATCGAATAAAACGTTAACTGGCAATTCAATTTCGTCCTTTATGATTTGCCAATTGATGGAAAAATCCGCCGCCTCATTCCATGGTTTTATTCCGCGTCCCTTGCGGCGGGTATGGTGCAAGTTTGAGACGTGACTCACTTCATGAATGGCAACGCCAACGGTTGTTCCGGTTCCCTTGGCATGAACGTCCGTTAGCTCATTCATCATATAATCGGGATTGAACCATACGCATTTGCCATCGGTTGCGGCGGTTTTGAACCGATAGGATATTATCCAACGTAACGCTAACGCCTTGGCATAATATGCGACATGGTTGCGTTGCATATATCGGAACGCATTTGCTAGACGCGCAACCGCCAGTTTGGCGTTAGCGGAATTGCATCCCGGTTCAATTGAAACGATGGACGCCATAGGGTCCGCAATGGCACGTTGGATTGTGTCAATGTTATTCATGACGCGACTCCCCGATTTGCTGAATCGCCAAGGCAACGTGCCACATATGCGGCAGTATTCTTTAATGATTCGTCCCGCGTTGTTGCCGCGTGAATCACATATTCTAGCAGTTCGCCACTAACGCGCGCGATATAAGCTAGGACGGAATCGAAATTGTTTGAATCGGCAATGGCGGACAATGCGCACGATAGCGCGTAACAGATTGCCAAATCATCTGGAATCCATGTCCCGCTAGGGTCCGCAATGATATCGGCAATGGCGGGAGCTTTTGTGGCAAGTTCACAGAACGCCTCAAACTCAGCGGTTAACGTAACGCCAAGGGAACCGGAGACAATAACGCGCCACGTTTCGCGGTCCGAATCGAATAAATCCATGAAGGGGTGCACTCCATCTGTCCATGAACGTTCGGTTGCGAATATTGTGTCCATCGGGGAACCGCGCATTGCGTCGGGACGTGTTTTTAAGAATCCCCGGATTAATGGATGGATGTTATTAGGGATTGCGAAATTTGTGTCCCATGATTCAAACTGGCCAACCAATACAACCACGGTTGCGCGGTCCGCTAACGCCGCTGAAAGCTTATCAGCGATTGCGTTAGATGAACCGGGGAGATTGCCACAGAATACAAAGGTCCATTCTGGCGCAACGTCCGCCGCACGCCATGCACCTAATACGCGGTCAAGTAACAATCCATAGCCCATGGCCTGATTCGAACGCGGTCCGCTATTGAATTCATCGACCATGGCAACGCCGCGTTTACCGTCCCGTTTAGCATTCGGCATATAATCCGGCGTGAACCATTCTGTAATCTTCTTGTCATGGTCGGGGACTGGCACGCCGCACGCGTCAACGGGATTCGTTGTTGACGGTCTCAAAATATCTTTAAAACTCATTCCCATGGATTCGGCAACCGCACGCGGAATGAACGATTTCCCCGAACCGGAATCTCCCATGATAATCACGGGACGCTTGCGTTCAAAGCAATAGCGCAACATTGCCATAAGTTGAGTTTGGTTGACCCTTGGCGCTTGCGGGTATTCAGTTTTTTGCACTTGTGTCATGATTTGATTCTCCAGTTTTGAGTTGAATAGGGGAAGCAAACCGCTTCCCCTATGTTTGAGATTAGGCAAACAATACGCCAACGGACTTTGCAATTGCGGTTGCTTTGTCCGCAACGTCCGTGCGGAAATTGTCTGATTCTTTCAACGCGTCCGCGTCATGGCGTAGCAAGTCCCTTTTCATTGCCTTGGCCAAGTCCGTTATGCGCTTGTCTCCCGCCAAATTCAGCGAATCCATTATCTCAACCAAATCCGCAACGTTTGAGACAAGGGACGAATGAAAGCCCTTTGCATTGCCGTTTTTAGCAACCGTGGCGGACCGCAACGCGTCCGCCATATGGGACACTAGCTTGCTAACGCGTCCCGCAATGTGAGCGGTTGTCTGTGCCATCATGTCGCGTTCATCATTGCGCGAGTCCGCCTCAATGCGTTGGCGTTGTGCATCTGTAACGTTGGCGCGGATATCGTCCGTGGCGGGTATCCCTGAAATGCGATAGTCCATGTAACATTTGCCGATTATCACGTCCGGGGATGGATAATCCTCAACGTTGAATAATCCGTTGAGTTGAGATTCCGCATCCCGTAGCACGCTTGGCCATTCGCATTTAAATTCGGACTTAGCGTCCGCCAAGTCCAGTTTGCCGTTATCCATAAAATCGCAATAGCGGTCAAAGCTAACGGACGGGAGAATCGCCGGTCCTTTCCATAACCATGGAACCGTAATGTGATAGTGCATGGCACGTGCGCCATTAATGGTTTGCCGAATCCGCTTCATGGAATCGCGTGCAAACAACCGCTTGCGGAATTCTCCCGCCTCAGGCGTTGCGCCACTATCATTGAGGACGGTTGCGGTTGCGCCATCGTCCTTTGCGGTTTCACCATAACGCCCGCCACGGAATCGGACTTGAACGGCTGATTCAGCTAATGTTGGAATCGAGTTTGTCATAGGTTCATTCCTTTGAGTTTGGTTGCAGGGGAAAGGGGACTAGGAACGCCGTGCAAGGCGTTGACGGCGGACGGCGGCGTGCATGGCGTTATGCGCTGATATCGCAATAGCGCGTTCCTGCAACCGTTGGGACAAGCGCCAGACAACTACGCCCGCCGTGTATCCAACCATTATCGCCACGTAAACGGCGGCGATTATCAGAACCGTTTCAACCGTGAACGCGTCCATGGCGTTGACCATACCGGCGAACCGATTCCAGATGGATTCAATCAGACAAGGTTCATCGGCATAGTAACGTTGATCGCAGGAACCGTGCGGAAATGAAGGGATATTCATAAGCTTTTCCTTGGTTAGAATGAAGAACGCCTGCACGCGTGAACTATCACCTATCCATTGTCAACATGCCAAACCTAACCTATTGATATCGCACATTATTTATTTGCAACGCGTTGCAATATCCATGCAACCAATGGATGTAAACGCGTTGTCTTAAGTGTAAGCCTTTGAAATATCACAATGAATTATGACAGAAATCTAACATGGCAACGCATTGCAGGGAATCGCATAGCATGACGCATAGGGCATGACGCATAGGGCATGATGCATGACGCATAGGGCATGACGCATAGGGAACCTATGGCACTATCTGGCACAAGGTATGCCGTGTATTGTATGCCACGGGCTGGCATCTGGGCTATGGCATACCAGATTTTATTCCCATCTGGCCCGCAAGTAGAGACGAAAGCTTTCATTAAATACAAATTAAGTATAAAAATAACTATACTTTCTCCCGATATTTTATTCTATTTCAGTTCAAGCAACAGAAACCGGGTTGCTTTCCTGACAATGTATTGCCCAAATTTATACAGTATTCGACCCCCCAATTACTGTAAGAAAAGATTCCTATCCGAGCGACCCACCGCAGACTCCACTCGCTTCCAAGGGGTTCAGCTTTTTGACATTAATTTCACTCATCTTTCGCAGGGGGGGCCTTTTTATATAGGGGGGGGTAGTTTGCAACGGGTTGCAAATTTGGGGGTGATTTTTTTATAGTTGACAATGGATAGGTGATTCGCTATAAAGGAGAAAAGAAGGAGGAAGCACGATGAAACATGAAATCAAGTTCACGCCTGATGAGTACGTGGAGGTGATTACCCACACGGCTGCACAGGCTAGAAAATTTTTCGGTTTACCTTCTAATTACCCGGTCAAGTTCATGGGGTTTTCTGAGAACCCTGAAAAGGTCGGTCGTGTCTGGGGAGTGAAGTACGATGGCAAGGTGGCTATAGGATGAAGGATAGACCTGCCCCCTTAAAGATACATGACGATGTGACGACATATGACGTTTACATCGTCCAAGGTGTCTTGGCTGTTAACCCTAAGAGGGCTGAATGGTGCACGGTTCTGGCTAGTGCGGTACCGGGGTGGCAGCACAGTTGGAAAGATTTGGCGGGCAGGGTTGGAAGCTACCACGGGGGGCAGTTCTGGAGTGATAGTTTAGCGTTTTTCAATAAGAAGGGTGCTTTGGCTGCACTAAAGATGGCCAAGGCCGCTGCAAGGAAGAAGGGAAGTCAATTCAAACCATCCGAGTTGCGCGTTATTCGGCGCACCATGATGCAAGTTGACACGCCTGTTTGAGAAGGAAGCATGGACGCTAGAAACCTAAAGACAGAGGATCAGGCCCGCTGCACTTGGTGTCCCCATCTTAGGGCGCTCAAAGGTTATGACGGGGGTGAGAACAGTTCTCAGGCTGCTGTGAATGTGTCCAGAGATTATAATGGGGATTTTGCGTGCATGGCTTCTGATTGCAGTCAATGGATGTGGGGAGACCCTAAAATAGTTGACACTTCAAAAGGCCCTGAGCAAGTTGATAGAGGCTACTGCGGGCTGACGATAGAACGCTTAGGAGGGAACACATGAAGCCTGAATTAAAAGAAGAACTATCCAAGATGACTAAGCAATTGGATGATCGGCAGGCTATGGAAGACAAGATAATGGCGTCAAGCAATCGCACTCTTAAGCGGTTGTCGCATAAAAGTCTTCTTGACGAGCCTGCTAAGTTTCTTGCCAACATATGCGTTGAACTGGACGCCGAGTATGGTGTTGGAACCACGCTCGCCCTTGATTGGATGCTTGATAATTATGTCGCCATGGAGTTTGAGCGCAGAGCCTACCCATGGTTCATTGATATCTGGCAGGCACTGAAGGACGGTAAACACACTGTCAAAAATCAGTTTGATTACAGCGACGGATACGAAGCGTTCTACATCCCTCATAAGACAATGAAGATCGTCGTTATGGGGTCATGGTGGAAGTACAGCGGCTCTAAGGTTCTCGTGATGGATAATCCGGGGCACGATGGGTATTTTCGTAAGTTCTCTGTTCGTAAAATCTGGAAAAGACTAAGCCAGACAAAATGGAGCGTAGAACGCCCGACTCTTGCTCATTGGCGCAAGAAGGATTTTAAGTTGAAGTACGGGGACTGTAGGGACCCCGGACACATCATGACTTATGAAAAAATGTCGCCAGCCCATGCAGGCAAGTGCGACCACGTGATCTGGGACTTGAACGAACCTATCAGATGGTTTTTTGACGTGAATATTCTTTGGACATGCTTGTGCTTTCCAGAGCACGACAGCGGGCTGACCAACCCTGAAGACCTTGAGGAGAGGGAGGCATGAACACGGCAGAATGGCGCGTAGGTTGGTCCCCTGATGAGCGTGAAGCGATCAAGAACCTTGCGATTGATCAGAGGCTTTCTATCGTTGGAGTTATTCGCCAAGCTGTACGTTTGTATCAACTTCATATGAAGCGGTTAAAGAACGGCGAGACCTGCACATGGTCCGGGGACGAAGCACGCGCCAATGAATTCAAGGGGGATAAGAAATTCATATGAGGGATACTAGAGACCCAAAGATAATTGCTCTGGCCTTTGCTAGAGAAGCCTACGTTAAGGCTAACCTTCTTTATGAAGTGGCTCTTGACGTATATCTCAAGGAAGATTCGGCTGCTCAGATGAAGATGGACCTTCACACACTTCTGTTGATTACTGAGGAGGACATGAGAATAACCATGAAAGCGTACCATGTCGCCTTAGATATAAGGGAGGAAACAAAAGAGGCGGATGAAGAGGCGGCGAAGGCCAAGTTCTTCAGGGACGCTATAGTGGGGGGCATTGAATGACCGATCTGAGCAACGCCAGAAGAGCCTTTGTTGAAGCTACTGCTATCTATGAAAAGGCCCTTAATGAATATGACAAGGAAGAGATTGGTACTGAGATCAAGACGGACCTTCACGAAACTTTGCTGATTCACACGGAGTACATGGACAAGGCCAGAAGGGAATACCACACCCTTAGAGGTATAGAAGCGGGGTGGGCTAAGTCATGAAGCACGGTATGGGCCAGAACCTTATTTCTTCAGGGATGCTTGGAGCAGAAACGCACTATGAAGTGTATATCGCGGGGGAGTTCAAGCTCCGCGAGATGGGCAGGCTTATCAAGAAGCTGAATGACGATCTGGAAATGCTTCGGGCAGACCAGCAGGCCAGTGATGAAGAGATCAAGGCGAGCAAGCCCGGAAAGGGTAGGATCGCTGAGAAGCTTGCTGAGGTGACTAAGCCCGTGAAGGGGCACCCATAATGGCTGATAAGGTGGTTGTTATCCCATACGAGCTTGTCCGGGTAGGAGAAATGCGGCTGTGGAAAGGCGAGGACAGCGAATTTCGGGGCGTAGTGGTTGCTGTCTTCGTGAAGAGGAACAACAGGACGTGGCGCTGTGTAGCTGAAGACGAGCGCCGGTTGCTGCTGATTAAGAGTGCGGATCGAAAAGAGAGTACCTTAGTGGGGTTAGCGGGGACAGATGAAAGTTGATATGGGATTTCTCTGGCTCTTCATGGCTTTCCTTATCTTCACTTGGAATTATGAAACCGAGATACGTTGCATGATGGGCAATCAGAAGTCTTGCGCACATATACAGGTGATTGATGACTGATGCTGAGATAGTAGCGGAGCTACGTAAATATGCTGAGGCAGAGTCAGGGGAAGTGACTGACTATTTATATCAACTGTGCAAACTGGAGTCATTTTTGACGTACCAAGCTAGTAATCAGTTTCGTGATGCATACCGTGCGGAGATTGAACATCAGTTGGGGTATATGCGGAAGCATACCCGCATTGAGCACACTGTAGAAGACCGTAAGATCAACATTGTGAGACTGGCGTGGATAGATGACTAATTGGCAGGCAGCGTCAGTAATTTTGGCGCTCATAATTCTAATATTCGTTGTCTATCCTCTTTTGGACAAGTGGCAGGATCATCGTGCAAGGAAACGTGATGACTGACATAGACCCAAGAGAACAAGGCTGTGAACGCTGTAAGAATGTGTACCTTGTTGAGACAATGACTTCCATGGAGGAAGGCTGGATTTGTTTTGAGTGCGGCGGGGTTGATAAGACGACTCCTTTGAAGAGAATGACAGCAATAAGTAATCAGAGTTTTCGTGATGCCATGACTGTAATTATTGAACCTACCCTGACAGCGGGGGGCTCTAAGGGAGACGTAATGACAACTCTTGAAAGCACGGTCGTTGGTGTTTTGTTGGCTCTCTATAAGAATGAGTTTGAAGCAGGGCAACTGGAGTTGTCAGATATGCAGTATGCGGTCTTCTGGCTAGAAGATGGGTCTAAAAAGGTAGTTTCTAAATATAAGAAATTAAA